>Ga0255047_10002323_pt1 | contig 12647 bp, 10 predicted proteins | sample JV7_2_1_MG_FD_183640 | JGI IMG/M metagenome (GOLD analysis project Ga0255047, IMG submission 183640) | Seawater microbial communities from Jervis Inlet, British Columbia, Canada - JV7_2_1 | ecosystem: Environmental > Aquatic > Marine > Inlet | place: Canada: British Columbia | collected 2016-10-06
AGAACGATGCCCGTCACCCAATGTACCGTAACCCACGCAAACTCAACCCCGAGGATCGGCAGAAACGCCGTCCCCAGAAGAATCACGACGCTCGCGGCCGTCGCCCAATGCAGCAGACGGTCGATCAGCAAGTGTCTGACGAGTCGGTCCACGCCGCGTCCTGCTGAGACCGCGGATGAGTTCGCTGCCGTCACGATTTACTTGCGCTTCGGAGTCAGAAACCGGCGGTATCCGGCATGAAGAACGATAAACGCCGCCCCGGCGAAAAAGAACACCGGCAACAGGTCCCATGACACGCCCTGGACAATCTCCTGCCCCCAGACATCACGGCTGACTCGAAAAATCTCCACGGGTTTACGAGTCGCGGATAGCTCGCTTCACCAGATTTTCGAGTAGCGGTATCTTGAAATGATTGTAGTTCAACGGGGTCGCACCGCGGACGGCGGCCTGACCCGCCAGCGCAGCAGTATCTTCGTCCTTCGGGCTGCCGGTGACAACTTCCTCGACCACGCTCAGGCGCCTGGGCACACATTCAACGGCGCCGGCGGCCATGCGAATCCGCGTAATGGTGCCGTTGTCCACCACCATCGCCGCGGCAATGTTGACTAGCGGGAAGTCCCAGGTATTGCGGTCGGCGACTTTCTCAAAGTAGAACGTCGCGCCGGCCCAATCACTCGGCAGACGCACCGCGGTCAGTAGATCGCCGGGTCCCAATACGGTCATGCGCTCGATGTCGATGTCCGGACCGACAAAATAATCCTCTGCCGCAATTTCGCGTTCACCGTCTGCATTACGCACCACCATGCGGGCGTCTAAAGCAACGAGTGCCGGTGCCGTGTCCGAAGGTGATACCGCAACGCAACGATCCGCGCCCCAGAGGCAGTGTTCGCGATTCTGTCCTTCAGGCGTATCCGCGTAGCAGGTCGTACCGCCGGCACGATAGCAATCGGTCCCGTAGCGGTAATACCAGCAGCGCGTATCCTGATTGACGTTGCCGCCCAGGGTTCCGGTGTTGCGAATCTGCGGGCTCGCGACCCGACGCGCCGCATCGGACAATACGCCGTAGCGGTCCTGGATCAGCGGACTCTGCTCGATCTCCGTCAGGGTCGTCAGCGCGCCGATCTCGATGCCAGTCGCCGTCTCCCGGATACCGCTCAATTCCGCGATACCGGACAGATCGACGACGTTTGCCGCGTACTTGGCGCGATCCTTGAACCAGTCGAGCGTATCGTGACCGCCCGCCATCGCCCAGCCGTCTTCACCAAACCGGCCCAACAGGTCGACCGCGTTATCGACGCTATCCGGCTGATAGAGCTCGAAATTTGCCATCATGTCTCTGGACATGGCTTCGCTCCTTATGCTGTGTGTATTTGCAGCGGTCGGGACGATTGCTCCCGACCCGCTACATGGTTAACGATCATATCGGGTACGACGGGCGATCGATTGAAGACATGCCCGCCCAAGGCATCCGAGATAGCGCACAGGATCGCCGACGCGCACGCACCCATCGGCGGCTCGCCGATACCTCGTGCGCCGACGGGGTTTTGCGGGTCGGCGATATCCACCGCGTCCCAACGCATGGTCAACGGTACGTCGAGATAAGTGGCCGGCTTACACTGCTCGAAACCGGTATTGCCGGGCAGACCGTTCTGCGGATCGTAGATCTGCCGCTCGAACAGGGCGAAGCCGATACCCCAGACGCCACCGCCTTTCAACTGCTGCGCCAGCCCTTGAGGATGGAACACGGTGCCGCAGTCGGCGACCGCGACGTAGTCGAGTAGTTCGACCTTGCCGGTCTCGACATCGACGTCGACTGCGGCGAAGCCACAGGCGAGCGCCGGGATGTCGCCCTCCATGCGCAGCGTGTCCTTGGCGACGCCCACGAGGCCCGTGCCGGCGACACCGGCGACAGCCAACTTGGTGATCTCGTGAATCTCGTCTGGCGGCTCCTCTCCCGAAAACCGGCCACCGAGTTCGATGGCACGCTGCGCGGCCTGGGCGTAGGTGAGAAACCGCTCGGGATCGTCCGTTGCGAACACGCGATGTTCACCAATATCGTAATCGTCCGGCTCACCGCCTAAATCCGTAGCGGCGATCTCCTTGAGCTTGTTGACGGCGTCAACCGCGGCCACGTAGTTGGTCCGGCTCATCGTCCAGGAGGTATTGCTACCCGTCTGCGTCGAAGCACGTGGCAGGAACTTCGCGTTACTGCCCTGGTGTACGACACAATTCTCCCAGTCACACTTCAGTATCTCCGCGGCGGCACGAGTCGTGCTCGCGTAAGAGTAGGTGCCGAGATTGCCGACGCCGCTATGCAGCTGCAGCTTGCCATCAGGCGTCAACACCAGCAGTCCGTCGTAGCCAGTTCGGCCGACGTCGTGATAGGCCTGGCCGATGCCGACGCCGCGGAGCTTCGAACCGTTGCGTTCTCCGCTGCGTTGAACCTGTTCCGCCCAGTTGAATGCGATCGCGCCCTTCTCCAGCGCGTCGGGCAGATAGGCGCTACTGACGAGCACCTGGTCGCCACCGACCGTCGCCGTGTTGTCCGGCGAATTGAGCTTGCGTATCGCGAGACGATCCAAGCCCAGCTCGCGGGCCGCCCTGTCGAGGAGAGGCTCGAGCGCCGCTGCTATCTGATTCTGTCCCGGGCCGCGTTGCGGTCCTCGCGGCGTCGTGTTGGTTATGACGGGGATGCCGCGGAAGCGCATCGCCCCGGGCTGGTAGATGATCGATATCGCCGCGGCAGCATCCCCGGAATCCCCGAAGCCACCATTGGCGCCACCGTCTTGGACGACAGTGAAGTCGACCGCGGTAACGGCGCCGTCCGCGCTGAAGCCCATGCGAACCCGGCCCTGCAGCGTGCCGCGCGCGGAGCCGATGTAGTACTCCTCGTGGCGGCTGATACGCAGCATGACGGCGCGCGAAATCTTCTTCGACAGATGCGCCGCTATACCCACTGTCTGCGAGGTCGTGCCCTTCGAGCCGAAACCACCGCCGCAATATTCGTTGATGTAGACGAACTCATCGAGCCCCACGGCGAGTTGGCTGGCGATGCCGGGCAGGCTCGCTGTTGTGCTCTGCGCGCCGGAGTGCACGTAGCACTTGCCGTTCTCCCAGTAGGCCATGGTCGTGCGGGGCTCCATCGAGTGATGAGAGTTACCCTGGGTGACGAAGCTCTCGTCGATCACCAGTTCCGCGGCTGCGAAACCGGCGTCAAGGTCACCGAACGCCCATTCATATGCGGCATCGCCCATGGGAAGCTGACCTTCTTCAACAGCGGCGAAGTCTCTTGCTGTCCATTTGACCTGGCGGAGTTGAACACCGGTACGTCCACCGCCAACATTCGTGCCGTCCGCACGAGCGTCGGGACCGCCCGGATAGAGGCTCTCGAGCGGATCAACGGTAAAAGGCTGTGCCTCGAAGACCAGCCTGACGCGGTCGATTGCGTCCTGGGCCGTCGTCTCATCTACGGCCGCGACCGCCAGAATCGGGTCGCCGACATACTTCGGTTCATTCGTCAGGAGATCGGCGAGTCCGTCATCATCGGCGGTGATGATTCCCAGGACGCCGTCCATCGCGAGAGCCTCGGAGGCATCGATATCAGTAATGGTGGCGTGGGGAACAGAACTCGTCAGCAAGCGCGCAAAGACCATGCCCTCGGCGCGGTAGTCTTCCGCGTACTTGGCCTGACCGGTGACCTTACCGCGTATATCAGGCGGCACGAAATCCTTGCCGATGAGATTCCAGGCCATGCTTAGGCGTCCTGGACCGCCCGCATGATGGAGTTCAGATAATGATCGTAGGCACCGCAACGACACAGGTTACCTGACATCGCGAAGCGCGCTTCGTCTCTAGTTGGGTTCGGGTTCGCTCGCAGTAATGCGACGGCGGACATCACCTGGCCCGGCGTGCAGAAACCGCACTGTGGCCCGAGTTCATCGATCATGGCCTGCTGTATCGGGTGTAGTTCGCCATTCGGCCCTTCGACACCCTCGATGGTCGTAATGGCCCTGTCGCGAACGGCGTGAGTCAGCGTCGAGCACGAATAGTTCGGCACTTCACCGATCAGCACGGTGCAGGCGCCGCACTCGCCCCGATCACAGCCGAGTTTCGTGCCGGTCAGGCCCAGCTTGTAGCGCAAGGTCATCGCCAGCGTCTCGTTGGGTAACACGTCCACGCGTCGAGTCTCGCCGTTCACATTGAGACTCAGGAGTCGTTCGACGCCGCCGGAGGCAGCCTGTTCGGGGGTGCACCCGCTTAAGCCACCGAACACATACCCGGCGGAAGATACGGCGGCCCCTGAAGCGATAACGCCCTTGATGAATTTCCGGCGCGAAGCGCGACTTCGACCAACTTCGGCAAGCATACCGCCGCCGTCGTCGTACTGCGGCTCTGGATATGGCGTTGCAGGTGCCATTTGAACGGTCTTATCTTCAGCCATTGGGTATCCCCCCTGAGGAGCGAGAACGGCCAGGTCAACTGGTAGATCCTATGAGAAAAGCCCGCTTCAGACAACAGCCGCGGCGACCTAAACCGAAATCACTGGTGATCGTCTCATCGCCGTTACGATACACTCCCGCGCGCTTTCTCCCCCCCGCAGCGACTATTAAACTTTCGACAGATTGGAAAAGGACGAGAGATGAAAGGAATCGTAGACCAAGCGCCGCTGAACCAGCTATTTCACGACGCCCGAAGCTATAACGGCTGGCACGATACGCCCGTCAGCACCGCACAATTACACAGGCTCTACGATATTCTGAAAATGGGTCCGACGGCGTTCAACTGCTGTCCGGGACGGTTCGTGTTCCTGCAGACGCCGGCCGCCAAGGAGCGTATCAAGCCGCACCTCATGCCGAACAATGTGATCAAGACGATGACGGCACCGGTGTTGGTCATCATTGCCCACGACACGAGGTTCTTCGATCACTTCGCTAAGCTCACGCCATTCCGGCCGGAGAACAAAAACCATTTCGTCGATGACGAGGCGCGAGCCAACGTCGTGGCGTTCAGAAACGGCTCGCTGCAGGGCGCTTATTTGATGCTGGCCGCGAGGGCCGTCGGCCTGGACTGTGGGCCGATGTCGGGCTTTAAGAACGACGGCGTCGATGCCGAGTTTTTCCCCGCTGGGCACACCAAGTCGAACTTTATCTGCGGTCTTGGCGAGGGCGACCCCGAGAGTATTTTTGAGCGGCTGCCCCGCTTCGATTTCGACGAGGTCTGCACGGTCCTGTAGGCGCGACCGCCTGCAGAATCCACCGCTGGTGGGAGCGACCGCCTGGTCGCGAGTCCTCAGCCGCTAGCGTCCTGGTGGTGTCTATGCCGACGAGGCCAAATCAGGCGGTGCGCCGAGACAGCTCCCCGGCCGCGGGATTAGGGTTATCGGGTTGCCAGGCCGAAGCCGGGCAACCTGATAACCTGCGAGACGGGAGCGAGCACTCGAACCGTGAGCCGAGAGGCGAGCTGTGAGCCCCCGCACGCCGGCGGAGCGGGTGAGGGAACCGGACATTGGTCCGGCGGGCCGTCGGCCTCGTTGGCATAGATACCACCAGGACGCTTGGGTTACCGCCGTGCGAAACGCCGCGGTGACCATGACCGGCGGGTGTGATAGTTCATGGCGAACGCAGCCGCTGGCAGTAAGGTCGGATAAGAGCGTGGTGGGTGAGGCGCAGCGAGCCATGGACTATTACGACCGCCATATGCGGCAGCCTCGACGCAGATCGCGACCAGGCGGTCGCTCCCACAGGTAGCAGCTCCCACCAGGCGGCCGCTTCTACAGCGGGCGGCGCTAGGCGGTGTGGATCTGCAACGGCCTGTGCGACTGCTCCCGTCCGGCCACGGCGTTGACGATCATGTCGGGCACGACGGGCGTGCGGTTGAATATATGCCCCCCCAACGCGTCGGAGATCGCACACAGTAACGCCGCCGTCGCGCAGCCCATGATCGGCTCGCCGATTCCCTTAGCGCCGACCGGGTTCTGGGGATCGGGTTCGTCGACGGCGGCCCAATCCATCATGGCCGGCGCATCCAGATACGTCGGAGGCTTGGCTTGATAGAGACCAATGTTGGCCGGCAAGCCATTCTGGGGGTCGATGATGTGCCGTTCGCTGGACGCCATCCCGATACCCATGACAGCCGCTCCCTTGATCTGCGTCGCGAGGCCCATCGGATGGATGACGGTACCGCAGTCAGCGACGCCGAGATATTCGAGAATCTCGAATCGACCAGTTTCCAGATCGAGTTCGATCTGCATGAAGCCGGCCGCGAGCGCCGGAACGCTTCCGACCCGTTCTAGATTGTCTTTCGCCGCACCGATGAGACCGCTACCAGCAAGGGCCGTCACGGACGCCTTGGTCATGTCGTTCAGGTCGGCGGACATTTCATGGCCGGAGAACTTCCCGCCGAGCTCAATCGCCCGTTGTGCGGCGGCGGCGTAAGTCAAACTCTGGCTCGGATTCGACTTTAAGAAAACGGTTTCATCGACAATGTCATAGTCGTCAGCCGTGCCGCCAAGATCCAGCGCCGCGATTTCCTTGAGTTTCGTCAGCGCATCCATCGCAGCGACGTAGTTCGTGCGCGTCATCGTGAACGACGTGTTGCTACCGAACTGGCCGAGATTCCACGGCAGGTGCTTGCGGCTGTCACCCCGTACCACGACGCAGTTCTCCCAAGCACATTGCAAGACCTCAGCCGCCACGCGCGACGTGCCTGAGTGCGAGAACGTCCCGAGATTGCCGACGCCCGTGTGTATATGCAGCATCCCATCGGGCGTGATGCGGACGAGGCCGTCGAAGCCGTTCGATCCAGCCGTGTGGTAGGCCTGACCGACACCCACACCGATGACCTTGGAGCCGAACCGTTGACCACTGAGCGCTCGTTTAGCGGGCCAGTCGAACTGGTCAGCGCCCTTATCCAGCGCGTTCTTCAGATAAGCGCTGGTGACCGGGCCTTGACGCCCGCCGTAATGGGCGTCGTTATCTGGCGCGTTGATGCGGCGAATCGCGACCTGGTCGAGCCCGAGCGCCCGCGCCGCCTTGTCGATAATCGGTTCCACCGCCGCCGCGATCTGATTCTGACCGGGGCCTCGCTGCGGGCCTCGCTGCGGCGTATTGGTCAGGACCGGGATGCCCCTGAATCTCATCGCCTCAGGTGTATAGACGAGCGACACATTGTCTGCTGCCGATGTCCAATCCGGAAAACCGGTGTTCGGGCCGTTGTCCTGAACGATGTACAGATCCGCGGCCGTGACTCTGCCGTTCGCCGCAAAACCCAGCCGGATGCGCCCCTGGAAGCCGGGGCGTGCAGAGCCGATGCAGTATTCCTCGTGGCGGCTGATGCGCATCATGGCCGGGCGGCCGATCTTCCTCGACATATGCGCCGGTACGGTCATGAGCGGATACGGACCACCTTTCGAACCGAAGCCGCCGCCGCAATATTCCGCGATAAAGACCAGCTCGGTTGGAGCGATACCGATCCAGCCCGCTAGCGCCGGTATCGGAAAACTGCCGCTCTGAGAGGAACCGTGCAGATGACAGCGCCCGTTCTCCCAGTAGGCCATCGCCGTACGCGGCTCCATGGAGTGATGAGACAGGCTCGCCGTGATGAAATTTTCTTCCAGCACGAGATCGGCGGCCGCGAAGCCCGCCTCGAGATCGCCATAGGACCACTCGGCCGCCGGCGCACCCATCGGGAGTTCATCATCGCCCGCGGCGGCAAAATCGCGCGCGCTCCACTTGATCGTCTGCAATTCGAGCCCGCGACCGGCGACATTACCGCCGGATCTCGCGTCCGGCCCGGCCGGATAAAGGCTCTCGAGAGGATCGATCAGAAATGGCAGCGGCTCGATGTCGAGCGCAATCTTTTCGAGCGCGTCCTGGGCCGTGGTCTCGTCCACAGCCGCGACGGCCAGTATGGGCTGCCCCACCCACATCGGTTCGTTGGACAGAATAGGGTCTTCGGGCGCCGGCAACGTGGGCACATCGTCGGCCGTCAATATGCCGAACACGCCGTCCATGGCCAAAGCCTCGCTTGCGTCGATGCTGTTGACGCGGCCATGGGGCACGGGGCTGGTCAGTAAACGACAAAATGCCATACCGTCTGCGCGAAAATCTTCGGCGTACCGGCCACGTCCGGTGACTTTGGCCCTGACGTCCGGCGGCGTAAAGTTCTTCCCAAGCAATGAATAAGCCATCTGTGTTTCCCCGACCCAATCTTCCGCTCGCAGTCTACACGACCTCAAGCGGCGGCTCAGTCAACGCCGCGGCCTGCTCCTTCAATGCGAGAACGTGTTCTTCCCAGTACTTGTTCTCGGCAAACCACGGGAAAGCACGGGGGAACGCAGGATCCACCCAGCGCCGCGCAATCCATGCCGTGTAGTGGATAATGCGCAGAGTTCGTAATGCCTCGATCAGGTGAAGCTCGCGGTAATCGAATGCGCAGAATTGCCCGTAACCCTCCAGCAGATCCTGGAGTTGGCTCGCGCGTTCATCGCGCTCCCCGGACAGAAACAGCCACAGATCCTGTACCGCCGGCCCGGTGATGCAGTCGTCCAGATCCACGAAGTGCGGGCCGTCGTCGGTCCAAAGGACGTTGCCGGGATGACAGTCGCCGTGAATCCGAAGCTCCCGGTACGATCCGGCTCGCCCGAAACATTCTCCGACCGACTCCAGTAGTTGATCGACAATCGTCTCATAGCTGTCCACCAGGTGATCCGGTATCCAATCACTGTCCAACAGATACTCGGCGGACTCGTCGCCCATTCGTTGCACCGATAACGCGAGGCGGTGCGTAAAGGGTTTAACGGCCCCGATAGCGTGTATGCGCCCGACGAATCGCCCCATCCACAGTCGTTCATCGGCCGAACCCAGCTCCGGCCAACGGCCTCCCTGTCGCGGGAACACGGCGAATCGGTAGCTGGCATGCTCGTGCAACGTCGCCCCGTCGACGATGAGCGGGGCAACGACCGGGATCTCACGACTCACAAGCTCTGCGGAAAAATCGTGCTCTTCGAGGATCGCTTCATCCGTCCATCGACCCGGCCGATAGAATTTCGCTACCAGGAAGCCGCCATCGTCCATCCCCAACTGATAGACGCGGTTTTCGTAACTGTTCAGGGCAAGAATTCTACCGTCACAGTGAAAGCCGACGCCGTCCAGCGCGTCCAGTACCAGATCGGGAGAGAGGTTGGCGTACGGCAGTTCTGACATCAGTGGTCCAACAAGCATCGGTGGCGCCGGTTTACGTGGACAGCGCAGATTCGTAGTCTTCTCTCCATGATACTGGGGCCGCACGTATCCAGCACTGGATTTCTTACGGCGATGGCGATGATCGCATTTGCCGCTAACTCCCTGCTTTGTCGCATGGCATTGGGCACGGGACTCATCGATGCCGCGAGTTTCGCGACGATTCGCGTCGTCGCCGGCGCTGTGATCCTGATGCTGCTCGCACTGCCGCGCTGGCGCGCTCGAGGCCGCGAGAAAGCCGATGTCATTGCCGTCGCGACGTTGTTTCTCTATATGGCGTTTTTCTCATTCGCCTACCTCTCTCTGGCCGCCGGAACAGGCGCCTTGATTTTATTCGGCACGGTGCAACTGACCATGTTTACTGCCGCGCTGCACGGCGGTGAGCGATTCCCTCCGGCATCCTGGCTGGGGCTCACAATCGCGCTATCGGGGCTCATCTATCTGGTCTCGCCGGGGCTCACTGCGCCGGAGCCGCAAGGTGCCGTGCTCATGACCGTCGCCGGCATCGCCTGGGGTATTTACTCGCTGCGCGGCCGGCTAGCGGCGGACGCATTGGGGTCTACGGCGAACAGTTTTATCTTCTCTGTCCCTCTGGTCGTCGCGGTCAGTCTTTTCGCGTTACCGAATGCTCAGACCTCACCGGCAGGCGTCGGCCTGGCGATCGCTTCGGGTGCTGTGGCATCGGCGCTCGGCTACGTTGTCTGGTACGCGGCGCTCCGGGGCCTGACGGCCGGCCGCGCGGCGACCGTACAACTGTCGGTACCGATCATCGCGGCATTCGGCGGCGTCGTGCTGCTGGCGGAAGGCGTCTCCGTGCGCCTGCTGATCGCGTCGGTCGCCACGCTCGGTGGTATCTGGATCGTCCTCGTGCAGCGGGATAGGGATGCCAATGTCCGCTAATCACCGACTTTGCTACAGTCACCCGTCATGACGAACCCGACACTAGATCTCCTCCTGACCCGCCGCTCGGTACTGGCGAAAAATCTCGGCGATCCCGGTCCGGACGAGGAGTCGTTACACAGGATTTTAAGCGCGGGCATTCGAGTCCCCGATCACGGCCGCGCAGAACCCTGGCGAATTCAGGTACTTCATAAAGACGCGCAACGCGCGTTAGCAGAGACCTGCGTCGAGATTTTCAAACGCGAGAACCCGTCGGCCGCGGACGTGCAAGTCGAAGTCGAGCGGCAGAGACCGCAGCGTTCACCTCTGCTTCTCGTCGTAACATCCCACCCGGACCCGCAGAAGTTCGCCAAGGTCCCAGAAATCGAACAGACGCTGTCTTCCGCCGCCGTCTGTCAAAACATCTTGATCGCGACTCGCGCACTGGGTTACGACGCCCAGTGGGTCACGGATTGGCCGGCGTATCATCCGCAGATACGAGTGGCGCTGGGGCACCAGGCTGACACCAGGATCGTTGGATTTATCCATGTGGGCACGGCCGTCGAGCGGCCGAATGAAAGACAGCGCCCGGAGTTCGACGCTATCGTCAGCGAATGGAGCGGGACCAGCTCCTAGCGCGGCAACTCAGTCCTCGCGCGGAGGCTCAAGACTCGCAGCGCCACCGGATTTCTCGCTTTCGGCGTGCCGGTGAATGAGATCTTTGCGCCGATCGGCCTCTGCTCGAGCTTCTTCGGTCGCGAAACGCAGATGCCGTTCTGCCGACTCTGCGCCATAACCCAGCCGCCAGATGAAATAAGCGATGTAGTTAAAACAGAGCGACATCACAGCGGCAATGTGGAGCGCGCCGATTCCAGCCGCCAGGCCCACGCCGATAGCCACGAAGATAAAGTGTGCATCGGCGTAGTATTTCAGCCGGCTACGAAACTGGATGCCGGCGAAGATGCCGGCCAGACTGAACGCCAACGCAAGGTTGTCCTGGACGATGACAACGACGCCCGCGACCGCTACGGGCAACATCAACAGGCTCTCGATCATTGACTGATCGAGGCCGCTGCGCCGGCGGGTGCCTATATAGACCCAGGTCACGGGGATCATGAGCACTAAAGCGCCGACAATGGAGACGAACAGTCCAGACGCGGCGTCGCGTTCCAGCGCCCGGTACGCGATCTGGCCGATCGTCTCGAGCACCTCATCGCCAAAGTAGTCGACCGGCTCCCTGTCTTCCCAGGAATATAAGTACGCCGCGATACTGGGCACCCAGCGCGTCAGCAACCACACGACCAGGCCCAGCGCGCCGTAGTAGACAGTCAGCTTACCAAGTAGCGCCTTACGAGGATCGCGAAATAGGTCAGAAAATTTCACCGCCACTACTCCCCCACAACGCAATCGTAACTTCCGACTTCCACTCCGGGAACCCAGACCCAATGCTTGCCAAGCGTAACGGGGTCGGTAAACGTTCCCGGATCGGTAATGATCATATCGTAATCCAGACGATCGCCGTCCGCACTCGGCGTAAATCGCTCAACAATCGAAGCTGCCTCCCCATTACCCGTAGTATAGAGGGGCCGCGCGGACGCGTCTGTTGAATCTCTGCGAATTGACACGGGTTTTTTGTGTGTGTTGAAGTCAGGAGCGCCAGCGGTACTCGGACTGGCGACAAGGAAGGCTGGAAGTGTCCGGCGATCTCGGAGGCCGAAAACTCGTAGCCGTCTACGTGGCGGCGGCAGGCGCTCTGCTGCTGTGGGCGGGAACTCCCGTGGCCAATAAGCTGGCGGTTGTATCCATCGACCCGGCAACAGTGGGCATGTTGCGCTCAGTCCTGGCCGGACCCGTCGCACTGATGATCGCACTCCTACTTCGCCTGCCGTTCCCAGCGAGAGGGCACTCTCGACGCCTCTTGATCCTGTCCGGCATCACGAGTTTTGCCATATGGCCCACCCTCCTGAGTGTCGGTATTGGACTCACGACGGCGAATCATGCGGCACTGATCATAGCGATGATCCCGATCTTCACGGGGCTCATCGCCGCGGCCCTCGATCGCACGTGGCCTCACGTTGCGTGGTGGGCCGGAATCTCGATTGCGGGCGCGGGCACCGTGTTCTTAATCTTGTACAGAGGCAGCGAGACGCTGAACGCCGGCGGTGTGAGTGCCATCGGCGACCTGATCGTTCTCGGCGGAGCCGTCGTCTGCGCGCTCGGCTATGTCACCGGCGGCAAACTTTCACCCGTCATCGGCACCTGGGCCACAACGTTTTGGGGCCTGGCAATCGCGGCGGCAGCAACCATACCGGTGGCTGTCGCGTTCGCTCCCCGCACCGACTGGTACGCCGTCACCGGCAGCAGTTGGCTCTCGCTGGGTTACCTGGCTTTTATCGGCTCATTTACGGCCTACCTCGCCTGGTTCTGGTCGCTCGGTCACGGCGGCATCACGCGGATGAGTTCATGGCAGCTTGGCCAGCCGGCCATTACGCTCGTCCTCGCCGCGACCGTGCTGGGCGAAGCTATCAC
>Ga0255047_10002325_pt1 | contig 12644 bp, 12 predicted proteins | sample JV7_2_1_MG_FD_183640 | JGI IMG/M metagenome (GOLD analysis project Ga0255047, IMG submission 183640) | Seawater microbial communities from Jervis Inlet, British Columbia, Canada - JV7_2_1 | ecosystem: Environmental > Aquatic > Marine > Inlet | place: Canada: British Columbia | collected 2016-10-06
TGGTCGTGACAGCGTCGGCCGGCTCGGCCACAGTGATCGACGCGACCGATGACTCATCGAACTCTGGGTTGGTGATCGCGATCGCCGGAATCGTCGCCGTGCTGGCGGCGGGCTTCGTGCTGGTGCGTTCCCGTCTCTAGGCGAAGTCATCAGCACCGGCCATCCGGTCGGAAGCACCGCGCTCGATGAGTTCCTGACAAGAAGCGACTCGTCGACCGAGACCGGCGAGTTGCGGCAGAAGATCGGATTGATCGGCTCCTTGACGGGGATCACCCTGGCGATCGGACTGATCGGGTTCCTGGAGGTCGCTTCGAAGAGTTGACGTCCGGCTGCTCCGGGGGATAACCCCACCGCGTATCCGCCGGGTCGCCGGATGTCGCCCGAGCTGCGAATTCCCGACCATGGAGGCATGAACGCAACATCTGTCCTCACCCGAGTGCCGACGGCACCCCCCGCCGTCGGCACATCGCTCGTCGAAGCCCGCGACCTCACTCGTATCTGGGGCAAGGGCGACGCCGCCCAGATCGGCATCACTGGTGTCGACCTCGATATCCGTGCCGGCGAGTTGGTCGCTGTGATCGGGCCGTCCGGGTCCGGCAAGAGCACGCTCGGCGCTCTGATCGCCGGCATCGACAAGCCGACTTCCGGATCGCTGGTGGTCAACGGCAAGCGGATCGACAGGATGAAGACCGATCGGCTTGCCGCATGGCGCGGCGGCAACGTCGGGATCGTGTTCCAGGACTTCCACCTGCTGCCGACCCTGACCGCCGTCGAGAACGTCGAGCTGGCACTCGACCTCGGCACCGATATCGGTCGTCGCCAACGCCGCAAGATGGCCGTCGCCGCACTCGATCGAGTCGGGTTGGCCGGCCACGCCAAGAAGCTGCCGGCACAGATGAGCGGTGGAGAGCAACAGCGCGTCGGAATCGCCAGGGCGACCGTGACGCAGTCGTCGCTGATCGTCGCCGACGAACCGACCGGTGCGCTCGATCAGGCCAACGGTCACGCCGTGTTCGAGTTGCTCGCCGGCCTCGCCCACACCGGCACCACCGTGGTGTTCATCACTCACGACCTCAACCTGGCCGGCGCCGCCGACCGGGTCGTATCCATGATCGACGGCCGGATCGAATCGGTTCCTCAGAGCGGAACGACGCCATGAAGTCGATGCTTCGGCAGTTCCGCCGGGCGCCCGGCCGAATCATCGCCAGCATCTTTGCGCTGGCGCTCGCCGTCGGAGCGATCGGCGTGCTGGCGATCCCGACGATCTCGAGTGGTACCTTGCTCGAGGCCGCCGAAGGCCAAGGACTGGCCGACATCATCGTCGACACCACGTCGCTCGATCAGAACCAGCTGGCGCAGATCAATCAGATCGACAACGTCGCCATCGCGGAGGGCGAGACGACCGTCGCTGTGCAGTTGTCCGACGGGTTCCTGACCCGGTTGATCGGACTCGACTTCGACAACCAGACGATGGACGTCGTTCAGCTCACCGCCGGCCGTCTGCCGGTCGAGCCCGATGAAGTCGTCGCCAGCGAGGCGCTCGGCGCCCTCGGCGATCACCTGATCGCGGACGAGACCTCGTACGAGATCGTCGGTCACGGCGGAACGCTTTGGTGGTCGGACAGCGACGTGCTGTACGCCGACATCGACACCGTGATGACGCTCGACGGGGGCGATGGCACCAATCGGCTCGTCATCACCGCCGCCGACGACAGTATCGACGAGTTGCGAGCGATCGCCGACGAGGTCCGCCTCGTGCTCGACAGCGGCGGTGACACCTACACGACGTTCCCGGTCTACCTGCCCGACGGGTCGACGCCGATCGATCAGGACATCGAACAGGTCAGCATGCTGATCGGCCTGCTCGGGATCGTGGCCGGTTTCGTGGCGCTCGTGTTGCTCGCGTCGACCACCAACACATTGATCACTGAGCGGACCCGTGAGGTGGCCGTGATGCGTGCCCTCGGCGGGCGGTCGCGGCCGTTGCGCCGCCGGCTGCGGCGGATCTCTCTTGGCATCACCACGATCGCCCTGTTGATCGGGCTACCGCTCGGCATCTTGATCAGCAACTTCATCGCCCGCATGGTGCTGGAGGAGTTCGTGGGGATCACACCTGATTTCGCGATCGACTGGCGAGTTCTGATCGGAAGTGCGATCGGTGTTCTGCTCGGCGCCCGTTTGGTGGCCGCCCGCGCCGCCCGGCGCGTGACCAAGCTGCCGCTGGCCGAGGCGCTCCGGGACCGTGAGGGTTCCCCGTTCGGTGGCCGCTGGACGCATCGCCTGGCAGCCCGTGTGCCGACCGGTGGTCTGTTCTCCCGGATCGCCGCCCGTGAATCGCTACACCGGCCGGCCCGTACGTTGGCCGTGGTCGTTCAGATCTCGGCGGCGGTCGGCGCTGCCTTCCTGATCCCGAGCTTGGCGAACTCGGTAAACGAGTTCAACACATCCAGCCACGATGTGTGGGCATGGCAGTCGATGACCGTCGCTAGCGACGCCGGGCTCCCGTTCGCCGACACGGTGACCGCAGGCAGCGATGACGCGGAGTCCGGAATCTACGTCGAAGCTGAACTCGCCGATTGGCAGATCAACGTCTACGGGCTCGAGACCGACACCGCAGTATTCGATCCGAGGCTCTCGAGTGGGCGTTGGATTGAGGCGAGCAGTCACGAGGCGGTCCTGTCTGCCGGGTTCGCCGAGCGCAACGACCTCGAGGTCGGCGACGCACTCGTGTTAGAGCTGGCCAGCGGCACGTTCGACTACGAGCTTGTCGGTCTGTCGAATGACTTCAACCGCTCGGCCTATCTCGACCGTGCCGACCTTGCCGGCGATCTCGGCGAGCCGGGCATGGCCAACACGGTCTGGTCGTTCGACGAGCAACCCGACATCGTCCTGCCGGCTGCGGCCAGTACCTCGACGGCGGCCGACCTCGCCGCCGATGACAACGCCGGTCGGGCAGCGATCGTGACGATCTTCGGTGCGATCGGTGTGATCGTCGCCGGCGTCGCTGCGCTCGCCGTGTTGTCCTCGATGACGGTCAGCCTGTTCGAGCGTCGCCACGAGTTGGCGGCGATGCAGGCGCTCGGTGCACGCCGCCGCCGGCTGCGCGGGCTGCTGATTCGTGAGTTGCTGCCGCTCGGTGCCGCAGGTCTGGTCGGTGGTTTGGCGCTCGGGGCGCTCGGCACCCGCGGCATCATTGGGTCGTTCGAGGCCAGCAACGCCGTCGACATCGGCGTCGTCGACGCCATGGGGTCGATCCCCTTCATCGCCGCCGGTACTTTCGTCGCACTGATCCTGCTGGCCTTGGTCACGGTTCGAAGCGCCGGTCGCCGGCCGGTCGCCGTCACACTGCGCGGGGCCGCATGAGCAGCCTCCTACCCCGGAGCACAGGGCCTGGCACTCCGGTCGCCCTGATGGCCTCGACTGGCGTTGATGTCGCCGGCTCGTCGTCAATCGGCCCCGCAGGGCGCGAGACTGGCGGCGTGAGCGACCTGCCCCCGCCCCCGCCCCCGCCGCCGGGTGCCAGCGCCTCGGCGCCCGCCAGCCCGGCGGCTGCGCCACGGGCGGCGACCACGGGTGGCGGCTCCGGTTGGGACTGGGACCGCGCCAAGGAGATCGCCGAGGCGTGGTTCCGCCCGCTCACAGATCCGCAGGGTTGGTGGGCGCTCGGCTACCTGTTCTTCAGCACCGTGGCGTCGCCGTTCCTGTTCGGGGCGATGGTGGCCGTCGCTGCGATCGCGTTCGGGCTGTCGTTCGTCATCGTCGGCCTGCTCCTGGTGGTCCCGTTCTTCTTGATGGTCGAGCAGTTCACTCTGGTCGAGCAGTACTTCGCCGGGCTCGCCGGTCATCAGATCGAGCTGCTCGAAGCGCAGCCGATCACTGGAGCTGGGCCACGCAGTTTCAAACGCGCGATCACCGACCCCGTTCGCTGGCGGCATGTCGGGTTCATCGCCCTCAACGTCCTACTTGCTCCGATCCTGTTCGCGATCGGTTCGTTCCCGCTCTCGTTCGTGGCGCAGGCGCTGTTCGGCGATGGCATCATCAACGGCCCTGGTTTCAGCCTCGGTACCGGGCTCGACATCGGGGCAGCCGGCATCCTCGCCCTGCCGCTGGCGGCGTTCTTCGCCGGCGCCATCCCTCGCGTTGCGATCTGGATGGCCAGCCTCAAGGCCCAGATCGACAGCTGGTTCCTGGGCACCGACAAGCTGGCGATGGCCGAGCTGCGCGTCAACACGCTGTCCACCCAACGCCAGGACATCCTCGACGCCGTGGCCAGCGAGCGGCGGCGGATCGAGCGCAATCTGCACGACGGTGTGCAACAACAACTCGTCGCGATCGGGCTCGACCTGGGCATGGCCGAGAACCAGATCGAACGCGACCCCGAGCGCGCCAAGGAGCTGATCGGCAGCGCTCGCGAGAAGGTGCACGGCTCGATCGGCGAGCTGCGCCAGCTCGGCCGCGGCCTGCATCCGGCGATCCTCGAAGACCGTGGCATCGACGCCGCACTGTCGGCGGTGGTCAGCGGTTCGCCGATTCCGATCTCGGTTCACGTCGATCCTGACGTCGCACTGTCGAAGGACGTTGCCGAAACGGTGTACTTCGTCGCCAACGAGGCGATCGCCAACGTGCTCAAGCACGCCAAGGCGCGGGTCGGCTCGGTGCACGTCACCAAGGTCGGAACCAATGTCCGGATCGTCGTGCACGATGACGGTGCCGGTGGTGTCGATCCGTCGAAAGGTACCGGCGTGGCTGGTATCCGCGCTCGGGTCAACGCCGTCGATGGCACGCTGACGATCATGTCGCCCGAGGGCGGCCCCACCACACTGAGTGTCGAGATCCCCAACCGGAGGTGATTGCCATGAACGACGAAACCCGAATTCGAGCGATCGTCGCCGACGACTCCGTGCTCTTGCGCGATGGGATCGTGCGACTGCTGACCGATTCGGAAATCGAGGTCGTCGCCGCTGTCGGCGACGCCGATGCACTGATCGACGCCGTCACCGAGCACCAGCCCGATCTGTGTCTGGTCGACGTGCGGATGCCGCCGACCCACACCGATGAGGGCCTGCGGGCGGCGATCGAAATCCGCCGGCGTTACCCGCGCATCGCCGTGCTGGTGCTGTCGCAGTACGTCGAAGAGCGTTACGCCGGCGAGCTGTTGGAGGGGGACGTTTCGGGCGTCGGTTATCTGTTGAAAGACCGCGTCATCGACGTCGACGACTTCCTCGTGTCGCTACGGCGCGTAGCTGCCGGCGGCAGCGCCGTCGATGCCGAGGTGATCAGCCAGATTCTCGGCAGAACGCGTCGTACGAACGAACTCGACCGGCTGACACCCCGCGAACGCGAAGTGTTGAACCTGATGGCCGAAGGCTTGTCGAACGGAGGCATAGCCGAGCGTCTGGTCGTGTCACACGGTGCCGTTGAGAAGCACATCTCAAACGTGTTCATGAAGCTCGGCCTCGACGTCGAGGACGGCAATCACCGCCGTGTCCTAGCCGTACTCACCTACCTCCGGGCGTAGTCGCGAAGTTGTGTGACAAAACTCGCCGCTCGAAGCGTCGTCCCCGCGGTCGGTCTCGAGGTTGTTCACAGGTGCCATCAGCAGCGCTCCTGCGGCGAGCCTGCCATCTTCGATAGTGTCGAGGATCGTCGGATTGCGGAATCCATCACCGGCTCCGATCAATCGACCTGAGCCGGGCGTTCGACGTGTTCTGGGCGTCTGATCACTAGCAGAAACCCTGAAATCCATTGGGGAGCGTTTGGGAATGCGCTCAATCTGCCTGGTAGCGTCGCAGCCCGATGTCGCTGTTTCTGCGCGATTACCTCACCGTCGTCTGGTTCGGACTTGCCGCGATTTTGCTGGCCGGTCTGTTGCTTGGCGTCGCCGCTGCCGTCAGGCCGTCGCGCCCCGGCAAAGAGAAGCTGATCGCATACGAATCCGGAGTCGATCCCGTCGGTATGGGGTGGTCGCAGAGCCAGATCCGCTACTACGTTTTCGCCTTGTTGTTCGTCATCTTCGACGTCGAAGCCGTGTTCATCTTCCCTTGGGCAACCGCCGTGGAGCGTTACGGCTGGTTTGGCCTGATCGCCATGTTGATCTTCATCGTGCTGCTGCTCGACGGCTTGGTGTACGCCTGGAAGCGAGGGCTCCTCCGATGGGTCTAGTTGATCGCGGCCGGATGCCCGCCCCGCTCACGAAGCTGTTCAACATGGGCCGCTCGTATTCGATGTGGGTGTACCAGTGGGGTCTTGCTTGCTGCGCGATCGAGATGGGCGCCGCCTTCGGGTCACCTCGCTACGACGTGATGCGGCTCGGCGTGATCCCGTTGCCGGCCAGTCCACGCCAAGCCGACCTCGTGGTCGTGTCAGGAACTGTCACCGACAAGATGGCGCCTGCCGTCAAGCGCCTCTACGAGCAGATGCCCGAGCCGAAGTATGCGATTTCGATGGGTTCGTGCGCCAATTGCGGCGGGCCCTATTGGGACTCGTACTCGGTCACCAAGGGTGTCGACCAGATCATCCCCATCGATGTCTATGTCCCGGGCTGCCCTCCTCGTCCTGAGGCGTTGCTGGAAGGGATCGTTTTGCTGCAGCAGCGCATCAAGAACGAAGACATGGCCGCCAAGTGGCGCAACGAGGAGTTCACCACGTTGCAGAAGACGGCTGCGCTCGAGAGGGCCAAGGCGCAGCGGGGTCCCGAACCGATCGTTGTCGGAGGTGGGCCGGTTGAGTGAAACCGCCACCGACGAAGCCTCAGCGCTTCGCGGCGACGACCTGCGCGAGAGCATCGTCGGCCGCCTGCGTACCGACTTGGGTGAGAGCCTTCTCGACACCCACCTGATTCCTCAGACGGATCTGTGGGTGCGCGTCACCGCCGACGCGTGGGGCTCGACCGCCGCTGCGCTCAAGGCACAGGGTTTCGAGTATTTCTGCTTCCTCTCGGCGCTCGACTGGCTGCCCTCGCCGTTTGGCAAGGGCGAGGACGATCCCGATGCCGAGCCGGCCGAGCCCGACACCGAGATCAGGCCGGGCTACGCCGGCGGCGAGAGCCGTTACCAGGTTTTCGCCCGACTATCTGATATCGGGCGCCATGTGAGTGTCACGATCAAGGCGGATGTGCCCGAGTCGATGACGGTGCCATCGTGGATGCCGTACTACGCAGGCGCCAACTGGCACGAGCGTGAGACCCACGAGATGTTCGGGATCGGCTTCGATGGCCACCCCGACCTGCGCAACCTCTATCTGCCCGGCGAATTCGAGGGCTTCCCGCTGCGCAAGGACTTCCCGCTGCTGTCACGGATGGTCAAGCCGTGGCCCGGCATCGTCGACGTCGAGCCGATGCCCAAAGCCGACGAGCCCGACGCCGGTGGCGAGTCATGACCGTCCTCAACGAGCGTCAGCAACTGTCCTACATAGCTGCACAGGCCGCCGACGCCCGCCTCAATGTCGAACTAGAGACCGAGGGCATGACCCTCAATATCGGCCCCCAGCACCCTGCCACGCACGGCACGCTGCGGATCATCGCCCGCCTCGATGGCGAGCAGGTCGTGTGGGCCGAGCCGGTCGCCGGCTACATGCACCGTGGCTACGAAAAGCTCACCGAGGTTCGCACGTTTCCGCAGGTCACATCTCTGATCAACCGCATCGATTGGCTGGGTAGCTTCGCCAACGAGGTGCCGTTCATCCTCGCTGCAGAGCAGCTGATGGAGATCGAGGCGCCGCCGCGTGCGCAGTACATCCGCACGATCCTGTTCGAGCTCAGCCGGATCGCCAACGTCAGCTTGTTTCTGGGCGATCTCGGTGTGCAGATGGGTGCGATCACCCCGGTGTTCTTGGCGTTCCGCGACCGTGAGTACGTCCTCAACCTGATCGAGGGTGCCACCGGTGGCCGCTTCCACCCCAACTTCGACCGGATCGGCGGCCTCAAGGACGATCTACCGAAGGGTTGGATCGACGAGACCAAGCAGGTCATGAAGAAGTTGCGGATGTTCTGCGACGAGATCGAAGACCTGCTGTTCGGTAACGAGATCTTCCAGAGCCGCACCAGAGGTGTCGGCATCATCCCCGCCGATGTGGCGAAGTCGTACGGCATGTCGGGCGCCAATCTGCGGGCCTCGGGGGTCGACTGGGATCTGCGCCGCGATCAAGACATCGCGATGTCGTGGGACAAGGCCGACTTCAAGGTCTGGACCCACCCCGACGGCGATTCGTGGGCTCGCTGCTGGATCCGCCTCCAGGAAACCCGCGAGGCCACCAAGATCGTCGACCAGTTGATCGACGACATCCCGGCCGGCCCGGTGATGACCAAGGTGCCGCGCATCATCAAGGTACCCGAGGGCGAGGCGTGGGTGTCGACGGAGAACCCGCTCGGCGAGATGGGCTACTACGTCGTCAGCAAGGGCGACCTCGGACCGTTCCGGGTCAAGATCCGTTCCGCCAGTTTCAACAACATCTCGATCGCGCCGTGGGTTCTCAAGGGCGTGTACGTGCCCGACATCATCACGATCCTGGCGTCGCTGTACTTCATCCTCGGAGACATCGATCGTTGATGCAGTGTGAACCCGTGCTCGGAAGCGAGCGACGAGGCGCCAGCCGAGGAGTGGCCAACAACGGCCTGCGTGGCCGGGGAACGCCATGATCGTTCAGCTTGCTGTCGAGATCCCCTACTGGGGGCAATCGCTGTTGCGCGTGCTCGGCGGGCTGGTCGCCGTGCTGTTGCCGGCGGGCACGATCGTGTACGTCTTCTTGTTCAAGATGATGTCGTTCATGCAGAGCCGACTCGGCCCAATGGAAGCGGGCCCGTACGGGTCGATGCAGCTGCTGGCCGAAGTCAGCAAGTGGCTGCAAAAAGAAGACATCATCCCCGAGAACGCCGACGCCAAGATCTTCAAGATCGCCCCGGTCATCGTTCTGGCATCGACATTCCTGCTCGTGGTCGTGGTGCCGTTCGGCCCCGACGCCTGGATGACGAACTTCCAGGCGGGAGTGTTCTACGCCCTGGCGATCGGCTCGGTGTCGGTGATCGGTATCCTGATCGCCGGCTACTCGAGCGCCAACAAGTACTCGTACCTGGGTGGCTTGCGCGCCGCCGGCCAGCTGATCGCCTACGAACTGCCGATGGTGCTGGCCGTCGTCGGTGTTGTGATCCAGGCCGGTTCGATGAACCTGCAGCAGATCGTGGTCGCTCAAAACACCCAGGAGATCTTCGGTCTCGACTGGATCGGGTTGCCGTTCGTGCTGACCCAGCCGGTCGGGTTCCTGATCTTCATGATCGCCGTGCAGGCCGAGCTGACGCAGGCACCGTTCGACATGCCGATCGCCGAATCCGAGTTGGTGTCCGGTTACATGACCGAATACTCGGGCTTCCGATTCCTGATCTTCTTCATCGGCGAGTTCGCCACCGCCGGCGTGTTTGCATTCATCGCCTCGATCCTGTTCCTCGGTGGCTGGGGCGTTCCGTTCAGCTGGTTCGGCTGGGACACGATCGACTCGGTCGACAACTGGATGAACGTCGTCGGCCCATTGATCATGCTCTCGAAGATGATGCTGCTGGTCGGCATCATCATGTGGGTCCGCTTCAGCTATCCACGTTTCCGTGAAGATCAGCTCCAGCGCTTTGCTGGAAGGTTTTAATTCCCGTGGCGCTCGCCAACATCGCGATCACCGCCGTGCTCAAGGTGGCTGTCTGATGCCTTCCAAGCCAAAGGTTCCCGGCCTGGTCAAGGGTCTCGGCGTCACGATGGGCATCATGTTCCGCACCTTCAAAGACGGTGCCAACACGGTGCAGTATCCACACGTCAAGGAGACGCCTCCAATCCGTTCCCGAGGCGTGATCGCCCTGCACGAAGAAAACTGCACGGCCTGCATGTTGTGCTCGCGTTCGTGTCCCGACTGGTGCATCTACATCGAGGCCCACAAGCAGTTGGCCCCACCACGTCGAGCTGGCGGCAAGCCGCGTCAGGTCAACGATCTAGACCGGTTCGACATCGACTATGCGCTGTGCATGTATTGCGGCATCTGCGTTGAGGTGTGCCCGTTCGACGCCCTGTTCTGGAGCCCCGAGTACGAGTACTCCGAGCCCCGCATCGCCGACCTGCTGCACGACAAGACCAAGCTCGGCGAGTGGATGGAAACCGTGCCGGAAGCACCCGAACTCGAAGCAGGGGCGCAGAAAAAGTGAACGCGCTGATCTTCGCCGCCGATGTGAACGTCGCCCAGAACGTCGGGTTCTACATCATCGCTGCAATCATGCTGTTCGCTGCGATCTCGGTGGTCAGCACCAAGAACGTCGTGCACGCTGCGCTGTGGCTCGTCGTCGTGCTCGGTGGTGTCGCCGCCCAGTACATCCTCGCCGCCGCCGAGTTCGTGGCCGTGTCGCAGGTGATGGTCTATATCGGCGCCGTGATGGTGCTGTTCCTGTTCGGCATCATGCTCACCCGCGCCTCGATCGGCGACGACACCGACGTCAACAACAAGGGGTGGGCAATCGGTATCCCTGTGGGCGTGGCGTTCTTCGGCGTGCTCGCTTACTCGGTGATCGACGCTTTCGAGGACACCGTGCTGGTCGACCCATCCGGGGCCCAGATCGCTTCGGCTACCACTGCGATCTCGGACGGGTACCTCGGTGACTACCTGATTCCGCTGATCGCGCTCTCGTTTGTCTTACTCGCCGCCGCTGTCGGCGCCATCGTGCTGGCCAGGAAAGACTGAGGAACAACGACACATGTATGCCGTCAACTTCCTTCTTCTGAGCGCCGCCTTGTTCTCGATCGGCGTGTTTGGCGTGATCGCTCGCCGCAATGCCGTGATGGTGCTGATGTCGATCGAGCTGATCCTCAACTCGGTCAACCTCAACCTGATCGCCTTCGCGCTGATCAATAACGACATCGACGGGCACATCTTCGCCCTGTTCGTAATCGCGATCGCCGCCGCCGAAGTCGGCGTCGGATTGGCGATGGTGCTGATGATCTACCGCAACCGGCGCTCGATCGCCCTCGATGGACTGTCGGAGATGCACGGCTGATGTTGTTCGCAGCAGAAGAAACCGCAGAGCACGCCGTTGAAGCTGCGGGCTGGTTCCTCGAGAACTCCTGGCTGATACCGCTGATCCCCGGCATCGCCTTCTTCGTGATCCTGCTGTTCGGCAAGAGACTGCCCAAGGGCGGCAGCGAGGTCGGGATCGCCAGCATGACCGCTTCGCTGGTGATCGCGGCCGGTGCCGCATTCCAGTGGATCGATCGAGTCGACTCGTCGCACGGCGAGCACGTCGGGCCGGTGATTAGGCAGTGGACATGGTGGCAGAGCGGCGGAACCAAGTTCGGCATCGGCCAACACATCGACGGCCTTGCCGTGATGGCGCTGCTGCTTGTCACCTTCATCTCGACGCTGGTTCAGATCTACTCGACCGAGTACGTGAAGGGCGATCGGCGTTACACCCACTACTTCGCCAGCATCACCCTGTTCTCTGCCGGCATGCTCACGATGGTGCTGGCCCCCAACATGGTCCAGCTGATCCTCGGGTGGGAGATCATGGGTCTCTGCTCGTTCCTGCTGATCGGGCACTGGTGGGAGGAGAGGGCCAACAGCGAGGCCGCCCTCAAGGCGTTCTGGACGGTCCGTGTCGGCGACATCGGCCTACTGGTCGGCACGGCAATGCTGCTCGGCATCTTCGGAACACTCGATATCAAGGGCATCAACGAGGGGGCGGCCGCCGGCGACTTCGGCGCTCAGAGCACACTGATGTGGGCGGCTGTCGCACTGTTCATCGCCTGTATCGGCAAGTCGGGCCAGTTCCCGCTGCACACCTGGTTGCCAGACGCGATGGCGGGCCCGACACCCGTCAGTTCGCTGCTGCACTCTTCGACGATGGTGGTGGCCGGAGTGTTCCTCGTCGCCCGGCTCTATCCGGTCTTCCACGTCGGCCTCGAAATCAATGCGGTCGGCCAGACGTTCAATCTGATCGCAGTGATCGGCGGCATCACGCTGATCGTGGCCGCCGCGTTGGCATTCGTGCAGAACGACATCAAGAAGGTGCTCGCCTATTCGACCGTGTCGCAGCTCGGCTACATGATGATGGGGCTCGGTGTCGGCGCCTGGACCGCCTCGGTGTTCCACATCTTCACGCACGCCTTCTTCAAGTGTGCCCTGTTCCTGGTTGCCGGATCGATCAGCTACACCGCCAGCCACCACAGCTTCGACATGAAGAAGGACATGGGTGGGATCTGGAAGAAGATGCCGATCACGTTCGGTGTCTGGATGGTCAGCACGGCGGCGCTGGCCGGCATTCCGTTCTTCAGCGGATTTTTCTCGAAGGACGAGATCATCGACTCGGCCAAGCACGCCGACTACACGATCTTCTACATCGTCGGCATCGTCGGTGCGTTCATGACCACCGCCTACATGACCCGCGCCACGTACCTCACGTTCTTCGGTGCACCGCGCGGTGGGGCGGCCCATTTCATGGGAGTCGAGCAGCCTGATAACGAAGCCCACGATGACGCCGCCCACGATGATCATGGTGATCATGGTGACGATCACGATGCCCACGGCCAGGATGACCATGCCCCCGTCCCAGGCCGTTCGTTCCCGTTCGCCCCGTTCGACTCGCCGTGGAAGATCACCGCGCCGCTGCTGATCCTCGGCACGCT
>Ga0255047_10002326_pt1 | contig 12642 bp, 12 predicted proteins | sample JV7_2_1_MG_FD_183640 | JGI IMG/M metagenome (GOLD analysis project Ga0255047, IMG submission 183640) | Seawater microbial communities from Jervis Inlet, British Columbia, Canada - JV7_2_1 | ecosystem: Environmental > Aquatic > Marine > Inlet | place: Canada: British Columbia | collected 2016-10-06
ATCCAAATCATCGATGAAATAGTCAAATAACGAGCAGGCAAGACGACATAAATCGAAGCTAGTATTGGGATCTAATCTTGCCTTCTTCTCGTTGAAATACGGCTCACAGTTGTATTGCGTGGCGGCATCTCCTTTTGAGTGAAAGCTGTCGCTGCATATTGTTTTCCCACGAAATTTGTAGATTGCTCTCCCGAAGTCGATAATTTTGTATATGCGTCCAAAAGTGGGCACTTTGAAGAACTGGTTGTTAAACCTATAGTTAATAAATGTCCTATCTGTCTCGTTGAACATGATATTATTGGTATGAAGGTCGTTGTGAGTGAACCCGAATGCTTTCTGATATGCGATAAGCATCATTACTATCTGGAATAAGCACGATCGCCACTCGTCGTCATCCATTTCGTTTTCTTCTCGCAATCTCGAGTCTAGTGTGTTATCGAGACATTCCAAACATATTACTTGTACGGGGAAATCTTTAATAGCAACCTTCAGCTCGACATCTGAATTCATGCTGCCTGTGCTTGCTTCGCTAGACTTATCTGAGCTACTTGCGTCATCTTCGTCCCCTGCCTGCGACTTCTTCTCATCGCTATCGGTGTTCGAAGACCGTGAGGAGCATGTTGAGCTTGCCTTGGTGGATCTATGCTGCTGTTGTTCAATATCGTATTGGAATACAAGATTATTTGATGTGTCCATATCTTTCGACTCGTCGACCTTCTCGCCAGTCTCAGCATTATCTGTGAAAATTCCATCAAAATCCAGTGATGAGACTGGGACCACGTCGTCCTTTATCTCGTCCTCAATCCCACCTCCGCCTATTTTTATTCGCTTCTTGTTATGCCTGGTGTCAAAGTCAAAGCCCATATCTTCCGACCAATTGACCAACTCGAATAGGTCGGTTTTGTTCTCTCGGAAATAATCAGAGTCATGTAAATACTCAAGATCGTCTATTACGTTTGTGGCGAATTTTGACTTAATAGAGAGAAAGGACCCATAAAAGTCGAGGCCGTGCAAAAATTTATGTTTGTGAAGAAGTTGACTTGTTAAATAGGAAAAAAAGCTGTCGACGTATGCTGAATTATTGATGTCTGCAAGCTTAGGATGTATATTATCCATAGTTAAAGATGGTAGTGTAGTCAGCTGGTTAGAAGATATGTCTTTGTATTTCCCGATGAGGTACTTGACGGGATCTAATAACGGAGAGAATTTAAAGAAAGAAAGGCGTTTCGCAGAATTATTATCCGAGGAGAGCTTGCATACAAATTTGTTCTTATCGTCATGAGTCTCAACTGACGTCACACTGTAGTGATGATTTAGGTTGATGCTGTTATAATTATCATCGTTGAGGGAAAAAAACAATCCGTATAAAGGTACATAGTTTTGTATCTTGGTCATACCTATTTTATCTAAAGACTGGAAAAGAGAAGTGTTGTTGTTTTTTTTGTAATGAAGAGAGAACATTAGCTACTGTACATATAAATATAGCTTCATTCTAACTTATTTGTGCGTAAAGTGTCTTTTTTTTAAATGTAGAAAAATCTCATCAATGAACCTAGAACTCAAGAAATTTGATATGAAAAATATTAGTTTCAAATCTAATGAGGCGAGCGGGCCAGTGGTGGTGCTAATTGGAAGACGTGATACAGGCAAAAGTTTTCTTGTGAGGGACCTCTTGTACTATCACCAAGACATCCCGATAGGGACGGTGATTTCTGGGACTGAATCGGGGAACGGATTTTATGCGAAGATGGTTCCTAAATTGTTCATTCATGAAGAGTATAATACCGCTATAATTGAAAACATATTGAAACGACAAAAGATGGTAATAAAGCAGATTAAGAAGGAGGTAGAAGCCTACGGGCGAAGTAATATTGATGCACGAGCCTTTGTTATATTAGATGATTGCCTTTACGACAACTCGTGGGCGCGCGAGAAGCTCATGCGTTTAATGTTCATGAATGGTCGTCACTGGAAAATCATGCTGATTATTACTATGCAATATCCTTTAGGAGTTCCTCCTAATCTTCGAACGAATATTGACTATACTTTCATCTTACGGGAACCCTACATAAACAACCGAAAACGCATATATGAAAATTATGCTGGTATGTTTCCCACATTTGAATCGTTTTGTCAAGTAATGGACCAATGCACAGAAAATTACGAATGTCTCGTGATATCTAACAACGCTAAGTCGAACAAGCTTGAAGATCAAATATTCTGGTACAAAGCCGACGCGCATCGAGATTTTAGACTCGGTTCCAAAGAATTCTGGGAACTGTCTAAGGACATTGACTCAGACAACGAAGATGTAGCATATGACCCTACTGCAGACAGAAAAGGACCGCGAATAAATGTTAAAAAAAGCCGTTGGTAGTAATCAATGCGCATTCAAATGCACATTGATTGGTTGGAATTGCGGAAGGTACGCGTGTAACAATTGCGGGATGAATTACTGCACGGTTATATTTTCGTGAACTTCGACGGCACTCCGCCCCCTAGTCCAGATTTACTGATAAAGTCACCTTTATCGTATGTTTTATAATTAATATCACAGCTGTGTTGCTCTGGAAGGCGATGTCCCGAACAGAACCGCTTCTCGCAGCGACATTCTATGTCCGTCAAGCGCAATTTCTTGCGGCAACCGTGGTGTGAGCAACGCGCTTTCTTGGTGCTTTTTTTTACGTTTTTCGCACGCTTGCGGTCTCCGCCTACTGGTGCTGCAGTTGTTGCGTTTCGCAATGGTTTATCTGGTACGTCTGTGCTACAACCATGGAGAACAGGTTTGACGTCTTTTGGGGTGAAATCATCTCCAAAATGCTGGCTTTGATTCATTATATTAGCGTGTTATTATAATAATCTGTGTGGGGCTCAATTTTCCTCAGAAGGATCAGATTCGGTTTTGGTAGTCGCACCATTGCCGCCGTCCGTGCTGTCTTCTTTGCCCGTTTCCTCCTCTGTTTTCTCTGAAATTTCAAGTTCTAGTTGCTTGTCACCTGCCTTAGTCCTAACATGCTGTCCTTCGAACAGCTCCTGTCGGATATCGGCCACACTTACGTTTCTCCCGTCTCCAAGATTGGACTCAATGGTGCTGGTGTTTTTGACGCCTACCAGTTCACCTGCCGAGTTAAGAGTCTGAGTTAGTTTGTTCCCGCTTTCCTTGGCTATCTTAACGTTTTCTTCAATGGCGCGTCTTTTTGATTCCGCAACGCGTTTATCAAACTGCGCCCTCGCCTTTTTCTCGTTCTTTGCCTTTTCGTGCATCAGCTCATTGAGCTCCTCTTCCAGGTACTCAACTCTTCCCGTTTTGTAGGCCTCCGGCTCCCAAGGCATCCATAGGCCCACTGGCCCTACAAATACATTATGGTGCGGGTCGACCTCGCGAATCATCCGACACCTCAACTCAGCCTCTGCTTGCGTGGGATAAGAGCCACGAACCTTTATTCCCCTCACACTAGTCGTGAAATTATGAGTATTGGAAAATGTCTCCTCTAGATCCTCGCTTTTAGCATCTACAAAGTTCTTATAGTCATCTTCAATTGTAGTCTCAGCCACCGTCTTTTTCTCGCTCTTCATAAACTCACTGAGATCAGCAGTTAAACTGTCGAAGTCGATATTGTACTTGTATGCGAGGAAATGCAGGAACTTGGTGAACTTTTGTGTTGATTTAGTGAAATCCCAATGTTTTAGGAATTGTTCGAAGTAGAATACCTCTTTCTGTTTTATCGTGTTCTCTGGAGATACGAAAGACACGCACACAAACTTTTGTCCAGCCACAGGCCTGTCCTCCTCAAGTAAATCTACATATTTAGGATTCTCTGATCCGTCGCGACTGACCTTCCGCGGGAAACTACACTCTTTAGACATCTATGAAATTATAGTCTATCTTGTTTTAAGTTTTTTTCTGTTATATAATATTTTTTTCTTAACGAATTATATAATGTCCCTCGGAGAATTAGGCAACGTTTTAGACTTAGGTGAACTCGTAAGACGCGTCGTGAAATATTTCGTAGAAGGCGTCATGGTTGCGCTCGCTGCGTACGCAATCCCGAAACGCTCGCTCAACCTGGATGAGGTAAGTCTTATCGCCCTCACAGCCGCGGCCACATTCAGTATCCTTGATACCTACGTCCCAAGCATGGCCGTATCCGCCAGATCTGGAGCTGGATTCGGTGTAGGCGCGAACCTGGTTGGATTCCCGCACGTGTAAATAACTACAAATAAGATAGAATAATTGTCTAATCTATCTTATTCTCAATCATATCGTTGGAACGAATTCCCAATGCAATTCACAGCAGATTTTCTTCCATATTTCATCCTGCTCTATACGTTTTACAGGATCCTTCAGCATCGGGAAAAAAGGCAAAAACTGCGTCTCTCCGAGCAACTCGCACATCTTGTATAGCACATAATAATAGTTCAGAAAATTTACGCGGTCGTCAGGACAATGCTTGGCGTAAGGTTTTTGTATGTCCATGAAAAGACTACACAGAGTCTCCTCTAATTCGGGACTCATAACTGGCGGCTTGATTCCAAGCTTATCTTTTATGAACGGAATATGCTCATAGTACTTATTATACCCAAGTTTTTTCAATATGTCCTTAGCTTTTCTATTCGTTAATTTAGACAAACTCAGCCGTTCTTTGCGAATCTGAGTTTTGATATTTGTTATCACATCAGGCGGTATTTGTGTTGTCTCTTTGGCTTGGAACTGGGCAAGGATCTCTCGAAAGTGATTGATCCGCTTATAGGCATAAAAGCACACTTCCTTAGGAGGTTCTTTGTATGACGGTTTTTCGTGCTCAACAAGGAATTCCTTTTGTGTTGAGCAACCGTTGCAGACCATCACCCCTTCGTGTGATATGGGAATGAGCTCCCCGCTACACTTTTCGCACACGTCATGGTCTTGTATATATCTACTAACGTCGATAAAAGTCTCATCGATATTGCTTAGATACTGCTGTATGATATTAACCTCGTCGCGTCCTTCGTCTTTCTTTACTGATCCTCTTGTGAAAAATGAATGAAGTATGCGAGTTCTGCTGTTACCTTCGGATAGATCTTTTTTCTTCTCAAAATAATCGAATATATATTGAGAGTTGCTCAACAGATACTCTTTTTTCTTTGTTTTAATTTCCTTGATTCTTTTCTTCACCACCCGGATTTCGTCACCAATTTCTAGCCTTTTGTCTATAGTCAGATCATTGCTTGTATGTTGTGCTATCAACAATCGCTTTTGGTCAATTAATTTAGGCAGAATTTCCGTCTCTTCCTTAGTAAACTGCTGCATTAGCTCGTTGTGCTTCCCGTCGAGAGTCACTGTGGGTTTTTTCGTAATTGCTATCTTTTTATTGGCTTTGGGTTTAAAATTAGGCATGTGTACGGTTCTCATGAATAGTATTTAATATTTAATCGGTAAAAGAGTATTTTTTTTATGCATATTGAGCGGATTGAAACACGTGTTTGATTTATCCATCCATTTTCTCTCGACACTCTAATGGACATCAATGTCTCAGACATAAACAATTCTGAAATAGATACAGTGAAAATACAAAAGATGGGATTCATATTTAATGCTCTCGAAAACGGATGGACCATTAAAAAAAGAAAAAATTTGTATATTTTTACAAAAAATCATGAAGGCAAACGAGAGGTGTACTCCGAAGAGTATTTGAGGCGGTTCATCGTAAGCAATTTTGATACTAAAGCAGCGGTATGCGGAAACGGCTGAAAAAAAGGGTAACCGACAAATTTTTTTTTCTTTAGCAATATTATAACATGGGAGGAGGATTAATGCAGCTCGTTGCGTATGGCGCTCAAGACGTCTACCTTACAGGTAACCCACAGATCACTTTCTGGAAGGTTACATACCGCAGACACACCAACTTTGCTATGGAGTCCATTGAACAGACGTTCAACGGACAGGCTGACTTCGGTCGCCGTGTGCAGTGCACGATCTCCAGAAATGGTGACCTTGCCTACCGCACATACCTTCAGGTAACACTTCCCGAGATCGGACAGGATGGCTGCTGCAACCCAGGTGTTTGTGACAAGACCTACGCTCGCTGGTTGGACTACCCAGGTGAGCAGCTGATTTCGATGGTTGAAGTTGAGATCGGAGGACAGCGCATCGACCGCCAGTATGGTGACTGGATGCACATCTGGAACCAGCTGTGCCTGACCGCCGAGCAGGAGCGTGGTTACAACAAGATGGTTGGACAGACCATGCAGCTGACATACCTGACTGACCCATCGTTCGCTGACGTCGACTCTGCCTGTGCTGGCGTTGATGTCCCAGCGGCCGTGTGCGCGCCACGTAACGCGCTTCCAGAGACCACACTTTACATCCCACTGCAGTTCTGGTTTTGCCGTAACCCAGGACTTGCCCTGCCTCTGATTGCCCTGCAGTACCACGAGGTGCGCATCAACCTTGAGCTCCGTCCTTCCGACGAAGTTCTGTTCGCTGTGACCAACCTGACTGAAGCAGCCACTGCTGATGTACAGAACCCACCGATCCTTGACGGACAGTCGGTCAAAGACGCTGTGGCCTACCAGAAATCCCTGGTCGCTGCCTCGCTCTACGTCGACTACGTCTTCCTTGATACCGATGAGCGCAGACGCATGGCGCAGAACCCGCACGAATACCTCATTGAGCAGCTCCAGTTCACTGGTGACGAGTCCGTAGGTTCGTCCTCGAACAAGATCAAGCTCAATTTCAACCACCCGTGCAAAGAGCTCGTCTTCGTTGTCCAGCCAGACAAGAATGTCGACTACTGCTCTTCGTTCCTCAAGAACACCGTGCTGAACAGAGCTCTTGGTGCTCAGCCTTTCAACTACACCGACGCCATCGACGCCCTGATCAACCACATTGGATCATTCTCAGGGTATAGCCAGGTTACGGACAGCGCGACGGGCGGCGCCAACAACTCGTTCATCACCGCTGACGGACTCTTCCAAGACCCGGGCGCGGACGGCATCCAATCACCGCATGTTCAGGACCAGTGGGGGTCGTATCTGGGGGTGATCTCAGGGATAGGGGAAGCTGAGTGCACCGTTCCAGCCCTTTCCGTGCCGTTCCCGATCAGTCCGATCAATGACTCCGCCGTCTCGGATGCTGGCGCTTTCGTACTTGCTGAGACAGCTCTCAACCTGCACTGCTGGGGACAGAATCCCGTGGTCACAGCCAAACTGCAGCTCAACGGACAGGACCGCTTCTCTGAGCGCGAAGGATCGTACTTCGACACCGTGCAGCCATACCAGCACCACACCCGCAGCCCAGACACTGGAATCAATGTCTACTCGTTCGCCCTGCGCCCTGAGGAGCACCAGCCAAGCGGAACATGCAATTTCTCGCGCATCGACAACGCCACACTCCAGCTGGTTCTTTCCACCAACGCCATCGGTGGCGACAACACCGCCAAGGTGCGCGTCTACGCTACCAACTACAATGTGCTGCGCGTAATGAGCGGCATGGGTGGCCTCGCATACTCGAACTAAATCCAATATTTACTTGTTATTATTATTTCTTCAATAATAACAAAATTTATAATCTCTCGAAACTGTAAATGGATACCAGTACAGCAGTCCTACTTGTTGCCCTTGTTTCTCTCGTATACATACTCACACAAGCAGTCGAACAAGACAAAAGCGACGACTCCGAGGTCGTGTATGTCCCCGGCCCCATAGTCGGGCCAGCATGGGGCCAAGGACCACTTTGGCGCGGGCCTATCCCAGGAGGTCGCCGCTGGAGACGACGCAGACGACGCCGTTTCTGGTTTTAGTTATTTTCTCTTGAAAATGTATAATGAAGACTAACGATATACTCATCATCATCGCTATCATCGTTCTGCTCCTGATGGTAAGCAAAAACTATCTTACATCTGCTCGCAACGTTACCGTGTTTGGTCCTCCAGTAGTATCGGTTCCACAATATGGAGGAAGTATCATCTCGGAGCCATGTCCTCATCCGTGGGGGTGCGGCGGTAAACTGAACCCTTGGCAGCCTGGAGGGTGGGGACCTGGGTGGGGTCCTGGCTGGGGACCGGGAGGACGCGGGCGCGGAGGTAGAGGAAGAGGCCGAGGAGGCGGAGGCCGCGGAGGCGGCGGACGTGGAGGCGGCGGACGTGGGGGTGGAGGCCGCGGAGGCGGCGGACGTGGAGGCGGCGGACGTGGAGGCGGTGGACGTGGGGGTGGAGGCCGCGGAGGCGGCGGACGTGGAGGCGGCGGACGCGGGGGCGGTGGCCGCGGAGGCGGTGGGCGCGGAGGCGGAGGCCGTGGAGGCGGAGGCCGCGGAGGCGGTGGGCGCGGAGGCGGAGGCCGTGGAGGCGGAGGCCGCGGAGGCGGTGGACGTGGCGGCGACACTGACCTCGTCCCCGGGCGGTTCGGTGGAGGCAGCGGAGGAGGCTACCCGAGAGACCCGTATCCCTCAGCGTAAACTGATGTATTTATTTCATCTGTATTGATTGTATAGCGATGAAATTTAGCACAAAAATGATTATTGTCGCAATCGCTGCCGGAGTTCTGCTATTAGGGGTCTTTCGCGCCATGGCCAGCACGAAGCGTCCCAAACGACATGCAAAAAATGCTACCCAGTCTTCTGCTTCCTCTCTGGCGTTTGGCTACAACAGCCCGAGCCCCCAAGGGCAGCCCTACTCGCCACATGAGCAGGACGATACCTCGTCACGCCATGCGGCAGCCAGAATCAGAGACCAGCATTCCAAACCGTCGCCACAAAGAGAATCCAAATCTCCGCTGCCCCATTAGCGCCATTCAACTCGCCCTCGCAAGCCATTTCGTAACAGGTAGCGACGAAATTTTATGCACGTATATAAATGGGTAACTACCTCGCAGACCAGTACAGCCTATTGCATTTCGCCACAGGGGTAATTGCTTTCTTCTGGAATGTACCTTTTTTGTTATCAGTCATCATCCATGCACTGTTCGAGTATGCGGAAAACAGCGCAGCTGGCGTTGCGTTCATAAATAAGCATTTTGTTCGGACGCGCTTGTTTAGGTGGCCAGGCAGAGGCAAACCCGCTGGCGCCGACTCCATTATGAACCAGCTCGGCGACAATCTGTTCTTCGCAGTAGGCTGGCTAGCCGCCGCCCTGCTAGAACTCCTCGGGGTTCAATACGGATGGTACGAAATAAAAAACCAATAATATTTAGTATTAGATATCTGAAGGGACGACTCAGATAAATATTCTAGAAAATCACTTAAATAAATTATCTATATATAGTCTATAAGATGCAGATTTTCATTAAGACACTTACTGGAAAAACTATTACATTGGATGTAGAACCGTCGGACAGTATTGAGAATGTTAAAGCTAAGATTCAAGACAAAGAGGGCATTCCGCCTGACCAGCAGCGGCTCATCTTCGCTGGCAAACAATTAGAAGATGGAAGGACTCTTTCCGATTATAATATCCAGAAAGAGTCGACACTGCACCTTGTTTTGCGGCTTCGTGGCGGCTTCCACTGCTAGAAACTATGAAAGATCTCTTTCATTTTAGATTGATGCGTTTTGAATTGTCTCAATGCATCAATACACATATGATTTACTTGCGTTTGCTTGTCTTTCTTCTTTTAGCTTTGCGCCGTCTTCTGGTTATGCGTCGGTTTTTTGCTTTGCGTTGTCTTCTGGTTCTGCATCGTTTTCTTGCTCTGCGCCGTCTTCGAGTCTTGCGCATCTTTTTTCCTCCATCTTGCCCCAGGTAAGATAACGCTATGGCCGAAGCTATCGCGATAACGCGTTCAGCCCGAAGTGTAGCGCCTGCGACCGCGCCGCACGCACAACCGATCAAACACGCTGATTGGAGTTGATCAACAACGCCCTCTCGTATGGCCAACGCTCCAGCCAAACTGCCGCACGTAAGAGCTCCGATACAGCTGTCGCGTGCACGCACAGCAGTTCCCACTAGGCATGCCCGACACACTCCCCCTGCCGCACGTCCCGCTGCGCATCCTGCAGCAACTCCCCTCGCAACCGCGCATCCTGCCGCGCGTCCTGTCCGCTCCATCGTCTGTCGGAGAGGCGACGGCTGCGGCGGGAGCGGCACCAAGTCAATATTCGCCAATCTGTCTGGGTTGTCTGCTATCAGCTCCCTCAAAACATTCCGAGTTATGAGAGCATGAGCGCCATAAGGATCTAAAGAGGTGTTGGACAACGGTAAGTTAGTGTTTGGCGATGTCACATGCCCTTGAGCAAACCAGTTTGCTATTCCTCGCCTATCGTATACCTGTCCGTCGGCTGTTTGCACAGGATCAACCATTATATCAAGGCTAATTGGACATCTCACACCAGACTGTTGTATTTCATCCGACACGGATCGCTGCAGCGGCGGTGCAGCCGCCTGGCGGCGCTGTGTTGTAGATCGCCTGCGTACGCCTTGTTCGTCGCTCATATATATTAGCTGAATATTTTAGTTAAAAGAGGAGAATATCGTTCATGTGTTCCCAAATAATTTATTCATATTTCGCACCTCAATCTTATTGTTCTCCTCCATAAACAATTTCCTAATGAGGTCGTCATTTCGAAGACGAAGACTGTAGTCCTGCTGCGCATTCGATCTCCCAACGCGCCCAAAAGCTTGGATCGTTTTTTCTTGACTCAGTACACTCAAATCCTTTCCGATGTAACCGTGGCAAAACTGATAGTTGGTCCCGTAAATATAGTCAGTCGACGCAATGATAAGATAAAGCTTTTGTTGCCCCGCGAGATTCTTCATAATAGTTGTGTAATCAACACACTTGTGGTCTGCGAAAACACCAACACCCATCATCAGCAGAACTTTCCACATTGGCTCGACGTCAAGAAGCATGATTTTCTCGACGGTCGCATCGCTGATAGAGCTTGTAAATGCGCTGCGGTGCTCTAAAGCATTCCATTGACGCCTGTGTTCGAAACTGTTCGGGATGAACTGGGAAGCAAGCTGAATCGTTCGAACTTGGCTGCGCAGGTGATCGATCTTATCCTGCAAGCATTTTTCTTTCGTCTCGCGATCGGAGTCACCTTTCGTCTTACGTATTTGACGTGTCTGACCGCTCTTCAGAGAGCCCTTCCGTTTACTACAGTTCGACTCCGTGTCATCATTCTTCACCAAATCGCGTTCCAACGCTTCGACTTCAATCCGGATTTTTTCGTTGCGAGTTATACTCACCAGCAACGTTTCCAAAACGGTACTCGGAATTTTCGCAGTCTGAAAACAAAAGGTAGCAATCTTTTTTACGTCGTTGGCTAGAAATATCGTAGGACCGTCGGTTAGAGTGTGCGCGTCTTTGGTGGCAATGAATATGTTCGATTCGTGGTGCTTCTTGCGCACTCGTTGAAAATGCGCGTACAAAGACACATAGTCATTTTTTACTGCTTTGAGGAGTTTAAGATAATACATTTTTAAGCTTACTGCATCAATATCTTCTATACACTCGAAATAGTTTTCAACCTGATAGCGTTCTCTGAGACTAACATTCTTGTTCACATATACGATGAATTGGACGATTTCCTCAAGATCCAAATGCCTCAGTAGAGTTTTGTAGTTCTCGATGTGACTGAGGGATTTTTTGACGTCCGCATATTCGGCGAAAACGAGATGAGGAAGAATAACATACCCAGCAGAGTCAACTATTGGAATGGTCTTGGTGCAGTCGTGACTCACTATGCTATACACTTCAATACTCTTAAATTTACTCATATGGCTTTGAATACAGGGACCAATTTCCTCCCGTCTTGGTAAAGTTGCCGAGGACAGCACGACATTTGGTATTTCGTTTTTCTCCCAGTTGTCCCGCAAAAGGGCATGATACTCATGGTCCTCGTAGTCTAACGTTATAGTAGGCTCGTCCCAGTACCATATCAAATCTTTCTTGTCGTTGAAAGCAAGCATATACCGCATCGCCGGCAGATATGACTGCACATCCGCGATCATAATCTGCACATCGTCACCTATGCTGTTGTCGACGCGAAATATGCCTCCTGTTCGACGGTTCCGCTCGTAATCTTTAGCGGCGAAATAATGCAAACGAACGCCCCCTGCGTCGCTACATCCAAAGGCGACGGCAATTTTTATCCCGAGTGATATGCAAGACTTAGCTAGTTGCAGACCCACATGCTTCGCGACACAAACAAATATTAACCGGTGTCCTTCGGACAGTCCCACGGGCGAAATCGTTTTACCGGTGCCTGTGGGGGCCTGGTACAAGATTAGTTTCGGTCCCTCGTTCTTACAAATCGTAAATAGCTGTTTTTGGTGCTCATATAGCCGCACATCGCGATAGCGAAGCAAGCTTGGATTTCTCTCTATGAACTCATGCGAATTCTCAATAAATACAGCTTTCCGCATTTTTGGCTCGTAATGTTTGAGAATATCAGCGACCCTTCTTCGCACTAATGTATTGAAATTTGTAATGTTGAATCTCATCAATTGGGTAAGTGTATAGTAGTGGTAGCTGGCCTGACGGCTGCCTGAGCCTTGTGCGAAGAATAGCCGCAGCTTATCGAGAACGACATATTCGAAGATACTGTCTTTTATGCCAGCCAGTTTGTTATCAGAATTGTTGACACGGATTATGTCCGCTTTTTTAAGTTTCTTGACTCTTTTTTTACTACGTGGCCTATCTTCGCGATGGGAGCACTCAGATTTC
>Ga0255047_10002327_pt1 | contig 12639 bp, 14 predicted proteins | sample JV7_2_1_MG_FD_183640 | JGI IMG/M metagenome (GOLD analysis project Ga0255047, IMG submission 183640) | Seawater microbial communities from Jervis Inlet, British Columbia, Canada - JV7_2_1 | ecosystem: Environmental > Aquatic > Marine > Inlet | place: Canada: British Columbia | collected 2016-10-06
TTGTTTCAGTATGTTTCGCGATGGAAAGATGGCTCACAATCAGTTTCCAGGTCGGTCACATCTGTCGTAGCGTCGGAGAGACGCTTCTGACCGTGCATGAGGTACTTACTTATGGCAGCGTCAACGGGCGTGAGGCACTCCCGAAAGGGAGACCGACTCCGCAAGCAACTGATCAAGATGGAATTGAAAGAGAAGCTAGAGAAGGAGCTCAAAGCAGCCCACTCAGCGAAGACCGAAACTACGCGGCTGAAGCACGAAGCGGTGGCAGCGGATATCCGAGCAGCGTTGAAGCGGATGCGACGACGCCGCAAATCATAACCTCGACACCATCGAACGGTCGGGCCGATGTTCCCATTGCGGACTTAATCGACCTAGCTGTCGAGCTCGAGGCAGGAGAAACAGAAAATGGCAATGTCGAAGAAAGCGCAGCGTGATGCTTGGATGTACGGTCTCCTTGGCTTCGGCGTTGCTGCCGTGGTCGCCTACCCGTTCTTGGCCTCAGTGGTGAAGTACTGGACCGGCGACAAGATGCAGAAGAACAAGATCGAGGCCCAACTTAAGCAGATCGCTGCTTGATGTTCGCCCTGTTACTAGCACTAGCGGGTGCCTTTACGGTCACGCGAGTCGTCGCGGCCCAAAAAGCCCCGTCAGTACCAGGGAACATCCCACCGGAAGGAACCATTGTGGTCTGTCCGAGCGAAATATCGCCAGGGAACTACGGAGAATGGGCTACCCCATGCGACGTGCAGACCTATTCGGGGCCAACTCCACCGGAACCTTGGGGCGGTGCTGGCTGTTCTGGCGTCGATGCAGACGGCAAGTCCACCAATGTGTGTCGTATCTTGCCCGATGGCACGCCCCTTTATCAGTATGCAGTCGATGGAGTCTCCTACTCCGACCGACAACCGGGCGTTTATCAAACGTTCTTTGCTGGCGTGCCGCTAGATGTGCCGCCTTTGCTCGAGACGGGTGGAGCTGGCTGGACTCCTGGCACCTCGAGCAACCCGATCATGGCAAAAGGTGTCGCTGCAAGTGATATCTCGAGTAGTCCCGCGCCTTTCGCATGGCACGCGCCGAGCACAAGCTCCGCAGGGTTTCGAGATCCAGCCACCGGGCACGCCTATCCGCAGCAGCTCGTCGGCGGCAAGTTCGTCTCGAAGGAGCTCGAGCCATACTATCGGCCTCAGTGGGGAATCCCGTACCGCCCGAAACCCTGGCGCATCGGTGATCCGCTCGCTTTCATCAACAGCATTCAGAAGTTTGCATGTAATGCGCTCGGCACCGGCCTAACGGTCAGTTCAGGTCTTCTCTCGAGTGAGGTCGCGTCGGGACTAGTGCCCGGTGGAAAGTCAGCGGTGAACGCTGCTAACAAGGTGGCGACCGGCTTCTATAATTCAATCTGTGCGGAGTAACCCATGGCAGACGTGATTCAGTATTTTACTCAGCTTCCCGATGTGAACGGGTATACGACGATATCTCGAGATGCTTTGCCCAGCGCACTTGGCGTCACTACGTTCGACTTCGGAGTTGTCCCTCAGGGCACTCAGCTTATCGCGGCGTTTGCGGCTGATTCGACCCTGGCAGCTTCCCCGGTAACTATCGCGAACTGCCAGCCTCGCATCAACGGAACCCTGATCGGTTTCGGGCGTAGCGACGTCAACGCGCCGGTACTCGGAGACGACTGGGCACCCTTCACGTTCACCGTCGGTCAACAGGGTATTCTCACGATCGACTTCAATGGCGGGGCCGGTTGGGCGATCGCGCCTAACAACTGCCGTCTGTATCTGTACATCTACATCCCGCAGGTTCCGTGTCCGTAACCTTTGCTCGAGCTCGAGGAGAAACTCACTATGGCTGAAGTCAATTTCGCAGGCGCGACGACACCGCTCGGGCGCTATCTCACATCAACAGGGTTCGGAGCTGTGCAAAGCATGGTCGGCGTTCGTCAGACTCCCGTTCTTGGGAACGCTGGCGTGCCGTTCGCCACCCTCCTTGCCCCTCCAGGCACCGGCATTATCGCAACGTTCAACGACGCCGCCGTCGCTGGCGCGGGACAGAACACGCAAGAGATTCTGAACGCTCCGCAGAATTGGCGCGGATACGTGCTCGGTATCGAGATCGGCATCCCTTCGGTGGACACCGTTGGCACGGCCGGCACGATTACGAGCGGCATGATTGCCGAGCTGCTCGCGTACACCTACATCCGCGTGACCTCGGGCGGCATCGATACCGATATCCCGCTCGTGAGCTGCGCCCGTTACGAGACCACCACGGATGGTGTCACCGCAAACGCGGTGGGTGCAAGCGCCGGTCGTAACCCCTACTTCTTCAGCTCCCCGTTGTTCTGGCCCGGTGACGGTTCGGAAAACGTCCGCCTGATGGCGCAGCAGGGTTCGCCTCTGTTCATCGCGGCCTTGTTTGCCACCTTCACGCTGACTCTTCACGTTGCCCTTGGCCGTAGTCAGGACAACAGCCAGATCCAGCCCGGTTTCGGCGGCGCGACTAACTGCGCTGATGGCGACGAGTACATGCGAGCGGCAGCCTCGGCGGCGGCGGTTCGACGCAGCCTAACGGGGTAACTCATGCCGATCTGGCTACTCGCTGTTGGCGGCGCTTTTGCGGTCTACGCCTTGACTCGTCCGCGACAACCAGGCGCGCCAGCCTCATCGCTGGTCACTGTGTCGACGGGACCGAAGAAAAAGAAACCTGCCCAACCTCCTCTCGAGGAGATCGGATCCTGTTCGAAACTCTGGCCTCCGTCCAAAGCTCTCGATTGTCTCGAGTCGATCAAGAAGATCGTGCCGTCTTCTGGCCCTGCAAGCTCGCCAGCCGCACAGGGTTGTGGCTCGAAGCCGCCATTACCCTCGAACTGGAAAGAACTCCCATCCTCAGACCCACGCCGTGTCAAATACCGCGCTTGGTTGAAGTGCAAAAAGGGGTCTTAAGATGCACATCGTCTTGATACCTGCCTTGATGGGCGCGGGCTTTTTAGTGGGCCAGATGTTGCGGAAGAAGAAGCCGCCCCGAGTGACGAGCCGTAATGACAACGTTCTCAACGTCCAGTTTGGGACGATCGATCTGTGGGAACCCTCGAAGCCGAGTTCGAGACCGGAACCGGAGCTAGTCACATGAAGGGAGACGCTCCATTCTACATTGCCATCGGCACCGGCCTGCTGTTGACGCTAATCCCTGAGCCAGCGACCACGGCGACCGGGCTTGCAATCCTGGCCGGTGTGCTCGGAGCGAAGTACATCAAATGAACGGAAACATTCAACAGGCTGGCTGGTTCGACGACAGCATCGACGAGATCTCCGTCAAGTGCTCGAAGCTCCTAGCTGAGCAGCTCCGCCAGCCCATTAAGCAGCTCACGATGGTCGTCGCCATCACCGCCGCTCTCGGCCTGGGCTATGTGGTCTTCTGGAAATGAATCTCACGATCGACAAGTTCCAAAAATCACAACAGGTCCGGCTACTCGATATCTTCGTGCTAACTCCTGCCTTGCTATGGGTCGCCAGCCGCCAAAAAGGACAGCTCGAGCGGTCAATCTTGATCTCTACCGCGCTTCTGACGGCGGCCTACAACTATCGAAACTACACTCGAGTGTGTGGTGAGACACGTCGAGTTGCTGGCGAGCTAGCCGAGCTAGGCGAAAAACCGAGTTGGGACCGCTCGAGGCTAGTCGAGCCAAGCGACTTTGAGTCGTTCATCGGATGCGAGTTTTTGACCTAACCACTACATGTTGTGGTCGTCTCAGCTGAAGAGAACCACAACATGTTGTGGTGGTATGTAATTACAGGCACTTACAGATGTACGTACGTACACTTGCAAGTGCCTGTAATCACTAACCCGAAACTTCGACACTCGAGCTCGAGAACATGCTGGTCATCTGGGCCGGCAAAGACTGAAAGCGCGATTACCTCATCCGATTCCACTTTAAGAGCAACAAATCCAAGCACATCCGTGCCGCTGTCCACAGGCTAGGCTTCATGCTTGTGGATAACCTGTGTATAACCTGTTGATATCTTGTGGATAAGTTCGCGCGCGTGCGTTTTTTGAGTTCGCCCGGTTACCGCTCGTCGGACTCGACTCACGGGCTTCAACTTCTTTCATTAAAGAGATTATCTATTCCCGCCCACGCACCCTGCAATCCTGACAGAACTACCGCCTTAAACAAATTATTTATTCGATGCCTATCGGCATCACTTTTGGCTGGTGAACAGAAGGCACCAGATTAGTGATCAACCGGACGTAAGTTCTCGAGCAAGAGGTAGTCCCAGTGAGCTCGAGCTGCTGCCTGTTTCCGAAACGGGCCGAGATGCCACTTGTTCGAGTTAATGTTCCAGATCCCGTAGCTCCGTCCCTTCGAGATGAGCGCGAAGGTTTCTCCTGACCTCGAGAACACGTCTCGAACTAAAACTACATCTCCGTTTTCGAGTTTCGCACGTTGCATTTTCGCCATGATTGCCGTCCTTGCCGCGTTTTCGGCGTGAAAGTGTCGATTATGGTCAACTATTGCGCGAATTGAGCCTAGTTTCAAGGGGTTGCGCTTTGTTTCTCGTTGTTTCAGTATGTTTCGCGATGGAAAGATGGCTCACAATCAGTTTCCAGGTCGGTCACATCTGTCGTAGCGTCGGGGAGACGCTTCTGACCGTGCATGAGGTACTTACTTATGGCAGCGTCAACGGGCGTGAGGCACTCCCGAAAGGGAGACCGACTACGCAAGCAACTGATCAAGATGGAATTGAAAGAGAAGCTAGAGAAGGAGCTCAAAGCAGCCCACTCAGCGAAGACCGAAACTACGCGGCTCAAGCACGAAGCGGTGGCAGCGGATATCCGAGCAGCGTTGAAGCGGATGCGACGACGCCGCAAATCATAACCTCGACACCATCGAACGGTCAGGCCGATGTTCCCATCGCGGACTTAATCGACTTGGCTGTCGAGCTCGAGGCAGGAGAAACAGAAAATGGCAATGTCGAAGAAAGCGCAGCGTGATGCTTGGATGTACGGTCTCCTTGGCTTCGGTGTCGCTGCCGTTGTCGCCTACCCGTTCTTGGCCTCGGTGGTGAAGTATTGGACCGGTGACAAGATGCAGAAGAAACAGATCGAGTCCCAACTTAAGCAGATTGCTGCTTGATGTTCGCGCTTTTGCTAGCGCTGGCTGGAGCTTTTACCGTCACGCGAGTCGTGGCGGCTCAGAAAGCGCCGTCAGTACCGGGGAACGTCCCTCCCGAAGGAACCATTGTGGTCTGTCCGAGTGAAATTTCGCCGGGGAACTTCGGAGAATGGGCCACCCCATGCGACGTACAGACCTATTCGGGACCCACTCCGCCTGAACCTTGGGGCAATGCTGGCTGTTCTGGCGTCGATGCAGACGGCAAGTCCACCAATGTGTGCCGAATCTTGCCCGATGGTACGCCCCTTTATCAGTACGCTGTCGATGGAGTTTCCTACTCCAACCGACAACCGGGCGTTTATCAAACGTTCTTTGCTGGCGTGCCGCTAGATGTGCCGCCTTTGCTCGAGACGGGTGGAGCTGGCTGGACTCCTGGTACCTCGAGCAACCCGATCATGGCAAAAGGTGTCGCTGCAAGTGACATATCGAGTAGTCCCGCGCCTTTCGCATGGCACGCGCCGAGCACAAGCTCTGCAGGGTTTCGAGATCCAGCCACCGGACACGCCTATCCACAGCAGCTCGTCGGCGGCAAGTTCGTCTCGAAGGAGCTCGAGCCTTACTATCGGCCACAGTGGGGAATTCCGTACCGCCCGAAACCCTGGCGCATCGGTGATCCGCTCGCTTTCATCAACAGCATTCAAAAGTTTGCATGTAATGCGCTCGGCACCGGCCTAACGGTCAGTTCAGGTCTTCTCTCGAGTGAGGTCGCGTCGGGACTAGTGCCTGGTGGAAAGTCAGCGGTGAACGCTGCTAACAAGGTGGCGACCGGCTTCTATAATTCAATCTGTTCGGAGTAACCCATGGCAGACGTGATTCAGTATTTTACTCAGCTTCCCGATGTGAACGGGTATACGACGATATCTCGAGATGCTTTGCCCAGCGCACTTGGCGTCACTACGTTCGACTTCGGCGTTGTCCCTCAGGGTACGCAGCTGATCGCGGCGTTTGCGGCTGACGCGACCCTGGCAGCTTCACCGGTAACTATCGCGAACTGCCAGCCTCGCATCAACGGGACGCTCATTGGTTTCGGTCGTAGTGACGTCAACGCGCCGGTGCTCGGAGACGACTGGGCACCCTTCACGTTTACTGTCGGCCAGCAGGGTATCCTCACGATCGACTTTAACGGCGGCGTCGGTTGGGCCATTGGGCCTAACAACTGCCGTCTGTATGTGTACATCTACATCCCGCAGGTTCCGTGTCCGTAACCTTTGCTCGAGCTCGAGGAGAAACTCACTATGGCTGAAGTCAATTTCGCAGGCGCGACGACACCGCTCGGGCGCTATCTCACATCAACAGGGTTCGGAGCTGTGCAAAGCATGGTCGGCGTTCGTCAGACTCCCGTTCTTGGGAACGCTGGCGTGCCGTTCGCCACCCTCCTTGCCCCTCCAGGCACCGGCATTATCGCAACGTTCAACGACGCCGCCGTCGCTGGCGCGGGACAGAACACGCAAGAGATTCTGAACGCTCCGCAGAATTGGCGCGGATACGTGCTCGGTATCGAGATCGGCATCCCTTCGGTGGACACCGTTGGCACGGCCGGCACGATTACGAGCGGCATGATTGCCGAGCTGCTCGCGTACACCTACATCCGCGTGACCTCGGGCGGCATCGATACCGATATCCCGCTCGTGAGCTGCGCCCGTTACGAGACCACCACGGATGGTGTCACCGCAAACGCGGTGGGTGCAAGCGCCGGTCGTAACCCCTACTTCTTCAGCTCCCCGTTGTTCTGGCCCGGTGACGGTTCGGAAAACGTCCGCCTGATGGCGCAGCAGGGTTCGCCTCTGTTCATCGCGGCCTTGTTTGCCACCTTCACGCTGACTCTTCACGTTGCCCTTGGCCGTAGTCAGGACAACAGCCAGATCCAGCCCGGTTTCGGCGGCGCGACTAACTGCGCTGATGGCGACGAGTACATGCGAGCGGCAGCCTCGGCGGCGGCGGTTCGACGCAGCCTAACGGGGTAACTCATGCCGATCTGGCTACTCGCTGTTGGCGGCGCTTTTGCGGTCTACGCCTTGACTCGTCCGCGACAACCAGGCGCGCCAGCCTCATCGCTGGTCACTGTGTCGACGGGACCGAAGAAAAAGAAACCTGCCCAACCTCCTCTCGAGGAGATCGGATCCTGTTCGAAACTCTGGCCTCCGTCCAAAGCTCTCGATTGTCTCGAGTCGATCAAGAAGATCGTGCCGTCTTCTGGCCCTGCAAGCTCGCCAGCCGCACAGGGTTGTGGCTCGAAGCCGCCATTACCCTCGAACTGGAAAGAACTCCCATCCTCAGACCCACGCCGTGTCAAATACCGCGCTTGGTTGAAGTGCAAAAAGGGGTCTTAAGATGCACATCGTCTTGATACCTGCCTTGATGGGCGCGGGCTTTTTAGTGGGCCAGATGTTGCGGAAGAAGAAGCCGCCCCGAGTGACGAGCCGTAATGACAACGTTCTCAACGTCCAGTTTGGGACGATCGATCTGTGGGAACCCTCGAAGCCGAGTTCGAGACCGGAACCGGAGCTAGTCACATGAAGGGAGACGCTCCATTCTACATTGCCATCGGCACCGGCCTGCTGTTGACGCTAATCCCTGAGCCAGCGACCACGGCGACCGGGCTTGCAATCCTGGCCGGTGTGCTCGGAGCGAAGTACATCAAATGAACGGAAACATTCAACAGGCTGGCTGGTTCGATGACAGTATTGACGAGATCTCCGTCAAGTGCTCGAAGCTCCTGGCCGAGCAGCTCCGCCAGCCGATCAAGCAGCTCACGATGGTCGTCGCCATCACCGCCGCTCTCGGCCTTGGCTATGTGGTCTTCTGGAAATGAAGCTCACGATCGACAAGTTCCAAAAATCACAGCAGGTTAGGCTCCTCGATATCTTCGTGCTGACCCCTGCCTTGCTCTGGGTCGCCAGCCGCCAAAAAGGACAGCTCGAGCGGTCCATCTTGATCTCTACCGCGCTCCTGACGGCAGCGTACAATTACCGAAACTACGCTCGAGTCTGCGCCGAGACACGTCGAGTTGCTGGCGAATTTGCCGATCTAGGTGAGAAGCCAAGCTGGGACCGCTCGAGGCTAGTCGAGCCGAGAGACTTCGAGTCCTTCATCGGGTGCGAGATCTTGTCATGAGCAGCGAATGGAAAAAGGCGCAGCTCTCAATTATCGCGGCGACCGCCTTCATCATCGTGTACTGGAAACTTTGGGGTCGCGGCGCAAGACGTTGAAGACCTAGCGCATCCGATTCCATTTTAAGAGCAACAAATCCAAGCACATCCGTGCCGCTGTCCACAGGCTAGGCTTCATGCTTGTGGATAACCTGTGGATAACCTGTTGATATCCTGTGGATAAGTTCGCGCACGCGCGTTTTTTGCGTTCGCCCGGTTACCGCTCGTCAGACTCGACTCACGGGCTTCAGCTTTTCCATTAAAAAGAATTATCTATTCCCGCCCACGCGCCCTGCAATCCTGCCAGAACTACCGGCTTAAACAAATTATTTATTCGATGCCTATCGGCATCACTTTTGGCTGGTGAACAGAAGACACCAGATTAGTGATCAACAGGACGTAAGTTCTCGAGCAAGAGATAGTCCCAGTGAGCGCGAGCTGCTGCCTGTTTCCGAAACGGGCCGAGATGCCACTTGTTCGAGTTAATGTTCCAGATCCCATAGCTCCGTCCCTTCGAGATGAGCGCGAAGGTTTCTCCTGACCTCGAGAACACGTCTCGAACTAAAACTACATCTCCATTTTCGAGTTTCGCACGTTGCATTTTCGCCATGGTTGTTGTCCTTGCCGCGTTTGCGGCGTGAAAGTGTCGATTATGGTCAACTATTGCGCGAATTGCGTCTTGTTTCAAGGGGTTGCGCTTTGTTTCGCGATGTTTCAGTATGTTCCGCGATGGAAAGATGGCTCACAATCAGTTTCCAGGTCGGTCACATCTGTCGAAGTGTCGGGGAGACGCTTCTGACCGTGCATGAGGTACTTACATATGGCAGCGTCAACGGGCGTTCGGCACTCTCGAAAGGGAGACCGACTCCGCAAGCAACTGATCAAGATGGAATTGAAAGAGAAGCTAGAGAAGGAGTTGAAAGCAGCCCACTCAGCGAAGACCGAAACTACGCGGCTGAAGCACGAAGCGGTGGCAGCGGATATCCGAGCAGCGTTAAAGCGGATGCGACGACGCCGCAAATCATAACCTCGACACCAGCGAACGGTCAGTCAGATGTGCCTATCGCAGATCTAATCGATCTGGTGGACGAGCTCGAGGCAGGAGAAACTCAAAATGGCAATGTCGAAGAAAGCGCAGCGTGATGCTTGGATGTACGGTCTTCTTGGCTTCGGTGTCGCTGCCGTTGTCGCCTACCCGTTCTTGGCCTCGGTGGTGAAGTATTGGACGGGCGACAAGATGCAGAAGAAACAGATCGAGTCCCAACTTAAGCAGATTGCTGCTTGATGTTCGCGCTTTTGCTAGCACTAGCGGGCGTCTTTACTGTGTCGAAGGTCGTCGCAGCTCAGACCCCAACCGGTGGACCGTCCGTTGTTGGAAACGTACCGCCCAAGGGATACTCTGTGAGCTGTCCGACTGAACTTACACCAGGGAACTGGGCTGAATGGGCTACTCCTTGTGACGTACAGACCTATTCTGGGCCCCCGCCACCGGAGCCATGGGGTGGTCAGGGGTGCCCTGGCCTTGATGCGGACGGGAAACAGTCGAACATCTGTCGTATTCTTCCTGACGGAACACCCCTTTATGAATACGCGATAGACGGAATACCCTATTCGGAGCGACAGCCGGGGGTTGTTCAGACATACTTTGCAGGCGTACCGCTCGACTTTCCGCCTCTACTGGATACTGGAGCTGTGGGTTGGGTATCAGGCACCACCGGAAACCCCATCTGGCAAAAAGGTGTTGCTGCAACTGACATCTCGAAGTCACCAGCGCCGTTTGCATGGCACAAGCCAACCAAGAACTCGGCTGGGTTCCTCGATCCAAGTAGCGGCCACGTCTATCCGAGCAAGTGGGTTGTAGACAAAGACCATTGGGCCGGCGGCTATCTCTCAAGTCCAGAGATCCCACTCCACTACAGTCCGGCGCGGGGCGTCCCCTACAAGCGGAACCATTTTCGAATTGGAGACGCGCTTAACTTCGTCAACTCCATCAAGAAGTTCGCGTGCAGCTCGCTGAGCACCGGCCTGACCGTGAGCTCCGGAATACTCTCAAGCGACGTTGCCACCGGCCTGGTTCCCGGCGGTAAGACCGCAGTCGACGCAGCCCACAAAGTAGCCAAAGGGTTCTACACATCCATTTGTTCGGAGTAGTCAATGGCAGACGTTATCCAATATTTTACTCAGCTACCCGATGTGAACGGGTATACGACGATATCTCGCGATTCTTTGCCGAGCGCACTTGGCGTCACTACGTTCGACTTCGGCGTTGTCCCTCAAGGCACACAGCTAATTGCGGCGTTTGCGGCTGACGCGACCCTGGCAGCTTCACCGGTAACTATCGCGAACTGCCAGCCTCGCATCAACGGGACGCTCATTGGTTTCGGTCGTAGTGACGTCAACGCGCCTGTACTGGGCGATGATTGGGCACCCTTCACGTTTACTGTTGGTCAACAGGGCATCCTTACGATCGACTTCAACGGCGGCGGCGGTTGGGCGATCGCGCCTAACAACTGCCGTCTATATCTGTACATCTACATCCCACAGGTTCCGTGTCCGTAACCTTTGCTCGAGCTCGAGGAGAAACTCACTATGGCTGAAGTTAATTTCGCTGGGGCGACGACGCCGCTCGGGCGCTATCTCACATCAACAGGTTTTGGAGCTGTGCAAAGCATGGTCGGCGTTCGTCAGACTCCCGTTCTTGGGAACGCTGGCGTGCCGTTCGCCACGATCCTTGCCCCCCCAGGAACCGGCATTGTCTCAACGTTCAATGACGCCGCCGTCGCTGGAGCCGGACAGAACACGCAAGAGATTCTGAACGCTCCGCAGAACTGGCGTGGCTATGTTCTCGGTATCGAGATCGGTATCCCTTCGGTGGACACCCTTGGCGCGGCCGGCACTATTACGAGCGGCATGATTGCCGAGCTGCTTGCGTACACCTACATTCGCGTGACCTCGGGCGGCATCGATACCGACATTCCGTTGGTGTCTTGCGCTCGGTACGAGACGACAACGGACGGTGTTACCGCCAATGCGGTCGGTGCGAGCGCCGGTCGCAATCCGTATTTCTTCAGCTCCCCGTTGTTCTGGCCGGGTGACGGATCGGAGAACGTCCGTCTCATGGCCCAGCAGGGTTCGCCGCTGTTCGTCGCGCCCTTGGCCGCGACCTTCACGCTGACTCTGCACGTTGCCCTGGGTCGTAGCCAGGACAACAGCCAGATTCAGCCCGGTTTCGGCGGCGCTACTAACTGCGCTGACGGTGACGAGTACATGCGAGCAGCAGCCTCGGCGGCGGCGGTTCGCCGCAGCCTAACGGGGTAACTCATGCCGATCTGGCTGCTAGCAGTGGGCGCGTTGGCGCTCGTCGGTTTATCTCGAGGTCGAGCGCCTGGTGCTCCTGCTTCCTCGCAGATGGTGACGGTGACGACGGGGCCGAAGAAGAAGAAACCCGCACAGCCGCCACTCGAAGAGGTTGGAGACTGTTCGAGCCTATGGCCTCCGTCCAAAGCTCTCGACTGTCTCGAGTCAATCAAGAAGATCATCCCGTCTTCTGGCCCTGCAAGCTCACCAGCCGCACAAGGTTGTGGCTCAAAGCCTCCATTACCTTCGAACTGGAAAGAACTTCCATACTCAGACCCACGCCGAGTGAAATATCGCGCCTGGTACAAGTGCAAACAGGGGTCTTAAGATGCACATCATCTTGATACCTGCCTTGATGGGCGCTGGCTTTTTGGTCGGTAAGATGTTGCGAAAGGGAAAGGAACAGCCCTCTCGAGTGCTAAATCGGGATGACAACGTTCTCAATGTCCAGTTCGGAACCTTCGATCTGTGGGATACCTCGAAGCCGAGTTCGAGGCTAGAACCGGAGCTAGTCACATGAAGGGAGACGCTCCATTCTATATCGCCATCGGCACCGGCCTGCTGTTGACGCTAATCCCTGAACCGGCGACCACGGCGACAGGACTTGCAATCCTGGCCGGTGTGCTCGGAGCGAAGTACATCAAATGAACGGAAACATTCAACAGGCTGGCTGGTTTGACGACAGTATCGACGAGATCTCGGTCAAGTGCTCAGAGCTCCTGGCCGAGCAGCTCCGACAGCCCATCAAGCAGCTCACGATGGTCGTCGCCATAACCGCCGCTCTCGGCCTGGGCTATGTGGTCTTCTGGAAATGAAGCTCACGATCGACAAGTTCCAAAAATCACAGCAGGTTAGGCTCCTCGATATCTTCGTGCTGACCCCTGCCTTGCTCTGGGTCGCCAGCCGCCAAAAAGGACAGCTCGAGCGGTCCATCTTGATCTCTACCGCGCTCCTGACGGC
>Ga0255047_10002329_pt1 | contig 12632 bp, 9 predicted proteins | sample JV7_2_1_MG_FD_183640 | JGI IMG/M metagenome (GOLD analysis project Ga0255047, IMG submission 183640) | Seawater microbial communities from Jervis Inlet, British Columbia, Canada - JV7_2_1 | ecosystem: Environmental > Aquatic > Marine > Inlet | place: Canada: British Columbia | collected 2016-10-06
GACAGAAGACCGCCCCCCCAATTGATCGTGGTGGTTTGGCGGCGCCCGCGAGCCGGAGGCGAGCAATCAGACACTGCGGCCGTAGGCGTATATGCGCCGCCGCTAGACGAACTCGATCCCCTGCGCGAGAGGAAGATCGCCCCCCCAATTGATCGTGGTGGTTTGGCGGCGCATATACGCCTTCCAGGAATCGCTGCCGGCTTCGCGGCCGCCGCCGGTTTCCTTCTCACCGCCGAAAGCCCCCCCGATCTCGGCGCCGGAGGTTCCGATGTTGACATTGGCGATGCCACAGTCCGAGCCGAGGTGGGAGAGGAAGGTCTCGGCGTTGCTGAGCGAGTCTGTGAAGATCGCCGAGGACAAGCCCTGACGCACTCCGTTCTGCACAGCAATGCCGTCGTGGAGATCGTCGACTTCGATGATCCACAGGATCGGGGCAAAAGTCTCCTCCTGCACGATCGGGGCGTCTTTAGCAATCCGCACCAGAGTGGGCTCGACGAAATTGCCGGGAAGAGAATCCAGCCGGTTGCCGCCGTAGACGACCTCACCGCCCTGCTCCTGGGCGATCTCCAGCACCGTCATCATCCGATCGATCGCGCCGGCACTGATCAGCGGTCCCATCAGGGTTTGCTCCTCTAGAGGATCGCCAATCCTGACCTGCTTGTAGACGTCGATGAGGCGACTGGTCATCTCGTCAACGACATCGGAGTGAACCAACAATCGGCGCAAGCTGGTGCAGCGCTGTCCAGCGGTCCCCACCGCAGCAAAGGTGGCGGCCCTGGTGGCCAGATCAAGGTCTGCGTCATCCATCACGAGGATGGCGTTGTTTCCTCCCAGTTCCAGCAGCGGCCGTCCGAAGCGTTTGAGAACGGCGGGGCCGACGATCCGGCCCATGCTGCAACTCCCGGTGGCCGAGACCAACGGGACCCTCTCGTCATGAACGATCTTGCTGCCGACCTCGTCGTCGGTTCCGACCGCCAGGTTGAAGACGCCTTCGAAACCGGAGCCGACCATTACCTCATGGCACAGTCGAGTCACCGCCACCGCCGAAAGGGGGGCACGCAAAGAGGGCTTCCAGATGTTCGTGTCGCCGCACACCGCCGCGATGAGAGCGTTCCACGACCACACTGCGACCGGGAAATTGAAGGCCGAAATGATGCCGCACGGCCCGAGCGGATGCCATTGCTCGTACATGCGGTGACGGGGCCGCTCACTGGCAATGGTGAGCCCGTACAACTGACGCGACAGGCCGACGGCGAAGTCGGCGATGTCGATCATCTCCTGCACCTCACCTTCTCCCTCAGCCAGGATCTTGCCCGACTCCAGGGTCACCAGCGCACCCAACTCTGTCTTGACGTCCCGCAACGCGTTGCCGATCTGGCGGACGTATTCGCCGCGCTTGGGAGCCGGCAACATGCGCCACTCGCGGAAGGTCTCGACGGCCTGGCTCGCCGCCGCTTCATACTCGGCGCCGGCCGCCATAGTGAGGGTGCCGATGGTCTCTCCGTTGGCCGGGTTGACCGAGGTCAGCTCCTCACCGGTGGCCTCTATCCAACCGCCCGAATAGGCGCCGCTGATGGGACCATCCAGGCCGAGTCGGTGCAGGATCGTCGCTGTGTCCACGGGGACCTCCTCTGTGTCGCCGGGTCGCCGGGTCAGGCTACCGGCTCCCACGAGAGATGGGCCACCCCTATCCGGGCCCCAGTCGTTCGGCTCCGCGGGCCGCCGCCCGGCGCCCCCGGTCGGTAACCGGGGGACGCGGAACGCCGGCCAACTCGGGTAAGGGACGGAGCGGAACCTCACTCGTCACCTGGCCATGGCATTTCTTTAGCTTGCGTCCGCTGCCGCACGGGCACGGATCGTTGCGTCCAAGCAAAGAGATCTCATCACGATAAGGGGCCTCATCTCGGGCCAGGACCTCCATCACATCCGAGGCCGGCCTGCCCGCGCTCATCAGGTCGAGCATCATCCGCAGCGGCCGGTCGACATGATGAAAGAACTGCTTGAAGCCGGCACACAGATAGTTGAGGCCCGGCTCGCTATCGGGCGTGTTCGTGAATCGGTTCTTGGGACACTCCCCATGGCAGGCGAACCTAACGTCGCAATCGAGGCAGTACCGGGGCAGCCCGTCTCTCTTGTCCAAACCGAAGTCGTATTGCTTCTGGGACGAAACCAGTGTTTCGATGTCGGTGCGGGTGATGTTCCCCAGCAGATAGTCTGGATCAACGAAATGATCACACGAGTACAGGTCGCCGTTGTGCTCCAGGGCCAGGCCATGCCCGCAGGTCTCGTTGAACACGCACATCCCGGACTGGGTCCGGCCCGCCCAATTGGAAGCGGCTGCCTCGAATGTCTGAACGAAGACGTCTCCAACGTCGTTGTGGACCCATTCATCGAAGACTGTCGTGAGGAAGTTGCCGAACTGCTCGGGGAGCACCGAACGCTCGGATGCGAGGTTGCCGTGCAGATGGGCCGGATTGCCGTCGGTGTCCACTCGCTCAACCACCGGAATGAACTGCATCCAACTGGTCCCGGCCTCGTCCCTCAGAAACCGGTACACCTCACGCGGGTAATCGCCGTTGATGCGGTTGACCGTCGTGAGGATGTTGTATTCAACCCCATGCTTCTGGAGCAGGCGGAGCCCTCGCATGACCTTGTCGAATGACCCCTCGCCGCGTTTATTCACCCGGTAGGCGTCATGCAACCGGCGCGGACCGTCGATGCTGATCCCGATCAGGAAATTGTTCTCGGCAAAGAACTCACACCATTCGTCTGTGAGCAAGGTGCCGTTGGTCTGCATGGTGTTCAGGAACGTCATCCCCGGACGACGGTATCGGTTCTCCAGCTCGATCGCCTTGCGGTAGAAGTCGACACCCATCAGCGTTGGCTCTCCCCCCTGCCACGCCACGGCTACCTGGGCGACCTTGTGAGCATCGATCAGCTGCCGGATATAGGCATCCAGTCCTTCCTCGGACATGCGGAACCGGTCACCTTCGTAGAGCAGCTCCTTGTCAAGAAAGAAGCAGTAGGAGCAGCCGAGATTGCAGATGGCGCCGGTCGGCTTGGCCAGGATATGGACCGCCTGTGGCAACCGGGTAGAAGTCGACATCTCGCGATGTTACGACGTGACCGGCGACTCCTCAGTGGGTAGTTCGGCCAGGGGGCCGTTTGGGGGGGAGGGGGTCACCGCCGGCGTCTCAGTGCGGTTGCGGCTCTGACGCACCTGGGGGTTCGTGCGCGGCGCCTCGAGCACTTCTTCCAGCACCACGAACTCGATACCGCCCATCACATCGGAAATAAGGTTGTAGAAGATGGCCGAGAGGGTGGCAAGGCCGGTAAGGAGGATGGTGGACACGATGCTGAAGAACACCATCACCCGGAAGTAGGACGGGCCGTCCAGGTTGATGTCCTCTTCGAATATGGCTAGTTCGTTGATCGAGCTGACGATGTCGTCGGGAATACCGCTGTTGCGCAGCAGCGACCAGGTGATGGCGATGCCGATCGACGCGGCCATGACGATGATCACGTTGAAAACGATGGATACTTTGAGGACGGTCCACGGATCGATCTTGCGTAAGACCCGCCGGACCCTACGGACGGCCATAAAACCCCTGCTTGGAACGGACCGGATTGTACTCGTAATCGACGTTATGCCCGGGCACACCGGTTCCCGGCAACGTCACGACTCCTCGGCGGGGACCAGGCTGAAGGCGGTTAGGGTGGCTCCCTCCTCGAGGTTCATCACCTTGACCCCCGATGCGTCCCGCTTCTGACGGCTGATGGAGTCGACTTCAGTCCGCATCACAATGCCGTCGCTAGAAGTGACAAACAATTGGCTTCCCGGAGCCACCGCCCGGGCCGCCACGAGGTTGCCACGGGCCCTCGTGATCTTGATGGCTTTGACCCCGATCCCACCGCGTTTCTGCTTGGGGAACTGGTCCATCTTGGTGCGCTTGCCGAAGCCGGCGTCGGTCAGGAGCAGCACTTCGTCACCTTCACCGTCCTGGGCGGCCGACACCACATAGTCGCCCTCGCGTAGTTTGATGCCGCGTACCCCCTGGGTGCCGCGGCCCATGGCTCGGATCTCACTCTCGGCGAATCGGATTCCCTGGCCGTTGTGGGTGAACAGCAGCAGATCGGCATCTCCGCTGGTGGTACGCACCGAAACCACCTCGTCGTCGTCGCCCAACTTGATAGCGATCAGACTGGACTGACGGGAGTCATATTCGGAGAACTTGGTCTTCTTGACCTGTCCGCGGCGGGTGGCCATGACCAGGAACTGTGACGTCTCGTAGTCGCGGGTGTCGACCACGGCCTCAATACGCTCGTCGGGTTCGATCTGCATGAAAGCCTGTGCCATCGTCCCCTTGGCGGTCCGGTTCTGACGGGGAATTTCGTGAGCCCTGATCCGGTACACCTTGCCCCGGTTGGTGAAGAACAACAGGTAGGCGTGGGCCGTGGTGTGCAGCACCCGGCTGATGACGTCATCCTCGCCGAGCTTGGCACCCTGGATTCCGCGTCCGCCTCTCCCCTGCGCCCGGTAGGTGTTGGCGACGACCGACTTCACATAGCCGGCCTGGGTCACCGTCACCACCAGTTCCTCGTCGGCAATGAGGTCCTCCATCGAGAAGTCCCCCTCGTCAGGGACGATCCGGGTGCGGCGGAGGTCGGCGAACTTGTCCTTGATCGCAACCAGTTCCTTGGCGATCAGCTTCCGTCGCTTGGCCGGACTCTTGAGGATGGCTTCGAGAGCTTTGATCGTCTTCTGCAGGTCGCCGAACTCGGCCCGGAGTTTGTCGCTCTCCAGGGCGGTCAGCCGGCGCAGAGGCATGTCGAGGATGTGGTTGGCCTGGATCTCACTGAGATCGAAACGCTCAATCAACGCGGCGCGGGCGGTCTCGACGTCGGCCGAGCCTCTGATCAGCTTCACAACCTCATCGATGTTGTCGACGGCTATCAGCAAGCCCTCGAGGATGTGAGAGCGCGCCTGTGCCTTCTCCAAGCGGAAGCGAGTACGACGCTCGACGATCTCCATCTGATGGTCGAGGTAGTGCTTGACCGCCTCGGCCAGTCCCAGCGTCCGGGGCACCCCGTCAACCAGGGCAACGAAGTTGACGCCGAAGGTGTCCTGTAATGGAGTCAGCTTGTACAGCTGATTGAGCACCACCTGCGGTCTGGCGTCACGCTTCAATTCGATAACCAGGCGAGTACCCACCCGGGAACTGGATTCGTCGCGCAAGTCGGCAATGCCCTCGATCCGCTTGGAATGGACCAGGTCGGCGATCTTGGTCATGATCCGGTCGTGACCGGTCTGATAGGGGATCTCGGTGACAATGATCCCGGTACGACCCTTGCGCACCTCGTCGACGTCGGTGACAGCCCGGATCTTGATGGAGCCCCGACCGGTGGTAAGCGCATCACGAATTCCGGCGGTCCCAACGATGTATCCGCCGGTTGGGAAGTCGGGGCCTTTCACGAACTGCATCAAGTCGTCGGTAGTTGCTTTGGGGTTGTCCAGCATGTGGATGCAGGCATCGACGACCTCGCCGAGGTTGTGGGGCGGTATGTTGGTCGCCATACCAACCGCGATTCCGGTGGATCCGTTTACCAGCAAGTTGGGGAAGCGGCCCGGGAGCGCGACGGGTTCGCTGTACTCCCCCGAGTAGTTCTCCTTGAAATCGACCGTGTTCTCGCTGATGCCCTCCAGCATGTGGGAAGCGAGCGACTCCAATCGGCACTCTGTGTAGCGGTAGGCGGCGGGTGGGTCGTCGACCGTGCCGAAGTTGCCTTGCGGTTCGATGAGCGGATACCGGGACGAGAAGTCCTGGCCCAATCGGACCAGTGCGTCGTAGATGGCACCGTCGCCGTGCGGGTGGTACTTACCCATCACGTCGCCGACCACCTGCGCCGACTTCTTGAACGGGGTACCGGCCCGGATTCCGTTCTCCTCCATCGCGTAGAGGATGCGGCGGTGCACCGGCTTGAGCCCGTCCCGGACATCAGGCAGAGCCCGGGCGACTATTACCGACATCGCATAGTCGAGGAACGAGGTCGACATCTCGTCGCGGATGTTGATTTGTCCGATGGTGGCTAGGTCGTCAGGCATCAGATATCGAGGAAGCGAACATCTTTGGCGTTCTGCTGGATGAAGGTGCGGCGGCCTTCGACGTTGTCACCCATCAGCGTGCTGAAAATCTCATCGGCCAGGAAAGCGTCCTCCAACTCCACCTGCACCAGAGTACGGCTGACCGGATCCATCGCCGTCTCCCACAACTGGTCGGCGTTCATCTCGCCCAGTCCCTTGAATCGGTTGACGTTGGCCTTCTTGCCATTCAATTCCTTGCGAAAGGCGCTCAGTTCGGCATCGTCCTTCAAGTAGGTGACCTGTTTGCCATGTTTGACGCGATAGAGAGGCGGTTGAGCGATGTAGACGAACCCTGCCTCGATCAGCTGCCGCATATGGCGGAAGAAGAAAGTCAGCAGGAGAGTCCGGATGTGGGCGCCGTCGACGTCGGCGTCGGTGAGCAGCACGATCTTGTGATACCGGGCCTTCTCCAACTCGAATTCGTCGCCGATGTTGGCGCCGACCGCGGTGATCAATGACTGGATCTCGGTGTTCTGGAGGACCTTGGGAAGCCGAGCCTTCTCTACATTGAGGATCTTGCCCCGGATCGGCAGAATCGCCTGCACCCTCGAATCGCGGGCTTGCTTGGCGGGACCGGCCGCCGAGTCGCCTTCCACTATGAAGAGCTCCGACTCCTCCGGGTCGCGAGAGGAGCAGTCTGCCAGCTTGCCGGGCAAGCCTCCCGATTCCAACAGGCTCTTGCGCCTGGTCAGGTCGCGAGCCTGACGGGCCGCCATCCGGGCCCTGGCCGCCGTCAGGCACTTGTCAACGATCTTGCGGCCCTCACCTGGATTGCGCTCAAACCACTCGGGAATGGCCTTGTTGAGAGAAACCTCTACGAAGGAACGGATTTCGGTGTTGCCAAGTTTGGTCTTGGTCTGACCTTCGAACTGTGGCTGGCTCACCTTGAGGGAAAGCACGGCGGTAAGGCCCTCCCGGATGTCCTCGCCCTGCAGTGCCGGGTCCTTCTCCTTGATGAGGTTCTTCGACTTAGCGAAGTCGTTGACAGCCCTGGTCAACGCCCGGCGCAGGCCCTCTTCGTGGGTGCCGCCCTCGTGAGTGTTGATGTTGTTGGCAAAAGTGAGCACCGTCTCTGTGTATCCGGTGGTCCATTGCATGGCGAGCTCCAACTCTCCGTCCTCACCGACCGCTTCGGAGTCGAATATGCGGCCGTGGAGTGGCTCCCGCTTGCTGTTGAGGTACTTGATGAAGTCGACCAGGCCCCCGCTGTACTTGAAGACTTCGTCTTCCCTCTCCGGATCCCGTTCGTCGATCAGCCGGATCTCCAACCCTTTGTTGAGAAACGCCATCTCCTTTAAGCGGGAGGAGACCGTGGCATGGCTGTAGTCGGTGGTATCGGAGAAGATGTCGGGATCGGCCCAGAACGTGATGGTGGTGCCGGACCGTTTGGCTACCTTCCCCTTCTTGACCGCCGCCGCCGGCTTGCCGAGGTCGTAGGCCTGCGTCCATTGGAAACCGTCTCTGACGACGAGGGCTTCCAACCGGGTCGAAAGGGCGTTGACGACAGAAACGCCGACACCGTGCAAGCCGCCCGAAACCGTGTAGGCGCCGGCCTCGAACTTGCCGCCTGCGTGCAGGGTGGTGAGGACGGTGGTCAATGCCGATTGCTTGGTCTTCTTGTGCTTGTCGACCGGAATCCCACGGCCGTTGTCCTTGACCCTGACCCCTCCATCGGCCATAAGAGTGACGTCGATGGTGGTGGCAAACCCCGCCATTGCCTCGTCGACCGAGTTATCCACAACCTCCCAGATCAGATGGTGGAGGCCCCTGGGCCCGGTCGAACCGATGTACATGGCAGGGCGTTTTCTAACGGCCTCGAGACCCTCGAGGATCGTGATATCACTGGCGTCGTAGGACGCGTCTGATGAAGAGTTCTTGGTTTTGGTTGCCACGTAATCGGCCGTAGTCGAGGTTATTTACAACTTTGTGATTATACCAGTGAGCGGGTTTAAGAACCAAGGCCCTTGCCGGTGGAATCAGCCACTCACAGACAGCCACAAACCCCTGATTTTCCTGGCTTTTCGCGCTGACAGGGGTTGCCGGTTTACAGCTAGGAAGGACGGCTAAGACGGGGATCCGTTCCGCCGTATCAACCACTCAAAATGGATGTTTGGCCACCCGGAGGCGGACCACTTCCACCGTGCCCTCGCCCAAAGCGTCGTCGAGTCGCTTGAGCAGCTCTCCGGTCCGATACCTAAGCACCGAGACGGTCGCTGCGTCGGCCACCTCAACCAGTAACTGCCCGTTGCGAAGACCCGCCGGCCTTGCCCGAGTGGCCCACGGTTCGCCGGCCAACTGCTGCCAGTCCCCCGACAGTCGGGCCGCCGTGTCGGGCCGTGAAAGGCCTAGTCGCTCCAGAAAGGGCGTCAACATGTCACCGATCGGATCCAAGCTCATGCGAGGACTACCTTGCCGGCAGAATCAACATCCCAATAGACGCCGGATATGGAGTGGACATCATTGCGTCTGGCGGATGTGAGGAAGGCCTGCGCTCGTGGAAGGCGATCGACGACGGCTTCGGCCCTTCCGGGATCCAACTCCGAGAACACGTCGTCGAGCAACAGGATCGGTGCATCGTCGAAGGCGTCGGCCAGCAGGTCGAAGGCTGCCAGTCGCAGAGAAAGCACCAGTGATCGCTGCTCTCCCTGGCTGGCGTGAGTACGCGAATCCCGGTCATCGAGAAACAACCCGGGTTGGTCACGCTGCGGACCGGTGGTTGTCAGCCGACGCTCCATGTCCCGCCGCCGCGAGGCTGTCAATGCTTCGCTCAGTCGGGCGGCCAGATCCTCCTCGGACTCCGCCGACCCCGCCCAGCTCGACGTGTAATCCCACTGCACCGTGTTGGGCCCCAACCGCAGGTATGCGGCCTGCAGAAACGGGGTCAGGGCAGCCGACGTCTTTAGCCGGTGCTCGACGACCCGGGCACCTGTGGAGGCGATGCTCTCCTCAAAGCTCGCCAGGGAAACGACATCTGCCATGGGCCCGTCCGCCCGCAAGAGGGCGTTGCGTTGTCGTAACGCCCTGTCGAACTCACTCTGGTCGGCGGCGGCGGCCGGACGGAGTTGGGCTGCCAGATCATCAAGTAGCTCCCGGCGCTGCCCGGCACTGCCCTTGACGAGTTCGAGATCGTCTGGAAGGAAGGTCACACAACGCAGCCGGCGTCGGACGTCGGCATTACGAGCCGGGCGTTTGCCATCGAGGAGGACTCGGCGACGCTGATCGCGCGACAATAGAACTTCGACAGTGTGTTCTGAGACCGGGCCGGCCACCGCTCCTCTAACCACGGCCTCGGCGGCGTCGATCGAAATGAGGGCGGCATCAGGGGCTTTCCGAAAGGACCGGAGGGCGCTCAAGTATCCGATCGCCTCCAGCAGATTGGTCTTGCCCGCCCCGTTCTCCCCCACCAGCAAGTTGGTACCCGGGTCGGGTCGAAACTCGAGGTGTGGATAACTCCGGAAGCTCTGGAGCTCGATCCAGTCGAGCCGCATGGTTTACAGCCGGACCGGCATCAACAGATAGAGAAACTCCGGCGAGTTGGCACCACGGAGAATGCCCGGCTTGAGCCCATCGAGGACTTCCAGGACGATCTCGTCATCCTCAATAGCGCTGACACCATCATTCAAGTATCGCGGATTGAAGGCGATCGTAAGCTTTTCACCGCCATACTCCCCCTCGACCCGCTCCGCCGTCCCTCCGACTTCCTGCCGGGTAACGCTGATATCCACTCCCCCGTCGGACATCTCCAACCGCACCGGGATGTGGTCTTCGGCGACCAGTGAGGCACGATCAATGGCCTCGAGCAACGCCGACTTCGCCACTGTCAGGCGATTGTTGTAGGTGTCCGGGATCAATTGCCGATAGTTCGGGAAAGCACCTTCAATCAACCTCACCGTCAGCGATCCCCTTTTTGACGAGAAGCTCGCCTCTCGCTCCCCTACGTTGACGTCGATCTTCTCGGCTCCAATCGTCCTGCCGAGCTCTCGCAGCCCTCGCACCGGAACAAGCCCCGAGCCCCCGGGTTCGACGCCGGGCAAATCACGCACGGCCAGCCGGTACGAATCAGTGGCCACCAACCGCAACGCCCCTTCGTTTGGCTCGAACAGCACGCCCGTAAGTATCGGCCGGGCGTCGTCGTGTGATGCTGCCACCGACACCTGGCTAATCGCCCTGACCACTTCGTCGCCGTCCATCTGGATGCCGCCCTCGATGGACTCTCCTTCCAGACGAGGGAAGTCATCGACTGCCAACTGGCGGAGTCGGAAACTGGGCCCGTTGCCGGTGATCTCAACCTCACCCTCATCGGTGCGGATCGTGACCGCGCCGGCCGGGAGTTTTCGAACCGCTTCGGCAGCCAGCCGAGCCGGGATCACGGCCCTGCCCTCTTCGAGGGTCTCGACCTCCAGACTGGTGTGGACCGTCATCTCGAGGTCACTTCCCGTCACCCGCAGACGATTGCCCTGGACCTCACACAGGATTCCCTGGAGGACTTCTACGGGAGCCCTGGTTCCAACCGCACGGGTAGCCCGGGCAAGCACATCGGCGAGATCGTCGTGTTCGGCTCTCAAGTGCACAGGGTGTCTCCTTCTGCTTCTTTTCTTAATGTTTTATTGGTAGTCGTAGTAGTAGGGGGTGTGGAATGTGCGTAACCCCGTAGGAAACCAGCAAATGCCGGGGTTTGTGAGCTGCCAAGGTTGTGTATGACTTTGGAGCATATCCACAGGCTGTGACGGACGCCCCGGCCGGTTGTGGATAGGCGGCAGGGTTTCAACAGGTTGGGAGCGGGTTTCCACACCGGATGTGCACAGGTTGGGAAGGCTGCCACGGTCATGCCCCTCGCAGGTTCTGTGAGAGGGCGGTTACCTGGTCGAACATGGCCTTGTCCTCGATCATCAGTGTTTTGACCCGATCGAGCGCATGCATGACGGTTGTGTGATCGCGGCCACCGAAAGCGCGGCCGATCTTGGGAAGCGATAGGTCGGTCAATTCGCGACACAGGTACATGGCGGTCTGGCGGGCGCGAACGAGAGGCTGCCGACGACTGGGCCCGATGAGGTCGACCGGGCTGAGGCCACACGCCGCCGCCGTCGCCCCGATGATCTCCTCGGGGTTGAGAACCCGCTGGTTGGCTGAGGGAATGAGGTCCTGCAGAACATCGGTGGCCATGTCGAGGGTGATTTCCTGCTGGGTGAGGGCGGCATAAGCGGTGATGCGAGTGAGGGCTCCCTCCAGCTCCCGGATGTTGTTCGGCACGTGGGAGGCGATGAACTCAAGGACAGTCTCGGGCACCTTGCGAGGGGCGAACTCGGCGTTCTTGTGAAGGATCGCAAGCCGCGTCTCAACGTCGGGTGGCTGAATGTCGGTGAGGAGTCCCCACTCGAACCGGCTGCGCAGGCGGTCCTCCAGCGTGGATAGATGGCGAGGATGGCGATCCGAAGTGATGACCAACTGACTTCCTGCCTGATGAAGGGTGTTGAAGGTGTGGAAGAACTCCTCGAGGATCTGTTCTTTGCCTTCGAAGAACTGAACATCGTCGAGCAACAGCACGTCGATTCGCCGGTAGCGGTTCTTGAACTCATCCATCCGCTTGCGCCGAATCCCATCAACGAAGTCGTTGAAGAACTCCTCCGACGTGACGTAGCGCATGACCAGGGAAGGGGTGATCTCCCGGGATTGGGCGGCCACCGAGTGGAGAAGGTGGGTCTTCCCCAGGCCGGCCGGGCCGTAAATGAAGAGCGGGTTGTAATGCTTCCCCGGCTGTTCGGCGACTGCCATGGCGGCGGCGTAGGCAAACCGGTTGGAAGGACCGACGATGAAGTTCTCAAAGGAGTACTTGGGAGCCGTCGATGGTGGGCTGCCCGGGGCGACCGCCATCGGTTCGGCTCGCGGTTCGTCCTCCAACACATCGGCGTTCCGGAGATGTTCGTCCACAGGCCTGGCCTCCAACCTGACCTCCCGGCTCCCGTATAGGTCCGTGGCCAACGATGTGAGCAGATTGGTGTACTTCTCGTTCACCCACCGAAGGTGGAACTCGCTGGGTGTGGAAATCGTCAGCGTGCCCTCTTCCTCACTGAGGAAGTCGAGGGGCTCCAACCAGGTTTGCCACGTGACAGGGGTCACGCGGTTTCGCAGGGCCTGGCGATATTGGTCCCAGGCTCCACTCACAGATTGGGGTTTCAACTGTCCTCCACCTATCTCAGATCGTCCACAGAATTATCCACAGCGTGTGGAGAACCGAGGTAGCGGTTGACGACAGCCCCATTGTCGTCTTTCCACTTGGAAAGGTCTCGGTCCAGCGCAGCGGCATTATATGGACCCTGCCGGCCAGCCTCAAGAACGCCAAAATCCACGGTACCACGGCCTTAGTGCTAAAACTCTGAACCCTTGTTTTCCTTTGAATTGCGGATGTATTGGTGGGTCATTATTCGCGCGATGACCGTGGGCGAAACTGCTCCGGTTTTCGCTCATCTAGGAAATCATTCGCGCTTCAGGC
>Ga0255047_10002330_pt1 | contig 12630 bp, 10 predicted proteins | sample JV7_2_1_MG_FD_183640 | JGI IMG/M metagenome (GOLD analysis project Ga0255047, IMG submission 183640) | Seawater microbial communities from Jervis Inlet, British Columbia, Canada - JV7_2_1 | ecosystem: Environmental > Aquatic > Marine > Inlet | place: Canada: British Columbia | collected 2016-10-06
AACATTCTTATACTTAGGCGCGCCCTTAGAGCCGTCGCGGCGCAGATCAGAAAGATGCACAATGTTCTCAATTAAAAAACACTGAAAGTCAAAAGGAGACAGATTGCGAACAGGGGGTGGATCGGGAATCGCGGGGCCTCTAATTGCGGCATGGATTGGATCCTCCAGTTCTTTTTTTACACGGGCGTACTCCAGACCCAAAGCTTTCGGAAGGGAGGCCGCGATGCTGTGTGCCTGCTCGTCGACGCACTCTTGGGAAAAATATCCCATCGCCTCTGCGTACTCTTTTAATTTTTCAAAGGCCTGCGCATAGAGAGAGAACCAGCCGGTATTAGTGCCGCCGTCCTGGACAGGGTGGGTGGCCTGGTTGAGCTTGTTCCATATTATATTCTTGGCTATACCGCCGGAGAAGGACATGACAAAGTCATTTATAAAGTCCGCAGCTTCCGGCCAGGCCCCTTCGTTGCCCCAGAGCCTCTTCCACAATATCCCAAGTGCCTTCAGTTGTGAGGACCCGGGCTTCCCCTTATCGAGCCCGTCGAGGGTCACGGCTTTTACATATTTAAGAATTCGACCAGGACGAGGGTCGTCCCAAGGTTCATTGAAGAGTCCTTTATTAAACACCCCAACCTTCTTCGTGGACTCGCTGGTTGAGGCTGTTCTGGTCTTGAATTGCCACACATGAGAGGAAAGAAATTTTCCATGCAGGACTCCGGATGAGGTACCATTGTTCATGACCCGCTTTTCGTTCGGCTGCGCCGCGGTGCGTGTTCCCACAAAACTATGGGTATACCCGAAAAACACACTTTCCAGCGCGTCAGTGCGCTCTTTAACTTTGTCTATCCGGAAGAGGGTCTGGCTGATTGCCTTCTTGACTTGCTCCTTTTCAAGAAGGTCCAGATCTCTATAGAGGCCGCTGCCTTCTTGGAGAAGGCCCAGATTCTTGAACTCCGTTCGAACATTTTCCTCCAAATAATATGTATCGGGGTTCGACACAACGTCCTCATAGCCCAACTCTTCGCACAGGAGTTGGGCCCAGTCTCTGACCTGTTTATGAAGCTTCTCTTTTCCGGGGTTCCCTTGTGCCGCAGGGGGAGCGGGCGGGAAGATCATGTCATCCATGTCTTACTGCTCCAAATACTGAACGATTCGTTCCAGCGGAAGGGGAATGTAGATAACGTCTCCCACTTTTACATCGGCTTCAGTGGGGCGTTGGTTATAAAAGGCGATAATCCACCAATGGTCGGTGGTTCCGTAGTATTGAGCAGATAACTTATAATAGCGGTCACCCGTCTTCCATATATACTTGATGCGTGTGAGGTTCTTAATCTCACTTATGGAAGGATATTTCAGGCGCGCAGTATCATACTGTTGCATCTTGCGCAAGTTGCGCTTTTCCAGCAACTCGGCATAAAGATCATCATCATTTATTACGATGCGTCGATTGGCATAACGATTGCTCATGAATTATTCTCCCAAAGCCTCGGACTGTGCGGCGTCGACCTCGGGGGCCAAGTTACGCAAGCTGTCATTGGAGTGCCCCACCGACTCTCCAGCGCTGTTAAATAGCTCATCGCCCGGTGCGACGCCCGAAGCGGGGTCGATTGCTACATTGGGCATGTAGGGGAATTGAAGGTTGGTGCTATCTGTGCCCCCAAAGCGCCCATCATTCCACCCCATCAAGTGAGTGTGAAGTACATTGAACTGTAAGCTGATGCCTACCGTTTTAGGGATGAAGGAGGATGATTTGCTCCGACGGTTGCGGACTCCTTGCTTTTGTTCAGCCACATGGGCTTTAGCTGCATCGCTCATGGCAGCGGGAATTGGGCGCGCTAGTTCTGCGGCAGCGTTGTTGGTCTGTACAACCCCAGGATCAGTCAAGAAGCCACCATCGGCCACATTTGGAGAATAAGTAAAACCATTGGTATAGCCATAAAGCATTCCTCCATCAGCGGTTCCCTTGTTGCTAATCAAATTGGTCCATTTAAAGCCCAGGAGAGGGCCACCGGACAGAGTATTCTGAGCCTCTCTTTCGTTCCCGGTGTATGTGGGATATAAGAAACGTATAAACTTAGAGATGTTGTCTAGATTAACTCGGGCTTCAACCACATTAGCCGCCACCACATCAAAACCTAGACTAATTGAACGAGAGGTTCGCTGAAAGGTCGCAAGGGGATCCATACGCCCATAAGTGGGAGTCTCATTCCATAACGAAGTATACTGATCGTCAAACTGTGTAACCCAACCGGGAAATTCAACAGTCTCGCCGGTGGGGATATGCTGAAACTTGATAATGTATTCACTGTGTGTTAAAAGACCTGGGAATTGCATGCTATTTCTCCTTACGCCCCCGCATAGGGTCCTAATACATTACGTGCCCGGGGCGAGCGAAGGGACTTGATAACCAATTCTTCAATCTTTTCGCCAGCTATGCTGACTGCTAGATGTGTGTCCCCACTCTGACCATCCGGTAACTTACCTAGTGTAGTACTCACCTTTTCCATCGCTTTTGTGAGCCGTTCTGTGGTCGAGGCGCTTGAGATGTTTGCCGCCGAACCCAGTTCAGCCAATTCAGGGCCTCCTTCACCTACAACAGCCACGGAGGATGAGCGCGGAGACCTCGCGGCGCCGGCAATATGGCGCCCGCCGGCTGCATAACCCTTCAAGCTGCTAGGTTTCGAGAGGTTGCCTTCCTGCTCGCCCGATGCGCCTGTAAGAGATGCCACCCCGAGGCCCCCCAAAACAGCCAATGCAACAGCCGCGGCTGGTGCCAGTGGGGTCATCAACAACAACCCGGCCATGGCGGTCCCCGCAAAGATAGCAGTGCTGCCAAACTCTCCCATAGTGCCCGATGCTTTGCCCAGCCAACTTATCGCCTTAGCTAAGTTACTAATCATGGGCTTCAACACATTTGTTACAAACGGTTCAGCATCAATGATGAGTTCTCTAAAAGCGTTTTTCAGCTCGTCCGTAATACTCTGCATCTTGGTGGCCTGCTCCGCGGCATCCTTCATACTCATCGTACGCTGGTCAAGCTCCTCATTGCTCTCTGAGAGCATTTTGCGGGTGTCCTCGGCGGACATTCCCAAGGCATCAGCAAAAGCCATTACCTCGGCTCCTGAGAGGTTCTCGGCTGAGATTCCTGCTTGGTCAATAGCAGACTTCATCATGCGGATGCCTTCGACCGGATCCTCCATCGCTGCATTTAGCATATCGATCGAGTTTAGGAAGGGGCCGCCCATGATGGCGTTGAGGCGCCCGACAGATGTACCAGCTTGATCAAAGGTTTTGAATTGATCGACGAAGCCCATAAGGGTTCCAACCTCAATCCCGGTGGCTTTAGCCTGAACAGCCATATCCTTAAAGACATCCACGGCCTTACCGCCATAGCGCGACAGGATCTCTCGATTGGCAATAAAGTCTTGCCCCATCTTGTTAACATCCACGCCCAGGCCTTGAGCCGTTGCTGAAAGATCCAGCAATGCTTGCTGGGCTTCTTTGGCGCCCATTCCCATGCCTGTCATGCTCATCTGGAAGAAGTCTGCCGATGTTTGCGCATCCAGACCCATCTCGCCAAGGACCAGGCTAGTGTCTCTGATATCATTTTGGACGTCAGGGGCCAGATACGTAAACTCAGTAAAGGTATTTTTTAGGACGCCGATTGCGGCAGAGGACTCTCCAAGGGTTACTCCGTATGAACGGCCAGCTTCTTCGCCCTCTTTGATCATCTTGTTAAATTCGACCCCGGCGCCGGTTGACTTGCGGAACTCAGCGAAAATCTTATCTTGTTCCATCGCAAACTTAAAACTCTCCTGCGCCAGTTTCAATAAGCCACTGCCTAACCTCTGCGCCATCTTGGAAGTGTCAAAGAAATCGCTGGCCATGGCTTTCATGCCGTCGCTCCCTCCCTGTAAGGCGCCGACTAGCTTCGAGAGAGGGCCCTGGTCCAGGCCTACCAGTGAGTCCCAGAGGCCTTCCGACAACTCTGCGCCGGCGGCCACAGCCTTATTGAATTTCTCCTGCTCCTTCGTCAGCTCGGCCATGCGCTCGGCCGAGACCTCGACACCGTTATTGAGGTCGTCAATAACGTCCTTAAACTTTGCGGCGACAGCTGAGTTGAGACTGAGTGTTTCGGCGAACTTCGTGTTGATGCGATTCAGTGCGTCGACGGCTTCAGTCGATCGCTCTAGCTGGGCTTGGTATGCTTTCTCGGCATCAACGAGGTCGATTCCCGACACCCGCGCCGCGTCCCGCAGGAGCTCTAGGCGCTTCTCTTCCGCCTTTACATCTTGCAGTTCTGACTTGAGCCTGCCCCGAGTGTCCAGCTGTTTCTCAATGGCCTTAGTAACCTGATCGATTGCCGTGGCCATATTCTTGGACTCTGGTAAATCCAGGACGGTCTGCAAGCTCTCCCTCGTTTGCTCTGCTTGACGCTCGAGCTGGGCGAGAGCTTTATGTAGTGCTGCTGTCTTTTCTGCTTCTGATCGAGGCATCTATCCTGGTCCTCTAGTTTTTAAAGGGCCACCGAAGCCCTGTTTCTTTTTCAAATTTTTCTACAGCGCCCATCAAGCTCGTCCGACTAGAAGAAGTCCGCGAGTCATTGAGGCCGTGTTTTATATAAGAATCCATATATCCCTTTTCAGAGTTAAGAGTTTTCATAAAGGAATCAATCTGTGCGGAATTCCCACTAAGACGCAAGGGGCTCGACAAAATACCGCTGTAATACAAGTCAAGGAGGGCCATTCGGACCTGTCCCGCGAACTTACTATACACCCTCTCAGACAACTGCCCGTCCAGATTATTCAAATAAACGATGTCTTTTACAATTTCACTCATGGTGATTCCCTCATTATATAATTAGTACCAAAACAAAAAGCCGCAGCTATCAACCGCGGCTTGCTTGTTTATATAACTCTTCTTCCTTCTTATACTCCTTAACAAGGCGCTCGACGAACCAGCGTCGCAGCGGAATAGGAAGATTATAGGCCTCGATAAATGACCATCCTCCATAATGTTTTAGAGCAAAGAACTCCTCATAAACGGCTTCTTGATATTCAGGCGTTAGGCCAAAAAAACTGTGCCGTCAAAGGCATCACCACCTTTCCAATGTGATCACAATGCTCGCATGAGAATTCATACGACACATCCACATCAGGTTTAATTTTTTCATATACTTTGCGGAGGTGCGATACGTCCCGCAACGGCATCAAGCCCACAAACTTATCAATATCTCCTCGATCTGTCTGATCGTTTAGTGAAACAATCACCGCCTTTAATAAGTCGGTGCTGCGGGCGGCTGGAAGATTCAATTTCTTTTTCTTCTCTGTCGCCTCCGTCAGGCTACGCTCATCTGCTGTAGTAAGCAGCTTCACTTCTGCCGTTATTTGGGTGGTGGGCAACTCAAACACAAAATTGTGAGTCTCGTTAACAGTGACGCCTTCCGGTAGTTCACCGGGTGTGACGTGAGCTAGCTCATCGAGCAAAAATTCTTGAGTTACTTCTTCGCTGCAGCCGGGGCAGGCAACTCCCGTTTCGTATACGGGACCGAAGCCCGTAATTCGAGTTGCAACCAAGAGGGCGTTCTTATCGCCAATCAACAGTGAGCCCACATCGATGTCAGGATCTACAATAACCGCCTGCAAGAGGCGCTCGATGGCGAGTCCCTTCCGAATAAGTGTCTCTGAAGTTAAAATGTCTTCTTCTTTGGCCGTCATGTGACGGATTTCAATGGTGTCAACCCCGTGGAGAGGATGATCTTCTGTGTAATAGCGGCCGCTCGATGGTAACTCCACAAACTCAGTGGGAGTAACAAACGAAAACAAACCATTATCGGTTTTGGTTACAGAGGGCGGGGGTGCAGCTGCGTCCTTTGGTGGACGAGTCCGCTGTGAATTGTTCCTTCTTCCCATTTAGTACCTTCTTTCTAAGCTTAGGGCTCCGTCACGGCAGCAATGGCGGGGCCGGGAGTATACTCTGCCCAATCATACTGGATTGTGAGAGAAATGTTAAGGAGATTATCGTTCTCATAGCTCAGATCACCAAACTTGGCATCCGTAATGAAAGCGTTCTCTAGAGTCCACTCGCCAACGAGGCCACCCTGGCCGCTAAGCTCATGAATGACCACATTACCAAGTGCATCAACGGCCATGGCCTTGTTGACGGTGCCGGGGGCTTGCGCTGGATTATCAAAAGCTTCCAGCTGAGTCGGAGGCTTGAGGTAGCCAGATTTGATTAGAGCATCATAAAGGATTTTGTTACCATCGGGATTAATCGCATTGATAATATTAGCTGTAACGTTACCCCAGGTAACACTGCCGGGGTAGTGATAGGTGTTACCAAGGAACTTATGGGGAGTAGAAGAAACCTGATAGCTAGGCTTTGTCACATCCTTGGCAAGATACGGCTGATATGAAAATTCTCCGTTCTCGCTAATTAGGTTCGGAAAATAAAGCAAAAAGCGATGTGATCTCTTCGGCTCCGATAGTGCGCTGGTCCAAAATGGCATTCTTATAGTCTCCTCATAAGTTCTAAAGTTAAGTAGTGGGGGAGATTAAAACCTCCCACATTATTAGTCGTCAAACGATGCTCCTGTACGAGTGATGTTGAAGTCAATCGCAATGAATTCGATTGCACGTGCCGGCTTGAGGAAAATTCGTGCATACATAATGTTGCGATCCACCAAATCCGGGGTTGTGGTTGTGTCATCGAGGACCACCTTGTAATCAGTCAGGCCGAAGTTTGTCTTGACATTGGCCAAGAAGGGGTTGACCTGGGAAGTGAAACGGAGCCATGTCTGCTGCACGTTCGGATCAAACAGAAGGTTGGCCGCAATCTGCGAGATGCGCTTCTTGACGAAGATCATCATTCGTCGCACGTTGATGCGATCGAGTGCAGAAGGTGTTACCTGGAGCGTCTTCTGGCCGAAGACCACGATTCCCTCACTGGGGAACTTGGCAATCGGGTTGATGTTGGCTGTGTACAGGTTATCACGGTCGATACGTCGCAGCTGGTGCGAAACGTCGACGATGGGGATTCCGGCTGCGCCTTCGGTAAGGCCGCCGCGGTTGAAGCCCGCGGGAGCAAACCAGACCTGAGTCTTCTTCTGTGAACTGGAGAAAGTACCAATAGCAGCAACTGAGGGGGGTACCCACAGCATAGCGCCATTGATGGAATCTCGTGCTCGGAGCCAGGGATAGAATGTACATGCATAGGAGCTATTGATACCGCGCGTTCTGAGATTTGTCATCAGCGTAGTAAGGGCTGCGGCCGTATTATTACGAACCACTGTACGCCCTTCGTGGCGCGGCGTAAAGCCGCCGGCGATATCAATAACGGCCAAGGAGTCGGCCCGGTCTTCACAGGTCTGATAAAGATGTGAAGTAAGGCCGTCGTCTGTGCAGCCAGGGATGGAAGCCAGGTTCATAGTAACCACTTCCGGGTCAGCAATGGCATCGATGGCGCGCTTGATGGTAGCACGTGCGTAGTTTAGGTTCTCGTTGGCGCTGTCGTCAATAAAGCTATTACGGAAGGGATCCATCTCAGTAATATCGAGACCATCATACCCGCCATACACAGGAACCGTGAAGCGGTCATAGCCTGCGTTGAGGACACCTACTGTGGAGCCGCTGCGTGCGGTCCATGACGACCCAGTCGCGCGGAGGCCCTGGCCCCAAACCGTGGTGGCTGGCGACCCGGTGGGGCTTGGTGTAAGATCATCAAGTGAAAAGGTCACACTGCGTTCACAGCGAACGGTCGGGGGTGAAAACTCTCCCACAATGCCGCCGCGCGGGCGCTGGAGGTCAGCCACCGACTGAGCAAACCGGGTGGAACCAGGCGAGCGGGTGGTGCGGAAACCGAAGTAAGCGTCTGTTTGATTAGTCAGGCCGCCGTCGGACGCACTCAGGCGCATGGCCGGTGTCGGATAGATCAGATTAATACTAGCAGTTGCTGTCGAGTTGTAAGTTTGATATTTGACTAGGCCAAAATCATGCCCGGTGCCGGACTCTGGCATCGATGCGCTGTAGTGTGGAATTACGGCAGAAGAGGTGACCCAGCTTGCTGCGCTGGCGGATGCCGAAACGCCACTCACATCAGCATATTTGACTATTCCAAGCCAGCCAAAGGGAAGGTATTCGGCGTCCAAACTACCAGCGTCTAGATCGCTGTTGAGATCAGCACGAATATACTTGGAAACATTAGGCCAGTCGCCCTGCGTACGGTAACGGCGTTCGGCCGGAACCCACGTGCGAGCCTGGGTGCCAATCTTGCGGCCAATATAGTTGAGGGAATTTGGGTTGAGATCACAATCATTGAATTGTTCCAATACACGAACCACGTTATCCGAATCGCTCAGGTGACGAACCATCACTGTGAATGTACCATAAGGGTTGCTCTCATTGGTGGACACTTTGATGTCCTGAATTGAGATCTTGAGGTTTCGGTTTGTCCAGTCACCGTGATCGTTAGTGGTGATGAATTTAAAGAGCGGCTGCGAGCCTGAGGCCACATAACTTCCCGTATTAGAAGACAGGTCCTGGCCTATGATCACGGGAGTTTGGCCACCGACCACGGGAGAGAGGTGATTACCACCCTTATCGCTGCCAGAAACCAGCGGAATCATGGCTGCATAACATCCAGCCTCTGCAATATTATCCGACAGGTGCTGATCAAAGGTCTCGCCGAGCCAATAGTTCACAACCTTGGGAGGATCTGTAGTGTCGGAATTGGTGAGCTGGGGGTTCGTATTGAATACCTTGCGAATGTAATACTCTGAGGAGCGATCAAAGTTGAAGGACGTTGTGAACGACCTGGAGCCTGAGGCGTTGAGAATTCGGCCAGTAAACGCGTAGGATGCACCAGTAGACATAATCGCACTGTTGAGGCCCGCTGACGATGAATTTGCTGCACCATATGTAGGACCATAAGCTGTTCCGCTCAAAATCGGGGCGGTGCCCTCCGCAGTGCTATAAAAAATAGCAGCAAGAGCGCCTTCCGGCGAGGTGTCGGCGGTGTTCATGGTATTGTCACTAGAGCCTGATTCAAAAATGAAAAGACCCACAGCGCCGGTCAGACCAGTTGCGCTATTCCAGCCAGCAAGTCCTGCAACAGTGGCGGTAGGAGTTTGTTCACCGAGCAGTCGAATGTAAGTTAAAGGAGAGCTGTTACGGAGGTAAGCTTGTGCAGCATAGGTGCCGTACATAGGAGAAACTTGATTGCCTTCGCGCCATACATCGCCGCCCATGCCACCGGGGACCGGGGAACCAAAGATGTTGACAAATTCCGAAAAGGAACTAACTGTGACGGGCCGCATTGAAGGGCCTTTTTCGGCGCGGCCGATAATGACCGGGCCTTCCCCTGCGGGAGATGCAGGGAGCTGGGAGTTGTCAATCTCGTTGACGAAGACTCCGGGGGATACGAATCTGTAATTCTTCACTGACATAAGACTTGGTCTCCTAAACCTGAGATATTCTTATTGTAAATAGTACTAGACCGTCGCAATAGAATACCCCTTTACTATTATTCTCTATAAAAGGCGTCCTTCACCGTAGTGGGGATATCTCCAAGCATGGTGTGCTCTCGCGAAAACTTGAATTCAACAGCATTTTCACGCTTCACAATTTGGGGTCTCTCTTCGTTCTCTCCAGCTCCAACTAAGTATCCTAACACCTCGATATTTATATTAGTTTCATAATTTCGCTCCGACATTCCGAGGTTGCTTTGATTAGCATTGTTTTGGAATCCGCCGTCAATAAACACTTCATAATAGTGACCCTCTTTATGAATACGTTTGGGCATGCGTGAATTACCGGATACGGTAACAAAAGGCTGGATCAACTGGTTCATCTGCTGTTGGTATTCGGTCCGTAAAGAAACTGCGTATTGAACCTTGACCCAAGTCGGGAGTGGAATCGTCATCGTTTCATACACTACGCGTTGTGTCGACATGTCTCGTTTGCTGCTGTTATACATCTTAGATCGAACATTGTTGTCGGGCCCGTAACGACGGTTGGCGGCCGCGTTTTGAAACTCAGCCGTTTTCTTTTGATTGATACGGCGTGCGACTGTGATCGTGCCGCCTTTAGGATCGGGGTAAGGATAGAGGTTTGCGTAAACCGTTCCCTTGAATGTAGGGTCCTTGGTAACGTTTGTTCGAGTGAGTGTCATCAACGGAAGAATCAGTGTGCCTTCGTCATCCCTCAGATCTTTGTCATTCTTGATCTGAAAAGCACGTTCGGCGGTCACCCAAAGGGGCGGAACGCGGTTAAACCCCTCGTTTGTATTCACAAAGAGGTCTAAATCATTGGTCAAAAAGTCCATCATGGCTCCATCGATTGTCTCTAATGTCGATGCCATGAACTCTATTACTTGAAGTTCACCTTCAACTTTCTTGTCTCCCATATAAGTAAATTGGCTTGGGATCTTGGATTGGAGTTCGGCTTGTGTTTTTTTACTTCGCGACATGGAAATTACCTCTTCTAGACTTGATGCACTCGGCGCTTACTTGGAAAATATGTTCCACCTGACCAAAGTAATAGCGAGTGTTATTATAGGTACGCACGATTTCATAATATTGCTCACCATATTGAACAAAATCTCCAGGCCGTACAAAAAGATCTTGATCTTCTACGAGTCGCCGGCGGTGAAAGTTCACCGTTAGTTTGGTTTTATATTCATAGCCATACTTTTCATTGCTTTGTTCGTTTTCTACGATGACATATGCGTAGACGCGGACGGGAGGTAACATTATCTTATTGGGGGCCTCCCCATACACATTATGAAAGTTGGTGGCCTCCAGTGAGACGGGATAGTAGGCAATCGTTTGCCCCAACACCCGTTCGGCTAATTCATCGTTAACCTGTTTAACAAGGTCCCGCTCCTTCTTCCCGAAGAACATGGGAGGCGGCGGGGCCGCGGGCTGTGACCACTTATCTTTGGGGTCTGCCATGGCTCAACTACCCTACGAATATACCCTGAGGTATATTCTGGAGTACTTTGGATGTTGAATCTTGTAGAGTGGCATCTGAAGTGGCCATACTAACATATGTCAGCTCATCAAGAGTTGTCTTGAGTTCCTCTCTAAGAGCATCTTGCTCGGCCTTTGCTTGACCCAAAAGTTCTGCGGCATTAAGAGTCACGCTCTCCCCGGGGATTGGAACAGTTGCAAACTTACCTCGAACCTGACCCAACATCTCTTTTGTAAGTGCTAGGGCAAAGCGACGAATCCACTGCTTACCAATAGCGTTGATATTTTCAAAGGGCAAGTTGGTAAACGGGAGAGTATTCATATTATTGATCCCCTTGATTCCCGATTTAGGTTCTCCCGAGCCCTCTTCCCATGGAGCATATTGGTTTTCAATACTAAACTGGACCCAAAACTTCTCCGGGCTCGTTGAGTTGGGTTGCGGGAACAACCGCAACTTATTGTTTTTAATCTCATAAGAGTAATGAGAGATACGCGTATAAAGAGCGTCTTCATATGCCATGGCTTGGAGTTTGTTTTGCCAAGTAGGAACGATCTCAAAAGTAGAATCGTCTGCATACTGTCCATAAGTGCGGAGGTTTCCCACAACTGAGAATCCACCGTAGTATCCATAGAATCTCCACATTGCACGCGGAGTCTTGTAAAATACTTTTCTGATAACAACTCTTTTATCTTGGATCTGGCCCGCATAAGGGAGAGTGCCAGTGAGAGCGGCGGATGCTGACAAAATCGTTTGAAGATCATAATCTTGTTGTTGGGGTACCATCTTAAAGGATCCCGAGTAAATAGGAAGTGTGCCTCCCATCCCAGTTTCGGTTGCGGTGCGGTCCCACACCCGGCGAGGGAAACCATAGTCAAATCGCGGATAAGCAAGCGAAGCGCTAGCGCCCGAGAGTTCATTGGTGATCGTGCCGTCCTGGTCGAAGGTACCCGTGGGGGCGCCCAGAAGATCGGACAGGGCATTCTTACTCTGATGGATATTCAGAATATAGGAATATTCAAGTACTGCTTCTTCATAGGCAGCATAAACATTGCCTGGGGCCAGTTCAATATCTAATACATCCCCGCCAAGCTTCTTATAGGTAAATGCCACTTGGTCAGAGGCACCGGATAAGAATGATGGAGACGCAGCATAGATCCCAAATGGAAGTGATGCTGTAACATTAGCCGCCGTTCCGGTGACAGGGAGTACATTTGCATTACTCGTTGATTTAGGATATAGTTTAGGGATGGCCATGCTTTTACCTCAAGTATTGTCTATTACTAAATAGAAAGCCCCGCCTCAAAAGAGACGGGGCTTTCACTATTTTGACCTACGTCAGTTATGCTTAGCCGACAAGGCCGCGGACAATAACGAGTCCGTACATATCAGGACGCACCATCTTCTTGGCGTATCGAGTCATGACTCCCTTACGGGGCACGAAATCTTCAACACCGAAGATAGTAGGTGTGGTCTGCAGCGGCACATAAGGTGCATACACATAGCCACTCTCAAGGAAGCTACTTCCACGACGTCCTACTAAGAGGACGTTACGCGGGAAGTACGGGTCGACAAAGATGTCGAACTTCTTCGAAATGGAACCAACCTTCACAGCACCCGCGTCTCCGCGGTCGCTATCAGCAGTCACATTGGCACGGAAACCAGCCGT
>Ga0255047_10002331_pt1 | contig 12627 bp, 13 predicted proteins | sample JV7_2_1_MG_FD_183640 | JGI IMG/M metagenome (GOLD analysis project Ga0255047, IMG submission 183640) | Seawater microbial communities from Jervis Inlet, British Columbia, Canada - JV7_2_1 | ecosystem: Environmental > Aquatic > Marine > Inlet | place: Canada: British Columbia | collected 2016-10-06
CAGGCCTGACACGACTCGTGCTGATGGGTGCTTTCCTGGGACTGCTTCTGGTGGTCCCGGACCGAGCGGATGCGGACTGCGACGGCTGTAAGCGCGCGATCAAGCATTGCGAGAAATCACTTCGCGTCAAGTATGCGAAGTGCAAGAAGTCGTGTCGCTACACCACTTCGGATCGAGCCCAGCGCGACCTCTGCGCGGCGGACTGCGGGGGCGTGCTGGATCACGAGACCGCGATCTGTGACGACATCCTGCAAGAGTGTGGAGAGGAGTGCCTGCACCCGACGGACCGAGAATGTTCCCGGCGCTGCGAGGCCACGCTCGAGAGCTGCCTGCTGGAGGTGAAGACGGAGATCCGCGAGTGCATGAAGGGTCAAGACGGCTGCGTCGATGTCTCCCGCCGGAACCGCAGGACCTGCCAAAGCATGGAGCGGTCGGCGAAGCGGAACTGCAAACAGCTCGTCAAAGCAGCGCGAGGAGACTGCTTCCACGAGTGTGCCGAAGGTTCCGCGGCCAAGGTCCATGCCTGCTCTACCGAGTTCGTCGACTGCTTGATCGAGTGCAGGCCAGCGTGCGAAGGCCGCTTCCCGGAGTGTGGGGGTCGTTGCCCGCTGGGCCTCGAAGGGGACACGCAGGTGTGCGAGACGACCGAGGACGGCTCCGCCTGCGAGTGTGTCTCGACGGGTATGACCTTCTGCGGCCACAGCCATCCTACCTGTGACGGCGTGTGTCCGCCCGGGACCGAGTGCGGCTCGGTCGACGAGGGTCTGGAGTGCGGCTGTGTTCCGAGCGGGAACGTGCCCTGCGGTGAGGCCGAGCCCGCGACCTGTGACGGCGCCTGTCCTGATGGCCACAGCTGTCAGGAAGCCTTCGGAGGCTGCGTCTGCGAGGAGCGCCCGGGTTTCGAGTGCGGCGAGCTGGCGGGTGAGCCCATCTGCGCGGGCGAATGCCCCGCGGAGGCCCCGATCTGTGTCGGCTTCGATGGGGACTGCGAGTGTCGGGACATCCCGAAGCCTCCGCCCTGCAGTGATATTCAGGTTGAGGGACTAGAAATCTGTGGCGGCGAGTGTCCCGAGGATCGGCCGGTCTGCCGGGAGCTTGAAGGCGAATGCGCGTGCACGGAGGTGCCCGAACCTCGCGAGTGCGGTGATGCGCATTCCCCGACCTGCCACGGTCTGTGTCCCGATGGCGATGTGTGCATCCCGGACTTCGATTCCCCGGTCGTGGAGTTGTCGGATCTGGAGCTGCTCGGATGTCGCTGTGTCGATGCACAAAGCCTGGGGTGTGGTGAGATGTTCGGGCCGCCGCTGTGTTTCGGCGAGTGTCCGGATTTGACACCGATTTGTGTGCACACGGATCTCGGTTGCGAGTGCAGGGAGAAGCCGGAGCCAGTCGCCTGTGGCGAGCTATCCGAGCCGCTGCTGCCCGGGCTTCCGTTCTGCGGCGGCGAATGTCCCGACGAACGGCCACTGTGTCTGGACCTGGGCGAGGGCTGCGAATGTATGGAGCTTCCGGAACCTCCGCCCTGTGGGTTGATCTCCCATGAAGGGCTCTCCTTCTGCGGTGGCGAGTGTCCGGACGAGACGCCCGTGTGTCGGGACCTGGGCGAAGGCTGCGCATGTATGGAGCTTCCGGAGCCCCCGGAGCCCCCGCCGTGTGGTCTCATCTCCCATGAAGGGTTCGCTTCCTGCGATGGCGCATGCCCAGACGAGCTGCCCGTGTGTCGGGAGGTCGAGGGGACGTGCATCTGCACGGAGCCTCCGATGGACGTGCCGTGCGGAAGATCGGGGGAAGCTGCGATCTGTGACGGGGAATGCGAGGACGGCCAGGAGTGCGCGGAGGTGGAGGGCGACTGCATCTGCGTGTCGTGATCTAGTCTGAGCTAGTCGTAGATTCCATCGACGAACCAGCTTTCGTCCGCGAGGTTGCGGTACAGGCGATAGATGCCGCCGTCGGAGAGCTCGACGTCGAAGTAGTCGCGCGCAAAGCAGCGCTCACCCCACCACTCCCCGAAGAGCCGCCAGGGGCCGGCCCGGCTCAGGATCTCGAGCGGCTGTTCGGATAGCGCCACGCGCTCGGGGATCTCGGCGTTTCCCCAAACACGCACCGCACGCGGGGGACGCAGCGCGCGCAGGGCCAGGGTGGGGCGCGGAAGCGAGCGCGCAGCTCGAACGGCGGCAGTGCTCACTGCTTGCGTCGGAAAATCCCGCAGATGAGCTTCGTCGAGGCGATGGGTGTCGTGGCAGCCGGGTGCCCCGACCTGCCCGGGTCCGCACAGCGCCTCCAGGCGCGCAACGGTCACAGCCAGCTCCGCCGGCGCGGGAAGAGGTGGCAAGAAGAAGTCGAGCTGCGCGGTTTCAACACTTCCAGGTGTGGCAATGACGCGGATCTGCTCCAGCGGCTCGTCCGGGGGATGCTTTTCGAGAGTCAGGCGAACCAGGGACGTGAGCACCGACACCTCGAGCGTGGGCGCGCCCAGCTCGACGCGGCGCTCGATGCGTTTGCCGCTCTCGAGCGTGAGCTCCACGAGTAGCTCACGAATCGCGAGCCCCCGCACACGGAGTCTTCGGGTCAGACGATCCAGGACTCCGCGCAGCAGGAAGGAAAGCGTCTCGAGATTCTCGACGGGATAGCCTGACGCCAACCCTTCTTCGAAACGCAGCCGCAGCGGTGTAGGCTGGAAAGGAGATAGGTCTTCTCCCCGCGCTCGACGTGCGAGGCGAACCCCTTCTTCTCCCAGGCGTGTGCCGAGTGCCTGTCTCGGAATCCGTGCCAGCTCGCCCAGCGTTCGCACGCCCCAGCGCGTGAGATGATCCAGAGCCTCCTCCGCTGGATCCAGAAGATCCAGCGGCAGCGAAGCCAGAAAATGTGCCAACTCATCCCGTCCTATGATGTTTCCACCGCTTCGATGACGCGCCGCAAGCTCCGCGACCGTGCGTGTGGGTCCGATCCCGATCTGGACCGAGTCCAGCTCAACCTCGCGAGTCCGCGTCTCGAGCGCGGTCATCAGTCCCCGCTCCGTCGGAAACAGGGTTTGGCTGCCGTCCAGATCGATGTACGCAAGTCCCGCTGCTGCATCCTCGACGCGTGGTGAGATCGAGCTGGCTACATCGAGCAGCGCCTCCTGCGCGGAACGAACTCCCTCCATCGAAAGTGAGCGCACGCAGAGGTCCGGTTCTATGGCCTGAGCCTGAGTCAGCGTCAGTCCGCGCAGCCAGCCCGCGATGATCGTCCCTCGAAGGTTCTCCACGATACCCAGAGGCCTGTCTCGCAGCTCCGGCTCCGTGCGAAGCGCAGCGGCCAGAGGCAAGTCGGGTATGAAGAGACAGGCCACCCGTGCCATGAGGGGTCTCTACTCAGGGGTTGGACGTTGGGAGAGACGGAAGCTGTACTCCGTACCCGTTGGCCCCGTGCGGTTGCGCCCGATCGTCGTGGAAGACTCGAGCCCCTCGAACAGGCCTCGGTCGAAAAGTGCACGACGTCTTTTGGTGTAAAGCCCCAGCGTTGCGAACGAGCCGCTGACCTGATGCGTTCCGAGCAGCACCGTGGTCGCCCGTGCTTGACGCACGGCGCGCAGCATCCGCGACCAGACTGCGGTTCCGAGCCCTATGAGCGTAGGTCGGGCCGCACCCTCCAGGTCCAGCACCACCAGCGCGAACCCCGTCCGCAGCAGCAGCTCCGCCGCGCGCAGCGCGGCCTGCGCTCGGGCCGGCCGCACCCAGAGCAAACCTTCGAGCTGCACACCCGCGCGGCGCAGGGAACGGGGATCGAGGGCGTTCGGCAGGTCCACCCAGCCCACGAGCTCCCCGCGCGCGCTCGCTCCCGCCGCCATGCGATAGGCGAGCGCGGTTCGGCCTGAGGAGGCCCCCCCCTCGAGCTCGATCAGCCGTCCCCGGATCTCCTCCCGCCCGGAGGGACGGAGAAGGACCTCCAACGCGTCCTCCTCCGCCCCAGGGGGGGAGTGAGTCCCTGGAAAATAAGGGTTTTTGGCTTCATCGAGAGGAAGAGGAACGCCTACCCGAACCTGCCCTGCCAGGCCTGTCTGCCGCAGTACCGCCGCCAGCTCCGCCGCGCGTGTTCCGAGCTTCGCCGTCATCGGGTGAGTTTCGTATTTTCTTCGCTAATCCGTCAAGGGCCGGAATCCGGCCCCGGATTCCGGGGACGGGTTGGGCATACTTGGCGTCGAGCATGGTCGAAACGCTTTCCAGCATGTTGCCCCTGGGCACCCGAGCTCCGGACTTCTCGCTCAGCGATGCGGTTTCGGAGAAAACCGTATCCCTCGCCCAATTCGAAGATGCACCGGCTCTCCTCGTCATGTTCATCTGCAATCACTGTCCGTTCGTGATTCACATACGCGATGAGCTGACCCGCCTCGCGAGCGAGTACTGGAAGCGCGGAGTCGCGATCGTTGCGATCAACTCGAACAGTATCGAGACGCATCCCCAGGACGCGCCCGAGCACATGAAGGCGCTCACCAAGGAACTGGGCTGGGAATTCCCCTTTCTCTTCGATGCGACCCAGGAGGTAGCGAAGGCCTACCGCGCTGCCTGCACTCCCGACTTCTATCTCTTCGACGCCGAGCAGCGCCTCGTGTATCGAGGTCAGCTCGACGACAGCCGTCCTGGCAACAACGTGCCCGTCACGAGCCAGGATCTGCGCGCAGCGCTGGAAGCGGTGCTCGCGGGTCGCGCACCCTCGATCGATCAGAAGCCGAGCATCGGCTGCAACATCAAGTGGGCTCCCGGGAACGAGCCCGACTACTTCTAGTCAGTCATGAAAAAATCTGCGCGTGCCATCGTAGTGATCGGATCGGCTCTGGCTCTCTCGGGCTGTGTAACCACGAGGGTCGCGAGACCCGAGTCGATCTCACTGGCGGATGCTCTGGTCGAGGTGATCGAGAGCCTCAACGCGATGGCGGATGTCGAGTCGCCGCTGAAGACGGGCCTGGTTCCAGCCGAGGTCATCGTCACCTTCGATGTGACGGCGGCGCAGAAGACCGAGGCGGGCGCCGAGATCGAGGTCGTTCCGACGGGGATCGTGAGTGAGATCCCCAGAGTCGGTGGCACCTGGTCCACGGAGGTGCGCGGCTCCAGAGGGAATCAGATCACGATCAAGTTCCGAAACATCCTGTTCACCAGCGACAAGGAGCTGCTGAGCCGGATGGCGCCAGAGGAGATCGACGAGCTCTTGCAGAAGCTCAAGGAGCTCGGCTGGAACATCAAGCTCCGATAGACGGGATTCGAACGCGAGATTCTGCTCAGGGCTTCACGGCGCCGAACAAGTAGCGGTTGATACTGAAGAAGTACTCGCCTGTCTCTCCGAGCGTCCGCAGTTCCGTGGCCCAGGCGTCCGCCTCCTCTTTGCTGACATCTCCACGTCCGGCAGCGAAGGCCTGGATCGCGAACATGATCCCGAAGCTGTAGCAGTGGTTGTTGTAAGACGTGTTCACGATCGGGATCACGTCATGCCGCTGCATTCGAAAACCCGCGACCTCCAGCTTACGCCCGAGCGTGGTGGGCAGATGCGGGTCGTGCAGATGCTCGTCCCAGGCATCCATCACACGCCGCATGCGCGCACGATCGCTCGTGTTCCAAACCACGCTATCCCAATCCGTATCCAGGATGAAGATGCGACCGCCCGGGCGCAGCACGCGGAAGGTCTCCCTGAGTGCGGTCGCCATGTCGGCGACGTATTCGTAGACCTGGGTCGAGACCACGGTGTTGAAGCTCTCATCTTCAAAGGGAAGTTTCGTCGCGTCCGCCAGCTGGAAATCGGTCCAGGGCTGATCCGCGCAACGAGCCTGCGTCATCGCCAGCATGGGCTCGCTCAGGTCGATTCCTGCGACGCGTCCCTTCTCCCCGACGATGGCCGCCAGGTCGTGGGCCAGCAGGCCCGGCCCCACCCCCACGTCGAGCACGCACTCTCCGGGTCGGAGCTCGAGCGCCTGGATCAGCTGGCTGCGTTGCCCCACCACATCGGGCGTCTGGTAGATCCGCTCCAGCCCCTTCGCGACGTCCTGGTTGAAGTCGATGGTTGAATTCATCTGTGGTGTCTCCTGCCGCTGCTCCCCGAGAACGTGTTCTTGCGTTGGCTAGGCTATCACGAAGCCGGCAATGCTAGAATGTTCTGAACCTGGCTTCTGAGCTTCAAACGGGGGTAGCTGTGAAGAAATCCACATTCGCGGCGGGCTGCTTTTGGGGCGTGGAGGCCGCGTTCCGCAAGGTTCCGGGCGTGTCGTCCACCCGCGTCGGATACAGCGGCGGCTCGCTCGAGAACCCGAGCTACGAAGACGTGTGCACGGGAAAGACGGGCCACGCTGAGGCGGTGGAGGTCGAGTACGATCCGTCTCAGGTCTCGTACGAAAAGCTGCTGGAGCTTTTTTGGAGCTGCCATGACCCGACGACCCCGAACCGACAGGGCCCCGATGTAGGCACTCAGTATCGCTCCGTCGCGTTCTTCCACGATGCCGAGCAGGAGATGGCGGCGCGGGCCTCGAAGGGGAAGCAGGAGAGCTCAGGCAGGCACTCGAGTCCCATCGTGACCGAGATCGTCCCCGCGTCACGTTTCTATCCTGCCGAAGACTACCACCAGCAATACTTCGAGAAGCGGGGCTGGTCCCACTGAGCTTGTTGCCATGACGAAATGGCTGCCGCGTGTGATGGGGGGTGCGCTGGTTGTTCTGATTCTGATTCAGTTCGTTCCGGTGGCGAAGACCAATCCACCGATCGAGACCGAGATTCCCGCCCCGGATGCGGTGAAGACGGTGCTGCGCAAGGCGTGCTTTGACTGCCACTCGAACGAGACGGTCTGGCCCTGGTACAGCCTGGTGGCCCCTTTTTCCTGGTTCCTGAAGCACAATGTGGAGGAGGCTCGTGAGGAGATGAACTTTACGGCCTGGAATCGCATCGAGCCCGAGAAGCGCGAGAAGCAGATCGCGGAGGTCTGGGAAGAAGTGGAGGAGGGGCATATGCCGCCCTGGTTCTATCTCATTGTGCATGCCGAAGCGCGGCTCTCCGCGACTGACCGTGAGATTCTGCGCAGCTGGAGCTCGAATGCGGCGCCCGCGTCGGGGCACGACCGGCATGACCACTAGCCGTGGCTTCTGAAGCCGCAGGGGCGAGCGGCGGCGTCGCTCCCAACGCCAGCCGCTTTCCGGTCCTACCGTCCGAGCGCGCCCAGATTTGGCAGGGCTTCCCGCGCTGGGAACGCGCCATCTTCCCCACCCTCGTGGGGCTCGAGCTGGAGGAGATCCGCGAAGGCTATGCCCGCATGCGCCTGCCCTATCGCCCGGAGCTGGATCAGCCCATCGGTGCGATGCATGGCGGTGCCATCGCGACCCTGATTGACACCGTCGTGGTACCGGCGATCGGTAGCGCCTATTCGGGTCATCCGAAACTGCTCACGATCGATATGCACGTGCAGTTCCTGGCACCGGTGGTGAAGCAAGATGCCGTGGCCGAGGGCTGGGTCGAGAAGCGCGGTCGTTCGATCTGCTTTTGCCGTGTCGAAGTGCGTACCGCGTCAGGCGAGCTTGCGGCGACGGCCAGCCTCGTGTATCGCGTGCGGCCTCCAGAGAGCTGAACCCAGCTCCGGAATTACCCGAGGGGCCAGTTCGACGCGACCGTGCCGCCGTCCACCTCGTAGACCTTGCCTGTGACCCAGCTTCCTGCGGGGGAGGCGAGGTAGAGGGCGGCCAGCGCGATATCCTCCGGCGTCCCCAAGCGCTGCATGGGCGTGCCTGACTCGAGCTTGGTCTTGAGCTCTTCGTTGGCGAGGAAGGGCAGCAGCGCATCCGTGGCGACGGCACCCACGGCCAGCGCGTTCACGCGCACGCGCGGTGCAAACTCGTAGGCGAGCAGGCGCGTCAGGTGACACAGCGCCGCCTTCGCGGTGCCATAGGCCACGAAGCCCTTCTCGACCATCCAGGAGAGACCTGAGGAGATGTTGACGATGGCTCCCCCGTCCCCTTCCAGCATGTGCGGGATGCTGAGCCGGCTCATCAGGAAAGCCGAGGTCACATTGAAGTGGAAGGCTTCCTCGAACATGTGCTCGCTTGTGCGTAGCGCGGGGCGCGGAGGAGTTCCGCCCGCGTTGTTCACGAGGATGTCGATGCGTCCGAACTCCTTCATGGTCTGGGAGACGACGTTCTCGAGCGCGGCGCGATCGGTGACATCGCACGGGATGGCCAGGGCGCGGCGCCCGAAGCCGCGGATCTCTTCAGCCACGGCCTCGATCTGCTCCTGCGTTCGCGCCGCACAGACCAGGTCTGCTCCCGTCTCGGCGAAGGCTAGGGCGATGCCGCGTCCGATTCCGCGGCCCGCACCGGTGACGATGGCCACCTTGTCCGTCAGTCGAAAACGATCCAGGATCATGTCGCGGCTCCTCTCATGGCGGGAAGGCTTTCCTGCTCTATTCTAGCCTCGAAGCGCTGAATGATGTGGGTGGATGCAATGGGGACCGGAAGGCTGACGGAACAGGTCGCGCTGGTGACCGGCGGGGCGTCGGGCATCGGCGCCGCGATCGCGGAGCTGTATGCGACTGAGGGAGCGCGCGTCCTGATCGTCGACATCGATGAAGGGGGCGGCGAGGGCGTCGCAGCCAAGCTCCCGGGAGCCGAGTTCTTCCGGGCCGATGTGGGCTCCTCGGAGGAAGTCGACGCGATGGTGCAGGCTGCGTGCCGCCGCCTCGGCCGTCTCGACGTGCTCGTGAACAACGCCTTTGCGACGGTGCCGGGCCGGGTCGAGAGCCTCTCGGACGAGGCATGGCAGCGGACGCAGCGCGTGACCCTGGACGGCGTATTCTACGGCATGCGCGCTGCTCTGCCTGTGCTCACCGCGCAAGGTCGAGGCTCGATCGTCAACATCGCTTCCATCTCCGGCCTGGGTGGGGATGAGGGTCTCGCGGCGTATAACGCCGCCAAGGCCGGTGTGATCAACCTGACTCGAACCACTGCGCTGGAGGTGGCGAGCCGCGGGGTGCGCGTGAACGCCATCTGTCCCGGACTCATCGATACGCCGGCGCTGCAGCGGGTTTGGCAGCAGCTGCCCCAGCTTCGCGAGCCTGCCGCCCGCAGCATTCCGCTGGGCCGCTTCGGTACGCCCGAGGAGGTTGCGCGGGTTGCGCTGTTTCTTGCCAGCGATGAAGCTGCCTACGTGACCGGCGCGACGCTCGTGGTCGATGGCGGGTTCACGGCCCGCTCGGGAATTCCCGTGCTGGTCGAGTAGTACTCGGAGCTCGCTCGGATCGAAGCGCCGGACCACGTGCTTGCCGAAGAGCTTCAGTTCTTTTCTCTCTGCTCTCGTTCGTAGGCGCTCAGGATATTGTAGCAGTGCGCGAGCTTGTTCCTCGCCTCCTTACTCCAGGTCAAGCGTGCGCGCAGCTTGCAGAGCTTCTCACCCCGGGCGTAGCGGGCTCGCAGCTCGGTCTGCGACTGCTTGGCTCGATGTTTCGCCAGGGCTTCCTCGAGCGGCTTGTACTCCACGCAGGCGAGGCCCTCTGCTTTCAGCGTTCGGCACTCGGCGATCTCTTTGGGCTCACCACATCCCGTTACGAACAGCAGCGCTAGTGCGAGGAAAAAAGCTCTCATCTTCGATTCTCCTGGACCGGGTGCGGCGGATGGTACTACATTCGATCCGGGCGTTGACGCTAGAGCCGCCAGGGGAGGGCAGATATGTCGGAGCACCGGGCCAGCATCGCGTGGAAGCGTGAGAGCGACGACTTTTCATATGCGGGGTATGACCGCACGCATACGTGGACGTTCGAGGGTGGAGCCCGTGTGAAGGCCTCCGCCGCGCCAGAATTCCAGGGGGACGCGGCGCTCGTGAATCCGGAGGAGGCGCTGGCGGCAGCTCTGTCGAGCTGCCACATGCTGACCTTCCTCGCGATCGCGGCGCGCAAGCGCTACGTCGTCGATAGCTACGAGGACGCTGCAGTCGCCACGCTGGACAAGAACGCGGAGAGCCGGCTGGCCATAACCCGGGTCATTTTGCATCCCCGGGTCGTCTTCAGTGGAGAGAAGAGGCCGGACGGACCCGAGCTCGAGGCCCTGCACGAGTCCGCGCACCGCAACTGCTTCATTGCCAACTCCGTGCGGACCGAGCTGATCGTGGAGCCCCGACAGGAATAGATCGGACGCTTCCCGAGTCAGCTCGCGCTAGTCTTGCCAGATGGCCGTGTTGCTGGGGATCCTGGCCGGTGCGCTGATCGCCTTCTTGTATCCGGAGTCGGTTCTCTGGATGCGGCCTGCGCTGCGCCCCGCGTTTGCGGTGACGATGTTCTTCGTGGGTACGCTCGTCCAACCGGATCAGCTGCGCGTCTTTGCTCGTGCGCCCACCCGCGCGCTCAGCGGGCTCCTCGCCCAGTACACGATCATGCCGCTGTGTGCGTGGGTGGTATCTCTAGGCTTCTCCGACCCCTTGGTGCGAACGGGGATCGTGCTGGTGGGCTGCATGCCCGGTGCCATGGCTTCCAACGTGATGACCGTGTTGCTGCGGGGAGACTTGATCCTTTCCGTGACGATGACCACGCTTGCGACTCTGCTCTCCCCGCTGACCTTGGCCTTCTGGCTGCCCCTCTTGAGCGATACACGGATCGAGGTTCCGGTCGCATCGCTGGTGTGGAATGCCACCTGGATGGTGGTGTTGCCGGTCTCCGTCGGGATCACGCTACGCGCATTGCGGCCCATGCTGCCACGGGGCTGGGATCGCGCCGCCACCGCTCTGGCTTCGGTGTCAATCGTGTTGATCATCCTCGTTGTAGTCGCGGCGAATCGCGCGCGCCTATCGGGCTTGGGCGTGGATCTGGCGCTGGCGATGGTTGGCCTCAATCTCGCGGGCTACGCGCTGGCTTTCGGTGTCGCGACCGCGCTCCGCTGGCCGTCGGCCCAGCGTCGAACGCTCGTGATCGAGGTGGGAATGCAGAACGCCGGCCTCGGCTCGGTGCTCGCGATGGTGCATCTGGGTGACGCAGGCGCCGTGCCGAGCGCACTCTACACGGCGCTGTGCGTGGTCACCGCATCGCTGGCGCTACCGCTTCGACAGCGATTCGGGTGAGCTCCTGCCTCAGGTGACCTGGGCCTTCGCCCAGCGGTAATCGGCCTTGCCGCTCGGGCTGCGCACGATCTCGTCGCGAAACAGAATGGCCTTGGGCAGCTTGTAGCGGGCAAGGTGATGCACGCACTCGTCGATCAGCTCCGACTCGCTGGCCTGCCTGCCCCCCCGCAGCCGCACGAGCGCGACCACCTCCTGACCCCAGCGTTCGCTGGGTCGTCCCACCACGACGGCATCGTAGACCGCTACATGCTGCTTGAGAGCGTGCTCGACCTCTTCGGCGAAGATCTTCTCTCCACCTGAATTGATCGTGACCGAGTCGCGTCCGTAGAGCTCTACGATGCCATCTTCTCGCAGGCGGGCGCGGTCACCGGGTACTGCATAGCGTATGCCGTCGATGGCGGGAAAGGTGAGCCGGGTTTTCTCGGGGTCCTCCAGATAACCGAGCGGGACGCGCCCGCGCTGCGCGAACCAGCCCATTTCCTCGTGGCCCGGCTCCAGCACCTGAGTCATGTCTTCGCTCAGAATGCAGCACGCGGGAGCCGGACGGAAGGTGCCCGTAGACGCGCCCGAGGCCGCCGTGCTCACGTTCTGGCCCTGGGCGCCGGTCTCCGACGAGCCGACGCCGTCAATGATGACCACGTGTGGAATCAGCTCGATGAACTCCCGTTTGAGTGAGGCGTTGAGGGCGGCTCCCCCCGTGACGAGGACACTGAACGAGGAGAGGTCGTACTTCTTCTTGCGCAGCTGATCGAGGATCGGGCGGCCGAAGGCATCGCCCACGATCAGGAGCCCCGCGACTTTCTCGCGCTCGACCGTCGAGAGCAAATCGTCCGGATCCAGTCGGTTCGTCTCGCGTTGGACCACGACGCAGTTCCCCATATGGAAATTGATGAACACGCACCAATGCGCCGCGCCATGCATGAACGGCGCTGCGGCTAAGACGCGTTGGTTTCCCGCCAGCCCCCGCTCCACGATGCTCTCGAGTGTCTCGTGTTCCGAGCCGTCCGGATGTCGACCGTTGAGCGCGGCCACGAAGATGTCCGCCTGGCGCCACAGCACGCCCTTGGGCATGCCGGTCGTGCCACCCGTGTACAGCATGTAGAGATCGTCGGGAGAGAGCTCCACCTCGGGGCGGCTCGGGGAGGCGCTGGCGAGGGCACGCTCGTACTCCACGGCTCCGGGAAGTAGGGGGTGACCCGAGTCGTCCGGTACCTGGATCAAGACCTCGAGCTCGGGAAGCTCGGGAAGAATTTTCTCCAGCATAGGCGCGAAGGCGGCGTGATAGATGATCCCGCGTGCCTTCGCGTCCTTGAAGAGATACAGAAGCTCCTTCTCGACATAGCGATAGTTCACGTTGAAGGGGACGACACGGGACTTGTATGCCCCCAGCATCCCCTCCAGATATTCGACGCCGTTATACAGATAGAGGGCGAGATGGTCCTGGCCAGACTCGAAGCCCCGGAGCTCCGCCCGGGGCCGAACGGAGCCCAGCCCGCGAGACAGCAGGTAGTTCGCGAGACGGCGCGTGCGCTCGGTCACGTCGGCCCAGCTCAGCCTTCGCCCCGGGACGATGATGCAG
>Ga0255047_10002332_pt1 | contig 12626 bp, 13 predicted proteins | sample JV7_2_1_MG_FD_183640 | JGI IMG/M metagenome (GOLD analysis project Ga0255047, IMG submission 183640) | Seawater microbial communities from Jervis Inlet, British Columbia, Canada - JV7_2_1 | ecosystem: Environmental > Aquatic > Marine > Inlet | place: Canada: British Columbia | collected 2016-10-06
TGTTCGCTGCTTATGAAATAGCAAATGGTGAGAGCCTACAGGCCAACGACTCAGGCCGCAAAGTATCCAAAGAAAAAGTTGATGTTATCGAGGTGGCTTATTTTGAGAGTTCAGCCACGGAAGCGAGCATTCGCTATACTAGGGTAGATGATGAATTAAGCGCGCTATTGGATTCAACCAGCTCGCTTACACTAGCAAGGACGTAATACAATGGATGGGACTTTTGTACATAAGGGATTACCAGACGATCTACTTACCCCACAGTCTGAAACGGCTAGGCGGCTAAAGGTTAGCGCTCAATCGGCAGTTGTCGAAAGAATGTCTAGCGGCCAAGTGTTTGTAGGGGCTGCTACCCGTACAGGGGTTATCCCAACCAACCTTTTTTACACAGCGATTGAAACAGGGGCCAACTGGCTTGTGGTTGATAATATCGATGTGGAGTTTGATTTTAGTGCGATATCGGATGGCAAGTTTACGTACAACGTGACGGGCTATGTGGAGATATCGGACATAAGCGATTTCACCTATAGCGGTGGAACTACGCTGCCAATAGGTCGAAGCATGAATGCTGCCCTGATTAATACTGCACCCACCACTATGGTTAAGCGCGACGTTACGGCTGATACGTTAACCGGGCAAGCCGACTACCCGCTGTTTTATGCGTCTTATTTCATGGATACGAGCGGCAACAGACAAACACTAACCTCGACTAAAAACTCTTTTTTTGGCGATGGCAGGCTGATAATGATACCGCCTAATTCCGTTGTGTTGGTTGAGAGCAGTGCAACAGGAACCACGGTTGAGCCTGTAGATATATCGTCGGTATTTTTTACCCGCGAATTCGCAGCAGAGGATTTATTTTAGATGGCTAGTTTTTACGGCAATATGCAGGCAACATCGACCAAGCTTTTAACTAAGTACGGCAGCCCAGCTAGTTATGTGATTGAGCGCACCACTGGGGCTACACTAGACCCGGTTACAGGCGACTACACAGGCGGTAGTGCAACGAACACCACGCTGGTTGGTATCGCCACAAAGCTCCCTAAGACGCTTATCGACGACACCCGTATACTGGCCACAGACAGCATGTATATTTTTGACCCTGCTTTCGAGGTGGTTATGTCCGATGTGTTGGTGGATGGCGGTGTGAGAAAGGTGGTGGTTGATGTTGCAGCCGTGAAGCCAGCCGACGACGTTGTGATGTATAAGGTGATCGCCCGTGGCTAAGACGGTAGGGTTTGACCAGTTGGGGCAAGCGTTATCCAAGATGGTGGCCAAGGCCGCTGGTCAAGGCATGGAGGTTAGCAGTAAGGTTTATCGCGCTTCTGGCATTCAGTTGTTTAGTGATGTTATTGAGCGCACGCCGGTTGATGAGGGTAGGCTGCGAGGTAATTGGTTTGTGTCCGTTGGTAGCCCCAGTAGTGAAACTACCAGCTCAAAAGCAGCACAGAACCCGGCCAGCAAAATGCCTAAAGATGCTATCAAAAAGAAAGTATTTTTAACCAACAATCTACCCTATGCTGAGACTGTTGAGTTTGGCAAGTTTGGCAAGGGCGACGGCAAGACTGGTAAGACCACTGGGAGCGGCTATTCAAGTCAGGCCCCGGCTGGTATGATGCGTATTAGCGTAAGGCGGTGGCCCGCAATACTCAAAACAATTGCAGCAAAGCAGGCGGCTAAATGACAGTCTACGACACACATCAAACGCTCATGCAATCACTTGAAGATTTAGCGCTGGGGCTCGATACCGCTTACGAGAATGCGGATTTTACACCGCCCGATAATGCGCTATGGCTGGCAGCAACTATAATACCCGCTGGCGTTGATTCATTAATGAAAGATTCGCTAGGGCTTGATGACCGTGTGGGCATATTTCAGATAAGTATTTATGCACCATCCGGGACTGGCACAGGCGAATCATTACGCCTAGCGGAAACATTAACAAACTACTATAAACATGGCCTACAATTAGACGATGTTTTTATTGCCGCCTCAGGGCGCAATGGTGGCAGAAATACCGACGCATGGTATATAATCGACGTATCAATTAATTACACAGCAACAACGCAAAGGGTTTAAATTATGTCAACTACAGGCGCAATTAACGGCACAACTGTCGTAGTAGCAATGGGCGACGGCGAAGTGGTAGAAGCTTTTACTGCCATCGGCGGCCAAAACTCGCACTCAATGACGTTAAATAATGCGATCATTGATGTTACAAATAAAAGCTCGGCCTCGTTTCGTGAGCTGTTAGCGGACGAGGGTACGCAATCGCTTGATCTAAGTGTTGAGCTTACTTTTAATAGTGAAGCAACATTCACACTATTGAAGGCTGCGGCCTCTGCTAAGACGGCTGACAACTACCAGATCGCCCGTGGTGGTGAAGTTATCGAGGGGCCGTTTATGATTGCGTCCTGGGCTGAGACTTCACCAGACGGTGACAAGCTTACAGCTAGCGTAAGCCTTCAATCACAGGATGCTTGGACGATCGTATAAATGTCAACCATTGGAGCTTTAAACGGCACTGATGTATTTTTGCGTGTGTTCGATGGCGTTAATTGGTTAAATGTTGGCGGGCAGGTTTCCCACTCGTCAACATTTAATACAGCGTTGATTGATATTACGAATAAATTTAGCGGTTCTGTTCGTGAACTACTGTCGGGCGAAGGCTCGCAGAACATGGACGTTACTGCGGAGTTTATTTTCGTTTCCGATGCAAGTTTTAACCTCATGCAGCAAGCCGCGAGAACCCGGTCGATCATGCTTTTCCAAGTATGGCGCGGCATGGGTGACGTTGATGAACTTGCTATGGCGGTGACTTCTTTTGCTGAAACTGTTAGCGATAGTGCTGCGGTAACGGCCTCTATTTCGTTTCAATCGTCCGACGCTATACAGCGATCGCTTGCTTTTGAATTCTTTAATGTTACGCCAGAGGGGCAGTTTTTGGTCGCTGGTGACATACCTTTTGCGGTGACAATATGACATATACAACAGCAAAGAGCGGCCCAGAAGTAGACCGCCTTTTAGACCTTGCACAGGAACCGCTAAGCACTGAGGTGGATTTTAACGCCCGTGTAGAGCAGAATAAAAACCTCTATGCAGGTAGTGGGTTTATTGAGTATGGGAAGCGTTATGACTCTTCTAGCTATGCGGCTGTCAATGAGGGGATGCAATCCGGCAATCAGGTTTCGGGGTCGGGCTTAGAGCAGTTGTATATGGGTAGTGATGCTAGCGGCACTCCTCTTGCTGGGGTAAGCAGAAACCCAGAGCCTTTAGTTAGTGTTAACGGGGTTACGCAAAAGTTACATTATGTAGACTCAACCTCTGCTTTGCTTTCAAACGCTATTTCATTCCCACCAGCCCCAGACGGTACAGCGACATACGATAGCACCACTGGGGTTAAGACTGTCCACGTTGATACGGCGACGGCTTTTGCGAGCTTAGAGAAAGCTGTCAATGGTGATTTTGCTACCGACACCGACTGGACTAAGGGCACTGGCTGGACGATAGCGGGCGGTGTGGCTAACAAAGTCTCGGGTGTTTCCGGAACGTTCCTTACGCAGGCGGGTAGCCTTATTGAAGGGGCAGACTACGAGGTTGGTTACACAGTTAGTAACTACACCGGCACAGGCAATTTTAGTGTGCGGGTCGGTGGTTTCAGTGGTGCCAATATCACGGCTGACGGTACGTATACCGAGATTATCACAGCGGGGTCAACGGGCGGTATTGAGATATTCGCCATTAACTCAGGCATGGGTGCTGATTTCGAGAATATTTCAGTAACCAAAGTAGGTGAAGACGTAATCACCAGCCGCAAAGATTTCGTAATGCTAGAGTCATGGCATGAGGTTATCAGCGATAAGGGGGTAGTTTATCCATTAGGCAATGTGCAGTATGGCGCTACTACGTGGGAAGGTATTACCCTGTCTAATGGTTTAGTAGCCCAAGGGTACAGTGCCTTTGGTGAATGGGATGCTGTTACAAAAGGCTACGGCGCAACATGGTCAGCACTAAGCGAGGCCAACAAAGCCACGTTCTTAGCCGACCCAGAAAACAATATATATTTGAATGTCGATGGCGACTATGTACAGGTGCGCTATCGTGTGCGTGTTATTGAAGGGCTGGGTGATGATTGGTCTAATGTTGATCCGCAAAGCATCGGCATTATTAGTTATGATAGCAACAGCGCTACCAGGGTAAAAATTCGGCAGGGCAACACTACTGTCGATGATTTCAGCTCGACTATAAACTTATCATACCGCGCTTCAAACGATGCAGAGGTTGCGCTGTCAACTAAGAACGCAGGGCTTTACGGTGTTAATGACGACGCTGGTGTTGATGCCCTACGCCAGTTTTCAGCAGCCATCCCCATTGCCCTAGTGCAGCGCAGGAACCTCGGCACGTACCACCCAAGCTTTAACCCATTCGGTACGGGTAAGCAGATAAACACAACAGTTAATGGGTGGGTGGATTGGTATTCTTCTGTTGCAGAACCCGCCTTTTCAACAGAGCAGTGTTTGACCAGATTAGCCGATGGTGGCTTACGGGAAAACAACGGCGCTATAGGTGATATATCGGGTGGCACTGCCGGTGCTGGCAGACCAGACGAACTTTATTACAATGCAATCTACGCAGCAGACGTAACCGATCTACGTAACAGCGCCCGCGCTGATGATAAGAGCGTGGACTACTGGCTTAATAAAGCAGTGGCTAATGACCTGCGCCATTACGTGAATGAGGGTACGCCTTATACGGTTGTTAAAAATAGGGGTGTTGTTGAAGCTTACCCCACCAACACTCTCGCAGGTTTGGCCGTTACTGTCGGAGATTCTAACGATTTTGCTATTGGTGACTTTGTTGTATTTATAAACCAAGCAAACGTAGCAGTAACGTATGGTTATGTTTCAGGGGTGACAAGCTCATCACCCGACTACATAAACTTAACAGACACCTACACCAACGCGATAGCCAATGTTAACGATGTAGTTTGGACAAGAACCCTTGGCGACGTTTACACAATCCTAAAAGTCGAATACCAAAAGCATGAACGCGAAACTTTAACGTGGACTGATGTTATCGGTGATCCTGCGAATTACCCTAGACAATGGACGGGGGTTATTGATTGGACAACAGCGGATGGCTCGCAAACCGTGACAACGGGCAGCGTGGTAGAGATCACCGCAGCCCCAGTTGCAGGCACCATTGGCAATATTTATATGAGAATAGGTGCCGACTTAGGCCCTATTGATTTAGCTACCCTTGACTACACCACCACGGCAACGTGGACAGACCTTGGCACCAAAGCCGAGTTCTTAGCCAATGCAAAAGGCTTTGAAGGCTTCCCGCTGTTGTATGGTGAGGGCGGTGAGGACTTGATACCTGATGGCACACTTCAAGCTTTCAAAATGAGCCGGAAAGTTATCGACGCGCAAGGGTTGAATTTTACCGACGACGGTGGTGTTAATTGGACACACTCTACCACTTGGGATGCTCAGATTGAGGGGACAAATAACTCAAACGAAACTACTGATGTAATAGGGCGTGTGCGATTAGTTAACTACGAAACCCCCGCCCATATCTTTACAGATAGCGACAATGCGGCGGTGTTTGATGCTGCGATCAGCAACGCCAAAGCAGCCCACCATAACAACATCACGAATGGAGTCATGCTTTCTAGTGAAATGATAGGCAAGATTTCCGTTAGCGGGGTATCCCCTTACGCGGCTACCAAGACCCTGGAGGATTATGTTATTACCTCTAGTTTGAAAACGGATGTTAACTTCAAGCCTACCCACACCACAATAGGATTATCAAGCAGCACCGTATCGCCTGCGGTTAAGAGTTTCGCCTACCAAGTTGAGGCCAGCAATCAGCTTATGCTAAACGCTGTTTATAAAGAGATGATATTTGATGTTGATTGGGGGGATGATAACCAATTCGTTATTACCGATGATACCACTGCAGCAACCGACGATAATGGCAACACTATCTTGGTGGGTACCAAACAAACTAAACTACCATTCTTTGTAAGGGAGGAATCATAATGCCTAGTTATTTACAGGCTGTAGCGATACTTTTAGTTTTTTTGGTGCTGTGGGGCGGCTGGTCGCTCCGCAAAGAAAACCTGAAAGAGTATTTTTCAACGCATGACGGCAAGGGCATACTAAAGGGTATTGTTATTGTTGTGGTACTATTCGCCTCTATTGCATTATTAACAGGTTGCAGCAGCGGTACTTTCTTTAACGATGCTAGTATATTTGCAGGGCTGGACTACACCAAAAAGGTTAGCCCGCAATGCGCCCAGGGTGGTGTAGATGACCACAGCACAAGCAATGTAGGGTTGGATGTCAATGCTTACCGCTCAAACGATGGAAGGGCAACCGCTGGGGCAAAGTTGACGCACCACTCATGCGCCTTTGGTAGAGATTCTAAATCATACGACGCCCTAGGTGCGTATGCTGAATATAAATTTTGGAGCAGGTGGTAATGACTGATTTAGCATATTTTGAGCAAACAAATAGCGTACTTGTTAGCGCCCCAGAATACAATGAGGACGGCGAACTGTCGGCCCCCGCTGTTTATGAGGACGTTGTAAGCATTAAGCCCAGGCCAGAGTCGAAAACCCTAGCCGATGTTGATCGGGTCATGGCTAAGCACACACCAAGCAGGCCCGATGTAATTGACGGCTGTATAGCGCTTTACCTTGATGGCCTCCAATGGGATTGGCTAGAAAGCTATCAGGTATGGGTTGATCGTGCGGCAACGGCTGAGGCGTGGAACGAGGCAAACGCGGGCACGCTGTCACACGTTGTCACAGAGCGCGTGATTAACGACGACGAGACAATAAGCTATGTTGATACTGAGGTATTTCATAGCGCTGTAGCTATCCCTATCGAGCCCACAAGGCCCGATGTGCAAACCACTACTGATTGGTTTGAATCGAATATAAACTACCGCGACGAACGCCAAGCACGCTATATACGCGAGCTGAGCGAGGAGGGTACGTTTGAGAAGACCATAGGCGATATGCTTGATGCCGTTGTGGAAATGCTGCTACTGGGAAACAGTGACAAACTGGTAGGCATAGCCACCAAAATAAATAATATAAAAACTGATATACCAAAAAGGGGTTAGTTGATGAATGGTTACAAAGGCGAGACTTCCATAGAGCTTTACGGTAAAAAATACCCAATGACGTTCAACATGAATGTTATCGCGTCGTTTGAAACAAACACCGGTAAAGATTTCAACAACACGGCAATCAAAGCCATTAACGCTTATAAGAACTCCGCCGATGCCGGCTCGGTGGCTGAGCGGGCCGAGATAATGACCGGCGCTATCTCTATGAGTGATGCGGCGTGGTTGTTCTTTTTGGCTGCTAAAGAGGCTGATAAAGTTGTTGAGTTTGAAGAAATGCAGGAAGCCGTGATGCTTGAGGGCTTTCTAGCCCGCGAACATGACGATGGTGAGCTTATAATGAGCTACCCTATTCGGTTTGTTGAGGCGGTATCATTCGCGACAATCGGCATACTGGATGATTTAAAAAAAAAGAAAGTGAGCGAATCAATAGAAACCAGTTTAAAACCTTCATAGAACACAATCAAACAGTGGAGCCTATAGGCATTCCAGAACTCTATAAAATGGCGGTGCTGACATTAAAGATAAGCAGCGCCGAGTTTTGGGGTATGCCGCTTTTTCTATTGTCTGACCTGCTATATACTAATGCGGGCGCAACACGCTCCAGGGGTATGACTCGTAAAGAGCTGCTCGATATGGAGCGCGAAGCTAAAACCAAATACGGATGGGTCTAGGTCATGGCAACTGTAGAAAAATTGATCGTCGAGCTTGATGCCAAAGTCGATGGCTACGTCAAAGAAATGAAGGGGGCCGAAAAGGTAACTGACAAAGCCACCAAAAACATGCGACAGGACACTGATAAAGTATCTGAGGGCTTCGGCAAAATGTCGTCGTCGGTCAAGGTGGGTGCAGCAGCTATAGCCGCAGCAGGCGCGGCGGCTGTTGTGATGACCAGAGCTTTAGCTCAGAACGCAATGGAGATAAAGAACAACGCCGCCATGGCTAGGACGTCCGTTGAAGAATTCCAGGAGCTGGCATTCGCCTATAGCTCTGTAGGTATCGAGGCCGACAAGTTTGCAGATATTTCCAAAGATGTAACAGACCGAATCGGTGATTTTCTTCAAACAGGTGGCGGGCCGCTGGCTGATTTCTTCGAGAACGTAGCCCCGCAGATTGGGCTAACCGCAAAAGAGCTGAAAGGCTTGAGCGGTAACGACGCATTACTGGCTGTTAAAAAAGCAATGGACGATGTGAACCTGTCAGCAGAGGAGCAAACATTTCACCTTGAAGCCATAGCCGGGGATGCCTCAAAGCTTATTCCATTGCTTGCCAATGGTGGCGCTGAAATGAAGCGCATTGCAGCAGAGTACCGCCTATTTAATACCGCCCTTTCTGAAACTGAGATTGAACAGCTAACCGAAATTGACCGCAAATTTTCCGCAATTGGTGAGAGTATCACCACAAAGGCCAGTAAGGCCGTGGCGTTCTTTGCTGATGATATAGTTGATTTGTCCGACGATATGCTGGTGGCGCTGGCTGAGGTAGAGGGGTTCTTTGCTAGTGGGGAGTTTAGCGCAAGAGTTGAGGCGCTTGGCACGCTATGGACGTCAGCGTTTGATCTTGGGCCAGCGCTAGAGCTATTTAAGGAGGGCACTGGCAGCGTGAAAGGGGAAACCCAGCAAACCATTGATTTTTTAATGGATGCTTTCTTGATGTTGCCCAACAACATCGCCGCGATTATTAAAATATCAGTTGAAGAAATTGGCAACATGCTCCGCGAGATAGAAGAAAGAGCGCTGGAGGCCCGTATAACATGGAATGAAGCATGGGGCGACGACGAGGAAGCTAGCCTATTAAAAGCTGAGCTTGGTCGCCTTCAAGAGTTCGATGCTCTTATGGACGAATCCAGCGCTGCCGTTATTGACGACATACTAGCCAAGCGCGATGCCGATGCCGAAGCGTTCGAGGAATCGATGGAGCAGGCCGACGAACTGGGCGAAAAGCACGCCGAGATTAAAGAGGCGGCGCACGAAACCGAGCTAGAAAACATAGAGGCCATAAACGAGGCGAAGGAAAAAGGCAGCAAGAACAAAGACGCAGACCCGATTAAGCAGGGCGAAAAGGAGGCCAGCTCAGCTAAAAAAACGAGCGGCTTAATCCGTAAGGCCGAAGACGAAAAAGTAAGAGCTAAACAGGATTCAGTGAATACAGTGGCGGTGCTAAACTCCGCACTGTTTGAGGATAACAAGGCTGTCGGTGCCGGTATCGTTGTTGCTGACACGGCAATAGCTATCGGTAAGGCAAACGCTCTAGGCTACCCGGCAGCCATTCCTGCTATCGCATTCGCAGCGGCCACGGGCTTGGCTCAGTTGGCAGCCATCAAAGGTGCTTCAAAAGGTGGCGGCTCAATTAGCGGTGGCAGCGGCTCAATAGGTGCGGCCCCCACGGGTGGCTTAGGTGGTGACGACGACGACACTTCCACTCTAGCCGTATCAACATCTGGCACCGAGAGCGTGGGCGGGGCCGTGATAAGCTTTGCCAGTGATAGCGGTGATGATTTCATGGATGCCCTGGCAGGTAAATTTAATGAAGACATAGCCAGCGGCAAAATACAAATTAGCCAGGGCGGTGAGGCCACATAATGAAGCTTACAAAATCTAATTTAATAGTCGGTGTTACGCCCTCATTAATAACCGGCGGCGGTAGCGGGGCATTGTCTGAGCTTACCGTTCCAGATCACAGCCTTGTATACACTGGTGATAATACCGAACCGCTAGAATTTAGCTTCGGCGCTGTTACGTGTGGCTATGTTGCCGTGTCAGGGCATAACGTGGCGGCTGGTGAGATTACTATACTGGACGGGGTCACTACTATTACCACCGTGACAACGGTACGCACCAATATTATTATGGTGACATTTGAGCCGGATCAGGTATTCACCGACCTACGTGTTCGCCTTGATAATGATGAGAACGAAGCAATAACAGTATCCTACATTGCGGCGGGTGACTTTATCGATGTGCCAAACGGTGGCGAGCAGGGCGGCTATGCCCGCAATTGGTTAGCGCGACCGTTTAAGAATAAATCAGCAGCCGGTAAAAATGCAGCCCCCACTGCTGTGATTAGGAACCGGGCACCGCTCAAGGGTACGCTACAAATTGCTAATGCCTCGACAGTGTTTAGCCGTGGCGATTGGCAAGAGTTTTACGATTACGCAGAAAGCTCCCCGTTCTTTATTCGTGAGGTTGATAGCCTACCAGAATCGACGGTTATGGCGTTTGAGCCAAAACTAGAGGCTCCAAAGGCTCACGGGGCAACTAGAGCGCTAGATAAACTATCGCTAAAATTCAGCGTCTATAACGGGCTTTAACATGTCAAGTTTTGAAACTACAAAATCGCAATTTGTGCAGGATCATTTTGAAATTATAGCGATTGATTTGCCCGCCGTGACTGGCACTTGCACGTTTGAGGGGGGCAGTGGTTACGGCACGCCCAGGACTTGCGACCAGGCGACCAACGCCACCGCGACGTATAAATTTACCAACGACGATGCGCCATTGCTGCCGCATAACACTGGGGCGGAGGCAGGGGGCATTTTTAGGTGCATCAAATCAATATCGGAAACACCCACAAAGATTAAGCCGGGAAAAGGCTTGGCAGCCCGTGGCACGCTATCGATTAAGTTCACCGATTTTTTAGGCGACCCGAACCCCGATGCCCCAGGCGTAACCGACGATGTAAAGGCGCAAGGTACGTTTTTCGGTAAGCTCGCAGCACGTAACAACCTAGTAAATGCAGAACTTAGGCTTAGGCTTTACCGGGTAGAGTTCGGCGGCGGCGTTGATATACCCAATGGCGACGAAAAACGAACGTACATTATTAGCTCAATTACTAATGATGGTCGCGGCGTATGGACTATAAAAGCCAAGGATCAATTATCAGTTGTAAACTTTGATGATTATGAATGGCCACCCGCTAATGACTACAGTATAAAAAACGATATTACCAACAGTGTAACTACCTTTGCAGTATCGACAACCTCCATAATCGCGGCTGGTAACATTATCCGTATTGGCGAAGAGCTGATGAAGGTATCGAGCGTGGCCAATATAGGCACGGCCTCGGCCACTATAACGGTGGGCACCCGTGGCAATGACATATCGAAAACGAATTTTTTATCTAAAACGACAAAGGACGAGCACGACGCAGGCGACGAGATTTTTATTTGTGATTATAACGATGACGAGCGAATCGACGCATTTTTAAAGCGTGTGTTAATTGCCGCTGGCGTGCCCACTGGCTTGATACCTATAGCTGATTGGATTATCGAGCTAGACCAATGGCTAGCGGGAATCACGCTTAATACTATCTGGACCGAAGCCGACGATGTTACCAAAGTAGTTTCTAGTGTATTAAACGATTTCCTTTTGGATATGTGGTTTGATCCCGTTGATGAAGAGGTGAAGCTATCGGCTATTAATGTCTGGAAGTCTTCAAGCCGGGTGCTTACTGAGGGTGTAGAGATCGATTTTAAAAGCATTAAGGTGGTGCCGGTCGAAGAGTTGCGGGCCTCCAGAGCGGTGGTGGTATACAACAAGCCAAATCTTACGGCCAGTGATGACCTACCAAGCTTTACCCGGGTGTCAATATTCACTGACCCAACGCTAGAGACAGCCGACGAATACGGCAAACCAAAAGCTAAGACGTTCCAGTTCTCGCACGCACTTACGAAGGTAAGCGCAGACGTATTGGTGCAACGGTACGTGTCGCGGTTTGGGCAAATGCCATTAAAATATAAATGGAAAACACAAGAGCGCAACCTTGTCTACAAGACCGGCGACATTGTAAATATAAACTCCGATGAAAAACAGGGTTACGATGGGCTGCCAGACGCATCCATAAGAGCGCAAATACTAGCGATTAAGCCAAGTTATTCAAAGGGGCGCGAGTATGCCGTTGAAGCGCTAACCTTCGAGTCTGCCATTGATACAACGCCAGGGGCACCACCTAGCGGATCGTTTACGCTTATCGGCAATATTATCGAGGCTAATTTATTTGTGCAGGCAGGCGCACCGGGTATAGCGGTTGATGTTACTTTTATTCTCGATGCCGCTACCGTAAGTAGCACTAGTGTTGATATAGCTTCCATTGTTGCCGGTGCGTTTGTGGCCGGCTCAACCATTACCATCATTATGATTAACGGCACCGATTGGCAGGGCAAAGGCGGCAGGGGCGGCTCCACTTCTGACGGTTACAGCGGGCTAGGTGTTAATGTTGTTGAGTCAGAATATGGCGGTCTGTGCTATGACGCGCAAGGCGTTACCACTGATATTTATTTCAGCGGTGCAGCGCCGGACGCCCATACAGCCGATGGTTATTTGAGAGCTCCCGGCGGCGGCGGCGGTTACGGCGGGTACTGGGAATCGATACCTCCAAAAGCCAAACCCCTCCACGGGGGGGCGGGCGGAGGCGGCTGCGGCATTAATGTCGGCGTGGGCTTTGTGGATGGTGACACGATCGGTAACGGCGGCGCAGGCGGTACGGGCAAA
>Ga0255047_10002333_pt1 | contig 12620 bp, 8 predicted proteins | sample JV7_2_1_MG_FD_183640 | JGI IMG/M metagenome (GOLD analysis project Ga0255047, IMG submission 183640) | Seawater microbial communities from Jervis Inlet, British Columbia, Canada - JV7_2_1 | ecosystem: Environmental > Aquatic > Marine > Inlet | place: Canada: British Columbia | collected 2016-10-06
CGATTCTGTGGCTGAGGTCTGGTTCGCAAACAGGATCGTGCGGTAGACCGTTGCCTTGCCGCCGTCGGTGCTTGACACGTTGCCGACGACGCTGGTAGTGACGGACCTGTGCTCGTTGTCGCCGATCAGCGTCACGGTGACCGACGTTGAGGTATACGAGGTGCGGATCGTGACGGGGAACGCGGTGTCGTTGCGGAATTTCACATCAGGGCCGGTCCATCCGAGCGTCGCTTCGCGAACCACCGGATAGCGGTTGAAGTACAGCGAGTGTGGGCGGTGGTAGACATCGTCGTACGCCCCGAAGAAGATCGCGTTGTACAGGGTGGTGGCGAACTGGGAGGTACCCCCACCGATGTTGACCCAGCTGTCACAGCAGTAGATGACCCCACCGATGATGGCTCCGGCGCGCACGAAACCCTTCTCTTCGGTGCGTTGACCAACCCGCTCGTTGAGCGAGAAGGTCTCCCCCGGCATGACGACTGCACCGTCCGTCATGTCGGCAATGAGATCAATGTTGATGTTGCGGGCCTCACCTGAGGGGTGATAGGTCGTGTACTGGGAAACGACATAGGGCGTGACCACGGGCTCGGCATCGCCACCGGGGAGCGCACCCCATGCGCCTGAGATCGGCGTCACGATGTGCGTGCCATACCGGAAGGACTGCATATCTGCACTTGGTGGGTTGGCGGTCGGGAGGTAGAAGTGGGTGTTCGACCCACGGAAAAGGCCAACGACATCCTCGTCGCCAGCCCATCTGCCGGGGATGACGACATCGCCGCGATCTCCAAAGCTGAAGGAACTGTCAGCGGGTCCCGATGATTGTGCGTTGCGAAGTTGGATCGCTGTAGTTGACTCGTTGTGCATGCCGAATGAGTCGATGCCGTCGTTGTCGAAGTCGCCAACAAACGGGGTGTCCGTTGCGGCGCCGAAGGGGAAGTCAGTGTCCGCTGCACCAAGCCCTGCGTCTCCTGAACCGAGACGGTTGATCACGTAGAAGCGTCCTGTGGAGGGTCGGAAGAGCGACACCGTGTCACAGCCATCGCCGTTGAAGTCACCGGCGAGCGGAATGTCGCCCGGGTCACCGAAGAAGTAGGAGATATCGGCAATCCCCTGGGTGTTGGTGTTCCTCAGGTAGACGTAGCCATCGGACTGGCGATACAGGCCCGGAGTATCAAGTCCGTCACAATCCCAGTCTCCCGCAAAGGGGGCATCTCCTGGGTTCCCGAAGTAGAACGACGTCGTGGCACCCGTCGCTCCGTCCCTCAGCCACCAATAGCCCTGGGTTGTGTCGACGACGCCGACAGAATCGAGGCTCTCCTCTTCGAGGGCAGCAACCGGCACTGCGCCAACGAGCAAGGCCGCGGCGATCGCGAACACGAAGAGCATCTCGACCCCGCGTACGAAGGGATTCTCGAATGCTGTCGCTCCACCGTTGAACATGCACGCAGGATACCGACGTCAGAATGAACCCACGGAAACCTACGGAAATCAGTCGGAGCGGCCGATAATTGACCAAGAGCAACCGATTATTGCGTTAGAGCAATAGATTGGTAACGCATGCCCAGTTCATATGTCATCCGGTAGGTGAGGTCAGTGCGCAATCGAATCGTCGCGGTCCTTGCCATCGCAATGCTCAATCTTGTGCCTGCCGTATCCGTGCAGGCATCCGAAGGTGCAGAAGTGATCATCTTCGAAGGGGCTGGCTTCGGCCACGGCCGAGGCATGAGCCAATACGGTGCCCAGGCCCGTGCACTTGCGGATCAGACGCTCGAGGAAACCCTCCTCGCCTACTACACGGACACTCCGAACACTGCGATATCGACGCTCGGTGAGGGGCCGACTCCAATGCTGCGCAACGCATTCGTGAGCGTCCAGTCCGACCTCACATCCCAGCTCGATGCAGAGCTCAAGCCGTTACCCGCCACGGTTCTCACCGTCTCATCCGGCGGTGGCACGGCCACAACCATGACTCTGACACGACTGCGAGGACTCCCGGAACAGGACATAGAACTCAATGTGAACGACACAATCGAAATCTACGACACGACGCCGACCGAGGGCGAAGCGGACGGCTGCCGCGCATCACTCGTCATTTCCGGTGTTCCAATCGAATGGGGAACAGGATCGTGCGACTTCGACATCACGCTGCACGCAGCAGAGGGATTGCCCGAAGAGGTAATAACGGCGACCAACTGCCGAACGGCGAACTGTACATTCGGGTTCGGCGAAGCTCTGCACATCGTCGACAACGCGAGCCCAGCACGATGTGACGACGAAGGGTGTTATCCGGACTACACCAGAACCGGGCTGATCTTCGCTGGGTTCGACATGGTCGTCGAGGCAACTCTCGACGACTACACGAGGGGAATAGCCGAGGTGCCGTTCGGCTGGGAATCGCTCGCGCTACAGGCCCAAGCCGTAGCGTCAAGGACGTATGCTTCGTGGCATGTAGCCAACACGCAGATCGCGCGTAAAGGGTGCTTTTGTGACCTCTACAACGACAGTACGAAGCAGGTATACGCCGGTTGGCTGGGTAGTCGCACCAGTTGGAATGAATGGGACAGTGCCGCGCAAGCCACGAACGGCGTCGTTCTCACGCACCCGAGCGAACCGAACGGCGGATTCATCTTTGCCGAGTACTCGTCGTCGAACGGCGGAATGTCCGAACAAGGCTATGACAATTCCCTGCAGCCTCGACCATATCTCGCCCCGATCGATGATCCGTTCTCGCTCACGGAAGGAAACCCCTACTCGTCGTGGAGGACAACTGTGCCTGCATCGACGATTGAAGCCGCTTTGGGTTGGGAAACCGGGACTCTCCATCTCGTTGAAATCGAAACGGCCACAGCCTCCGGAAGAGCCATCACCGTCAGATTCACTTCAACGACCGGGGAGACCACCAATCCCAGAAGTGTTAGCGACTGGCTCGATCCAGTCATCAAGTCAACAGCTACGTGCGCCAAGGCCAACGGCGATCCATGCGCAGCACCGGCAACTCCGTTCCCCTCGGACTTCTTCAGTCTGCCGGCACTACCACCACCGGCTGAAGGCGCGGCAACGGTCGGCGTCCAAGACCCGCGGACAGGCATCTGGACGCTTCGCCACACAGATGGCACGACCACTGACTTCTACTACGGCAACCCCAAAGACATCCCCTTCATAGGGGACTGGAACGGCAACGGCACCGAAACGGTTGGCCTGTATCGGGAGAGCACCGGTTTTTTGTTCCTGAGATACACCAACGACCAGGGCAACGGTGACGTCCAGATCTACTACGGCAATCCTGACGACCTGCCGGTTGCTGGCGACTGGGACGGAGACGGCGTCGAAACGATCGGCATCTACCGGCCGACCCAAGCACGGTTCTATCTGAGGAATACCAACACGCAGGGCAACGCAGACGTCGACATGCCATTCGGCAACGCCGGTGACGTCCCTATCGCTGGCGACTGGGACGGAGATGGAGTCGACACCGTTGGTGTCTATCGTCCTTCAACGAAGACGTTGTATCTCACGAACTCGGTACCTGACGGCGAAATCGCTGTCCAGTACTTCTACAAGGGCGCCGCGCCAGGTGATCGAGTTTTGGCCGGCGACTGGAACCAGGACGGAGTGGACACGATCGGGGTGTTCCGTCCATCGAATGCAACGTTCTACCTCAGGGACACATTCACCCAGTCCTCAGCCAACATCGTCATCAGCTTCGGCGATTCCTGGATGAACCCCATTGCGGGATACTGGGGCGGATGACACAGTCCGTTATCGTGCTCACGTGGATCAACAACACGTGACAGATCAATCGACGCGCCGAGACACAGGCAATCCGCCAAGTCTCGATGTCTCGGTGATTCTGCCCGCCCTCAACGAGGAAGAGGCGATTCCGATCGTCGTTGATGACATCCGCAAGTGGGTGCCGGACGCTGAGATCATTGTCGTTGATGACGGAAGCAGCGATGCAAGCGCTCAGGTTGCTCAGAATCTTGGATGCGTCGTCGTCCGCCATGACCACAACAAGGGAAAAGGAGCCTCGTTGCGCAGCGGACTCGCGGTTGCCCAAGGACAGGCGATCATCTCCATGGATGCTGATGCAACGTACCCGGCATCCGCCATTCCTGAGATGGCCGAGCTGCTCAGGGATCATGACTATGTCAGAGCCGAACGCAAGATCGATGATTCCAACACGCCCTATGTGAATCGTGTCGGCAACAAAGCGCTCGGCGCCACGCTGCAAACACTGCACGGTCTCGGCAAAGGCGATCACCTTTCGGGCCTGTACGGCTTCAAGGCAGGTGTACTCGAGGATCTTGGAACGGAAGCGAGCGGCTTCGACATCGAGGTCGAGATCGGCATCAAGGTGAAAGAGCGATCGCTTTCGGTTGCAGTCATCCCGATCGAGTACCTGCCACGAGTCGGTGAGAAGAAGCTGAGCCCCGCAAGTGACGGCGCCAAAATCCTCGGCCGGATCCTTCGGCTCGTACTGACGTACCGTCCCCTTCTGCTCTTCGGCCTTCCCGGCCTCATCCTCGCCGCCATCTCCCTCATTGCCGCGATCGCCCTCAGTGGAGGGCCAATCATCACCGGCTACCTCGGGCTGTCGGTGCACACGTTCATCGTATCTGCGCTCGGGATACTCGCCGGGTTCCAGCTCATGGTGTTCGGAGTTGCAGGCGCCGTGTACCGCCAGCATCTCGGGTTCGAACCCTCGCCCACACTTGCAGCGATCACGTCGACAAAGGCGCGGACCATTTCTGCCATTGGAGGCGGCCTCTTGACGGTTATCTGCGGAGTGTGGCTTGTCATCATGATCTTCGGCTGGGTGCTTGCCGGCGGTCCGGAATTCACGGCCACGAGATCACTCGTGTTCGCCGCAACAGGCGCAGTATTCGGCCTCCAGCTTGTCTCCGCATCGTTGTTCGTCACGATGCTGTCCGACCGCACACCATGACCGGGCGGGTGACCGTTGGCATCGTTGCCTACAACGACGCCGCGAGCCTCGAAACGTGCGTGCGAAGCCTCCGAGCGGTTGCCAGTGCTCCGATCATCATCGTGGATAATCACTCAGATGACGACACGTGGACCGTTGCCACCACCGTTGCCGAAGAGCTCTTGTCGGTGACCGCCGTTCGCGCGGAACGCAACGCCGGCTACGCAGCTGGCGGCAACATCGCACGGACCCACACCACCACCGAGTATCTCGTGATCACCAACGCCGACTGCACGTCCGAAGGTGACTGGATCACTCCGCTCGTCTCATATCTTGACGACCATCCGAACGTTGCAGCCGCGTCGCCAACCGTCACCCTCACCGGCAACACAATGCTCAATGCCGAGGGCCTCGAGATACACAAGGCAGGCTTCGGCTTCAACCGGCGCCTGGGCCGGCCGCTCCGCAGTGCAGCCAAGGAGCCCGAGAGCGTGTCCGGAGTCCAAGGGACCGCGTTCATCGTGAGAGCCTCGACGTTGGACGATATCGGCGGCTGGTACGAAGGTGGCTTCCTGTACCTCGAAGACGTGGAACTGTCCCTGGCGCTGCGTCTCGCAGGTCACGACATTGCCTATGTACCGACACCGTCAGTGATCCATGACTACGCGCTCACAATGTCACCGGAGAAGTTCTTCCTCCTCGAGCGGAACCGCCTTGAGATACTCAGCGCTGACCTGGGAGTCGGTGCAAAGCTGCTCCTCTCCCCCGTCGTGCTTGCCACCGAGATCGCTGTCTGGGTCTACGCACTTCGCAAGGGTTCGACCCTTGTGAAAGCGAAGCTCCGCTCGTATGGGAGCTTCCGCAAACGACGGTCGATGCGTGACGAGCGCAGGAGCCAGGTTCGTTCGTTCCGCACGATCTCAGACAGAGAGCTCCTCGGTTCGCTGCAATGGAGCTACCCCCGCTCCCAGACCCAGTCCCTCCACAAGGGCACCCCGGTCTCCGGACGGCGCGGCGACCGCGAAATGCCCACGTCCTGAAATATGACACCCTCAGGGCGACTCGCCCACGAGATTGCTCCGTGGTTCAACCGTTGGTCTAGGTGAGAGCGCTGGCGAGAGCAACGCCAATGATGATGCCAAAGGCGACCGCAAGGAGTAGTTGCATCAGCAACCTTCGTTGGCCAGTGCGCGGTTTGTGGTTCTCGAGGACGACAGAACGCAGCTGGTTCACTGGCGGGCCCTCAGCTGGGAGACCTGTGTGATATGGGAAGGCATCGAGCATCTTGTTGGGCTCTTCCTCAGGTGCGTATTCCGAATAGCTCAACGCCTTTGCGCGGCGTAGCCGATCCGTCAGGGTCGATTCGCCCAACGTGTCATCATTCAACCGATGAAGAACAAGGTCGAAGGTGCAGTCGTCCACGGAGAATTCAGGATCTACCACTGTACAAACGTACACCCGAATGACAGCGAACGCCGGGCGCTTCTCGCTGTCACTGCCATCGGGGGAGACAGTAGAAGAGCGAGCACGGTGCTGAAGGTCTCTTCCATCGCGCCTCGGATCCAGGCTTGAGGGTCTTCTCACCCTCTCTGCGCACCTGTCGGTGCGCGTCTCTCCCATCAAGGGAGAGACCCGAGAAGAAGCACAGTTCTAAAGGTCTCCGCCCTCGTGGGAGAGACCTCAGAATGAGCGCCGTTCTACGGGATGGCGTGGACGGTGGTGCCGATGTCGGCCCACTCGAAGAGGGCAACGGCTTTGTGGTCCGCCTGGCGGACACAACCACCTGAGCGGTGGGTGCCCAGTTGGGCCTCGGTCTGCATCGGCTGACCGTTCGAGTAGCGCGGGATCGAGTGGAAACCGTACGCCCATCGGTTCCCCCAGGTGCCGGGACGAACGAAGCGGACCATGTGCTTCATCGTGATTCCACCATATGGCGCCCAAGCGTTCACGGACTTCGAGTACACCGAATACGTTCCATTGTGTGGGATCCCGACTCGACCGGAGACGAGGTACGTGTCCACAAGACGCTCATTGGCATCGATGAGCCACACGCGTTGCTCACCGTTCGAGTAGATGATCCGCTTACCCGAACCCACGTCCGGGTAGAGGGGAGGCGGTGCCGGGTCTTCGCTGCCACCGGGCAGCGCACCAAAGTCCCCAGAAATCGGTGTGGTGTGGGCATTCCCGTACTGAAGAGGTTCGCCACCTGGAAGGTAGAAGTTGCCGGAACTCGGTTGATACGCGACAACGGTGTCCGCAGCGGAGTCCCACTTGCCCACGACGGGATCGTCACCTTTGAGGAACGGAACCGACGTTGACCCGCTGCTCGCCGCCAGAGTGTTCGAGAAATAGGCCATTCCGGTGCTGGATCGCACCACACCTACGCCGTCGGTACCGTCTGCGTCCCAGTCGCCCACCAGAGGCGTGTCCCCGAAGTTTCCGAAACGGAAGTTGGTATCTGCTGCGCCAAGGCCCTCGCCGTCAGCACCAAGCTCATTGATGATGTAGAAACGGCCGTCTGAAGGGCGGTAAATCGAGACCGTGTCGCAGCCGTCGCCATTGAAGTCGCCCGCTATGGGGATATCTCCCGGGTTTCCGAAGAAGAAGCTGAGGCTCGCGGTTCCCTGCGTGTTTTGATTCCGCAAGTAGACAAAGCCGTCACTCTGTCGGTACAGACCAGGAGTGTCGACGCCATCGCAGGTCCAGTCGCCCGTGAACGGGACATCACGTGGATTCCCATAGTAGAACGACGTGGTCTCCCCCGTCGAGGCGTCTCGCAGATACCAAATGCCCGTGTCCGTATCAACGACGCCAACGTCATCTGACGCGCTCGCCGCAGCCGAGCCAACGGCTACAAGGCCGAGGACGATCAGGACGAGAGTCAGAGCCCGTCTCATGGATCTACGAAATCGCGATGACATCAGGGGTTCTCCTCACAAACTCTTCCTCTTACGTATCGGATGCACCGGAAGAGAACTTCACCAATATGTGGGCGACGACACTCGGCGCAGATCCCGCCCAGACCTTGCTGTTTAGTCGCTGAAACGGTGGAAGATGCCGTCGAACTGCAGGAGTTGACCGGAATCCTTGTCCGAGAACCCTGTCTCGATTCCGACCAGGTCATAACCCATCTCGCTCATCCACGTGCACATCTCGACATACAGCATCTCGCCGTCGTACAACGGTATGAGCGACATCTCCAATTGGATCGTGTCGATGTGTGGCAGCGACGCCTCTGCCCCTCTCAGCACACTGGCTTCGAACCCTTGGGTATCCAGTTTCATGTAGATATTTCTGCTTGTCGCGCACAGATCCTCAAAGATGGAGTCGAGCGTCTTCACCTGGATCGTCTCAGTGCCGATGTACTCAGACTCGGGAGCTGACTCCAGGTGGCTGGGCAACATCTCGAGCATCGAACTGCTCTGGGAGTTCGCTGCGATGTTGAGCTCAAACGCTCCTTCAGCGTCGCCCAGCGCGAAGTTGAATACATCCCAGTCCGGGTCTCCTTCGGCGCTTGCTTCCAGCAACTCAAATGCGGAGCTCAATGGCTCAAAGGAGATAACCTTGCCCTTGTAGCCCAAGTAATCCCTCATTCGCTGTCCGAACTCGCCGTTGTTCGCACCGATGTCGAGCACCGTGTCGATTGAGTACGAGTCCAACAGCTTCATCCTTCGAGGGAACCTGGCGAAGTCATAGCCAGCCACTGCTGTGAATCGCCGAAAGAGCGTGTGCTTCAGGTCCATGAAAACGGTGTTCCCCTCAATTGCGACGTAGTGCCCGAGAGCGTAGCTCTCACTCAAATGCTCGGCCAACTCCCGAGTTGTCTGCATCCGGGCAGGTATGAATTCACACCGAAGGAACGGATCAATCTCGGGGTCTTGCGGTGACGACCCACGAAACCGTTCCAACGTTGCGCTCCCAGTCTGCCGTACCGCTGGTGTTCTCAAGATTCAAGTACGCCTTCCCGTTGGCTGGGCGATAGACACCAACCGTGTCGTCACCGTCACCATCCCAATCCCCTGCGAACACGAGATCACCCGGATCCCCGAAGAAGAACGAAACCTCTGCGGTGCCGGATTGGAGAGTGTTCGTTAGGTACACGAAACCTGTCGACTCGCGGCGCAGCCCAATCGTGTCGATTCCATCGCCGTCGAAGTCGCCGACGAACGGGGTGTCACCGGCATCCCCAAAGTAGAAATCGAACTCGGCTGCGCCAAGTCCCTCGCCGTCGGCGCCAAGCTCGTTCATCACGAAGACACGGGCCTCATCCGGACGCCATATCGACACGGAGTCACGGCCGTCGCCATTGAAGTCACCAACGAGCGGCACATCGTTCGGGTCTCCAAACAGGAACTCGAGATCGGCGACTCCTTGCGTGTTGGAGTTGCGAAGGTACACAAAGCCATCCGACCGGCGATACAGACCAGGCGTAGCAACTCCGTCACCATCCCAGTCGCCCATGAAGGGCACATCCCCCGGATCGCCATAGTAGAAGTAGGTCACGTCCGCGGATTCGTACAAGCCGTCCCATACACGCCACACACCGGCATCATTGACGGTAGCGATCGAGTCACACGGCCCTCCTTCGCACGGGTCCTCGGACTCTGCCGGTGCGAGCGCAATCGCTACTGCAGCATCGACGTCAAGCCGTCCCCAACCCGTAGCGACGTCGAAGCCCGGCAGGCCGATGTCGGTGGCAGTCATCGTGAGCATCGCCGAAACATCACCGGACGTGAGCAAAGGATCGGCGTCGAGGATCAATGCCGCTGCGCCGGCCACGTGCGGTGCAGCCATCGACGTCCCCGTGGCTGAAACGTACCTATAGAGGCCAAATTCGGTTGTCTCCTGCAGCACACCGGTACCCGGCGCAACGAGGTCGAGTTGCGTGCCATGGTTCGAACCAGCGTCCGGACCCTCCACCCATACCTTGTCGTCCCCACCAACGGCCCCAACCGCCACGACTCCAGGGTGTGCAGCCGGATACGAGACGAACGATGCTGCGGCGTTTCCCGCCGAGGCAACCATGAACACGTCGGCTGAAATCGCTCGTGCGATCGCAGCGTCGACAACAGGATCATCGCATGCGGGCCATTCGGACGCACACTCTGCACCGAGGGACACATTGATGACGCGTGCCCCGTGGTCAACTGCCCAGTCAATACCTCGTGCGAGCGAAGTACTCGTTCCCGTACCGGCATCGTCGAGGACACGTACCGGCATCAGCAGCGCACCCGGCGCCGCCCCTGCAACCCCCTTGCCGTTGTTCGTGCACTGCGCAATGGTGCCAGCCACGTGGGTGCCGTGACCGAACTCGGCGGTGGTATTGAGATCCGCAAGACCCGCGGTCTCCCGCAAGGCGTCGTAGGGCGCCACAACCGTTGAGCAGAACCCGTCGATGCCGGTGAAGTTCACTGCGGAGTCAAGAACCGCAACTACCACACCACTGCCATCGACATCTGTCCACACGTGGGGTATCCCGACACGGTCGAAGTTCCACTGGAGCCCGAAGAGCGGATCGTTTGGTGGATTGGGCACGGTTCCGTGGGATCGATACACATATTCGACGTGCAGTTGGCGATCCGACGACTTCATGACGGCGCGTTCGAGTACCTCGTCAGCATCGTCCCTGTCCGATACTTCAGCCACGACATCACCGCCACCGTCAACGACGACGGCCGCTACATCGGAGTCAGCGGCATGCGCAGCAGCGGGACCGGCAATGGCAAGTACGACAACAGCACCAGCGAGGAGCATGGCTCGAGGGGACAACACGCCCCAATCGTACGCGCGGATGAGCTGTACCCCCGGGTTGTTCGCTCAGCCCTGGCGACCCGCCGCCAAGAGATAGTTCGTGGACCCCACGTAACCGGCCCAGTCGGCAACGCCAGGAGCGTTCTCGAAGTTCAGATAGAGACGCCGATTCGATGGCCTGTAGACACCAACGGTGTCATCACCGTCTCCATCCCAGTCGCCAGCAAGGATCACATCACCGGCATCGCCGAAGAAGAACGAGGCATCCGCCACACCGGCCGAAAGCGAGTTCCTGAAGAACACGAATCCAGTCGATGGTCGATGCAGGCCCACCGTATCGAGGCCGTCGCCGTTGAAGTCACCCACGAAGGGAGTGTCACCCGGGTTACCTAAGTCGTAGAAGAACTCTGCGGCGCCGAGCCCGGCACCGTCCTCGCCGAGTTCGTTGATGATGTATACGCGTGCCTCTGAGGAACGCCAGATCGAAACCGTGTCGCGGCCGTCTCCATTGAAGTCACCAACAAGGGGTACATCGCCAGGGTTGCCAAAGTAGAACTCGGTGTCGGCAATGCCCTGCGTGTTGGTGTCACGGATGTACACAAACCCGTCCGACTGGCGGTAGAGACCAGGCGTCGCAACACCATCGCCGTCCCAATCACCCATGAACGGCAGGTCACCGGGGTCGCCGAAGTAGAACGAGTCGACCGTTGCCGGATATTCGATCTGGTCATACAGGCTCCACACGCCACCGCTGTCCACCGCAATAATCGTGTCACACGTCAGGCCCTCTTCACATGCGGGGTCCACATTGACCTCACCGGGCTCCGAGATGCGCAGTGCGGCGTCTGCATGCGGTGTCGGGTTCACCACCACGCCGTCGACATGTACTTCCCAGTGCAGATGAGGAATCGTGCCTTCGGCATTGCCAGAATCGCCATCCCAGCCGATCAACTGTCCCGCGCTGACTTCCACACCGGGGACGATGCCCGGAGCAATTCCCCATCCTTGTCCATCGTCTGTGCCGGCCGTGTCGTTGTTGAGATGGATGTACCAGGTCTCCCAGCCGCGCTCATGCATGATCGCGATCGTGCAACAACGGTCGGGGTTCAGGTCGTCGGGGTCTCCCGACCAGTTGACGTACTTGATGACACCGGCTGCTGCCGCTACCACGGGCACACCCTTCACGCCATACGTACCGATATCGACGCCTTGATGCCCCCGGGAGCAACCTGAGCCGCGGCACGCACCGAAGGTATCGGAGTAGGCGAAGTCCACGTAGTCAATTCCCACGACAGGGAAGATCCAATCAGGTGGGTCGCCTCCAGCATTCGCGGGATTCGCCAGAATCGGCAACACCGCAATGGAGAGCGCGAATACGAGCAGCGGGGTCAGCGCAACGCGCCGCTTCAAGGTGATCATCAGTTGTTTATCGGCACAAGCCACCAGAATCTTGATGAGTCGAACGAATCAGCTGTCCGCCTCGACCCAGCGTATTCCGCAACCCCATTTAGCACCGTCCCGGAAGAACAGGTCGCCGTTGATCCACCCTCTCTGCGCACCTGCCGGTGCGCGTCTCTCCCATCAAGGGAGAGACCCCTACGAGGTGACGAGGTTGGTGAAGGGGCCCACGTAAGCGGTCCAGTCGGCGGTGCCGGCTGAGTTACTCATGTTGAGGTACACCATGCCGTCCGATGGTCTGTAGACGCCAACGGTGTCGTCGCCGTCTCCGTCCCAGTCACCAGCTATGATCTGATCCCCTGGGTCGCCGTAGAAGAACGAGAGATCTGCAACCCCTGTGGTCAACGAGTTGCGGAAGTACACGAAGCCCGTCGATCCGCGGTGCAGGCCGATCGTGTCGATGCCGTCACCATCGAAGTCTCCGGTGAATGGTTGGTCTCCCGGGTTTCCGAACCCGAAACTCATGGCGGCGGCACCAAGACCGCCA
>Ga0255047_10002334_pt1 | contig 12614 bp, 4 predicted proteins | sample JV7_2_1_MG_FD_183640 | JGI IMG/M metagenome (GOLD analysis project Ga0255047, IMG submission 183640) | Seawater microbial communities from Jervis Inlet, British Columbia, Canada - JV7_2_1 | ecosystem: Environmental > Aquatic > Marine > Inlet | place: Canada: British Columbia | collected 2016-10-06
TGGAGACATAGCCGGAGAGGTTCTGCGTTTCGCCAACCGGACAGACTTGGATAAGGAAACTGTCGTCAAGGAAGCCATAAACAGGAGATACAAGGAGATCCTGCAGTTCTACAACTGGCCTGAGTTGCTTCAGGAGACTACCGTAACTGCTACCACTGAGACAGTGGGCCTTCCTCAGAGCGTTGCTAAGATCATCAAGGTCTATGACAGGACCAACAATCGAGTAGTCATGCCACTGCCTGACCAGGATCTTACCGAGAGGTATATCAAGGATATTGGGAGTGCTGGTAACCCTCAGTATTACTCTCGTCTGGGCAATCGAGGTGTCTTCAAGCAACCTTTAACGGCATCTAATCTCAAGGCTATATCTGATGCTGGCTCCGAATCTGGTACTTACCGAGTACGAGGCTACGATTCTAATGGTCTTCTAGTAGAGTCTGAGAAGCCTATTGGTGTATCTTTGGATCATTCCTTTAGCACGGTCCTTCATTTCAGTAAAAGCACCCCCACTTCAGGTGTGATTTCTTTGACGAATGACCTTGGCACTGATACTTACGCCCGCCTGTCAAGGGATGAGAAGGTAGCCCGATACGCTGTTATCAGGCTTCACCCGGTCCCTACCTCTGTCTCCTTGCACATTACGCACTCTACGAGGATCAGCGACTTGGACGACGACGAGGACGATCTGCTCCTCGACTGTGAGCATATCTTGGTGATTGGTGCTTTCAGTGACCTGCTCAGGAATCTTCGTCAGTTTGCTCAAGCAGAAGCAGAGGAGTTGCGGTATCAGACTCTCCTTGAGGGGTTCCTTAGAGATAGGCTAGGATCTGATAGCACTTGGGCCTTCATGCCTGACATGAACAAGCGGACTGAGAGAGTTTAATGCCAGTAGATCCCAGAGTTTTCCAGCGTAGATCTCAACTGCTCGATTCTCCAATCGGGACATTCGAGATCGACAGCCTATCTGGTGGTATGAATACGAAGGTTCACCCGACGAGGATTGGCCCTAATGAGGCAGCTCTGATCCAGAACTTCCTTATCAAGCAGGGAGCCTTTGCGGAGAAGAGGTCCGGTTCCGTAGACAAGTCAGGGACTGAAGTAACTGATCCGTTATCTGGTACTGTGGATAGGCCAACTGGCAAGACCTATGCTATGGGTCATTACTACCCCACATCTGGATCTGTAGGTAACAGGCTATTGATGAATGTGGGCGAGGAGTTCCTTGCTTGGGACGGCAGTGGAGCCGTAGCAAGTAATTGGAATCAGTTAACTAAACCAGGCACCTTCACTTTTCCTACAACACGGGGAAAGATGCGTATGGTGCAGGTGTTTGATTTCAATGAAGCCGCCAAAGATCAGTTATACATAATGGAAGAAGGTAACAGCCAGATTCTTAAATGGTCTGGTGGAACGCTTGCCGAAGTCACGGGGTCGGAAGGTCTTGATCCTGCTGCTGGCAGGGACGCAGTGTTCTGGCTATCTCGTTTGTGGGTAGCAGGTGGAGGTGAAGAGGAGAACGGTTACATCTATTTCTCTCAAATAGGTGAGCCTAATCGTATCAACAAATCCGCTGGTTACTTGGTGAACCCGTCCGACGAGACCATGCGGATGGTCCCATTCATGCAGAATGGCCTCTTGATTTTCCAAAGGGATTCAATCTGGATTCTGGATATAGATCAGCCTAACTTCGGAGACCTGACCTTTGATGCTACTAGCATCTTCCCGATCAACACAGACATTGGAACTGTTGCCCCTGACTCCGTGGTACAGGCAGGGCATGACTTCTTCTTTCTTAGCCGACATGGGGTCCACAGGTTGGCGAAGACGGAAAGGGACCGTCCTCTTGGAGTGACGATCCCGATCTCAGATAAGATCAAGGGGACGATAGATCGGATTAACTGGACCTATGCCTATGATTGCGTGGGCACGGTCTGGGACAATCTGTATATGCTGGCTGTCCCTCTGGATGGTGCTACGACTAACTCCCATATCTTGGTTTACGATATGGTGGAAGACGCTTGGAGCATCTTCCACGGCTGGACTCCCTCCGCCTTCCTTCCTACTAGGTTCACACAAGAGGACGCACTGTACTATGGGGATCTCTCAACTGGTAAGTTGTATGAGGCTTTAGAGCCGGGTTCCGATACTGATTCAGGAACCAACATTGAGTCCATCATAGAGACTGCCCGGTTCAGTTTCGGTGGGACAACCTTCCGTAAGCATTTCCAATACCTGGACCTCTATGCCTTTGGAGGCACGGGCGGGACTGTCGAGTTGTATGTGGGCAAGGATGAATCAGCGTTCAGTTTTCTTGGTCGCCATGTGATCGAGGAGGGCGGTTTGAAACTTGGAGATGTTGGAGATCCTGAAAGTGGTTTTGTTTTGAACGAGAAGGCAATCCTGTCGGACGGCGGGTTGTTTCGGAAAAGATTTTACCTCGACAGGTTTGAGGCTTGTCGAGAGATGCAGTTCAAGTTCAGGAGTAGTGGGCAGAATAAGGTAAAGATTCTGTACTTCTCTGTCTCTGCATTACCTGAAATGGAGAACTTTGACTAATGGCTAATCTAACTAGAGGTCACACATTCAGTAGCGGGGATTTGGTTACAGCCACTAAGTTGCACAACTTGGTGGACTCCGCTTCTGTTGCTAACATTGCCGAGGCTGCACTTGCTGACGGTTCTCATATCATAACGAGTAGTACAACAGCTCCGGCTGCTGCTACTGCTGGTCATGCTTGGTGGGACACTTCAAGTCCAGAGGCAGATGGTTACGGAATCTTGAAGATCCATGACGGCACCCGCTGGCAGTCGGTCGCTAAGAATGTTGAGCAATACTACTTCAACAGGAGTGGTGCCACCTTGGATTACGGGGATCTGGTTATCTTCGACACAAGTGAGGCTCGCTCTGTAACAACAACGACTTCGGCTGGTAGTGCCAAGGTTGCTGGTGTGATTGCCAGTGGGTTAGATGGCTCTACAGAGGTGGGCAACGATAGTGAAGGTCGAGTGGTTCGTTCAGGTTTGGTAATGGTGAAGACTACGGGCACCGTGACTCTTGGGGACTACCTGGGCACTTCAGATACCGTGAAGTTGGCGAAGAGTCTTGGCTCCAGTCAAGTGGCGGGAGCCTTTGGAATAGCAGTCAAGGACACGGGTACCCTAAACCAGTGGCTTGTCGCTCTGTCAGGTCACACGGTTGACTATGTTCAGAAGACGACGACCGTAGCATTGGTGGAGAACAATCGAGTGCCATCTCCTGGTCGTCTTGGAAGTAACAGTGCGACAATGACACAGCCCGATGGCATACCGGGAACGGACGGGGCAGGTGGCTCATCTACAAGTAACGATGGGGCTGGTCCTTCAACATCCGCTTGGCTTCCACTGACATGGTGGGACGAGACACTCGATGCTGGGTCTGAGGATGTTGTTGTTGAGTCAGGGGAGTTTGTTCTTCAAGCGAATCAAATGGTTCATGTTTTCTTGAGCGATATAGCGATCAAGTGTGTCTCCAGTCAGTCCAGCATTGCGGATCGTGGCATTGGTTTGCGTGTAACCATTGAGGCATCGTCTGTTGTTGGGCTATCTGCTGATTTCGTGGTTTCGGAAGGGTCGTGGTCTGGCCTGAGTGAGTATGTAAATCCAGATGAGAGTATAAGGTTTGGTCAAACAAACTACATCACAACTGGCTCTCAGAACAACGGAGTTTGGTTCAGGAACTTGCAGCATGATTACTCCCCGACTTTAGCAGGAACCTACAAAGTTCGTGCTTGGTGGCACGGCACCCATAGCGGTGGCAACTTCCGAATACTAGCCCCGCTAGATTACCGATCAGGGACAACAACATTCGAGAGCCTCGGGATGGGCAAGCCCACCCTCAAAGTAGTGACGAGATAGGGAGACACAATGCCAATCACTCCACAAATGGTAATGATGGGGGCACAACTGCTGGGTGGCCTGTTTGGCGGGCAGAAGAAGCCAAACTTTGCCAACATCCTCAGAAGAAACCAAGGGCTGTTCCAGCAACAACTGGGGTATGGGGTGCAGAACCTCAACGAGTATGGTGGGCAGTACATGGATGCCTACTCACAGATGTCTCCCATGTTTGGTCAACTGGCTCAGAGTGCAAGTCAGATGTTCGGAGACGACAACCGAAGGTTCCAGTTGGCTCAGGACATGGCTAAGTTCACCAGAGGGAATCAAGCTCAGAGGGGAACCCTTCGGTCACCTGCTGGAGCCTTGAAGGAGTCCTTCGCTGGCTTGCAGTTCCAAGAGCAGATGAGACAGCAAGACTTCGGCAACCTCATGGCAGTTGAGCAAGCGTCACCCGCTCGTAACATCTTCGCCATGATGACGGGCAATATCCGTGGGGATCTGGGCTTCCAAGAGATGGCTGCTCGTCGTCAGGTTTCACAATCCAACCGTGCCAACATGATGAACGCTATCTCTGGCATGGGTAACACCTATATGCAGGGTCAAGGGTTGGCACAGGGGAATCAATACTTGGAATACTTGAGCAACATGGGACAGCAGCAAATGAGTCCCGGTACTCAAGGTTCTGCTTCCGGTGGCAATACGGGTTGGGTATAAGGAGAACTGATGCCAGATCCAGGTTTTGATTTTACTCGTGGCGGGATTGGGGCAGAGCCTCTTCCCCCGATAGACTTCTCTGCAGGGTTCAAGTACCTGCAAGACCAGCAAGCCTTAGCCCTTCAGCAGTCTCGTGCCCTTCTCTCTCACCAAGGCAAAATGGCCCAGATTACTGTGGATCAGGACACCTTAGATTTCCGTTGGGCACAACTCGAAGATGATGTAACAGAAAGAATAGTGCTTGAACGCTGGCAGAAAGAAAAAAGGATTGACGATGCGGATGCAAGGTTACTCAAAAGAGAGCAAATAACACACGAGGGGGAACTCTCCCAAAATCGAATGGATATGGAGGAGAACCGGATAGATGACCACGGCAAGGACCGAAAAGATCGTGAGGCTACCCGTAAATATAACGAGAGAATTGCGACATTAAGAAATGATAGAGATGATAAGGACCGAGAGGCACGGGAAGCGATAAGGATAGACACAAAAGTGCATCGTGGCCAGCAGCGTGAAGATTTTCTGCGTGAACTGGAATACAAGGAAGATAAACTTGACCAAAATTCTAAAGATAAAGCGGCAAACTTAAAGTATTTAAGGGAAGCCTTGGCAGAAAGAACAAAAGCAAGAGAGTCTGGCGATAAACGGCATGAAGCCGAAATTGATATTCAGATAGCAAAGTTAGAGAATCGTCAGAAAGATTTCATTCGTTACCAAGAGCAACTACTCCTCGACATAGATAAACTTAACTATGAAAAGAAGAAAGATGAAGAGGATTGGCAGCGTGAAGACGAACAACGGGAGTTGGATTGGGAAAAACATGGTCTCGCAGAGAAGGTGTATGACCTCCGTTCACGCATTGCAGAGGACGCAAGTGAAGCGACTGGCAGATCAGGTGCCATGCTGCGTAAAGTTGGGGAACTGAGAGAAGCGGCTCTTGCTAGTGGTTCTATTGAAGAGGCTAATAAAAACTACTTGGAAATGTTTGTGACATTGGGACAAATGAAGGGTCAAGAGGGTAAAGTTGAGGAGGTTTACTTACCCAGTATACCAAGGACTGCAAGAACTTACTTACTTGAAAATGAGGGCAAGCTCAGTGAGTGGATGCGTCTAAAGGTTACTGCCAATATGCAGAGTCTTGAAGCAAAAGAAGCAAAGGAATATGGAGATACAGATCTCCCGCAATTCAAGGAGACTTGGGGATCTGCTATACGGCGAGCCGACAAAGCAACTTCCAATATCCCAGAAGTCGATGACGGTAAAGGTGGTACAAGACCTACATCTTGGGGTGAGAGGGTTGGCGTATTCTTTCAGACGCTTTATGGAGAGTTGGGCCAATCAGTCCAAGATCTTTCTAAGTATATTAAGCAGGGTCCGGGGCATAGACCCGAAGCAGCACAACAAAGTCTTGTTATCGCCAGGACAAATGTTGGGAGAACTGCAAACAGCACTGCCATTATCAAGATTAGCGATGAGGCAACCAATCTTTCTTCAGCGATCAGTGGTCCGAAGGGGCTAAGTGAAAGCCTTGCTTTGGCAGAGGGGAACTTGGGTGGTGACGAGGGTGTGTATGAAAAAACTCCTGAGATGGAGCGAGTTGCTAAGTCCCTGTTGAATCTAGCCAAGACACCAGAGGAGAAACTGGCGGCATGGAGAGGTGTGATTGGCGAGATGGGTTACGACAACAAGACGGAGATCGAGAGCCGCTTGGACATCTTGCTTGACCATAGAGATGACAAAGGCAATCGAGTTATATCACCGAAAGATATAAAGGAATCGGTGATGGATAACCCCGTTGCTCTGTCTCTTTTGCTTGGAGACACCTTATTCCAAGATGCCTATCTTGACGAGAATCCTGGTGAAGCAATGACCGCTGCTCAAATAAGGCGATACTCAACCACAGATGTTCGGAACCACATGAACGATGCAATGGCAGAGCATTTTGAGTGGAAAGTAGTTTCCTCGCAAACCACAACTGAAGACGGCGTTCTGATTTCTAGAAACCTGTCTGTCTTTGACGATGAGGATGTCCAAGAAAAAGCAGCAGAGTTGTGGTTTAAGTTTAGAGACATCTCAAACCAAGCAGAAATCTTCGCCCACCAGATGGCATTAGAATTTGAGAAGAGGCCCGGTAGCCTCACTCTTATCCCAAAAGAAAAATCCCCAATGCTCATGCTGGCTACTACTTTATCGGGCACCACTGCAGAAAGGATTGATACAGCAAGTTCAAGAGTTCGTAGCAACTTCCAGCAGTGGGCACTGGATGGAAACCGATCCGTGCTTGGCCTGGAATACGACAAAATGAACTTCCATCCAGTCCCCGGCACGAACAAGTTTTGGGTTGAACACTTCCCAGACGCTATGGGCGAAAGAATAGATGGACTCTTCGATCCCTTTAGCACTGGTGGGCAGTAATGCTGGATGATCAAAACGATAGCCTTCCAGATATTGACAATAGCAAAGCTCCCCCTCTTATTCCACAAGAAGATTTCAGCGTTATTGGCACTGCTTGGGAAGAGTTTGGTTCCAACATTGGTGCAATCTTCCGTCAGAGTCCCATAGGGAAAGTAGTGGATTGGTGGAACGACGAGGGTATTCCTTACGACGAGTGGAGCGGGGACTGGTCTAAACAATACCGACAGGACACAGGTAAAGACTGGAACCCAATAGAGCAACTAAAAAAGAGGACCGGGGGGACTAGGTTCGGTGACGGAGTTATTTCACCGGAGTCTATGGTTCAGATCTTTGAAGCAAATTCAGACAACAGAAACTACATCATGGAGTCCACGGGTCCGGTCGATCTGAACAGACGAATAAGTTCTGTTCTCGGAGAAATGGAAGACTTTGAAAACATCAGTGAGCAAGGGGCCGCTGGTTGGAGTGGTTGGTTTCTTGCCAATATGCTTGCCGATCCAACAAACATACTCATTGGCCCTAAACTTTTGCAGTTATCGGCAGCGTTCAAACAAGCGAGGAGAGTGAAGAAGGTACTCAAGAGTAGAGGTGGGACTCTCACTGCAGAAGAAGCGGTTGCCTTCAGGAAAAGCCTCAATGGTGTGCCACCTGTTTCTGGGATACTGGCTCATGGTGCTTTGGCTGGCGTTGCAAGTATGGGGTTCGAGTCCTACTTTGACGACAAGGTGACACGGAATGACATTATCTTTGCTGGTGCAACTTCTGCTACCCTTGTCGGGTTAATGGTAGGTGGTGGTGCCCTTGCTAAATATAGTACGAATGAAGTTCTAAAACTTGGTGATAGATATTGGCGTGACATTCTCCACCACCCCAGTATTTCCCCTGAAATTCCTCAAGAAATATCAAGGGCCAGGTCAATAGAGAATGTTCAAAAAACAGTTACTGAAATGCAGAGAAGACTAGACAATGGTGAGGATTACAGTGTCATTGCTGGTGGTCTCATAAGGAAAATACGAGCATTAGATAACGCTTCCACTTACTGGTTGCGTGGACCCATTTCAGATATGCAGCACTCCACCGACCCAGTGGTCCGTGCGACATACTTCCAACTTGGTCGTCATGCCGACATGGTGGACATGAAGACGGGGGACTCCTCGTTGGTTGTTCAGAATGTTTCTGAACTTTCTGCCGCAAGGTTACTGCGGATCAACAGCCTGTTTGACGAGGCAAGTATCCTTGCCAAGAACAGTCCTCTTCATTCGGAGCAATACTACTCAGCATTGATCCAGGTTCTTGACGAGGGGGCATCTCGTCTTGATGCAGACGAGTTCAGTCATATTCCAGACGATGTTAAAAAGCAACTCAGAGAATTTGCTACCCGAATAGATCGAAAGGTCTTTGGTGAATATAGAGAGTTGGGTGAAGCAGTAGGTCTTGCCGCTCCCAAAGAAAACTATTTCCCCCATGTTGGTCGTCGCAAAGAACTGATTGATATGCCAAGCCGACAAGAGAAGTTCCTTGAGGAAGCAAAGAAGCATTACGAAGAGAATGGTTTTAGCCCAGAGAAAGCGGTGATTGCCGCAGAGAAATCGCTGAGTTCTATCATTCGTGGTGCGGAACCACCAGCGGCAAAGTTGGGTTTCCATCTTGGCGAAGACGGTCATGTCACGGCAGAGATTAGCAACAGGGGTATCGAGGAACCGGGCACTGCGAAGGAACGGACAATAGACTTACCTTACAGGGTCATGGCTATGTTCTATGACGATCCAAGTGCCCTCTTCCGTGGCAATCTTCGTCGAAGTAATGCCGACACCAATGCAGTAATACTGGCAGCCCTTAGCGAAGAGGGTACGGCAGTCACCCTACCGAAACTGCGTCCTGCTCCAGTGGAGGGCGTGGTGCCGGAGGGTCCACCCGTTGCTCCACTTGCCCCCGGAGAGTTTGAACTGCCTTCAAGTGACCACCTCCGGTTCTATCACTATACCCGTGGAGATGTCGAAGTTCTCCAACGAGAAGGGATACGCTTCGACAAGGCTCAGGGCAGTACATATAACGAGCCTAACCAAATCTGGGCCAGTACGGAACCGCCGCCCAATACCAAGAATTTTGTCGAATTCGTGATACATAAGGATGATCCCCGGATTGGGGGCACGATCTCTCGTGGGGCAGGGGACTCTCAGGCAACCTTTGTCGGTGACATCTTGCCCAGCGATATTGTTGCCACACATACGCCGGAAAGTAATGCAGTTCGCCATATTTTGTCTAACGAAAACCTGATCCAGCAGGTCCGGGACTGGTCGCCAAATATGCAACGACTAGACCCCGATTCTGCACAGGGCCGAGCAGCGGCTAAAGTGCGTCAGATGATAGTGGAGGGTGAGGCTCCGGGCGTGGTGCCGGAGACTGTCTATCATGGGACAACAGCAGAATTTGATACATTCGATCCTGATAAAACAGTAAGCGGATTAGGTATCCACTTTGGGACACATGAACAGGCGAGTGCGGTATTTGAAACTGCTGGGACATTAGCAGATGTTACTGCTAATGCTCCAATCAAAGGGCGAAGAATAATAGAAGCACATATAAACATTGAAAACCCATTACGGTTAGAAGACCAAAGTTCTTGGTCTTCATTTGAAATGGTTGACAGGCTAAAAAAGGAAGGGATAAAGGATAATAGTGAGTTGCCAGAAAATGCCAGTGAATCGCCTGGGTATAGAAGTACGCACTCAAGAGAAAGGAATATATATGAAGTAAAGAGCCATCAGCATATGATTGATTGGCATGATAAACACCCTAATGCTACTTACTCCCAACGCATGGATGAAAGAGCAAGACATGGTAATAAATATGTTAGGGATTTAATTGCAGAGCATGGGTATGATGGCATTGTTTATACTAATAAATTTGAAGGTGACGGGGACTCATATATTGTCTTTTCCCCATCCCAAATCAAAACTAAATCCCAACTTCCCCCCACCCACACCGACGATCTCAACTACGAAGTCATACCCCAATCTGCCGCACTCAGGAAGAGTAGGATGGAGGGTGGCAACCCACAGGATCACCTTGCTGACTTCAATGAAAACATTGATGCCCATAAAGCTGCCACTCAAACAGCAAAAGATGCCGGATCAATCCATCAGCGTCTACGAGAGAGAAGGCAGGAACTTGTCCAAGAGAGAATGACTGTCAGGCAGGAACTTACCGAGGAAGTTCGCAATCAGTTCGACACAAGAGATCAGGAAATCCTCGACTCTTACAACACCACTGTTGATGCAGAGAACAAACTCATTGATCTCGAAGATGTCTATGACGAAAACGCTGGGCAAATAGCAGACATTGAAGTGTGGGCCAAGGGTCTCAAGGAAGATGTGCAGATTGAACTGGTAAACAAACTTGACTTGCAAGCCGCCAGGATAGACGAGGGTGTGCAAGTACCGGAAGTAGAACTGCGAGTTGAAATCGAGAAGGTCGGGAAGAAGATCGAAACTCTAATGAGTAGGAAACTCAAGAGGATTGAGTCTGCAAAGAACAAGGCTGAAGGGAGAATTCTATACTCCGAAAGAAGCGTCAATGTTTCAGAGGCAAGGGTTAGGGTTCTCCGCTGGCGAGTTGGTGGTCGGAAGGATACACCTGACTACAAGAGGGCAGATGCGAACAAGGACATTAAGTACCTAGAAGAAAACCTGCCGGAGAAATCTCTTCGCAAGTTCGCCTCTCGTGACCATGAGAAGATGCTCCCCTCTGAGGAGAAGGCTGCTACTCGTGCTGCTGAACAACTTGAAAAGGTCCAGAAGGACTTGGAGGATTTCAAGGCACCTGATCTCAGCCCTTCCGACCTGAAGAAACTTGAAGAACTCACCGGAGAATTGGACTTCCTCAGAGAACTTGACATTGAATATCAAGGCAGACCACCTGCTCAGTGGAGTAACAAGGTACACCTTGAAACATCCAGACAAATCAAAGCATTACGGAAACTGATAGATGGATGGGGAGATCCGCTCAGTCCTTCACCCGAAGCACTAGCACACATTGGAGGGAGAAGGGGTGGTAACAAGTTAGGCAGGGGGGAAAACGCTCTGGACTTTGACGGGGCTGTCAAGAAGAGAGAGGATCTACTGTCTGAGAACAGTGCCAACCACAATGAGATTGTTGAACTAGAATCTCGCATTGAAAGACTCACAAGCAAACTCGATAGCGACACAGACAACCAGAAACTTCAACGCTGGTTACGCCGCAAGGGGAACACTGTTGACCCAAGGGTGAAGAGTCTTACAGATGAGATCGCTGCAACCAGGGTGGAGATACAAGAGGCAGGGATCGCCAGAAGAGATGCCAGAGCAGACAAGCGTAAGGCTGACAGGGATTATCGAGAAACCTTTGGTCGAAGACCCGGCAAAGAAGTCACCCGAAGTCAACTCAACACGGAAATATCTACCGTCAGGCATGACAGTGCTATTGGTGCCATGTCCCTTGGTGTAGCAGAGCGGAATGGTCAGTATGTTTTCTTGGATGTCGGCTTTGGTGGGAAGATCAAAAGATCATTTGAGAAGAGGATAGAAGAGGCACCCGAAAAGGTTAGCGTCAAGGACCGCATGAGGGGGGTCAAGAGTAAGGACGACCTCACAAGGGAAATGAACCTGACTGCTTCAAGAATGGCAGCACTCAGGGATTCCCTGATAGGTCAGGAGTTCAGTTCAACCAGCACTGCAATAGCAATGTTGAGGGCAATGAACCGATTTGGTTCGGGTGTTATGACCGCACCCAACATTGCAATAAACTCGTCAATGGATATTTCTGTTGCCATAGCGAACAGTGATTCAGGTTTGATCCGTGGACTAGACGCAACTACTAGGGGAATCATTGCCAGAGTAAAGAGGACATGGGGTGACGCTCCCACTCCTGACGAGATGAGAACTATAACTCAGATGGTTGAGGCTGCAGAAAAAGAGATAATGAGTAACGCAGCACAGTTTACTAGAGATCCCGGCGGTGCATCTCTTGAAGGGACCATTGCTGTACCCGAGACCCACAAGGGGCAAGAAGCTTTGGGTAAGTTTGAGGGTGTGTCTGGAGAAGTTTGGAAATACGGAAGTCTCTTTGCCTTTGCTCAACCAGTGGTAAGGGGTACTGCCGCAAGACTTCACACGACTAGGGCACTCGATATTGGTGAGAAGATTGCTCTTGGTGAAGTCCTTACCCCTAACGAATCCCATTATGTTTTGAGAATGGGCATGACAGAACAGGAACTAGGTTCGTCCTATCTGCAGTGGAGCCATTTCGATCACAACAAAACCTCTGCTACAGGATTGAGGGAAGCCTCTCCTGGTATGTGGAGGAACCAAACACTCGGTGAAAAGTTCGAGAATGGTGTCATTGTTCATGTTGAAGAAACTTCGGTGCGACCAAGGAAAGAAGACTTGGCACAACAGATTAGGACTCCCGGAAATGAAGGGGCTGTAAGAACCGATATTGATCGTGCTGTTGAAATGGTAACGAACACCCTTCAGGGATTCCCATCAACAGTTAGCAAGTTGTACGGGGATCGAGCAGTGCAATCTTTGGTCAATGCTGGTGGCATCGCCAATGCTGCTATGGTTGCCAAAAGAG
>Ga0255047_10002335_pt1 | contig 12610 bp, 19 predicted proteins | sample JV7_2_1_MG_FD_183640 | JGI IMG/M metagenome (GOLD analysis project Ga0255047, IMG submission 183640) | Seawater microbial communities from Jervis Inlet, British Columbia, Canada - JV7_2_1 | ecosystem: Environmental > Aquatic > Marine > Inlet | place: Canada: British Columbia | collected 2016-10-06
ATTAAAAATAACTGTGCATAATATCGATGATGATTTTGAAAGCAACAGTATATACAGCTCCACTTACCACGGCGCCACCTTTATAAAAATATATAAAAACAGCAGCCTCTACTGGCACGGGCGTGTGGTCTGGGATAAATCTAAAAAGAAAAAGTGGTTTAAAGAAGGCGCAACCGTTACCTACCGTCAATACCAGATATACTGCGTAGACATCCTGGAATATATGCAATATGTTACCCTGGCCACAGCCTCCACAGATAGTACCGAGCGCACCGTGGAACTTATTTTGGATGATATATGTACCCACTTTGGAATTACAACACTGGTTATGCCAAGTTACTTTGATTGGCTCTTTACTGAGGATGCACCCGCCAGCGGATATGTAATGGAAGCGGGTGGCGGCAATATTGGGCTTAGTTTTGTCGATGGCGATTTCTCTATCAGCTGCCTTACCTTTATTTCCGAATTATGCCTTTCCATGGGGCTTTTTGTGGTGGTTATCGAAGACACGATGACCTTTACAAAACGCAATGATGGTACAGCCAGCGAAGCTATTAGCAACGACGATATTATTAGCGTGGATAAAATTACCACCTATAACGATATTGATTATATCTCCATGACGGCCAAAATGCAGTTTGAAACAGATTATGGAGTAAGCGACCTGGGAGATGACTATCCAGTTACGCGCACTACAGGGACCCTTTCCGGAAACCCGGCGCGTAACTTTGAAATATCACCAAATAATGTGCTGCCCAAATTAGGAATCGCCCACGATGCCGCCGCCGCAACCTATCCTTCACCATCGCACCCGCCAACAGGCGTAGGCGTTACTTTTATAGTGGATACCGGCGAAGATTTTTTAGACACCGACTTTGCCGCGCCGGGCATGGTGGCCAATTATAATAATTTTGCCAATGAATCTGTTATTGTGGGCACCGTTAGTACAACCCGTATTAACTTTTTAGAAAATACTATTCCCTCCACCGGTTCGGATTATTTTGTAGACCGTAAACCAGGCAATGGTGTCTTTAAGTTTTGGGGCATCATGGAATATGTAAAGGCCATCTACGCGGATTATTTTCAACCGGAAATGCTAAACATGCATCTGATAGGTTTTAAAAGCCTTACCAAAAAATACACCTGGGATAGTAATACATACAAACCGGCGGGGGCGGATATAGATCTATTAAAAGGCACAACAAAATTTATTTTCAGGGAGATGGCATAAAAATGAAAGATTATGTGCACCTGCCCAGTCCGCATGGCGGAGGGGCACAAAAACCAAACCTGTTGGTCATCCATGCCATGGGCGAATTTATCCACACGCCCACACAGGATTATTACGCTCCGGATTTTTTGATTAAACTAGGTTATTCCGCCCATGCTTTTGTAACACCCTCCGGAACCATTATAAAATCCCGCGAAGATAACCAGGTTGCCTACCATGCCAAAGGTTTTAATATAAACAGTTTGGGCATAGAATTTTTGGTACCTGGTTTGCATAATTACGCCAGCTTTCTAAATGCCATTGAAAAAGAGTGGCTTTCCATAGAACAGCTTATCGCAGGCGCGGATTATATAAAAGGCAACTGGCTGGCCAATGGGGCCATAAAAACAGTGCGTCATAGCGATCTTTCTCCGGATCGTAAAAAGGACCCCGGTGCTGGTTTCCCCTGGCAAGATTTTTTAAAGATGCTGTCATCCTGAGCTTTGCAAATAATCCTTAACGAGGCAGAACAAAACGCATTTGGCGCCGGCTGGAACAGACGCCAAACCTTCTATGTAATTTTTACCCGCAAGCGCCAGGCACCGGTGGCCATCTTCAGCAATAAAAAATCCGCCGAGTACTGGCAAAAAATATATCTTAAAGAAAGCCGCATCAAACAGGTGCGTGTACGGCTGGAAATGTGATATAAGTCACGTTTATTTTTGCATTATCAACCGCAGGCGTAGTATATTGATTGTGCATAACAAAACACATATTTTCAATTAACAAATTAAAAATGCCTATTATGTTTTAAGATAGGAAACTATAAATGGCATTAAATAGAAAATTTTTAATCGTCCCGGCTCCACAATTCGCAACCATGAAACTTAATGGACAGGTTCTTAAAACAGTAAGAATAATACCTGCTATTTTAGGTGTTAAAGGCGATTTCGGTAAAATTGTAGTGAAAAAATCACGAATTTTGTAACCACCTCATATCCATTGCGTCCTAATAATTTAAGAACATACTGTTTTCTGCCGAAATTTTAAAAAAAAGGAGAAATATGATTGAAGAAGATATAAGGATAGAACTTGATAAAAATTGGGAATTTAAAAAACAAGATACCGCTACTGATAGAGAAATTGAAGCATTCCTACAAGGAGTTGAAAAGGGCAAAGAAATTGGCGCGGAGGAAAAGGCTGAACTTGATGATATTATATTATTCGAAAAACTAGTCTCCAATTTAGTACAAGCTATGAATGCTACTTCAGATTTTATTAAAACTATAATTTCAAGCGGTTTCAAATGTGAAGGGGCAAGATTAAAAATTGAACATAATAAGTCGTTTACAGCAATTCTTATTATTAAAGAAACAGATTTTTGCAGCGATGCATTTTTAGATATTTACAAGCAGGCTATGAAAAAAGAGGATGAACTGAATACTAATACTTTTAATCTTTCATTTTCCTTTATCTCAGATAATAAATTTCTCAATGTCAACTCAATGATAGCCGATGGATTCAAATTCTCTTATGAACGCAAAACTTGATCATGCTCTGCATAATGAAGATACCTGCAATTATCTTGACAAATCAGGTGTATTTAACGATTGGGTAGTGACAACATCATTTTATTCAGCAAAATACTTCGTTGAATATAAAATATTCCCGCTAAAATATCATAAAAAAAAGTATGACGATTTTACTACTTTCTACACAAAGGAGGACATTATGTCCCAAGCTATCAACAGCAGCCAGCAGCTGTTCAACATCATCCAGTTATTACACATCTATATATTGCTTGCCAAAACAGGCAACGCCCGCCCACGCCATCATAAAGATGCCCGGCAACAGCTCAAACAAATACAGGCTTTTTTATTGCAATAACACAGATATATGTTTATTATAGTACAGCATATATAAATCGACCGTAAAGCGAGAGATCCTTCGCTACGCTCCAGGATGACAGAACTGTTTGTCATTCTGAACGCCAGTGAAGAATCTCTCAAGTTAAACTTTAGCGGAGATTATTATTCTTAATAGAATAGTGGTCTTCGCTTTTTTTTGGTCAAAAAAATAATATAAGGGGAATTATATTATGGGAAATCGTAAGCAAAAAGGCTTTTATTTTGCCCTGGCAGCCATCGTTTTAATTGTCATTGTTGCACTGTTTAGCGGGGTGGAATTTACAGGTGATAATATCGAAAGATTTGCCTGGATTATTGGTATTCTTGCCGGAACTTTTTTTGGCGCAAACTTCGGTGAACACTGGACTAAGAAGGGAATTAAAGCGCCTTAGAATCGCCTAGAAAAAAGCATCTCACAATTATTATCAGGGGCTTAAAAATATGGCTTTTATTTTTGATAGTGGCGGGGCAAAATCCGCCACAGCAACGCTGGCCAGCGCCAGCTCGGAAGAAGATGGTTTTCAGTTTACGGGCTTAGATAATGTGGCCAACAAATCCATTTTTTTCGATTACTCTTGTGCGGCAGACACAAAATTTCAGGTGCGTTTCCGTTATCACAACGGCGTAAATTTTGGCGCCTGGCATGTGCTGGTAGATGAGGATAATAATGAATCCTTTGAGTACCAGGTTGGCGATGCTGTCAACTATCCGCAAAGCGGTGTGTGCGAATTCCAATTGTTACGGCAAAATTTTTATAAAGAAAAAGGCATGCGTGGTTTCCAGGTACAGGTGCAGCGTTTAACCGGTGATGGGGATATCACTTTAACCAACGGGATGGAAGTATGAAGTTATTTTTTCCCGTCATCCCGAACTCGTTTCGGGATCTCAGCATGAAAGTTGTTTTACTATTATTAATGCTCTCTTCCTGCGACGTGCTTTATGCCCAAACCATCCGAAATGAGCGGCAGATAAACGAAAAGGTCATTGTAAATCGCCATCTCAAGGACACTACATTAACCTGGGATAAAACTTCCCAGGCTTTTAAGGATTCTGTTGCATCCACAGGAGGTGGGGCAGCTCATACGGGTGATGTAACCGGGACAACGGCTTTAACTGTTGTAGGATTGCGAGGGAAGCCAATTACTGCAGAAGCGCCAACAGATAATTATGTACCTAAATATGATGCAGCTCTTGATACTATCAAATGGGAACCAGACGCTGGTGGAGGAGATTCTACATGGGCTAAAATAACAGTAGATTCTGTCCAAGGTTCTTCAGGAACGAATTTAGTTATAGAAGCACAAAATATAATACTAAGAGATGCAGACGAAGCAGGGGAAGCTGGAATACAAATTTCTACTGCCGGTAATATTATGACTTTTAATGCTACGAACTCAGAACTTAGAATCCAGAACTCAGGCAATGATCTCCAACTATCTTCTGGAAATGATTTGTATTTAATAGGTGGAAGTGGGACAATTCAAGTACAAGGAAATATCACTACAAATGGAACTATCGATGGAATAGACGTTGCAACGGAGGTGGCTGCTAATAATGCTAAAACTACTAATGCAACCCATACGGGTGATGCAATCGGTGCAACGGCTTTAGCGGTTGTGGCATTAAGGGGTAAGCCAATAACGGTTGAAGCGCCAACAGATAATTACCTTCTGAAATATGATGCGGCTCTTGATACCATAAAGTGGGAACCAGACGCAACGGGTGCGGGCGGAAGTGCTTATGCTGATTCGGTTAATATGAACCCTTTGCCAGAAGTGACCGTGGCCACTGGAGCCGATACGATTATTGTTTTAGACGTGACAGACGGAAAATATAAAAAAGCCGTATTTCCTACACCAGCCGGCGGCGGTGATATGGTAACAACAAACAATTTATCAGATGTCGCAAGTGCGCCAACATCAGTTACAAATTTAGGGTTTACAGAAACAGCAACGGCTATTAGCTCAACAGTAACCAGAGATTCAACATGGGATGATGTTGTTGTGAATGATACCTTAAACGCTCTCACAGTTATCGTTAATGGGGTTTTAACAGTTCCTTCAAATATAGATAGAGCAGGGGATTTAAATATTATAGCTACTGGCGCTGATGTTGGAATTGGAAACGCTGGATCAACAAATCCGCAAAACCTCCATATATATGATGGCGGGGCAGATGACGAGCCGGGCGTTTTGGTTTTATATCAAGATGATGGCGGGACTACTTATATATTTTCCAGAACAAACGGAAATTTGGCCGTTCATAGCGCTTTCCCGAGCGACGACGATGCAAGCGGCTCAGATATTTTAACAGAATTGACAGGAGCGCCGATAGCTTCGCCAACATTTACCGGCGTAGTAACTTTTCCCACTCCATTTACTTTGGGCGCGATATCGGTTACAACTACAGGACCACAATTAAACGCCTTGCCTTTTGTGCTGGATGATACTACTAATTTCCAAACAGCATACACGCACAGCCAGGATAATACACAGGCGCATACAGATTACTTGTTGAATAGCGGTGGTGATATTGGCGTTGGATCATATATTTTTGATGGTCTAACTTTGGGCGCTAATGAAAATTTAACTTTAGGAGCCGAAACTTTAGATCATGATGCATCGACCTTTGTTTTTAGTGATGACGTTGTAATTCCCGATGAAGCTTACGGGGCGCCTTGGAATGGTAGCTTAGAAGTACCAACAAAAAACGCTTTGTATGATAAGATTGAAACTTTGGGAGTGGCCGCCGGTGACTCTGATTATTTCAAAATAACAGTAGATACTTTGGCAGGGAAAACCGGAAACCTTACTATCCTCGAAGACACATTAAGGCTCGGTTCAACCGGCATTATTGATGGAATATCAGATTTAACAACATTAGATACTTTAGACGCTGCACAAGTAATTGGTGATACTGTAACGGTTACTGATCTTCTTGTCATGGGTTCTGCAGAAATAACTCCAACAGAATTAGGTTATGTTGACGGGCTTACTTCTGACGCACAAACCCAAATAAACACAAAAAAGGCTGATGTTAATTACTCTACTTTTTATACTCAATTGGATAGTTCTGTTTTAATCGCAGTAGATACCGTAGGAATAGGATTTGCTCACCAATCTTTTGTACTGGATTCAGTTGTAGTTATCACTTATGGGCCGACACCTAATTTTACCTTCCAGATAGTAAATGGCTCAACAAACGTATTTTCAGGAAATCAAACAAAGAGCGCTTCTGGTACGACTGCTTACACCACTTTCTCTGATGGAGCTTTTGAGGCCAAGAGCGATATTTATATTCACTTTCCAACTGTAACAACCCAACCGAAAATTGTAAAAGTAATTTTAATAGGGAAGTAGAATTATGAAAAAATTTTTTACTGTCCTCGGCATGGCTTTAATGGCATTGTTTATTATGCTCTTTTTACAGTCTCAGGCCGTTGTCTCAAACTCTGGTGGTGGTAGTTCGCCTCCCGCTGGAGGTGATTGTATCGCCGATTCTTTTCACTATGATATGACAACCGACCCAACCGGAGATTTTACCGTAAAAGTAGGCAGTGTTAATTATGATGCGACAGACGATGAAATCGATTTGACTGGAAATCCTACCGTATGGACCCTCAACGATTCACTTTGTTCTAATGATATTTGGCTGGCGTGGCAATGGGGGTCGGTGGTTACTTATAGCGGAGGATATTTCAGAACCGATAATAATATGTCAAACAATGCTTATGCTTTAAGAAATAACGCAGACACAAATTGGCCATGGCGAAGATGTATTGGCGGTGGATGTAATGATTTGCAAGTCTTGACAGCTGGACCTCCGGGAGATGGTGATTACGGAGGATTAGAGGTAGAGTTCACAGGAGACGCAACGATTGTAAGGGTTTGGCATTGGGGATCAACTCCACCACCGGCAAGAGGAAGTTGGGGAACGGCTGATATGACTTATACAACCAATCCTGGGGCTTACGATGCCGTGGGGTATTTTGTCGGGCTGTATAATGGTGATTCTTCCGCCGATTCTTTTAAAATGTTTGCAGGAGGGCCACTATAAAAGTGAAAGTTTTTTACTTAATTATAATCGCCTTTAGTTTACAAGCCCAAACTACCATTTATGGTTTAGAATTTGACACAACCGGACAGGACCCGAGCAGTGCTTTTCAGGCCATTCAATTCGCAAATCCAGACGACAATGGTTTACCTATCTGGGGCCCGAATGATGCTGGAGTTACTTATATCTGGGAACTTTATAACCTAAAACAACAGGATGGTTATTATACTACTTTCTTTTGGGCGGACGAGAACTTTCTTTGGGATGGTGGCGGGTCTAATACTTACTATGGTTTTCATCCATATCCGTGGCCAAGTCCGGGAGTAAATACTTCAACCCATGACTGGGAAATTTCCGGCACAGATGGCGGGGCAGATTTTAGATTAACACGCTCAGGGTCGGCCTTAACTGTAGTAAAAAACACAAGTTATATTCAGGCTGCCGTTGTCACTGTTTGGGGCGATGGCTCGAAAAGAGTAGTATTTTATATAGACCTTCCCGACACTACAGATGGAAATGTAATTGAGAACACCGCTCTTGCCAGTTGGGGTGAAACAGACCCGCCAAATCCATTTATTACCTTTGGCGATGCGCCGTGGTTTGCAGCCTTTCAGCATGAAAGAATGGCAGCCACTTTGGGTAGAGTAAAAATAATAACAGGTGCATTAACAGGGGCAGACTTATTAGCAGAAGCAGCCGATATGACTCAATTAGTAACACAAGCAGCAATAGATTCAATATGGTGGGGAATAACTAATTTTGAAACCGTGGACGATTTGACCTGTGACTATGGGACTGCAAGATCTTTTGTATGGGCTAATGGAGCACAAAAAGCTGACTTAGTGCCAGTTGATACTATTGCAATCATTCCGATTAGCACTAAAATGACAGGCGGCGGAAACGCCCAAATGCCGGGCGGTGGCTCAGGGAGCATTAAACCAAAATGACTAAATTCTATAAAATAGGAGTAAAGTAAATGAAAAAATTAATTTTATTGGTATTATTATTACCGCTTTTGGCCTTTGGCCAAAACGAATTTTTCCGCAACGACGTTATCAGCGATCGTAGCGATGGCTTTGCCTATTATACAGCAGAAACGGACAGCGTTTTCTTTTATGAATATAACAGTGGTGATACTTTATGGCTGGCTGGTCCGGATTCCATACATATATATCTGCCAGCTGAAAAAACGCTGGGGAAAATAAAAATTAAGGGCTCCACTACCGGCACAATTTGGCTAAATACCACCCGCCATGGTGTGGCGGCCAATCGCAGATATTCCAGCGGAAATGTTGTAACGGCTATTTTTAAAATTCGTCCGCACGCCATTGTGGGAACCGCCGGTGATCTCATTGGCATCTGGTTTGAGATAGAATATCTACAGGCATATTAGGGGTAAATAAATGAAAAAATTAATTTTAGCTTTAGTGGCAATGGTAATTAGCTGTTCTGTTATTGCAGATGTAGCAACGAGGGGAATTACTTTTGATCCCAATACAGAGGTTGAGATGGACCACTATAACTTGTATGTATGGGTTGGCACAGATACTACGCAATGTAATTTCTTTCAGGAAATGCCGATTGATCCTACTCATCCAAATTATGATAGGCAAATTTCTTATACACCATCATTAAATGATATAACCTATACCGTAAATAGTGATGGAAAGAATTACTTTGCTGTTGTGCTGCAGGCTGTTAATACTTTTGGTGATATGAGCAGGGGAGGTTTTGCTGTTAACTCTACAGATACAGGACACTTTGAATTAACAAGAGGAATTTCTACGCCAAAGACCGTAAAAATATATTAGTCGGATTGAAATAAAATGAAAAATGCGCTAATAATAATTCTCGTTTTCATCGCTGGTTTTGCGGCCTCGTATTTAATACCAGTAAATGAACCCGTTATTGAAAATTTTAAAGGCGCTAAAATTGTAAAGCCGGACACCGTTATTATAAACTCCGTTGTTTTTGATTCTACCAAATCGGATAGTCTCAGGAATTTGATTTCAAAATTGACCAGAAAATTAATCCGGGAAGAAAACAGACCTGCCAAAGTTAAAACAATTACCAAATGGCGGGTCCGCGAAGTTCCTACAAAAGAAGGTTTTAGAGATGAAATAGTAACCGAGTTTAATGAAAGTTTTAAGGATGAAAAACTGGGCAAATTTGTGCGGGCCAAAGTTTTAACCTATGCGCCATCTATTGTGGACAGTATCCAAATATCCGGCGAAGTAGATTTTAAAGAACATTTTAAAGAAATCATTGAGCCACAGGTAAATAAACCGTTGCTAAGCGATGAATGGTCTTACTTCGCTTATGGCGTTGTGGCGGCTATTGTTGTAACCACATTAACTAAATGAAAAAAAGGGGCAGATAATGTTTTTCAGATATTTTTATAAAGAAAATAAATATTTTTGGCATCATTTAGCACTGGCCGCGCTGGGCTCTGTTGGGCTTTTATGGTATGGGATTACGGATCAGAAAACTTTTTTATACCTGCTTGCGCTGGCCATAGTGTTTGAGTTTATCCAGTACTTTTTAAAGGGTTGGTTAAAACACTCACCGCCGCCGGAAATGAAAATTGAATATGGGACATCCGCATACGAGTACTGGCAAAAGAAAATCTTCTGGCTGGATAGTTATGGTGATATTTTTGCGGCTGTGCTTGGTGTACTGATAATTGTTATTCCCTATAACTGGATTTTTGTTTAAATAATAAGGGCTTTGATTATGGCCTCTCTAAAGGATGCGCTGGAGATGTTGACAGGAAACGGAAGTCCGGAAAAGGGGCTGGTATTCAGGACTGTTCACCTGGAGGAAAAAGTTTTATCAATGGAAGATACAATTGAAAGCTTAAATACAACAACGCTGGAAAATAACGTTTTGTTAAAATCAATAGCAAAAAGTGAAAGTAAACCGAAAAAAGCAGTATTTGGAATATCTCCTGAAATGCTTAATAAAGGATGGATGTTATTAATCCGCGCAGGAATTTTAGTTGTTTTGGGTAAAGAAGGTTTTAGTTTATTGGGAGGATAAAATGATCTTAGATATTATTATTGTCTTTTTGGGGGCGATTAGTTACGGCTGGATAGAACAATTTTTATTTGGCCAGGCCAAAAATGTGGGTAGCGGTAACCGTAAAATTGCTGGGAAATTTGCCTGGCCATACCACTTTCCGGCGATGACTATTTTATTATTTGCCATAGCCTGGCCCTGGTGGCAATTATTTCCATTACTGCCGCTGGTTCAGGATCTGTCCTATTTTTATTTTAAAGGACGCAGAATAAAGAAAACAAGCTGGGTGAGTAAAATAGCCGGTCATTTTACCTTTAAGGGAAACGTGGTGCCTTATGCATATTTAATCGCGATTGGTTTTTTTGTTTATTTGCAGTGGTGGCTTTAAATAAAAATGGGGCATAAAAAATTATGCCCCACTCAATAATGGTATGGAATGTTCAATGCCGGCCGTTGTTGAAAACCCTGTTCCACACTTTGCAATACCTGACCATCATCTTCTCCCCGAACACTCCATGTAAATATACCAAAACTTTCCCGCCCCTTTGCCGCAGTGCCCGGCTTAACTCGTCTTTTTCCATTTACAATCTCCAGGGGATTAAATGTGAAAAATTTGAATTTTTGCCTTGGCTTTACCTTTTCAGGAACGAGCAATATGTATTTTTTAAATTGCTATGTCAAGTCTATTCTTTAGTTTTTTTGGGATTAAAAAAACCTTCTAAATAGGTGTCCATTTCCTTTTTATCTTCCTCACTAAATCGCGGATAAGCGTTGACAAGTATATCTACCCAACGTGAGAAACGGGTGGAAGGTTCCTTAACGGAGCTTTGGGGATCTTCTTTAGTACCATAATCGATATGGCTGCCTTCACCAGTTGCCAACCAGTTTAGGTTTAAGCCATAAATCTGGTTCATTTTCTGCAGCCAGGCAGTAGGCGGATCTGTATCGCCCTTAAAATATCTTTGAACAGAATTATGGCTATATCCAGTGGCATCTGCTATCTGATGATTGGTTTTTTTTATTTTTTTCTTAAAAAATTTTAGGTTCTCAACTATCATATTTTACAACAATTTAGGTGCTATTCTTAAATTTTCTACACAATATATTGGTCACTTTTCTATTGACATTACACAATATATTGGTTATTATTTACCCACGTCAACTAAACAAAGGTAACCAAAACAGTGCAAGATTTAATTAAAGAATGGTTTCGCCACGCGCTTATCCAGGACAATCAAAACTACGAGGGTTTCGGAATTTCCCTAACCCCGCCCGTTTCCCGCCAGATGGTAACACGCGTACTTGCTGGCTCTGCCACATCCCCAAGGGTAGAAAACGCCATTCTCGATTATTGCCGTTCTAAATTACCAGTTATACACGCCCGTCTGGAAAATTTTAAAAAGAACAACCACCCTTTGTATGTGGAGAATTTAATTTAATTAGTTACCAAAGTAAACCACAAAAGCTTATGAATTATTCCGACATTACCATCGAAACACTTGGCCGAGAAATTGGCATGGGACGAAATAATCTCTATCATCTGCTGAGGACCTTTAAAATTTTACGTTCTAATAATATGCCACAAGAAAAATATCGCGGCCTGGGCTTCTTTAAAATTTTACACCATAATATTTCCACCAAAAATGGCTCATCCATAAAAGAGCAGATTTTATTAACACCCAAAGGGGCGAGGTGGCTTAAAAAAATTATTTCGGCAATGGCAGAAATAATCCTTGCCAGCTCCCCACCTGCAGGGCAAGGTTACCATAACAATCAACATCATTCAATTACAAACTAAAAGGCTGTTTATAATGCATTATAATAATTGCCGCCGCTATGAAATTATCCGCTTCATGCTGGATGCAAATCCGGCCGGGGTATCACCAAAAGAGATTGCCGCACACCTGGAGCTTTCTTTGAGCACCGTACTAAAATGGGGTGAAGATCCGGACAGTTCCGGCAGTGATATGCCATCCAAATATTTTAAAGCATTTAGCAAATTTACAGATGACCGGCGCCTGTTAGAATGGTTTTTAATTACTACTTTTCCCCAAAAGATAAATGGGGCAGATGGAGATATTATTGATAATCTGCTGAGCCTGGATATACTAAAGGGTGAGTTTTCCCTCGAGGTACGTAACGCTCTGCTGGATAACCATATTGACAGGAATGAGGCCATAATTATGCGCGACAGGGTGGCACGGATAAGGGAACAGTGTGATATAATCACCGAAGAAATTAATATTATGGAAAGGAATTAGCTATGGCCATTTCGGATATGCTAAAGAAAAAACTGGCTGAGCGTGAAAAGGATTATTCACTGGCTATACAGGCCTGTCAAGAAATGGGCGCCATTGCCAGCAGGGCAGCGGATGAGATAATAAAATTAAAAGCAAAATTAAGAAGACTGGAGAAAGCAGCA
>Ga0255047_10002337_pt1 | contig 12600 bp, 15 predicted proteins | sample JV7_2_1_MG_FD_183640 | JGI IMG/M metagenome (GOLD analysis project Ga0255047, IMG submission 183640) | Seawater microbial communities from Jervis Inlet, British Columbia, Canada - JV7_2_1 | ecosystem: Environmental > Aquatic > Marine > Inlet | place: Canada: British Columbia | collected 2016-10-06
AGGGGGCCCGGTAGGACCTGAGGGGCCAGCAGGACCAGGGGGGCCTACAACACTGATACGACTGGGGGGTAATTCAGTTCCTGGGGGGATATTAGAGTCGTCTAATAGCTCACCTCGGCGCATCGAGTTGATGGTCGAGTCTACGAAGAAGCCGGCTGCGTCAATGTTACCCGCAGAGACTCGCATGGCTATCTGCTGCAGCAGCGGACTGATCGGAACTTGAGACCAACGAATCCAGAATTGGACCTCGAAACTAACAGGACTATTCCACTTGTTTTGATCTCGATCGTATGGAGTCGTCTGCCCTAGGTGCGGGTGCGAGAAGTCATAGAATCCAAACTCACGCTGAATAACATCTTGGGACGCCAACAGCATGTGTTGCGTGATGTCTCCTATGATTGCGCTAGAGCCTTCATCGTTAGACACACAATCTATTTGGATGGAGACTGTAGTGATGGCGCCGAAGCCTTCGAGGTGGTCAGGTAGCCGTACTCCGACGCGGTCACCGACTATGACTTTGGAGGGAACTGTCTGGAGCCGGTTGATGTAGAGAGCCGGTGTTTGGTTGCGGCTCTCAGTCTCTTCGTTGTACCCCGCTTCGATGAGGATGTCGGTCTCGGTGATGTCCGGCTTCCAGATCCACGCCAGTCCACTGTCATGGCGGAACCGTTCCCGCATGATTTCGATGAAGATGCCCTGGATGGCGAGGGGAGACCCTGCGGCTATCTTGAGCCGATTCTGATCCGTCTGCGGCCGTACTTGGCTATGTCGGTGTCCGGCCATCAGTAGATGATAGGTGCGTGGTCGAAGTTGGCGGGTATGCGGTACTCAATAGAGTCACGAGCGAGCTCAGATACGGTGAGCTGTTGGTGTACAGCTACTGTCTGCATTTCAGTCGAGTGCCTGTGCTTGACGATGTAGCGTTTGTTTTGGCGTATGTCGACAAAGATGTCATCGACCTCGACTTCAGGGTAGTCAAGTATGGTCAGCCTTTTTTGGCTGAGATCCACTTTGCCCTGAGGTGTCATGGACGTCTGTACATTTTGCACGCCTATGCGTCCACGTATACGCACTGGGGTGAAGTACCCCTCTTCGAATCCAGTGCCGTAGCAGGTATCACATTTAGAGTCTGTGACCTTTTTTGTGAGAGGGTCAAAGCAGTCCCTACAACGCAAGCCCCAATGGCGCCGCTTGAGCACCGCTAGATCAATGCTGTTGAACTTGAAACCAACACTCATATCCCGTTGCATTTTTCTACGAAACAACAGGAGTTTGCGTGAGAGGTTGTCAGGACCAACTACGCGAACCTTCTCAACTTCGGTTCCTGTAGAGTCCGTTGCAGTTACTTTGTAGTAAACGGCACGGCTCAAGGACATGAAGCTCAGGTTCTCCCGAGTATCCGTCGCAAGCGTAGGCGCAGGTGAACTACGCAGAGCATCGAAGAAATGGAAGTCTACGAGGTTGTCTATTACGAGCTCGTACGGTCCTTCAGGAGAGCCAGAACGTTCCAGTTTGAACTTGGCTATTACCGTGGGAGACACCGGAGGAGGCGACACGGTCCACTGCACAAAGACTCCGGTGTCTTCAGGGGAGCGGTATACCGGAGTGGTACGCGTGATTTGAACTTCCATCAGACACCCGGGCTCGCAGGCAGTGCGGATGTGTTGCCCTCCAATACCCTACTGCTCATCGGGTTATCGTGAAAGCGGAACATCCTGTCGATGGTGTCTGAAGGATCTTCGGGATTGCCACCCTTGATGCTGCGCATGCCAGTCAGGCTGCTGTGAGGGAGGGCTAGGTTGTCGCCGGGTACCTGGTTGTGGGTAGTGCCGGGGCTGTTGTCGATGAGACGGTCATCGTCTGATTGGAAGCGGTTGGACGCTGCCTTGGCGATAAAAGACTCTATCTTCTTGGGGCTCATCTTGGTGTAGTTGAGCGCCTTTAGTTCTTTGATCGTGTCGCGAGCTTCTCGCCGGTCCTTGGGGAGCTCTTCGAGGGTACGACGGTGGTCCGGCTTTTCGTTTTGGCTGCGCAGGTAGGCACGGTAAGCGCTGGTTTGCGGTGATGTGTGCAGCATCCAACGGTTGTTGGTAGGGATGTCTAACACTGTGTCACCCTCAGTGTGGTGACCTACGAATACGATAGACTTCTTCTTGTTCTTTTTGATGAAGCTATCCATCAAGCGCTGACGCTCTTTGGCCAGTGTACGGATGTTCGCGTCGGTGTAGTCTCGCTTGCGCATGTCCCCGAATAGCTTCTCGGATGCTGTATCATCAAAGTCATCTAGGTCACGTACTAGCAGGCTGGGATGTTGTTTGGAGAGGCGGTCACCCAGTGTTGTCTTCCCCGACCCAGACGGACCAGCAATGTGCGCTAACACGTTTGCGACCTTCTTCTGTTTGCCGTGGAGCGTGGCGAACACTTTCCGCTCGAACTCTTCGTAGGGCATGGCCTTCATGCTGCGAAAGAAGCGAGGGTCGTCATAGTGCTGAGAGAACGCCTTACGGGCAGCAGTAGCGGAGCTGAACCCAAGCATGCACTTCTGCTCATCGATTTTCTTGAAGTCCGGTGCCTTGCTCGTGGTGATGACGTAGACGTTCTTGGCTTTCTCATGAGGGCCCACGTAACAGTCGACGTGATCACCGTCCATGCCCTCAGTCATGCGGATATATCCGTAGGGATACTTCTGCACTGTAGAGCCATGGCGATCCTCATGTGGATCATACCAGCTGCGGCTAGACCCTTTTCTGTTCTCAATGCTGATGTTGAGATTTCGGAACTTGCGACGTGCGTGGAGTTTGTATGCTCCGGTTTTGTTCAGGATTGCCTTCAGTGAATCCTGTTCAGCTTTTTGGGCAGCCAGTCCCTTCATCAGGTGGCCACCACCTCCAGATATCAACGTGGCAGCGGGCATTGCTAGATAGGTAGCTTGAGGTCCCACCAAATCACTTACGTATTCGCTGAGCTCCTCGTCGGTTGCCTTGAGCCCCTTGAGGTGCTGGTAGCCTTTGTAGTCTGCAACCCCTTCGCTTATCAGCGTGGGCGCCGTGAGACCTAAGGATGCTGCTACTCCCAGTGCTTTTAGCTTATTGGTGGGTAGGTATCGCCCTGCTGCGTATGCTGCTATTGGCGCAGCGAACTGTGCACCCCGAGAAATAGGGTGTTGCATGAACTTGCCGATAGGACTTTCTTGAAACTGAGCGTGGCCTATCTCATGCGCAAGTATGTTGGCGTTGGGGTTGTCCGGGTCCATGATGATGGAAGGTTCGTGTATCCCTTCTTCAGGGTGCACACTGGGGATGTAAGCACCACCACCTGCACCCTTCGCGCCCTTGTGGGGGACGATGGGAACAGGGGAGCTCTCCAGAACCTTCGGGTAGGCCATGGCTGCATTGACTCCGTATCGACGGATCAAGTCAGACAAATCGGCTGGGCCTGATTCTTCACTGGGCGGGGGCATGGCACGCATCACTGCCATTTTGGTGTTCGCGCTTTGTTGTACACCGACAGGAAAGACGTGGGCGTCGTTGTGAGGGTCACGGAGCACATGGCGATCGTGCTCGTCCATGTGGGTGTTGGCCTGATGATGCGGGCTCTCGTTGGTGCGCATGCGCTCGCTGCCAGCATCTCCTGTGGCTGAGGAAATGGTGCCGTACATGGCCTCACCCATTTCGGGTTCGGCCGCGACCTTAGCAGTGCCAGTGTCAGCGGCTGCCTGCGCGAGGCCTCGCTTGTAGAAGAAGTCCTTCATTTCTGGCCGCGGATATCATCCTTCGCCCAAGGGTCAAGGCGTTTGCCCTTCCACTTCGGTTTACCTTCTTGCAGGATTTCTACGAATTCGTAGAACCATTTAGGAACTAAGTAGGCAGCTGGGAGTTCGCCTTCGACGATCTCATACCCTTTGTCTATCTCGTCGAACTTCTCCTGTAACCCACCCTCTGCCAACATCACCAGCACTTCGGTGCGCGTCATATAGAGCCCCCCATGGCACGTCTCTGTGGTGAACCAAAGCCTGCAGCTGAGTCTGCGGTGGACATGCTGGTCTGCAGGGAGTGCTGCAGGTTCATACCAGGAGGCTTGTCACCACGGGGATCAGTGATGCTGGGGTTCTTGCCCATACCCGGCAGCTTGGGAGCTTGAGGCATCTGGGGTGCTTGGGGAGGTTTCGGTGCGCCTGCGACACCCATCATGGACGTGGAGCTCGACGGGAGCCCACTGGAGATTCCACCTAGACCCATACCACCAGCGGCGTATTTGGAGCCGTGGGGTTGCGTGACGGGAGTCTCAGGAGCGTAGCTTTGGTCGTAGTCTTCATTGGCGTTGAAGGCTTCACTCATCGCGCTGGACATGCGCTTGAAGCGATTGGGGTCTGCGGCGTCATGGTCGTAACCACCTTCGCCGTAGCCCGCGTCGTGGCTGGACACGCCATCCCCTGAGTCAGCCGTCTTGTTGATGCCGCCTGCGGAGGGCATGCCTATGCCGCTCTCTTCACCCGTCTGAAACGGCTCGCGGTCGAACTCGGCCCACAACTCCTGCTTTTCATTGGCGCGGGCGTCCCCCGCGCCTCCTCCATGCGCAATAGGGCCTGCCACAGTCGCCAACTTTTGGCGTGCAGCTAATGCCCCACTCAAGTAGGCGAGCTGTAGATATCTAGCGCTCATTGATGTTGTAATTCGAGTTGTAGTAACTGGGTGAGCCCAGGGCTGCTACAGATCGTTCGTGACTTTTGTCGTCGTCTTCTTTGCGTCGCCTTCCAGAGGCCAGATGCTTTTGGAGCTCCCGTTGCATCTTGTAAGGGTCTGTGAAGATGTCGCCTAGGTCGTCTTGACGCTTGGTTTGTTTCTTGTGCTCGCGACGCCCGGCATCTGCGCCGAGAGGGCGGCCTATGAGCGCTCCAAGGGTGCCCATCCCAGCTCCACCTATGAGTGCGCCTAGGCCTGGACGCTTGGCCAGTCCACCGAGGCCCATACCTGTCAGCGCACCAATGCCACCCCCAAGTGCGCCACCACCTAGGGTACCTTTGAGTTTCCCACTCTCCATGAAATCTTGCTCAGAAGAGATAGGAGTGGTCAGTGCCCGCTGGAGGAACGAGTCCAGTTCAGTTTGGCGAATGTCGGAAGGCATATCGGCATCCTCCAACATGGATCGTTCACCTTCACCGATTTCCGGCAGGCGCTGTAGGCCTAGCTTCACAAAAGCTTCGTGTCGACCGGTGGCGTAGGATACTTGCAGATACGGGTGCACGGTGACCTCAGCTGTGGTGGAAGCGGCTTACGTTGCGGTAGCCAGAGCTCAAGCTACCGTACGCGCATTCAAGATTGTTCTGAGTTTTGATGCGGGTAGTGAGCTGCATCCACTCGTTGTTCAGGGTTTGGTACAGCGCGATGTAGAGAGGGTACTTGTCGTCTATTCCAATGGGAGCGACATCACCATCTTGATAAGTAGCCTGATTTCGTAGTTGGAGGATGGCGCAGCTGTTGATCAAATACGCCGTTACCCCCAACAACAGAATGTACTGGAGGTGCGCGGGCCATCCCTGAGGGGAAATCATGGACTGGGGTGTGAGTGCGTTGTACTTGGACGTCACCATTTCAATACCCTGGTTGATGTCATCGAGGGTGAATTCGACAGCATCAAGCAGGATATTTTTGTCCGGCGTGTCCTGCATAAATCTGCGGACTTGATCTACGGTCAGGATGACCGGAGTTGCCGGTGTGGCGACGACAGGCATTTAGGACCAGTCCCATCCAAGGCCGAAGGTTGCACGAAGAATAGCGCCACTGGCAGCAGCGGTGCTGATGAAGTACAGGTGTTGGCCTGGGTGAAGCAGAACACCTGTGTCAGCAACGCGCGGGTCGTAGGTCTTGGAGATGTACTGGGTGGCAGCGAACGTGTCGACGATGATGTCTTCTTCACGGTAGAGCGCAGCATCGGCAGCGTCATAGGGGACGTTACTGACGTTGTCAGGGCGAGCTCCAGTGCCATCGATGCCTGCCACATGCAGCGTCAGGGCCGCAGAGGCGCCCAGGTTGGCCGTCAGGTGCATGAGGCGGATAGGCTTGCCCGTGTCGATGGGACAAACGATACGCCCACCAGCAGCCTGCTGGGGGTATTTGAAGATCCCACGCTCCATGACCATGAAAGGTCCAACACCGCCACCTCCTACATCATCAAGCGCTTGGGTGTCGCTGAATTGGTTGGCTCCCGTCAGGAAAATCTGGATCGTGGTCAGGTTGCCGAATTTCAGCCCTGCAGTGGTTCGCGGAGTACCCATGATTATACCGTTACCTCTGTGGTATCTGGACCGAACTCATTGGTCTTGTGATACACGATTGTATACGTTTCGCCCGGCTCGACAAAGACCGGACTGAGCCAAGTTCCGCCTGCATTCGTGATGGTAGAGCCCACTACGTTGGCCAGTTGATTTGTGTCCCAGTCAATCTTCTTGTACACGCGGATCGTCGCTCCGTCGATGGGAGTGCCACCCTGTGATACGTATTGTAGAGCGTTTTGACTGCCTGTGTCAGCAGCCAACGCGATGAAATGCAGCGTCGGGACTTCAACAGGGTCATTGCCGGCTTTGAAAGGCGTGGGGGCTTCGTCTTCGGCGGTGTTTCCAAACCGGTCGAGTACCCGCATCCGGTAGTATCGGTAGGGGATTTCGATGTCGTCATAGAAAAAGTAGCCCCCAGCGTCGTCGTAGTTTACGCCAGGGATTTGGTGAAGGATCTGCACCAACGTGGTGTACGGCCCTTCAATGCCGGTGTCGCTACTGAGAACGTCGTAGGCGATGATGTTTGGCGTGGTGCCTGGTAGCCATTTGATTCGTTGTGTCGCCATGGTTTACCACCTAGCAAAACGCGCGCAGCATCTCAAGGATGTGCGCGCGTCTTAGTGCGAGAGATGCGTAGCGGTTATTTTTTGCTGCGTTTACGCCTACGACTTGAAGAACTTCTTTCAGCAGGCTCTTCTGCAGCAGATTCGGACACGGGTTCCTCTGCGGCGGGGGGAGCAGGCTCTGGTTCTGGCTTAGCTTCAGCCGGAACTTTGACAGTCTTCTCGTCGTCCCGTGCTGACTCCGTGGAAGGAGGCGGCTTGGGAGCTGCTGCCTTTTTGGGGGCAGCCTTCTTGGGTGTAGGCGCTGCTGGCGGAGCGGTCGCAAGAACAGGGGCACCGTCCTTGGTGATCTCCGCCAACATCTCCTGCCGCATGTATTTCTGGACGAGCTCGTGGCCGAGGCCTTCGTCAGTAACACACCGCACGCGGAAACTACGCTGGTTGAAGAGCAGAGGCTGCCCTGCGTAGTCCTTGACCTGACTTAGATCGAGGGTGCAGGGCTTGGTCAGTTTTAGCCAGTGAAGCTTCATGTCATTACCTAACGCTGGGGCCAGGGCCGCAGACTATCAGGTGATGTCTACGCGGACCATCGAAGCGGTGTTACCGATGCCGATGCCCGGTGCCGCGTACGAGTGGAAGAAGATCATGTCCGCTTCCTGCTTGATGAACAGAGTCGCATCTTGCAGGAGGAAGAAGTTGCCGAAGAAGTTCTCCGGCGCGAACATGTACATCGAGTGCGTCGCGCCACCTTGCGGTGTGAGGATGTCCGTCTTGATGGTCGAGACCACCGGGATACCCCAGAGACGCTCTTCCTTCTCGATGCCCTCACGGTAGTGAGCGGACGCCACGTCGTCACCGACGCTGGTCGCAGGCAGGTCGAGAGCCTCGTAGTAGGTCTGCTTGGTCATCAGGATCTTGCCGATGGGCAGGCGCCGACCGACGAGATTCTGGAAGCCCAGCTTGAAGGCAGCCGACGTAAAGCCAGCAGCCGCCACGACCTGTGCGGGGAGCGTTGCCAGAAGGGTGTTCACCGTACCGATGAACTTGATGTCCTCCTGGTCGGCCATGTCCTTCACAGAGTTGTCCGAAAGGATCTTTCGGATGTCGTTCTGGTAGGTCATGAGCTCGAACTTGCTCTTGCGGAACCGCTGTGACTCAGTCTTTCCGAAGAAGACTGCGTAACGCGGGCCGCGGAACAGAGTCCGAGGACCAGTGCCGTGGAAGGGAACGAACGTCGCTACGGAGTCAGGCTCCTTCTCGACGATCTTCTTCGGCTGGTCGGTGTTCTCGTCCCGATCGATCTCGTCGTCGGCCAGAAGGACCGGCGGAAGAATCTCACGGACGAAGGCCTCTTGGCGCATCTTGGTCCGGATGAAGGCAGACCCCTCTTCGGTGGCCTCCTTCACTCGGCCCTGCTCCAGCTTCCGAACGAAGTTGGAGTTGATGAACTGCGCCGAGACCTTCTCGGTTTCAGTGCGGTATGAAGGGCTGCTCATTGCTATCTCCGTGTCCTTGTTGGGCTAGCGCCGGGATCAGAGATCCAGCTCTACAACGATGGTGGCGTCGGTGGCGACGTTGTTTTCCAGAACGGTTCCGATGACCTGCGTAGTGGCGGTGCCACCAGCGTCAGTCAGAAGCCCTGATACGAAAGAGACCTTACCTGCCACAGGGAAGGTCTGGGCACCTGCGAGCTTGTCGGTCTTGACCGTGAGCTTGCCGCGAAGGCAGACCACTTTCTCAACGAACTGCGCTGAGGTGTCCTGACCATTGCCTTCCAGCACCACGTACACCTGGAGCGGCTGCGCCGTACCAAGGGTCACGTTAGCGGGAGTGCTTGCTACGTCTACCGTACCCGCCGCTGCCACATCTACGATGTAGCCGGGAAGCAGGGTTACGGGGACGCCGCCGGGTGCATTCGGGGGAAGCGACTGGTCGATGCTGGCATCGCCACCCGGTTCCCAGCCCCGGAGAACATCGAACTTGTCGTTTAGGTTCGCCATCTGGGTTATATCTCCTGAGCCTACTCGTTTATGATCCAGTCAAGGAACTTGTCATCTGCGCGTGCAGCTGCTTCCTTGACAGTACGTGGGATTGGGTTGTCCGAGATCTCTGCAGGCCCGCCTAATGATTCAGGTGAGTCTCCAGTATTGTTGGCTACCTTTAGTAAGTGATCAAGGGCTTCTTGATCAAGGCCCGCCAACTTTTTCCTGAGAGAGTCCGGCATGCTTTCACCGGTCGAGGCTTCATAGCGCGACGACATGGTCGTGATGCGCTTGTCTTTAGCCTGTTTCTCTTCTGCGAATTTCGTGTGCTCGATGTCATCTACGTACGTAGCGACCGAGTCAAGGATATCCGCGACCTTTTCATAGCTGACGTTACTCACGACAACCCCTCCGTCAAGTGACCAAGTCCGACGGCTGCGGTGAGCATCTGCGCCGCTTTTGTAAGGCGAATCTCTTCATTGTTTGCGCCTTGCTCACGGATCTGTGTAGCAAGTTTGCGGAGCTCGTCACCGAGCGCGCTAGCGGTGCGCATTTGGCCAGGCCGTGCAGTAGGTTGTACCGCCCCTGTCTGCGTCATGTTGGCAGCGCCTTGGGCTACGTTGCTGCCTACTGCGCCTCCGGTGCCCATGCCTTTCATGGCACCGTAAGCCCCACCAACCAGGCTGCCCACCGGGCCTAATAGGCTTCCCGCTGCAGCACCAGCGGCGCCCCCAGCGAGAGCACCTCCAGCACTGCCTGCCATACCGCCTGCCATTTGTGCGCCGGTAGTGCTGCCTCCAAAGACAGCAAGTTTGGCGCCTTGCACTACGGTTTTCAGATCAGCGCTCGTGACGTTTGTGTCTTCGTAGTCACGGATATTCTCGGCTGCTTGCTTGATAGCAATGCCGATATCCGTCTTTAGATTCGATTCCGAATCCGATGCAGTTTTCTCGCTACCCACCTCTACTGAGGTGAGTACGTCGCGAGTCAATGCACCTATGTCTACGTAACGCGACATTGATTACTTTGCTGCGCGGGCCTGCTCGACGAGGTTGTGCGCGACCGCTTGGCCTGCGTAGTGAACCTCGGAGGCTGTTTTGTGGATTGCAGCGAGCTGGTCTTTGTAGCCTTGCTCGTACTGTGCGTTGGCGCGCTTTTCCATGTCAGTGACGGCCTGTTGGTAGCCAGCCTGAGCTGCTTGCTTGACCTGGCCGGGCTGAATTGACGCGACGGTAGCCGTCTTCACGCCCTGTGAGGTGAGTGCACTGTCGTATGCAGCGAAGCGCTCCATGAAGCCATCAGCCACGGCGGCACCCATGTGGTGGGCTTGCTTCTCCAGCTGTGCTTGCTCTGCTGCTTGAGCGGTCTTCGCCATTGTGGCGAGATCTGAAGCAGGAGCTGCTGGGGCGTTGGCCGAAGCCGTCTTTGTGCTCGCATCAGACACGGCTCGTACCTGGTCTAGCATACGTGCTTGGACTGTTTGCTCCGGCTGCACAGCTGCTGTTTTTTCTGTGACACCCGGATCCGACTCGTCGAGTCGGGTGAGAATTCGAGTAAATGCGTTTTCGGTCGACATTACGCCCTCTCTGAAGGGTTTCGTGGTTAATGATAGGCTAGCGTGTTTCTGAACACAAGTGTTACTCAGCCCACTTAACTATAGAGGTTCCGAGTGCTTGCGCTGTTCTATCAAGGTTCAGATTGGGCCCAAAGAAGGGCGTCATCTCATCATGAACTTCAGCGTGCTTGAGAGAACGCATGAAGGCAGTGGCGTACTTCACTGGGAGAGGGTGTACAGGACCGTCCACTGACCGACGATGAGTGTACATGATTTCCGGCGCAATAACAGAGGCTCTTTTGGGAACCATCTCTGTCCAACCTGAAATGGTCTCTCCCTGATCTGTTTGAACACGCGGCCCTATTGTTTTTGGAGACCGCAGAGCATGGCCAGCACCCATAGCACCAAGACCTAGACCTGCTGCGCCCACTGCCAATTGCGGAAGCCCGCGTAATTTCTTGCTAAGTCCCATGCCAAGAGCGCCAGCACCTAGTAGCGCGCCTGCTCCCATCATGCCAGCTCCGACTCCAGCGTCTACCCCTTTTTGGGCCAACGCGTTGCGAGCTAAAGAGTCGTGAGTTTTCTGTACGGTGCCGTAGTTGGTCTCGTAGCCCTGCCCTGTGTTGGGGTCAGTCCACGAAACCATGTCTGTGAGCCCACGCTCTTCGCCACGTAGTCCCTCAGGGACAGCCTGGCGGTACAGATAGTCCTCTGTCACAGAACTGGGCTGGTAGGCCGCTAGTTTTTCCGCCAACGCAGGTTGGGGGGACGCTGCATCTTCTAGATGACCTAGTTTCAAGATCGTATCGTAGAACCGAGGGTACTCACTGAAGATCTGGTAAATGAGACCAACATGGCGACTTGCAGACTTAACCGTGGACTTGTCTACCTTGGATTCTTCGCCAGGTTTCATGCGCCCCAAGAAGTACTTGAGGAGTTCGCCTATTCCCAGAGGAAGCCCCATGTCATCGGCGGTGCCCAGTGCTTCTGAAGGCTTGTACGCAATCATCATACGTACCATGTCTTGATCTGGTTTTTGTCCGTCGGGCGGACATTCTTTTGTGTAACGCTCGATGAGCCGTGCGTCGCCCTTATCGAGGTTGGACACTGACGCGGCAGGCTCACCGCCTATGATTTTCTCGATGTCCCCAGCCTTGCGCATAGCAGCGGCTTTGGCTGTGATGTCTTCACATATTTCCCCGAGCTCGTAGCTGGCGGTGCGTATCTCGTACACACGGGCCACCTTCTTGAGCATGTACCCAGTGCGGTCTGCAGGGCGGAGAACCCACGAGCTATCGAAGAAGTTGGGGCTGGGATTCAGGGCTGCGTATTGGATGCCTGAATCAGAAGCGATTTTACCCATCTCATATTTGAGATGATCACAGTACTCACCACGTGTGCGAGCCTTGTTGCCGCAGTCAGTGCACACATCATACTTGATGCGACAGCCCATGGACTTGGCGGGGTATTCTCCAGCCGCGATCTTTTCCAGCAGGCGGGGTGCTTTGCTGTGGTCGAAGTCTTCAACGACTTCTACACGCCGCATGTGTGGATTCCAGAAGGCTTTCTTTACGCTACCAATAGCCTTGGCTGGATCGGAGTTGGCGTGATGCTCAAAGACGTGAGCATTTTCGTAGGACTTGTAGTGCTTGGGCAACACTTCATGTGCTGCGATTTTCCCGCGGACAGGCTCAGAGGGGAAACCATCGCCGTTACGGTTAGGCCCATACGTTTCGTGGTCACCCAGCCCTACAACTAGGACTACGGATTTTCCGGGCTCTGGCTCTACACAGCGTACGTAGTCCTCTGCAGGACTATTTGACGCAGTCTTGCTGAGAGACGTGTGCTCTCGTAGCAGCCGCCCATTGCGGCCCCACGTAGAGATCAGCTGTACGGTCGGTTCGCCTGTGGGAAACCGCTCGTCTAGCAGAATGATTTTAGAGCGGTACTGCACAACGTGTTAGCCGAATGCTTTGGCCTTCATGAGCATGTCCATCATCTTGTCCTCCATCGCAGGAGTCGCGTTCTTAGGGCCGCCCATACCCCTAAGAAGTGTGCTACGGCTGGCAGCTGCCTGCGGTGCGTTGGCAGCGTTACTGGCTCGGAGTTTGGCCATGTCGAGACCTTGGCCGACTTCACCGCTAAACGGACTTGGGCCCTTCGGTGCAGAGAATAGTCCACCACCACCAGCTCCGGGCGGTGGGACTATCTGCATCATCTCTTTCA
>Ga0255047_10002338_pt1 | contig 12599 bp, 15 predicted proteins | sample JV7_2_1_MG_FD_183640 | JGI IMG/M metagenome (GOLD analysis project Ga0255047, IMG submission 183640) | Seawater microbial communities from Jervis Inlet, British Columbia, Canada - JV7_2_1 | ecosystem: Environmental > Aquatic > Marine > Inlet | place: Canada: British Columbia | collected 2016-10-06
TAAATGCGCCCCCAAGATACGCGGCTCCGCCAGCTAAAGCCAAGGGACCAATAGACTGTGTTAGGAGGCCGGGGCCCGCTTTGTCAAGGGCAGCTTCTTTTATAATCTTCGCAGCGGCGGGGCCTACCCTAAGTTCCGCTGCGCGGTCGAACCCTATTTGTTTTAGAACGTCGGCTTGGCTTAAAATTTCTTTGCCTTTTCCTCCGCGTAAATAAGAAGAAGCTTTACCCAAAAGTTCTGAGTCAAAAACTTTCCCTGCGTCAGGAGTCTCAAATCCCGCTATTTCGGAAAGGAAATGATATGCATCATCACCCGTGGATTCTGCACCGCCCCCTAAGAGGGTGGTTGAAGTTCCTTCACCGAGCAGGGGATCACCACTACTGATATTCGGTACGGCTCTTGTTCCCAAACTTGTGGGATGCTCAAACAAACCTGTGGCAGAGGGATCTGCACCAAACGGACCGCTGAAGTCTCCAGTAACGCTGCCAGTATCGAAGGGAACATTACCAAGGTTAGGAGTAACAGAAGATACGGTTGGCGCGGTGCCCCCTAACGGAACGAACCCTTTGGTCCCTAAACCGGTAGACCCAAACGCAGCACCTTCGCCGGTAAACATTCCGGGAATGTCACCACTTGTAATACTTCCCAAAAGTTGGTCGCCCGCTGCGGAACTAGCTGTAACCGATTCAGGGCTGTAAACGGCTCTAGTGAAAGGATTGTCCCCACCAATTGACGCAGCATACTGCGTCCCGCCGGGAACAGGCATAGCCCCGGTGAAGGAACCTTCCAAGCCTCCCATAAACGTACCGGTGTCAGAAAAAGCCCCTTTAAAGCCCGCGCCTAGCGAAGCCAATCCCCCGCTTATAAGACCCGATTTCAGGGCATCTTTTATAGAACCGCCCCCTACGAGAGTGCCAATGCCGCTGCCTAAAAAACTAGCGCCAAAAGTACCCGGACCAAATGCGGTACCCAAGAAAGGTATGCCAAACGCAGCAGCCGCAATTGGAATAACAATCGGAGCGGCTTTTTTGACTATCTTAACTACGCTCTTAACAATCTTTTTGATGCCTCTGAATATGCTCTTGAAAAAGAATTCAGGCATCCCCGTATCCGGGTTCAAACTGTTTAATTCGTTGCCAACAACATATCTTTGCGGATCAATGCCCATTCCACGCATCTGATCGAACAGAAGTTCCCGGATCTTCGGGTTCGCGTCCAAGACTTCCATTGGTACAACAGTTTCACCTTCCGCCGCGTGAACAACATAAATGTCCCCGTGTCGCCCGTATTCGGCAAGATGATCCGCTTGTTCTTGCAAAGACCCAAGACCAACCGGAGCCATGATATAATCAGGGGAAGAATCTGCGAAGGATTGTAGCCCGGTATCCAGGGTTTGGTGTGTCTGTTGTAACATCACGTAAGCTCCAAAACGTTTGCAAACGCCATAATTTTTGACGCTGTGTCACAATTAAGAATAAGCGTGTCACCGGTTTCAAGAACAAAAGGCCCGGTGTGGGACACGTCTGCGGTCGTCGCTATGCTGTCTTTTTGAAGCGTGACCGTTGCTGAAGCCGAACTATCAGTTATCTTCAACAATACCACTATCGTACCGGAATGACTATTGTACAAGTTTAAGTCTTTAACGATAGCTGTCGTAGTTGAAGGGCACGTGTAAATCGTAACGTCACCCGTAGAGCCAACCGTCGTAAGAATGTTTTTATACGCAGAAGCCATTAGCCCATAAACCAGTTCAAACTGTTCGTGTCATCTTCCCCACTGATGACCGAAGGAATCTCGGTTTTGGTCAACGCCGTTTCTATGTCGCTGACAAGTTGAATCATTGAATCCACATCATATTCTTGCGGGAGCAATGGAAGAGACACTTCAAGCAACTTAGCCATTAGCGCCTACCATCCGGTCTGAGGTCCAAACGAACATCGCCCAAGGTCCACTGAACATCGCCAGCATTGCTTTGCACCCTTAGTACCGCAGACCTCGCCCTAGATCGTAAAAAGGCTTGCTCTGTAGAACTGGAGATAGAACTAGTAGAGTTTGTTGCCAGACTGTTTCCGGGGTAATCCCTTGTTTTCAAAACATAATCTATCGTAGTGTTTGAACTTGAACTGGATATATCAACATCGGGTATAAGCCGACTAATAAACGAAAACTGTTCTCCGTCCCCTAACGCAAACACAGAAGACTCAATAAACGGTGACATTGGATCGCCGTCATCTGTAGTCCCTGTTTCGTGGGCATATACATAATTCAGACTGTCGGATACGCCAGCGGCTCGGGGTCTGGAGTGCAATCCAAAATCTACCCACGCTGTTCTAGACAACGAACCAATGTCCCAGGTGTTGTCTTCATAATTGTATTTAGCGTATCGGTCTATGTCGTCACTGCCAGACGAACAATAGAACCAAAAAACCTCATTAAACATCCGATTTGCGCCAGCAAAGAACTTTAACGTCTGGTCTAGGTTTATGTCGTCAAACACGTACCTCAATACGGTGCAGGGAATTGTTTGTATTTGACCGCTAAAAACAAAGAAGTTTTCTTTGTCCATCCAGAAAACGCGGCTTCCAATAGCCGTCGCGGCATTCGGAGAGATAACCGACACGTTGTTGGCTAAGAGGTTGAACGAAAACGTGAACGGCGGGCCAACAAATCTCATGCCGTACAACGAAGAATCCGTCCAAATTAAAATCTGCTGTCGAGTTTCAATTCCTGCAATTATTTCAGAACCAGAGGATAAACGTTGATCGCCTGACGTATTGGTTACTTGCGGGGTCCAATCGACCGCGCTCTCTTGATCCGACCAACGAACTAGAAGAAGATCTTGGTCCGTGGTTCCTATGGTGTTCGCCCCAAGACAGATGACATGCCTGTCCGTATCAGACACTAGGACTTGCCTCGCTATGGTGGGTGCGTCGGATGCGCCCGTCTGAGCACCCAAATCTGTAGCCCTGGTGGATAGACCTAAAGTAGCGTCCCAATAATAAATGTTGTCGTCACGAACATTTATTATCAAATCCTCCCCCCAGTTGTCCTGGGACCAAAGACGAGTTTCCCCCGTTGTAAAGGGTGAAACAGCATCGCCAAACCCGTAGAACCCGTGGGCTTCCTTTACCATATCGTCGTCTGAGTGAGCCGCTGCCGTCGTTCCTTTAGCCCCGCGAACAACCCCCGCATCAAGAGTGTTGCTCGACTTTCCAGTGTACTGGATAAGCTCTTCTCCAATTAATATCAGACCAACATAGGTGGCCGTTGCGCCACTGGAATGAGTTGCCGTGGTGGTCCCATCAGCACCCCTAGTAATGTCACCAAGAACATTGCCGGAATTTGTTTTGTATTCGATATTTTCGCTGTCAATCTTAATGGTTCCCTTGGAAGGCATTCCAGAGGAATCCGCCAATTTAATAGTCGTATCTACGATGGTGACAGCAGCACTTGTTGTCGTGGACGCCGTTTCAAAAAGTGCCGCAGAAGTAAGAGCTATCGACGTTGCGCTGTCCGTTATCGCGCCATCTAGCGTGGTCTGAGAATACGTTAAAGTTAAGCCGCCAAAAAATCCCGCACCAAAACCGGATTGTGAAACTACCGCCTCGCTACCTACATGGATTTGATAGTTGGCAATTACAGCAGAACCGCCACCGGCTGTTGAACCAGAACTAGCAGAACCGCCAGTGTCCACCGTAAAACTATTTGCCGAAATGACAGAAGCTATAACTTGTTCTTTGTTCAAGTTGGCGGTCGTCAACCCGTCAAAAGTAGTAGCTCCGCTAAAAGTAACGTAATCACCCTCAACCGCCGAGTGTCCCGCTGCCGTAACGGTTATAATTCCAGATCCAGAACTTCCGCTTGTAAAGGGGTTGGTGCCTAAAGTCGCCGTACTCCGAATGGGGGTAATGTCGTAATAGGCGCGTCCGTTTTCTATATAAAACTTCGACGTTGTACCCGCGCCCATGAGTTTCAACGCGCTTAGAGTAACCCAACATTTAAGGGATCGAACGGTTCCCTCTACGAAAGACGCACTTACGCGCTGCCATCCACCCATCTTTTCCGGGCGACCTTTTCGGAAGCGGATTAAATTTGAGTCGCGCCAACCCTGTGCGTCTGCAAAAGACGTACTTTCCCGGTTAATCCCAGGTCTAAATTGAACTTTTGTTAGAGGCATCTACATCTTCCATAGCATACCTGCCAACATTAAAATAACCGCGCCAGCAGACCCTATTAAAATCATCTCAAGACGTTTTATACGCTCAACAGTTTCTTTCCAACGTTCCGCACATACCGCTTCGTGGGTATTTAATTTCGCGTCAACGTCTCTTACTGTCGTAGGCACGGTATTAACCTACTGCTGAAGAATCTTCTTGTTTCTCTTCTTCCAAACCAGAGATCAACTGGCCCGTAAAATCTCGGATGGCAGCAGTCGTTTGAGCGAATGCTCGTTGATGCACAATTTGCTGTTTTTGCAATTCTTGAATATGACTAGCCAAATATTTCTGTTCGTCTGTGGGGTCATTGGAAACATACGATTTGCGAACACCCTTTACATCGTCAACCACAAACCGGATCACATTTTCCGTATCATCAGACATTTTATTCTCCTAATCGTTCCAAGCACTGGGTGTACCCCACACTTCGGGGGGATTTTTCTTACGCTCAATCTGCGCGTCAACCTTAGCCTTTAAGGTGTCTTCGTTTCGCACCGGGTCTTCGTCCGCCAATGCAGCTAATACCCATGCCTGACATTGCGCTTTCGTCACATCTGCATAAGCCGTGAAGTTATCGGGGTCAGGATTTCCTACCATTGTTGAATCGGAAAAATACCCTTGGTATGGATTGCCATCAGGATCATTCTCACTGTCCACACCTAAAAAAGTCCAAGAAACTTTAAAGACAACATTATCTAAATCGTCTTCTTTAGTCTTTCTTTCCAGATTAGTTATTTGCCATGTGTATGTAATTGCCACTTTAATCTCCTTCTATTTGGCTGCGGGTTTTTCTGGCTCGACGATTACCCGGCCTTCTTCGTCGGTCCACTCTGTCTTTTCGTCGCGCATATGCGGATCGTGTCGTTCACCGACTACCATCCAACTGATTGTGTCGGTGCAGTCATCGGCTTGCGCTTCGATGGTCAGGGTCGCACCGGATACCGACCCACGCACGGCGGTCCACCCGGTTTCGTTGCTGGTGAAACATTGAATGTCCCGACATAGAACCTCAAATGTGCCGCTTGTCATCCCAGCCGCTGCGTCAATATCAACGGTTGCCGAACCGCTAGACAGCGTGGCACGACCGCGATAGATCAGATCGGCCTGCGGGCCTTCGACAAAGCTATGTACGAGGAAATGAGTGTCTTTTTTGGCTGGCAGCGGGTGGTCGATTTTGAAGCTGCCAGAGCCTTTTGAAAGTGCGCCGCCAATCGCAACAGCACCACTGCCAGTAAAAGTATAGCTAGAGCCGCCAAAACTAATGGCGCCAGCGACGCCTCTCATGGAAGCAGAGGTTCCGCCGCTAGTACCCGAATCGTACCAAGCAATATACTTTTCGTTAGGAACATTAACACCTATGTTAGCTGCAACTGAACCACCCAACACACCTATGCCACCAGCGAACGTGGCATTGCCTGTATTTGTGAGTGTTAGAGCATCAGTTCCCTCTACTTGACCTACCAAATAACTGGACCCGCCGGTCGAGCCGGTCATCCTTGCGCCCCAACTTGCGCGGACGGAAGCGCCAGCCGGACTTGAAGCATCGCCACTATAAAATTGAAGCTGTGCGAAGTCTGCGCTCGTTGACCACGATGCGCTATTTTCTGTGGCTCGTAGCTCCAAGGTCACGGGGCTTGACCCGGCAGAGGTATCTTTTTCAAGTTTTACTGCGCCAGAGAACGTGGCAGTCTGAGAGCCAGATGCACCAGCCAACGTTAAATTTGTAACTTGGTTATCCGCTTCAAGTCTGGTTGAAGCACCTACTTTACTGGTGAACAGTCGTCCAATTCCTGCGTCGTAGTCCCATAGCATCCCATAGCCAACTCCACCATTAGTGCTAGGACTGCTGATACCAATTACACCTTCGTCAGCGTCAGGTAACCCGATAACCAATCCGGCATTTGTATTACTTTCAATAACAACATCATTAAAATTAGCCGGTGCAGCCCATGTTCCAGCAGAACCTGTGACGATATTTAACAATGCTTCGGGTGCGGCAGTTCCAATTCCAACTAGATTAGCGCCGCCGTCGACAAACAGCATGTTGGCATTGCCGTCTGATTCAACACGGAAGTCTAAATCCGCGCCAGATTCGTTAAATACAGCGCCACCGGTTGCTGGTAGGCCATTTAACGACAGAGCAGAGATGGTCGAACCCGCGCTGCTCACATACATAATTAAAGCGCCGTCTTCTCCACCACCAGTTGGATCAACGAGAAAGCCGTTCATATAGGCGTATGTTGTGGCGTTGCTGCCAGCGTCTTCGCCGTTAAAATATATTCCTCCAAGCACATCATTAGCAGCGGGGCTTGCTGAATTTCGATGTAGATTGATCGCAGGACCAATTCCTGCGCCAGCATCTGTGGACGTAATTGTAAGCGGAACAGAAGCATTAGATTCAATATATAAAGCATCGGCGCTTTCATCCCACAACATATACTTGCCAGACGTAGCGCCGAAGAATTTAACGTCATGCCCAGTATCGTCTACGCCAACTGTAATTGTGCCATCAGCTTGAACAGCACCATCAATATCAACAGCATCAAGATTAGTTGTGCCGTCGATATCGGCGTTACCTGATATATCTAGTGTTGTAGCATCTAATTCACCAGCTACAGTTAGAACACCGCTTGTAAGAGTTAGAAGATCAGTATCAGAGGTATGACCTATTGTTGTGCCATTAATGATAACATTATCAACTGTAAGAGTTGTAAGAGTTCCAAGAGAAGTAACATTGCCTTGAGCCGCTGTAGCAAGTGTACCAGCAATTGTTCCACCTGAAACATTAATACCAGCACTGAACACTGGTATCTGATTCATTGTCACAACACCACCAGATGAAATGGCTATGGCATCTGTGTCAGAAGCAGAACCAATATTACCAGCATTAGGAATAACAATGTTACCACCAGTAGTCATCAAACCACCACCAGTATAAGTGCCACTTACATCAATGTTGGCGTTTACATCCATTAAAGTAGCATTTACTTCAACTTCATCTGTAGCGTTAATATCTAGAACAGTGGCGCTTGGAGCGTTTATGTATTGAGAAGCATCGTTAAACTGAAGTGCCATTGTACTATTTAGAAGCAACCCAGTATCAGCAACGTGAGTTAAAGTAACGTCTTGATCGTCGCCAAAACCAATTACAGCGCCATCAGCAAGATAAAGATCACTGAACTCTAAACTAGTCGTACCGAGAGCCGCACCATCTGAAGCATCCGGTACAAAAGCTGTAGTAGCAGTTATTGTTGTACCTTGAATAGTTGAGCTACCCGTTAACGCACCATCAATCGCGGCTACACCAGTAACCTCCAACGTACCAATTTGAAGATCAGCGAGAGCATCAACAACGGCTGCGCCTGAACCTGCGCCATCACAGTAGATAATTGCGTTTTTACCGTTTTGAACGGTGACGTTTGCGCCTGAACCCTGACTTAGGATAAGGCTATAAGGACCACTAGAACCAGAATCGGTAGTTGCGTTTTCAATAATAAACCAAGCGGGAGCCGTGTTTGGGGCTATTGTAACTGTGCAATTTGAATCCAAAGCCCCCGTAAATTTGATTACGCGGTACATACCATCTTGAAGGTTTTCGGTTCCTGAACCCGGCGAGGCTTCGCGAACAGTTAAAGTAGCCGTATCCGCGTTTGTTGTTATAGCGACCGCTTTATAGGAAGCAATACGATCAACAATGTCGAGATTGTGGTTCGTCGTGGTGCCCCATGTACCAGACTGTTCACCCGAACCAATCTTCTCAATACCAAAACCTGTAGTAAATGTAGAAGCCATATTCTTTTCCTATGCCGCTATCTTAGTCCACTCAGGTGACTGAGTATCAGTTATTGCAGACCATTCGGCGCTTTGCCCCGGAACTATATTACCCCAATCAGGTGATTGAGTGTCCGTTACCACGGACCATCCGGCGCTTTGCCCTGAAACTATACCACTCCAATCGGCATCTTGTCCTGGCACAATTATTCGCCACACAAAAGCATTGCCAACGGTTGTAGCCGCCGAAACCCCAGTTACCGAAGGCTGTATGTCTACTCTTACACTGCCAACGGTTGTAGCCGCCGAAACCCCAGTTACCGAAGGCTGTATGTCTACTCTTACACTGCCAACGGATGCCGTTGCTGAAACCCCCGTAACCGAAGGCTGTATGTCAACTCTTACACTTCCGGTAGCCGTAGCCGCCGAAACCCCCGTAACCGAAGGCTGTATGTCAACTCGCGCAGTGCCAACGGCAGTAGCCGCCGAAACCCCCGTAACTGAAGGCTGTATGTCAACCCGTACACTGCCAACGGCAGTAGCCGCCGAAACCCCCGTAACTGAAGGCTGTATGTCAACCCGCGCAGTGCCAATGGCCGTAGCAGAAGAAACCCCGGTAACTGGAAGAGAATTATTCCAGGCCCCAGAGTTCCATGTACCTCTGCCCCAACCAAGAACAGTCATTACGCAATCCGGATCAAAGCGTTGTTTGCGTCATTGGCGGGCATTGTAACGGTAAAGTTTCCCGCGCTTGAAGAACTGTCACCACCAAAGTTAATCACACATACCGAAGGTTTTGCCGCGTGTGTTGTTGTACCCGCCGTACCCGCGTTAGCCAGCGTTGAGTTATAGATCAAAGCCCCCCGCGCATCCGTGATTGTAGCCGAGGACCACGTAACATCAGCCATGTCTATAAACGCAGTGGGAACTGAACTGCTGTTATCAGCAAGACCAATAGTTACGCTCGACAACGCTTCACCACCCGCAGTGTAATTTGTTCCACTAACTTCGTTGCTTGTTGAATAACCCGTGGTGTCTGCGTCAATAGACGAACTGTTGGTAAAAAGGGCTATCTTAAACGTGTCTGCGGCAATGGTACTGCCGTCTCCACGGGAGTGCGAAGTCCAGAAATGAATGCCTGCGTTTATCTCACGTTTGTACGTTCCGCAAACCGCTGATGATCCAATCGCCATTACAAACTCCTTATAATCTCAGCCAAATCATGTTGGCCTTGCTGCTTCATCAAAGCATAAATGCTAGTTCTTTCGTTTTCCGCCATCTTAGCCATATAAAAAACCAACACTTTCCGTATATGGTCTTTATAAGCTAGCGCCTGATCTCGTATAGCAGGCGGGGCTGTTTCTGAAACAACCATTATCTTGTTAAGGGCCATCTCTGCCATTTGTTCTGGCGAATGACCCCCGTTATCGGACGTAAAAACCAGCGCGTTTCCTATTTCACTATTTGCGCAGCCACCCATACTTATTGCACCTGTCTTCTAACCCTATCGTAGCGATACTGATCTCTGGTCTGCAAACCTTCCCCAAGATTCTTGAGCCATTGCAAAGATTCTTGGAAACGCTGGTTATATAAACCCAGGAGGTCAGGTTCTCCTTTTAGAAACGTGTATGCTTCTACGAGAGCCCCATACAGCAAGGACAACTCTGCATTGTCCCCCAACCAGCTAGTTCCATCAGAAGATTCCGTTATAGATTGCGGACGGTAAAAATAATGCAACTCCACGGTATAATTTGAATCAGGAGTTGGAGCTATCAAGAACGTGTCCTGATCGAAATCACCGTAGTAAAGAGGAACACCCGTGGTTGCGGGATTAGGCGTGTAATCCTGCAACATTGTCACTTGCTTGTATAAAAGAAACTCTTTGCTTGAAGAGACTATGACGCTCAAGGAGTTTTGAGCGAGGAAGTCACTTGGCTTTGCTAAGAAAGCGTTCCCAGATGTAACGGTACCTTGCGTATTCTTACGAAAAACGTCTAACTGACATTCTTTTAAAATTCGTTCTTCAGAATTCAAAATAAATCGGGGCAACTGAGTAACAAAGGTGGTCTCAGAACTTTGAACAAAGTCCTGTATAGCAGTTTTTAGAGTGGTAAAAGTATACGCCATCTTATGCACTCACAGTTACAGGACCTGCGGAAGAAGAACTCCCACCTCCTCGTACACTTCCCGTTGTTGCAGTTCCGCTGCTAGCAGTAAACGTGTATCTATCCGAACTAGTCTTGGTTATCGAATAGCCGCTGGCACTCTCTATTACAGAGGATGCAAATCCGTCAAACGGTTCTACCGACCTGAATCTAACTACGTCTCCTGTGCTTCGTCCATGACCCGGCTCTATTACTGTCAATACAGCGGAACCGCTAGCGGAAGAAAGAAAAGCGTCTTCTGTTAGCAACACCTCAACAGCAGGTTCCGTCCTATCCGGTCTTGGATCTTTTAACGCTTGCGGGTCTGCCGGAATTTTAAGGACAGTCAACTGAGGTTGTTTAGCCTCCCACTCGTCTTTACCAACAAGCATTCCGGTCCATTCTTTTCGCATGTCTTTTAGACGGTACGCCGCTCCTGAACGGTCCGAAATTCCCATGGCATGTTTGTTTGAAGCGTACCTGGGCATTAAGAAGTCGCCGTTAAGTAGCTATAAGAAGGTACCACGCTGAAACTGGCCCTATCTCTATCTTCTTCCGCCGCCCTAAGAAACTCTTCTTCATACATCGTTTTTAACAACGGAACACGATCCGGCGCTCTTTTTACTGAAAGATAGTACGCCAGACCCGCAGCTAAACAAGGGTAGAATCGGAAAGGAACGTCAACAGTGTTCACTGAGGCATCCGCATCGTCCATGCGTGTCAGTCGGTCATAGATCAAAACATCCGTACTGTTTTCAGGTTCAGGCCAAACCTTAATCACAGGTGTTATTTGACGATCCACGTAAAATTGGACGGGTCTTCCAGAAGTAGTCTTGGTTGGAATACTCAAATAATCGTCACGGCTGACGCGATTGATAGAAATATCCGAACCACTACGCCTTATCACAGAAGACAGAATATCTATAGTAGATCTCACACCCGATATACTGGGGTCTGACGATATCGTAGTGCTCACCGCCGAACCACTACTGTCCGTACTGGTTATAGTTTCTCCAGCGGTGAAAGATCCCGAAGGAATACTTAACGTGATCGTAGTTGAACTAGGTTTGGTTAAGACAATTGCGGTCGTGCCGCTTGAAGAGCCTGTTATAGTGTTGCCGACAACAAGATTCGTGGAAGCCCCTACCGTAGCCGTTATGGTTCCTATGGGGTATTCGGAAAGACCAGAAACCAAAGTTTGGTTTACCTGATCTATAGTCCAACGATTTAGACCCCGGTTTGCCCAATCCGCGAAGAGAAAATTAATGGATCTTCGCGCGGTTCGCGCATCGTATCCTGTACGAAACTCTAGTCCACACCGCTCAAACGCTTCTTCCACGTATTCAGCTACATTAGGTTCAAAATCCTTAGATCCGGAAACAGCCATGACACAAGAAGCCTTTCATAAAGACACGCCTCAATATTGTTTTAAACAATACAGGACTACGGAATACGTGTCTCCGCTGCTGTGACCAACGGTAGTGAACTGTATGTCTCCGGTTTTCCCGCCAGAAGCCGCAACATTTGGAAGACCACTTATGTCCGAATAATCCAATGTGTCGGAATAATCCGCCGGAAGTTGTGCTGCAATAACGTCGGTAGAGGCATCCCAAAGAAGTTTGACGCCCATGCCAACATTGGAAAACACGATCTTCTGAATACGAACACCGGTACAGGAAGTTCCGTCTTGAAGCGCAGACAACTCGGAAACGTCTACTTTCGTAACAGCAGCTTCTCCAGTTCCGTCGCTTGTGTTAGTGCAATAAATTACCGCAGTTTTGGGGCCATCTATTACAGTAGTAGCAGTTACGGCGTCTGCCATAAGACTCTCCTATCAGAACGGGGGCATTGCCCCCGTTCCATTACTCAGGTTTAGCTATCCGCGAAAGGAGTTGCAATTGTTCCAGACCCGATAAGAACACCCTGAACAAGATATTCATTGTCAGCAATAGCGGTAATTTCAAGGTAAGAGAACTTATCTCCGCCCTGCGTTCCGCCATTCATAGAAATCACATCGTTTGAAGCACCGGGTATAAAAACCTTATAACTGCCATCAGTGACGCCAACCGCCAGAGAGCCGAGAAATTTGTCCGTGCCATCTGTTTTGATGTCAAGATCCGTGGCGTCGGTTCCAATGTAGAACCTGTAAACAGCACCAAGCTGGTTGTTTACATTTGGATCGTCTTGCCCCGCAGAGGCCCCCTTAGAATCCGCTTGGATGGTAGGCAAGGTTACTGCACCATCCGCATCATTTATCTCTATGACGCGACCCGCATGGTTGGCGAACGTAAGAGTAGTCTCGGCAGTTATATTTACAACTGCATCGGGTCCTGCGGTTATAAATCCGCGCAACGAACGAACCGGCCCGGAAAAAGTTGTTCTAGCCATAACGTAATATCCTTCTCACAAAGGTTTCGCCCTAGAGTCTTGTGAGCGTCTGCTGGGCCAGTCGCTAGGGCGATGTAGT
>Ga0255047_10002339_pt1 | contig 12597 bp, 9 predicted proteins | sample JV7_2_1_MG_FD_183640 | JGI IMG/M metagenome (GOLD analysis project Ga0255047, IMG submission 183640) | Seawater microbial communities from Jervis Inlet, British Columbia, Canada - JV7_2_1 | ecosystem: Environmental > Aquatic > Marine > Inlet | place: Canada: British Columbia | collected 2016-10-06
AGCGTCATCACGTCGCGCGGCTTGCCCTGATAGTTCATCAGCACATAGGGATGCGCCGACGGCGTGGTCGGATGCGAGAAGGCGCCCGGCGCCTTGCCGGGCCGCACCGGCGCATCGATCCAGCGATCGGTGAAGAAGCGCTCCGCGATGTTCGCCATCTGCGGCGAGAAATCACCATAGGCTTTCAGGATTGTGCTCTTCGCGTCGTTCCAGCCGATCTGGCCGGTGGTCGCGAACGGCAGCGGCGCGTTGCGGTCCCAGAACGGCAGCGACTTCTTTTTGAACCAGCGCGCCTTCATTTTGTAGTATCTGTGGGAGAGCCGCGGATAGGCCGCACGCACCGACGCCACCAGCGCATCGACCACTTCGCGCTCGACGCGGTTCGCAAGGTGGCGCGCGTCAGCGATGTCCTGGAAGCCGCGCCAGCGGTCGGAAATTTCCTTGTCTTTGGCGAGCGTGTTGGTGATCAGCGCGAAGGTGCGCTCATTGGCCTTGAAGGTTTTCGCCAGCGCCTGCGCCGCCGCCTTGCGTTTGGCGGGCGCGCGATCCTGCAACAGCGTCAGCGTCGGCTCGATCGCCAGTTCCTTGGTCCCGACCTTGAAGCGCAGCGCCGAAATGGTTTGATCGAACTGCCTGTTCCACGCGGCATAGCCGCTAACGGACTTTTCGTGGAACAACTGCTCGACGCGATCCTCAAGCTGGTACGGCTTGTCCTTGCGCAGATCCTCGATCCAGGGCCGATAGTGATTGAGCGACGGCACAGCCATCGCGCGCTCAATCACGCCGTCATCCACGCGGTTCAATTCAAGATCGAAGAACAGCAGATGCACAGAAGCAGCAGTCAATCGCTCTAAAACGTCGCCATAGAACTTTGATATCTCGGGTTTCGCTTCGTTGTCGGCGTGCATGAGCACAGCATAGGAACTCAACCGTCCCGAGAGGTCGCTTATCGCCTCGTAGCTCTTGATCGCCCCGGCCAGCCATTCGCCACCTTCAGGCTGCGCAACCTGCTCCGCGATCTTGCCCTTGTAGGCGGTCTCGAACGCCACGCAGTCAGCATCGAGCTTGTCGAGATCGCGCGCCACCTCCGGCGCGTCGATGGCCGGATAAAGGTCTGTCAAATTCCACTCAGGCAGCTTTCCCGCCTTGCCTGACGCGCCGGATGTCTTTTTGACCGAAGCTTTCGCCTTGGGCGCGGATTTGGGTTTTGCCGGAGATTTGCGGAGAGCCGAGGAGCGCGAAGCCATATTTCAATCCGTGATGTTCAAGATCGTTCAGGACGCGTGACGATTGCAGCACTTGCCGAGGAAGCCAACTCTTAAGAGGTCGTTAATCGGCATCGGCGAGAGTGCCCCGATTCGAGACATGTTGTTGAGATAGTCCAGAGTTGCGGGGAATGCCATGGTTGCGTCCATTCTGATTGCCGACGACGATGCCGTACAGCGGCGCCTCGTCGAGAATATGGTGCAGCGCTGCGGTTACGACGCCGTGACAGTCGACAGCGGCGATGCCGCCCTCGCCCATCTGATCGATCCCGATGCCAAAGCCATCGACGCCCTGGTGCTCGATCTCGTAATGCCCGGCCTCGACGGCATGGGCGTGCTGGCAAAGATTCGCAATATCGGCCTCGATCTGCCGGTGATCGTGCAAACCGCCCATGGCGGGATCGACAATGTGGTGTCCGCGATGCGGGCCGGCGCGCACGACTTCGTGGTGAAGCCGGTCGGCATCGAGCGCCTGCAGGTGTCACTGCGCAACGCTCTTAACGCCAGCGCGCTGAAAGGCGAATTGCAGCGCATCCGCCACCGCCGCGAAGGCAAACTCACCTTCGCCGACATCGTCACCCGCTCCGAGACGATGAGCCACGTCATTTCGATGGGCAAGAAGGCCGCAGCGTCTACCATCCCGGTGCTGATCGAAGGCGAATCCGGCGTCGGCAAGGAACTGATCGCCCGCGCCATCCACGGCTCCTCCGAGCGCAGCGCCAAGCCATTCGTCACCGTCAACTGCGGAGCGATCCCGGACAATCTGGTGGAGTCGCTGCTGTTCGGTCATGAGAAAGGCGCGTTCACCGGTGCGACCGAGCGGCATGCAGGCAAGTTCGTCGAGGCCAATGGCGGCACGCTGTTCCTCGACGAAATCAGCGAACTGCCGCTGGCGGCGCAGGTGAAACTGCTGCGCGCCCTGCAGCAGGGCGAGGTTGAAGCGGTCGGCGGGCGCAAACCCGTCAAGGTCGATGTGCGCATCGTGTCGGCGACCAACCGCAACCTGCTCAATCAGGTGAAGGCCGGCGCGTTCCGCGAAGACCTGTTCTACCGGCTGCACGTTTTGCCGCTGACCATTCCACCGCTGCGTACGCGCCGCGAGGACATCCCGCATCTGGTGCGGCACTTCATGGCGCGCATCGCCGCGGAGGAAAACCGGCCTGTCACCAGCGTCAGCGGCGAAGCCATGGCACTGCTCGGGCAAATGGGGTGGCCTGGCAACGTCCGCCAGCTGGAGAACGCGGTGTACCGCGCCGTTGTGATGAGCGACGGCGGCCAGCTCGGACGGGATGATTTCCCGCAGATTGGCGGGATGCCACCCGTCGCATTTTCCGAGGCAGAGCCGGTGATGTTGGACAGCCCGCCGTCCTCGCCAACCGACACTATCGCAGGTGCCGAAATACCTATCGCCCCTGCAGCCGCGCCGGCTAAATTCCTGTCGGCTTACGGCACGCTGGCGATGCTCGGCGACGACGGCGAAATGCGCCCGCTCGAGGAGTTGGAAGCGGAGACTATCCGCTTCGCCATCACTCACTATCGCGGCCAGATGTCCGAGGTCGCCCGGCGATTGAAGATCGGCCGCTCGACGTTGTACCGAAAACTGGATGAGGCCGCCGCAGCCTCCGGCGAGGAACCCGCCGGCCCCTCCCGCTGACCGCGAATCACTGGAACGCCGGCACGGCTTTTTCGTTACTGTCATTGAACCGTTGCGGCGCGGTGACAGACACAGGAAAAGCGCGCGGCAATGCGCGCAAGCCGTTGCAAAGAAACCCGAATTGAAGTCACTTCCTGTGAGATGACTTCGAGTTGATCTGGCGGCAACTGGCCGCCGTGAGCTGGCGCGTGTAGCGTTTCGCAGTGTTTTTAATGCGGGATTGCGTACCAAACTCCGATCGAGCCGGCGCTTTTTGCATCAGGCAGTGACGGAAACCATCATGAGCTGTTCCATGCCGGGGCAGTTTCACCCAAGGGGTGCGAGAATGCGTGACTTTTCGACCGGCCACCACAAGAGTCCAGCAGGCTTTGACCGGATTCTGATGGCCGTGGCCGCTACATTCCTTTCCGTTGCCGCGACCACCGCAAACGCCCAGTCCGGCCCCGCGAAAAGCCCTGCAGATCTCGCCATCGATGCCGCAGTCCCGCTTCCCGAACCGGCCAACGTACCGCCGCCGACGGTGAACGACTTCAAGCCAGAGACCACGGCCGCTGCACCAGCCACGGTCACGCCTCCCAAGAAGGAAGAAGCTGCGGCCCCGGCTGTTCCCGCCGCACCGGCCACCACGGCAACTGTTCCTCCCGCCGCTACGGCGCCGACCGCAGCGGCACCGGCAGCCACTGCTGCCGCACCGGCGGTTGAGCCTCCAAAGACCGAACCAGCAAAGGCGGCTCCGGCTGTCGCCGCTGCCGATCAGCCGGTTGCCGACAAACTGCGCGACCTGATTGCAACCAAGGGCGCGCGCTACTTCGACCGCAAAAGCGAACGCACCGCGGTCGAGAACTTCTACAGGGATCGCAACTACGCTCCGCTCTGGAGCGAAGCCGGTGCCGCCACCGCGCGCGCCAAGAACGTGATTGCGCGCCTGAAGGACGCCAGCAGCGAAGGTCTGAGCGTGGCCGATTATCCCACGCCTGATTTCGCCGCAGCGACCACCGCTGACGCCCAGGCCGAGGCTGAACTGCGCCTGACCGAAAGCATGCTCGATTATGCGCGCCACGCCCAGAGCGGCCGCATGCACTTCTCTCGCGTCAGCGCAGACATTTCGTATCCCGAGCATCCGGTCGATCCGGTCGAGGTCCTTATCAACGTCTCGACCGCAAAGGACGCGTCGGCAGCGCTGGCGGGCTACAACCCGCAGCACACGGGCTATAAGGCGCTGAAGTCCAAGCTCGCCGAGCTGCGCGGCGTTACGGACGATACCTCCAAGCACATTGCCGAAGGCGGTGTGCTGAAGTTCGTCAAGCCGACCAAGAAGAATCCGAACCCGGTCGCGATGGAAGACGAGCGCGTGCCGGCGCTGCGCGCCAAGCTTCACGTCGCAGAGAACACCGACGACAAGCGCTACGATGCCACGGTTGCGAACGCCGTTCGCAAATTCCAGTCGAACAACGATCTGAAGGCAACCGGCGTGCTCGACAACGGGACCGTGCGCGCAATCAACGGCCCCAAGAGCGACCGCAAGATCGACATCGTGCGTGCGAACATGGAGCGCTGGCGCTGGCTGCCGCGCGAACTCGGCGCAAGGGCGCTGGGTGACGTTTATGTGATCCTCAACATTCCCGACTATTCGCTCAAGCTGATGCAAGGCGACAAGCAGGTCTGGACCACCCGCGTCGTCGTCGGCAAGCCGGGCAAGCACGCGACTCCGGAACTGACGGAAACGATGAAGTTCATCACCGTCAATCCGACCTGGAACGTGCCGCCGTCGATCATCTACAACGAGTATCTGCCGGCGCTGGCGCAGGACCCGACCGTGCTCGACCGCATGGGCCTCAAGCTCGCGCGCGCCGCTGACGGCAGCGTCCGTATCTCGCAGCCGCCGGGCGAAGCCAACGCGCTCGGCCGCATCCGCTTCAACTTCCCGAACAAGTTTCTGGTGTATCAGCACGACACGCCGGACAAGCACCTGTTCGCCAAGGAAGAGCGCGCCTTCAGCCACGGCTGTATGCGCGTGCAAAACCCCGACCAGTACGCGTCGAACCTGCTCAGCATCGCGTTGCCAAAGGAGAACTACACGCCCGAGAAGATCAAGGGCATGTACGGGCGCGGCGAGGTCAACATCAACTTCCCGACGCCGATCCCGGTCCACATCGCCTATCAGACCGCGTTTGTGGACAGCGCCGGCAAGCTTGAATTCCGCAAGGATATCTACAGCCGCGATCCAAGGGTGATCGCGATGCTCAAGGGCAGCGAAGGCCGCGACATGGAAACCGCCGTGTCTCACGCCCAGCCGAACCATGTTCGCCCGACCAACGTGCAGGTTCCCGGCGAGAGCTTCGCGAGCAACAGCAGCATGGGCTTCTTTGAGCGCCTGTTTGGGCCTCCGACCCCGCCGCCTGCCGCAGTACGCGGTCAGCGTCGGGTCGTCCGCTAAACACGGGAACTTCGGCGAAAAGCGACCGACTTTCTCCGGGTTCCACAGTTCCAAGGGCTCCGCCGACGGCGGGGCCCTTTTCATTAACCATTGCCCCCGAAGCAGTCCGGACCTGATCGGCCCGACGGCCCTTTTTTGCCATACTCAGGGGGGCATACTCTGGCCTTCATGGGCCTGTGACAGACTTGGGCAAGGCTTGATCAAGACTTGGGATAGCTGAAGACTAGGGATCGCTAAGGACTTGGGCAGACTGAGACTTGGGCAACGACAGACACTAAGACTTCGACACTAAGACTTGGGAAGACCTGACGAACGCGGCGTGGGGATTGGTAAATATCGCTTAACCCCCGTGCCTTAAGACCATGTTCATCCTCTCCCGTTGCGTGGGGTAGCGGGGGATCACCTCAACAAGCTGACGGCTGACGGGATTCTGAGTGGCGGGCGGTTTTCCACGCAGCATTGGCTTTGAATGGCTGTCGCGCACCTCGGTGCGCGTCGGCCTCGCCTCGCTGCTGCTGATCGCGACCAACGCCCGCTCCGTCCACAACGCCACCGCAGACGGCGACACCCGGACCCTCTCGTTCCACCACACCCATTCCGACGAAGACCTCACCGTCACCTTCAAGCGCAACGGCCGTTACGATGAAGCCGCGCTGAAGAAGCTCAATCACTTCCTGCGGGACTGGCGCAGCCAGGATTCCACCACGATGGATCGCCGGCTGTTCGACATCGTTTGGGAAGTCTATCGCGACGTCGACGGCAAACAGCCGATCCAGATCATCTCCGCCTATCGCTCGCCCGCCACCAACTCCATGCTTCGCCGCCGCTCTTCGGGAGTGGCGCGCCACAGCCAGCACATGCAGGGCCATGCGCTGGACTTCTTCATCCCTGGTGTGCCGCTGGAGCAAATCCGTTTCGCCGGACTGCGGCTGCAGCGCGGCGGCGTCGGGTTCTACCCCACCTCCGGATCGCCGTTCGTGCATCTCGACATCGGCAGCATCCGTCACTGGCCGCGCATGACCCACGATCAGCTCGCGCGTGTTTTCCCGGATGGCCGCACAGTGCACGTGCCGTCTGACGGCAAGCCGCTGAAGGGTTACGAGCTTGCGCTCGCCGACATCGAGCGACGCGGCAACGGCGAGGACGTCGCCGCACCGTCGAAGTCGCGCACCTTCCTGGCCTCGCTGTTCGGCCGCAAGCAGGCGGATGACGAGGAAGAAGCCGGCAATGAGGCGGTGACGCGCCGCGGCAAGGTCACGCAGGTGGCGATGACCGCAGTCGACAAGGCCAAGGATGCCGCACAGGCAACCGTCACCGCAGCCGAAAAGATTCTCGAACGCGTGCCGCTGCCGCGCGCGAAGCCCGCAGGCGCGGCGTCCTATCAGGTCGCTTCGGCTGACACCAAGACCGTCCCGCTGCCCAAGCCGCAACCCGCGCTCAAGCCAATCCCGGCCGACGAATACGCCCCGCAGAGCCCCATCGACATCATCAATGCGCGTGGCTTCTGGGATAACGAACCAGCACCGAAGCCCGCGGCGCAGGCGCAGATCGCCGCCCTCAAGGCGCGCGGCGCCGTCGTCGCTGCTGACCCGCAATTCACCGCAAGCCTGCCGCAGAACGTCTCGCAGGCGCTGGCCTATGCGCCAGCGGATGCCCCGCTCGATCGCGCCAAGGTCGTCGCCGCCAGCGCACCGCTCCCGCGCAGCCCGCGCATCGCATCGCTCGCTCCGAACCCGATGTCGGGTGCGGATATCAACACCACCGATGCAACGATCGCCAAGACACCACAGGGCAAGATCGCGACCGCAACGCGGGTCAAGCAGGCCACTCAGACGAATGACATCTGGCTGCGCGCAATGATCCTTGCGCCAAGCGCCAGCACGTCGATGGTCGCCTCAATTCTGGGCGATCAGGACATGACCGTGATGCGCACGCATTTCGTCAAACCGAACGCGGCGGTGGCGATGACATTCTCGAACGATCCGCAAATGGGCATCGTCTGCGAGAAGTTCACCGGCTCGGCGACCGCGACGCTGTCGACGACATCGTTCGCGATGCGCACCGCCGCGCTGCGGTAATACATAAACCGCGAAAAATAAGCCGATCTATCGTCGTCCCGGCGAGGGCTAGGACCCATAGCCACTAATCGCCGTGACTCAGCGAAATGGCTCTCAATATCTGTCTGTAAATTGCGGTCACAGGGGGCATCGGTCCCGGCCTTCGCCGGGACGACCATCAAGGCGCGGTTAGTTGCGCCTCACAGCATGCCGAGCGCCTGCATGTAGGTTTCCAGGATGGTTTCCTGCTCCTGGCGCTCGTCGGCGTCCTGCTTGCGCATACGGATGATGGTGCGCAGCACCTTGACGTCGAAGCCGTTGCCCTTGGCTTCGCCATAGACGTCCTTGATGTCGTCGCTGATCGTCTTCTTCTCTTCCTCGAGGCGCTCGATACGCTCGATGATGGCCTTGAGCTGCCCCTTCGCAAAGCTGTGAGCGGTTTCGTCGTCTTTCACGGCAGCCGAGGTGGCCATCGGGGGTACTCCTGAACTTTAATGAGGTTTGGTCACTGGCGTGCGCGGCACGCCATCTAGTGGTCCGATTCTGACATTCGCATTCCGTTTCAGCAACTCTCTTTGCGAATGTCAGAATCAAAAGACCACTAGCAATTTAAGTTTCCAGTGTCCCTTTGAATCCTTTCGTTCGCTACAGAAGGCGCTGCAATATGAAGAGAACGAAAGGATTCAAAGGGACACTGGTATCACACTCAAGAGTGGGACCTGTCCCGTCAAGGCAGAGTCACGGTCATCCACAGTGACCCACAGGTGAAAGAAAAGTCGGCGCCAATGCACCGATTTCACTTGCGTGTTTCAGTGACCCGCTTGGCTTTTCTTCATCGCCGCAACCTGATCAGGCGTTGCCTCGGTCTGATGCTTCGCCTTCCAGGCTTCATATGGCATGCCGTACACCGCCTCGCGGCTCTCGTCCTTGCTGAGCGCTACGCCCTTGTCGTCGGCGGCCTCCTTCAGCCAGTTCGAGAGACAGTTGCGGCAGAACCCCGCGAGATTCATCAGCTCGATATTCTGCACATCGGTCCGCCCGCGCAGATGTTCGACAAGACGGCGGAAAACCGCCGCTTCCAATTCCGTTCGGGTTTTCTCATCGATGGCCATGGTTATTTTTCCACAATTTCAGGTCGGCTGGCTGTCCCGCCACCGGCACCCTAACATAGGGTCGGGCTCAGTGATTTTAAGCCCCGCGATTTCTAGTCCGATGGTTTTCCATATGGCGAGAAAAACCAGCTTGACCCGCGTCATGACCCGGCAACAGGCCTATTGAGGTTCACACTGGTTTGGCGAAACCGCCAAGCCGTCCTATAGTGACCTAGCCTGGCCGGATATGGGATCTCCGCTTTTGCCGATCATGCTCAATATGTTACGCGAAATCAACGAACGGTTGATAGTACCTGATTAGATGACAGCCACGACTTCCCGCCACATAACGCTCCGCCGTACGATCACCGCCACCCTCACCGGGCTTGTCGCGCTGATCGCACTGTGCGCGTGGAACGACCCGGCGGCGGCGGATTTCCGGCTCTGCAACAATACCTCGAGCCGGGTCGGCATCGCGCTCGGCTACAAAGACAATGAAGGCTGGGTGACAGAAGGCTGGTGGAACGTGTCGTCCCGCGCCTGCGAAACCCTGCTGCGTGGAACGCTTGTCGCACGATACTATTATATTTACGCCATCGACTATGACCGCGGCGGAGAGTGGTCGGGGCAGGCGTTCATGTGTTCGCGCGACAAGGAATTCACCATCAAAGGCACCGAAGACTGTCTGGCGCGCGGCTTCGACCGCACCGGATACTTCGAGGTCGATACCGGCGAACAACGCGCCTGGACTGTCCAACTCACTGAATCCAACGAACAGAACCCGCGCTCACCCGGCCTGCCCGGTATGCCGAACGCGCCGGGGGCTGCACAACCCGGCGCACTTCCCGGTGCAGCTCCTGGAAATCCTAAATGAGACGCCTGCGACGCATCAAGATTCTCGCCACCCTCGGACCAGCCTCTTCAGACAGCGCATCGATCCGCAAGCTGTTCGAGGCCGGGGCCGACGTGTTCCGCATCAACATGAGCCATACGCCGCATGACAAGATGCGCGAGATGGTGGCGACCATCCGCAACGTGGAGAGCAGCTACGGGCGGCCGATCGGCATCCTGATTGATCTTCAGGGACCGAAGCTGCGGCTGGGCAATTTCGAAAACGGCTTCGTGGAACTCAACAACGGCGCGATGTTCACGCTCGATGCCGATCCGACGCCGGGCGACAAAACCCGCGTCCACCTCCCCCACCCCGAAATCCTGAAAGCGCTTCGGCCGGGCCATGCGCTGTTGATTGACGACGGCAAGCTGCGCCTGATCGCCGAAGAGACCTCCCCTGAACACGCGCTGGTGCGCGTCGTGACTGGCGGAAAGATGTCCGATCGCAAGGGCGTCAGCCTGCCCGACACGGATCTGCCGGTGTCAGCGATGACGCCGAAGGACCGCGCCGATCTCGAAGCCGCGCTTGAAACCGGCGTCGACTGGGTCGCGCTGTCGTTCGTGCAGCGCGCCGACGACGTGATCGAGGCGAAGAAGCTGGTGCGCGGCCGCGCCGCCGTGATGTCGAAGATCGAGAAGCCGCAGGCGATCGAACGTCTTGCCGAAATCATGGAGGCGTCGGACGCCCTGATGGTCGCGCGCGGCGATCTCGGCGTCGAGCTGCCCGCCGAGCGCGTGCCCGGACTTCAGAAGCAGATGACGCGCATGGCGCGGCGCGCCGGCAAGCCGGTGGTAGTCGCGACCCAGATGCTGGAGTCGATGATCACATCGCCGGTACCGACCCGCGCTGAAGTCTCCGACGTCGCCAACGCCGTATTTGAGGGCGCCGACGCCATCATGCTGTCGGCAGAATCCGCCGCCGGCAAGTTCCCGGTCGAAGCGGTGCTGACCATGAATCGCATCGGCGAGGAATGCGAGCGCGATCCGACCTATCGCGGCGTCATCGCCGCGCAACGGCCCGATCCGGAAGCCACCGCAGGCGACGCCATCGCCGACGCGGCGCGGCAGATCGCCGAAACGCTCGATCTCTCCGCCATCATCTGCTGGACCAGTTCCGGCTCGACCGCGCTGCGTGTCGCGCGCGAACGGCCGAAGCCGCCGGTGGTCGCCATCACGCCGAACGTGAATACCGGGCGCAAACTGTCGCTGGTGTGGGGCGTACACTGTGTGATCGCGGAAGACGCCCATGATCAGGACGACATGATCGACCGCGCCGCCCGCATTTCATTCCGCGACGGTTTTGCCAAAGCCGGCCAGCGCGTCATCATCGTCGCCGGCGTACCGCTCGGCACGCCGGGCACGACCAACATGGTCCGCATCGCCTATGTCGGCCCCGAGCGCGACGCCGACATCTGACGCTGGCGCAAGCTTATTGCGCTGACATGCCGACGGTCTCCGGAACTCGCGTCACCGGCGGAGGATTCCATTTCCCCGTTAACGCGTCGGATTGAGGACTGTAGAGACGCATCGTCAGGTTGAACGCCCCCTTCGGCGCAGGAAGCCAGTTCGCCTCCTTGTCCTTGCCCGGGTTCTCGTTCTGGAAGTAGAGCGTCAGCGAACCGTCGGGATTGGTCTTGAAGGGCATCCAGCTGCTGACCGCAAAACGATTGAGGCTGTTGGCGACCTGAAAACCCTGCGGATCGTACAGCGTGACCGACCAGAATGCATTCACCGGCGGCGCGCGGCCCTTGTCGAAATTGATCGTATACTTGTTGGCGCCGTCGAGCGGTTTGCCGGTGTCGTCCGCGAGGTTGAGCGGATAGATCGCGTCCTCAGGCAGGTTTGCGCCAAGACCAAGCTGAGTCACGATGGCACGCTTGAGATAGTAGTTTCCGTACACGCCCATGGTGTCGGTGTTCATCGACCAGCCGTTCGCGACACGGGCGAGCGTCGCCACCTTCCATTCCATCAGCTTCTGGGCAGCTTCCGGCGCGGCCTCAATCGCCTTCTTCACCGCCGGATCGATCTTCGCAACATCGAAGCTCTTGCCCGGTTCGATGCCGATGCGCTTCATCTGCGCGATGATCGGCTCGTCAGTGATGTGAGGCGGGTTGACCTTCAGAATTTCAGACGCATAGGTAAAATACTTGCCTCCCGCCATGGTATCGACCTGGATCTTCGGCGGCGTCTTCATGTCGATGGACGGATCAATCCTGGCCTCGACCGGCTTTGCCGGCTTTCCCCATTCCGACAACGGCGTGATCTTGTAGCCGGCCTGAATCTTGTGGACCGCGGCATAGTCCGGCGGACCATCGGTTTTGGTGCGCCCGATGACCCAGACATGCGGCGTCGGTGCGTGAATGATCTGCGTTTCCTTCGGAAGTTTGAACTCCTCGACAAGCCGGTCCCGCAGATCAGGCCGCCAGTTCGGCGGAACGATCAGGAAGTTTCCGGCCTGCGTTCCCGTGGTGCGCGATCCGGGGGATGCGAAGACGTCTGACCACATGTCGAGCATCGGAATAAGATAGAATCGCCCTCCTGTATCCGGGACGGAGACGACAACGGGCTCCTTGGTCATGTCCAGATAACCGCTGGAATACAGCGTATCGAAATTCGGACGAACGACGGCTCTCATGTCGGCAGCCGGGAATGCCGGGATGTTGGCGAAGGTATTCGCCGGGCCGCCGATTCCCTTGCCCGGCTCCATGTTCGTCAGTTGCTTGCGCGTCACATCCATCGTCACGAGCGGATAGAAGTAGACGTAAGCGTCGGTGGCGATAGCAAGGGCTTCCTGCTCGGAGAGCGGAGCGGTCTGCGCCATTGAGGGAGATAGGGCCTGCATTGTCCCCGCAGCAATCAACGCAATGAGCATCAATCCGAGACGAATTCTTCTAACAGGAACAAGCATCACACGCCCTCCGCTGTTCGATTTAAATTTGGGAATTCAAACAAATAGAAAAGGCACGCGAATTTCGCGCACCGTCTCCAGATCTCCTGTCGCTTTGAACTCTGTCCGCCCTGTGGACGACCTTCTCAAGACAATCGAAAAAGAAAGAGAAAGAGAGAGAGAGAAAGAGAGAGAGAGAAAGAGAGAGAGAAAGAGAGAGAAAGAGAGAGAGAAAGAGAGAGAGAGAGAAAGAGAGAGAGAGAGAGAGAGAGAGAGAGAGAGAGAGAGAGAGAGCCGCTCGCATCTCAAAAGACG
>Ga0255047_10002340_pt1 | contig 12592 bp, 14 predicted proteins | sample JV7_2_1_MG_FD_183640 | JGI IMG/M metagenome (GOLD analysis project Ga0255047, IMG submission 183640) | Seawater microbial communities from Jervis Inlet, British Columbia, Canada - JV7_2_1 | ecosystem: Environmental > Aquatic > Marine > Inlet | place: Canada: British Columbia | collected 2016-10-06
CAGCGTCTCACACAGGCTTTGACAGATTTCAATGGAGTTTCAAATGTGGCAGAACTTGAAGAACGTAGACAATCCATTCTGAGGAGACAATTGCTCTCTGCTCCATTCTCTGAGAAAGGTGAAGACACACTCACTGGTGCTCAAAAACTCTCTTTGATGAGGTCTCGTGGAGCTGAATTTGAACCTTTGCTCAAAGGTCTTGAAGCTGAAATAATTGAAAAGAAAGCACTACCACTTCAACAGCTTCAATCATTGACTGCAATGGCATCTCTTGCTGGAGACTTGGGATTGCTTGAAGGGAAGAAACTCGATGAGCTCAGACAGAAGTACCCTCAAATTGCATCAGCAGACACAATGGAAGAAGCATTGGGAATGTTGGGTGTTGAAATCGCAGCAGATAAAGACTTGGAGAGGAGAGTCAAAGAAGCAGGCATAACATCATCACTAGCATCAGCTGCTGCTTCAAGAGCATCAGCAGAAAAGAACAGAGCTGCTGCAGAGGCACTCCGTGAAGATGCAGAGAATCCTGAAGTTGAACCTCCTAAGCAACTTCCAGCTGGACAAGTTGTTATGATGTCAGATGCTCGACTTCTTCCTGGAATTCTCGATGAGCTTGAAACTCTCATCAATGACAATGAAGATCTTTTTGGAAAAATCATAAATACAGAAATTCCATTCACTGACACTAAGGTGTTCAAAGCATTTGGAGAAAGAACAGCTAAAGCAGAGGATGATTTGAGACGAGCATCTCAATTGATTGGTAGGTTTATGGAAGGTGGAGTCTTGCGTAAAGAAGATGAGATAAAATATGCAAAGATGCTTCCTGAACTTTCAGACTTGAATCCAAGTGTTGCTATGGACAAATTGGATGGAGTCAGAGCAATGTTGGGATTGAAGTACAACAACTATATAATTGACTTTGGTGCAAGTGATTATGATGTTTCAGGATTCGATCCTATTGATTTTAATGCAACTGCAGTTGAAGAAGGAAGAGTGAGAGTAATTCAGACAGGACAGACAGGAACGATTGAGGTTGGAGAATTCGATCCTAGTTTATATGAAAAAATATAATTATGGCATTCATACCAGATGAAAAAGAAAGCAGCTTCACTCCAGACAAACCTTCTGTTGCAGCTTCATCTTTTCAAGATGATGCAGATGACAAATCTCAGATGGGTTTTCTTGAGAGACTGAAATTTAGCTTTGGTGACAAAGAGACCAGAGGAGAACTTCATGAATCTGAATCTGGATTCGCAAAAGGTGGATTTAAGGAATTTGCTGGTGATGTGGCTGATGTTGGTGGAGCTGCATTCCCAATCATCGGTGGTTTTTTAGGTGCTCTTGGAGGAACTGTTGCAGGATTCGGAGTTGGTTCTGTTCCTGGAGCTGCAATTGGAGTTACTGCTGGAGAAGGTGCAAGACAATCGATTGGTCAGCTATTGGGTGTAAGAGGTGGCTCAACTGCTAAGGAAGAGATGATTGCTCCTGTAAAAGAAGGAGCGATAACACTTGTTGGAGGAAAAGTGTTGCAGAAAGTTGGTGGATATGCAGCTTCAAGATTCCCAAAACTCCTTGGAATATTCACAGGAGAGAGTGATGATGCTGTTCGTGCTGCTATGGCAAATCCTAGAGAAGCAGACTTGGCTCTTAAGAATGGAGATGAGGTGTTGAGGAATGCTGTCAATGAAGCTGCTGAAAAATCAATTCAATTACGTGAAGGGTTTTATAAAGGATATCAAGAGTCCTTTGAAAAGATTTCCAGTGTTTATGGAAACAGAACTGTCAATAGAGACAATGTAATTCAAAAATTCAACGAATTGCTAACAGAGAAAGGTGTTGTTTTTGGAAAAGATGGAACACTTGATTTTGCAACAAGTAAAATTGTTGCAAATCCAGGAGAGGTGACTAAAATAAAACAAGCTGTAAATGCAATTCAAAAGTGGGATGATTGGTCTCTTAATGGAGTTGTTAAGTTGAGACAACTGGTTGGAGGATTGACAAAATTCCCAAATGAATCTGGAGGAGCATCCAAGTCTCCATTGCTGGGAAACTTTTATCATTTTATGAATGAGGAAATAAAAAGGAATCTTCCACAAGGTGCCAAGAAAGAATATGAACACATGAATCGAGTTTTCTCTCAAAACATTGATATGTTTGATGATATGGTTGAAGCATTCAATAAGGGTGATGCATTCACTCGTGTTGCAGGGATATTTGGAAAGAACAGAGATGAACTCAGAACCATCATTCAGTTTTATGAAAAAGAAGCAGGTGGAGATTCTATTCAAGGAATTGTGGCAGGTCGTGAAATAGGACTTGAGAAAACAGCAGCATTCGGATTCCTAAATCCTCGTTCTTGGGTTGACTTCTTTATCTCTCCATCTGCTCAAGGAAAAGTTATAACTGCTCCAAGTCAAATTGTTAACACTCTGTCCAAGCCATTCAAGGATGAAGTCATTCCAACTCCAACAGTTGACCAATTTTTAAGTAGATAATATGCCAGAAACACCACCGATATCAATTAGGAACATAGGCAGTTCAGGCATCATCCTTGATGATGTTGTGGATGAGTCTTTGACTCCAACTGGATCTGTTAGTTGGGCAATCAACTGGAACTTTGACACAATTGGAGCTGGAACAATAAGAAAAGGATACTCTTTGTTGGGTGCACAAGTTGAAGCTGGAGCATCAGTTGTTGGTCTCCACCAATTCCTTGACACAGGAACAGGAACAAATGACAGACTCATTGCAGTGGTTGACACCACTCTTTATGCTCTTGTCTCTGGAGCATGGACTTCAAAAAGAACAAGCCTGACAGCAGATTCACAATCCAGATTCACAAACTTTGTGGATTTGGTTTTCATGGTGAATGGTCAAGAAGCAATGCAGAGTTGGAATGGTGGAGCTGGGAACTTCAGCACCAGTCAAGTCACCAGTGCTCCTGTTGCATACTTCATTGACAATTTCAGAACAAGAGTTTGGGCTGCAAAAACAGATGCAAACCCATCTCGTGTCATCTACTCTTCTGTTGCTGACTCTTCTGGCAACATACTTTGGAGTGGAGATGATTTTGGATTCATTGATGTGGCTCCTGGAGATGGAGAAGATATAACAGGTATCAAAAAATTCGATGGAACTCTTTGGATTGCAAAGCCAAGCACCATGTATCGAATATTCAGTGTGAATGAATCTGAACCAGATCCTAGAGTTTTTGTTGGAACTTATTCTCAAGAGTCCATGGAAGTTGCTAAAGATGGACTGTATTGGCACCACCCATCAGGAATATATAGAGTTAGGAAAGGAGAAAATCAACCAACTGAAATCTCCCGACCAATTTATACAATCATAAAGAATATTTCAAGAGCAAACTATGACACTGTTGCATCTTGGAGTGATGATGACCATGTTTACTTCTCAGTTGGAAATGTTACTGTCTCTGGTGTCACCATAACAAACTGCACAATCAGATGGACAATTTCAACAGAAGTCTGGACTGTTTACTCACACAATGACAATCTTTTGATTGGAAACTCTTATGATGATGGTTCTACAATTTATAGGGTTGCTGGTGATTCAGATGGCAATGTTTATCTTTATGATAACACCAATACTGATAATGGCACACCAATATCATATGATTTGATAACAAGATGGTATAATGTTTCTGGATTGAGGTCTGAAACAAAAACCATAAGAGAAATTTCTGCATTTGGAGAAAATTTTCAAGGAGCAAACATTCAATGGTTCTCAAAGAAAACTGAAAACAGCGAATACAATGAGCTTGGTTCAATTTCAGGTGATGAAACTTTATTTAAAAATCGAAACATAACAGGGAAGAGATTCAAATTTAGAGTCTCAGGAGTGAATTCTGGAGATCCTCCAAGATTCCAAGGTTTTGAAATTAACAATTGGATTAATGAAGGTGTAATAGAATAACTATGAACTTAAATAAACCAACTAGGATTTTTATCCACACTGTTGATGCAGATTACAACATTATTGTCAGCCAGTTCTTTTCAGTTGATGAATGGCACAAAGACAGATTTGGTGAATATTGCAAGTCAAGTTTGGGATACTATGGTGGATATACAACTCTGATTGAAAAGAATGGAGATGAATTTCGTTATCGTGAAGACAATGAAGAGACTTGTGCAGCTACTGGATATAATACAAATGCTCTCCATGTGGCTCTTGCAGGAGATGGAGACATTCAGTTGCCGACAGAAAAACAGGCTGCAAAATTGAAATTACGGTTGGAAAAGTGGACTGAGAAATACAGCATCCCAGTTAGTGCAGTCAACATTGCACCACACAGGATGGTTGCACCTCACAAGAGTTGCTTTGGTTCACTATTGAATGATGAATGGGCTTATAATCTTTTGAAACCAAAAGAAAAGCCATCCAGCCAATTGGATAAAAAAGAATTCATCGAGTCTCAAAAAACTCAGATTCTTTGGCTCACAGTAAAGTTGCTAAGATTAAAAATAAAAATATTGCTTGGCAAGATAGGTGGATCTGTGTTCAATCCAAGACCATTAAAAGATAAGTAAAATTTATGAAAAAGATATTAGATTTTTGTTTGAAGTCTTCTGCAGATCCAAAGAGGACATCTCTGACAATCAAAATGGCATTGCTGGGAATTATCCCTTATGCAATGCAGGCATTTGGTTGGGTTTGTGAAATTGGTCAAACTTGCCTAGATATTGACCAGAATCTCCTTGAGAGACTTGTTTCAGGAATTAGTGAGACTGTTTTCTTGCTACTCTCATTGGTGTCTGTGATTGGTATTGTTTATGGTCTGTTCCGTAAAATCCTCACAACCATGGAAGGAGACAACAAGGCTCTATGATCCGCTCTCTTTGTGGATTCTTAGATTCATAATCTTGTTCACAAAGAACATCCTGATTCCACTTCCCATTTTACCTCTTATTAGGAGCACATCATCAGGTCTGGTGTGCTCAAATATTAACTGACCATTGGTGACTTTTTTCTTTTTGCCATCTTTTTCTTCTGTCAATCCATTTGCACATGGCTCTTGAAACAATTTATAGCTCAATCTGACTGTTATGAAGTCTGTGTCATCCTCAACCACAAAGTTGGCAAATTGAAACATTTCAACTCCATTTCTTGATATGTACTTGCTCAAGTCTATGTCTTCACCTTTGCTCATTGACACTTCTCTAACATCCCTCAAGTTTTTATCATAAACTCCACCATAAATAACAACATCTTCTCCTTCTTTGCTTTCGAGAAACTCTATTGGAGATGGGAGTGCATTTTTGAATGCAGTTTGGCTTTTCAAATAACCAAGCCAATTTTTCTCCACTCCAAAATCCATGTCCCATGGACACAGAGTAAATCTTTCTGCAAAACTTACATTTTTATCATATGGCAGAACACCTTCTTCAAAAAGAGTGTTGGTTAAAGAATTTTCTTCAATGCTGCTGAATGCACCTATGTGAGCTAGTATTTTGCATATTGCTGATGATGAATGAGATTTGACTCCGAAGTCCCAGTAATCTTTGTATGGTTGATTTTTGGAAATTTTTCCTGCTGCAGCTGAACCAATTCCTTTTACATCTTCAAAACCAATTCTTATCCCCTCCCCATCGATTGAAAAATTGTTTTTACTCTTATTGACATCAACAGAGTAGAGTTTGTATCCTTCTCTTATGTATTCTTTTATTACTTTCCTCTTTCTGCTGTCATCAAAAAGAGCAAGAGATGATGAATAAAATTCCAGTGGATAATACATTTTCAGATACATAGTCCAGTAACTTATGATTGAATATGCCACAGAGTGAGATTTGTTAAATGCCCAACTTCCAAAAGTACATATGGATTCCCACACCACATCTATTTGTTCATCACTCATTCCATTCTCTCTTGCTCCTATTGCAAATTTGTCCTTGAATGTGTTGAATTTCTCAACACCTTGTGAGCGAGATATCAATTTCCTAATCTCTGAAGTGTCCTTCCATGACATCTTGCCCAACTCACGCATGGTCTTCATCACTTGCTCTTGGTAAATTACAATGCCATAAGTATCCTCAGTGAAATTCTTCATGACTTTGTGGGGATATGTTATTTTCTCTTTTCCCATCCCTCTCTGAATGTATGAAGTTGTTGAGCCTGAGTTGAGTGGTCCTGGTCTTGCTAGTGCTGAAATTGCAGAAAGAGATCCAAAGTCTTTTGGTTTTATTTGACGACACACTTGGTTGACAGCTTGTCCATCAAACTGGAAAATGCCAAACAATTTTCCATCATTGAATCCTTTGTAGATTTTCTTATCATCAAGTGGTAAGTTGTACATATCAATTGTCTTTCCATGTCTCTCTTCAATCAAGTCCATTGTTTTTGAGATAATGGTCAGGGTGCTCAATCCTAAAAGGTCTATTTTGAGTAGACCAATGGTTGAAGAGTCTTTGTAATCAAGACTGATGACATACTCATCCTTGATTTTGTACATTGCACAGAAATTGGTTATTGGTTCATCACTAATCACCACTCCAGCAGCATGCTGTCCCATTTGCCTGATTTGACCTTCCAATTCAATTGTGTATTTCAAATCAGGGTGTTCCTTCATTGCTTCACGAGGATAGCTGAATGTTTCATTGTCAAAAGTGTCAGCCATAGTGAAACTTGCACGAGAGTCTCCTCCAGATCGTTCAAGAACCATTCCTTTGAGTTTGTTCGTCACCTTAAATGGTATTCGAAATGCACTCCCAATGTCCTGAATCGAACTCTTTCCTTTGAATGCCATCATTGTGGGTAAGTTTCCAACTCTATCATTCCCATATTTGTCTCTCAAGTAGTCTTTAATTTCATGTCTGCGAGCATCCTCAAAGTCAATATCTATGTCTGGCAAGTCTTCACGATTTATGTCAATGAATCTTTCAAAAATCAAACCATGAACGATAGGATCCACTTCAGTAATTCGCAGACAATAACAGGAAAGAGATCCTGCAGCAGAACCACGTGCAGGACCAACCAGAATGTTTCTGTCTTTTGTCCAAGCGACCAAGTCCCAAATGACTAAGAAATAGTCCACAAAGTTCTTTTCTTTAACAATGTTCAATTCATATTCCATCCTATCAATATATGCCTTGTCTTTGTGCTTTCCCATTCTCTCAAGACCTTTGAATGTGATGTCATAAAGATACTTAAATTTGTCCTCATCTTTCATTTGATACTTTACTGGAGATGTGGTTGGGAATTCGAAATCAATCTCTTCTGAAATCTTCACTGTGTTGTCCAACATCTCTTTAAAATCAAATTCTTTAAAGTGTTCAGAAAGACTCTCTTCCATTTCTTTCCTGCTCTTCAAGTGCAAATCCTTCCTAAGATTCATCAATCTATCAGGGTTGCTCATCACATCTTTTTCTCTTATACACAAAAGCACATCGCTTATTTCATGTTGGTCACTATTCACATAATGGACATTGTTTGTTGCAACAAATTTGTGACCACTCTTTTTCAATCTGTCATGCAATTTTATCAACTTTTTGAATCCTGCATTTTCATCAGGTTGTATTTCAATATAAAAATCATCCAACTTTTCTTTGAATAAGTCAAATTCTTTTCCAACTACTTCCTCCATCAAATATGAGCCAACTCCACCAGAGAGGACAATCAATCCTTTCTGGTGTTCGAATAGCTCATCGAATGTTATCTTTGGATGGATTTGCTTGTTCTCACACCAAGCGATGGTGACAAGTTTCAGCAAATTCTTATATCCCTCGTTGTTTTTAGCCAACAAGGTTATATGAAGAGCACGAGAGTTGCTCAATCCAAACACATTCTTCTCAATATACAGATCGCAGCCTAGAATAGGTGTAATATCATTGTTTTTACATTCCGTATACCACTTAAAATGGCTGCTAACATTGATATAGTCTGTTATTGCTAGAGCTGGTTGGTTCAGCTCTTTTACTCTGTTTACATGCTGTTCTGGTGTTCCATAACCCTTTGTGAAAGAGTAGGTAGAGTGAACATGCAGGTTTACGAATTTATCAGCTTTTTGGCTCATATAAATTCATAACAGTTTCGATGTTCTTTGCTCTTCCTGCAATGAACTTGAAGAATTCAGGTTGCTTTTCTCTCATCTCTCTTGCCATCTGGCAAACAATGTAGGTGTGCTCATCCTGAGCTATGTCGCTTGTTCGACCATTGAAGTACTCAATCATTTCTCTGAGACGCATTGTCACTGCAATCTTGGTGCAAGTTCCCATTGGCATAATGCTCCGAGCTTGCTCCATTGGAACTCCAAGTTCAATCATGTCTTTGTATGTTGCTCTTATCTGTTTAACAACTTCTGTATAATTATCAACCATGGAAATTGCTTCTGCATCTCCATTTTCAGCTCTCTCTTCAAGAGATGGAGGAAGACGAACAGGATCTGAGTAACAAGAACTCACTCTGTAGCTCTGTTGACCAAAACTCATTTTACGATGCCTCACGATTTGGTGAGTCATTGCTCTTGGGATTCCAGATAGCTTGAATGTGAACACAGCTCCTTCCAGTGCCACTGAAATTGGTCTTTTCTCAAGCATCGACATCAACTTACTTTCTTGTTCTTTGAATGACCAATCAAGCATTTTGCAAATTGGCAATTGAGGTGTTGTGTCCCAAGTGACAAGGCTGGCATACATTGCTGCTCTCACCCACTCTTGATAATCACTGCTTGACAGCAATTCTACTTTTATACTCTCGTAGCCAGCAACTTGGTGCTCTGGCTCTTCAAAGTTGTGCCCCACTGCATCTCCTAGGAACTCAATTTCTTCATCTACTATATACTTTTTGTCTGCTTCTTTATTTGTCATATTCTTGGATTAATGTCACCTTCACTAATAAGCATCATTGCCATAATGGCATAGACAGCTATGTCTTTATATGAATCTTTGAGAGCTTCATTCTCTGGTGGTCTGTCTCTCAAATTCCATATCCTAATTGCCTTGTGGACGATTTGAATTGTTATCCCAATCAATCCTAGAATTCTCCAACTGTTCCCATAATCTTTACTCTTCTTGTGGTGAGTTTTCACCAGAGTGTCAACAACAGCTTCAAAGGTTTTGTTGTCTGTGTCTCTTTGTTTTTCTGTATATGTCATAATTTTGAATTTACTCCTTGACAAACTTTTGAAATGTTGGCTCCTAATTTTTCTCCAACCATTTCAGCAATCACAGGACTGCGATACTCTCCAGCTGAACAACAAAATGCAACAACTATGTTTTCATCTTTGTTCAGCAAGTGAATGAGCCTGAACAGACTAACAACTCTATCCACAAATACTTCAAGTCCTTCTTGAGATTTCATGAATTTTGTTATCATTTCTTTTCTTTTTTCAATGTTTTTCTCCTCTCTAATTCCATCTTCTCTCCAAGGATTTTTAAAGTAAGAGACATCAAATTTAAAGTTAGCTTCAGGGTTACCAAATTTGTGCCCATGTGAAATTATTGTTATCATGCTGCTAATTTACCTAATAATTCTTTCCAACCACCCACTGATATGTGTTTCACAGCTGCTTGAGCTTGATTTATGGTTGAATCCACCAGCAACTTCCTGTTCCAAAGACCAAATCTTCCAATTTGATAGATGCCTTTGTCAGCAAACATCTCCACAAGTTCCTTCCTCTGGTCTATGCTTATGCTTAAGATTTTCCCTTTCTCCCAAACATAATCATTTTCCAGTTCTCCAATTCTAAACATCTTCAGCATTCTTGGCACCTCCTGTGCTTCCTGAGTTGACAGCTTTTTTATACTTTCAACAGAACAAATCCCATTCAATATTGAAGCTCTATATGGAGCTACATTCTTGTTTGGCAGATATATGTTTATCATCCAGTTTGGCACAATGTTTTCAATCGGATAATTTGAAACGTGTATCGGACTATAAATGAAATCAGGCTGGAACTCTCTATATCCAATCAATCTGAGCATTTCAGGCAGTGGCACTGTTGAAATGATGTGCTCATATTCATATATTTTTACCTCACCATGCTTTGCCACAGAGACTTTTTTACGAACAGGATCTATTGCAGTAACTTTTGCATTCAATTCAAAGTTTTCAGATCCTATATACTTCATCATTTTTGCAATCAATTCATTCAAGTTTGAGTCTGGCATGTATGCTGAATCTGTTTTGCCAACACTCATAATTGAAGAAGGATGTTGGATGTCTCTCACTTTTTCTGAATAATCCAATGCATGCTTCAGATTTGGCTTGTGATAAAATTCACCATTCTCCATTATCACATCTGTTAGAGTTATTCTTTTCAGATTTGCATCAAATGGCAAATTAGGAATTGAGTGCAGATAATGGACTCCATTGTGCAGATTCATTGGAACTGCTCCTGCAGGATCCATAATAACAAACTCAATGCCCTCATTTTTCAACCAACAACCAGCTCCAAGACCACCTGCTCCTGCTCCAATGACAATTGTATCAATTTTCATAATCTTCACTTATTTTAGTTTGTGTTGGTCCTTGTTGGTTCTGATATTTACTGTCCTTCTTTTTGCCATATGGAACTTCACAAGATGTTTTTGTGTACTGAAACACCAATTGACAAATTCTTGTGTTCTTTGGAATTATAATCGGGATGGAAGTAAAATTAGTTACTTCAAGAGTTATATTTCCAGAAAATCCAGGATCCACAAAACCAGCAGCATGAATGTTCACTCCTAGTCTTGCCAATGAACTTCTTCCTTGAACGAATGCTGCAATGTTGTCTGGAAGAGTTATTGCTTCAACAGTTGACATTATATAGAATTCTCCAGGAAAAATTTTGATTTCACTCCAATCATTATAATCTGTAAAATACTCTTTTGTGCTTTCTGGATCTGTTACATTTATAATGGGGTTGGTAGAGTGTGTTTCGCCAAACTTTTTCCCAGCTATCACAGCATTGTTGTCCAAATGCATGTCAACTGAACAAGGACCAATATACAATTCACTCAGACCTTCGATGCTTATGTTCCCATCTTCAATCTCTTTTTTTATGTCAAGATCGCTTAATAACATACACTTTTTCATTAATCAATTCTTCTAATGATTCTTTGTAGTATTCAGTCCCTCTGAATGCCTCATTGAAGTCAGAAAGATCGTTGCACAGTGCAAAGTTCCTCATGTTCTCTTTCATCCGAACTTTCCTGTATCTCCTTGGATCATAATCATGTCCAAAGAACTCAGCTGCCCACTGTCTAACTCTCTCTTTTGTGACTCCAAACTGTTTGGCAATTGAATCTTGCGTCATGTTTGCAGACATCATTTTAGTCAGGAGAAATATTCCCTTTTTTCTTCCACCATATGATTTGTTGAATTTTTTTACATTCATTTTTATCAATTAGCTATTAAATCATATTTGAGACATGTGGATATTGACCAGTCAAATCTCTTTTTTTCTGCAATGTACCTCATCTTGTCCATGCACCACATTGCATGTTCAAGATTACCTTTGCACATGTCCAACAACATTTTGGCTTCAAATGCCATTTTGCCATAAGAGTATCTTCCTTTGTAGAACTCTTTTGGCATTTTGTCAATCATCTTCATTGTGTAGAACAAATTAACCAATTCATGAACTGGATTTATTTTCTTCTTTTCAACCCTGAATTTTTCAACATAACCTTTGAATCGGTTTTGTTTGAAAGTCGGAGTAAGTTCGAATTCTTTATAATTCATCTGTCATTAAGTGATTAATCCTATTAACAACTTTCGCTAACTCCTTTTCAGACAGGTCTGCGAAACTTTCAGATGGCATTTCAAATTTAGCTTTCAAGTATTTTTTTGCTTGAATTTCATCAATGCTGTTGATTAGAGCGTACTCTCTTATCAAGAGATGTATTCTTACCAACAACCTATTTCGCAGACAGTCAGTCATAGAATTACCATTCAGGCTGTTCAATGTCCTCATCTGCTCCTGCTACAGATGGTGTGTCTTCAGGTGACAATCCTGGTTCAGTGTCTGGATCCACAACTTCTGCTCCATCCTTGGTAACTCTATAATAACTCTTGTTGTTCTGCTTGTACATTTGGATGGTTACTGTTGCACCTTCCTCAACCGTGGCTAATTTGCTAATCAACCCAATTGAAGTTGTGAAGATGGACTTGCTCTCTCCATCCTCATTGACTAGATATTTCATCCCTTCAACTCTTCCTCCTTCAGAATTTGCATCTGGGATGCTATCAACTTTGTCTTTCATCAACTTCACTGTGTGAGCTGACAAATCATTGAATGAAATTCTTGGTAGAATTCCATTGTCCTTCATGTATGCTTTGCTTGATTCCATAAATTTATACTTATATTTTTAATGCTTCTTTGTACTTTCTACACCTACAGTAAGATGCATGACCACGCAAGGGAGGATCGAACTCCCTATTGGCAATCTTCTGTAGTATAGAAAAGGTTCTGTTGTATGTTTCAGCCATGTCATTCATGTCATACTCCAGATTAACAACTTCAATTCTGTCAGTCTTGACAAGTTGTTTTCGTAAAACTGTGTAATCAAATTTGCCAGTAAATTCTCCAGTCTCTGACCATCTGGCTAGCAAGTACAGTGGTCCTTGCAGTTTTCTCCTGCTTTCTTCTTGA
>Ga0255047_10002346_pt1 | contig 12572 bp, 10 predicted proteins | sample JV7_2_1_MG_FD_183640 | JGI IMG/M metagenome (GOLD analysis project Ga0255047, IMG submission 183640) | Seawater microbial communities from Jervis Inlet, British Columbia, Canada - JV7_2_1 | ecosystem: Environmental > Aquatic > Marine > Inlet | place: Canada: British Columbia | collected 2016-10-06
GCGGCCCGTCGGATCGAGGGAACCATCGTCCGGACGCCCCTCCTCCCGCTGGTCAACCACGAAGGCAACACCGAGATCTATCTGAAACCGGAGACCCTTCAGCCGATCGGCTCGTTCAAGGTGCGAGGTGTCGGCAACTGGGCTCTGAGTCTTTCCGAAGAGGAGGCAGCCAAAGGGCTTTCGACGACAAGTGCCGGCAACACGGCCCAGGCCGTCGGCTACATGGCCCGAAAGTTGGGGGTGCCTTCACGCTCGCTGGTTCCGGAGACACTTCACGAGGGAAAACGGCGGGCGATCGAGGCCTATGGCACAGAACTCGTCGGGGTGTCGATGACCGATCTGATGATCTACATGTTCGAGGAAGGCTGGCGACAGGAGCCGTACTGCTATCTCAATCCTTGGGGCGAACCGTTGATGATCTCCGGGCACGGGACTATCGGTCTTGAGATTCACGAGGATCTGCCTGAAGTCGACTCGGTGTTCGTACCCGTGGGCGGGGGTGCCCTGCTCTCCGGTGTGGCAGCAGCGCTCAAGACTCTTGAGCCGTCGGTGCGGATCTACGCGGTTCAAGCCGAGGTGAACTCGGCGCTCGCCGCCGCTTTCACTGCGGGCGGTCCGGTTTGGATCGACTGGCATGACACAATCGTCGAAGGCGCCTCCACTCCGGTGATAACACACAACATGTATCCGATGCTTCAGGATCTGGTCGACGAGGTGGTTCTGGTCTCCGAGAACGAGGTCAAGGCGGCGATGCGGCGTCTGGCGTTGAGCGACAAACTGGTGACCGAAGGCGCGGGCGCGGCCAGCCTCGCCGCCGCTCTGAAAGTGCCCTTGTCGGAGAGAGGAGCTTCGGTTTGTGTAGTGAGTGGAGGGAGTGTTGACCCCCTCCTCCTCGCTGAGTTGGTCGCTTCCGAGTGACGTTTCTCTACTTCGCCTATGGCTCAAACCTCTGGCCGCCACGGCTTTATGGCAGATGCCCTTCGGCACGTGAGGTCGGCTCGGCCGTTCTTCAAGGGTGGGTGCCGGTCTACTCAAAGCCCTCGGTGGACGGTTCAGCGAAACTGAGCATCGTGGAGAGGAAGGGTTCCCGGGTCCACGGGGCGCTGTATGAGATCGACGAGGCAGAGCGTTCTGCGCTTGATCAGGCAGAGCCGGGCTATCAGCCTGTTGTTGTCGAGGTCAGCCGGAGGTCGGGCGAACTGTCGGATGTGTTGACCTATCAATGGACGGATGCACCTGTCTTTCGGGCACCGTATGACTGGTATCTGTCGATGGTGCTGATGGGTGCTCGTTACCACCAGCTTCCGGATGAGTACGTGGCGTCTTGCCTTGTTTTCACCGCAGAAAGAGATCCTCTGGCCCGGGGACACTCGTCCGGCGACATCTGATGACCACGCCGCACCGCATCCTTAGGTCAAGTCAGCCCCTCAGAGCGCCGATATCAGTCATTGAACCCTGACCATTCTCGGCATGCTCGAATTCGGGCATCGCCAGTTGGTCGGGGCTGTTCGTCGACTGGAAGTGGTCAGAGAACATGCTGAATCAGAACGAGTCGACTCCGGGAGTGTCCGGGGAGACGCCGGCTGAGGAGAAGTCAGCCGCCAAGGATGGCGCCGGCAGCCTGTTGAAAACCTCAGGTGAGTCGACAGCTTGGTCCGGGTTCCGCATTCGAGGGGCTCTCGCAACTCTGGTCATATGCGTGGCGCTGGGTCTCTGGTGGGGCTGGATTGGCGGATTCGTCCTTGCGGGGCTCGCCGCTATCACCATTGCTGACGCCAACTCACGTCGGCGAAGTGGTTCGGTCCGCCTGACCAGATCGATATTCCTTGACATGACCTTGATCGGTGTGGCAATCGTCTTCGCCGATCTGGAACCGGCGGGTGTCGGAGCCGCCTATGTCTACATGATGGCCGTGCCGCTTCTTCTTCTATCAGCGACTCGCGCAGTCTGGGTCATGGCATACGGAACTGTTTGGGCGTTGCTTGCCCTGTCACCGATATCACTATTTCCGGTTCCACCTGAGGTGAGTCGCTCAGTGACAACGGCTGTCGCCTATGTGATATTCACCGGTCTGCTGCTGTCCCTGATTGCTGTTCTCGCCAGATCACTTCGGCGCACTCAGAAGACGACGGAGCGACGACTGAAAAGCGAGGTCGCCATGGCCGTTGCCGGCCAACAACTGCTTTCCGAAGCCGATGATGACGCCTTGACCGAAGCTCTCAAGGCGATACGAGAAGCTACCGGTGCCGACATTGCCTTTGTGGCCGAGAACAGCGGTGATCGCCGAAGCGGCCCTGCCGCGGTGGTGAGACAGGTGTCGGGAGCTCCGGATTCGATCTCGCACTCCACTTCGATGCGCTGGACGCTTCCCTACATGCAGCATCGGGAGCCTGCGGCTGCGTTGGCAGCCGGCAAGGCCGTCCGAATGGACGAGACTCTTGCGATCGTTCTCGGCCGCCACCCGGACGCAGTTTTTGCGCTCGCCGTGCCTATCTCAGTTGGCGGCGAGTGGGCGGGGTTCTTGGGGATCGCACATGACACATCAGATGGGGCGACGCCTGACCCTGATCTTCCTGCCCTGGAAACGATCGCAGCCATGATCGGCGCTTTTCTCGAGCGGGAGCAGTCCTATTCTCGACTGGAGCAGTTGGTCCGGTCGAAGGACCGCTTCCTCGCCAGCGTGAGTCACGAGATACGCACCCCTCTCACCTCTGTAATCGGCTTCGCCTCCGTACTCCGAGACGACACCGACCAGCTCAGTTCCGGGGAGCGCAACGAGCTCGTCGAACTCATGCTTCAGCAGTCACTCGAGGTTTCTGATCTTGTTGAGGATCTCCTTGTGGCAGCTCGGGCGGAGATCGATGCTGTCACCGTCACCAAAGAGCCGGTGCGTCTTGGTCAGGAGATCGAGAGTGTGCTCGCTGCACGACTCTCGACCGATGAGAAGGACATCTTTGTGGCGGCGGCCCCGAGCCACCAGGCCCTTGCCGATCCGAACCGGGTTCGTCAGATCATCCGCAATCTTGTGACAAATGCTTTGCGTTATGGCGGCGATGAGATCACGATCACAACTCACCGGGATGGACCTGACGTCACACTTGTTTTCTCCGACAACGGCGAGGGGATTCCGAACGAGTTTCGCCGTCGAATCTTTGACCCGTATTACCGGGGCGGGTCGGGGGTCGATCAGCCTGAATCCATAGGACTCGGCCTTGCTGTGTCACGTCAGTTGGCGCGTTTGATGGATGGTGATCTGACACTTCGGTCCGATCTCGGTCCGGCGACCTTCCAGCTCACTCTTCCGATGGCGCCGAAGAACGACGAGCAGGATGCGCTTGACTCTCCCCCGGATGGCGCGGTGATGGTGGGGGAAGAGTCCCGGTAGACGCAGTCGGCCCCGGCTGAGATGAGACCCGGGAGCCTGCGCTTTGACAGTGCCGGGACTTCGGCAGGGGCTCACTTACCTGAACGCCATCGATACTCTCCACCCCGTGGCGAAAGAACGTACCGAGCAGCGAGCCCGGCAGCTTGTCGATCAGATCATGCGAGATGCTCGGGCCAATGATCACAAGGCGCTGCTGGCGATCGATGCCGATCCAGAAACCGCGGTGCTGCTCGACCTTCTTCCCGAAACAGCCACCGATGACGCCAATGCTCATTTGCATTGGGCGCGTGCTTGGCGCGCTCGGCAGAACAAGAAGGCGCACGGCAAGCTTGACGCCGTCCAGACCGCTCTCGACGGACTCGACATTTTCCTGGCCAAAGGTCTTCTTCGAAAGATCGACTCGAGCGTTCTGGGTGACGAGGTGCTAACTCGGTTTGATCAACTGCTGCTGGCAACCGAGGCCCGAGCTCTGGAACTCGAGGACATCCAGAGCCGGGTCCCTCCTTTGCCACCTGACAAGAAACAGAAGAGACGGTTCCGGAGGGGCTGAGTCGCCGAAGCCGTCGACTACCTCAGGCTGGAGCTAGTGGCCAAGGTCCCGTGTTCTGGTGACCACTCTCTGGGGCCCGGCATCCAAAGAAGGACGTCGAGGCAGCCCTCGCCGACGCCGAGGAGGCGGGCTGTGATGATGCGTTGGTGGGTCAGGTCGACGATTCGCAGTACCTGGACTTCGAACGTGCATCTCCCAGCCTGGAGGAAGCCATCCTGTCGGCGGTCACCGACGTCGAGCACCTGGATGGTGTCGAAGTGATCCGGATTGCCGATGCCGGCCTCGTGTCGATGGCTGACATCGCTGCCCGCACCCGCCGGACCCGAGAGAGCGTGCGGCTGTTGGTCGCTGGCGAACGTGGTCCCGGAGGGTTCCCCTCCCCCTGTCACCGACCCACGGAACCGCTACCGGCTCTGGCGATGGTTTGAGGTTGAACACTGGTTCACCACCCATCTCGGGGAACAACCATCGCGAACAGACGATCACGTCGCGGCGGCTATCAACGCCGGGCTCGAGCTCCGCTATCACGGCCGATACGTCGATCCCAGCCGCCGCACCCAGCTTCGCGAGCTCGCGGGGCTCTAGGGAATCCGCAAAGCGGTGAGAAGGATCGCGAAAAGCCGCCAACCGAGCCGACACACCAGATCGGCCGAAACTCCAATGGTTATGGGAGGTCCGGCCGGTATCGCAGGTCAACTGCTTGTGGTCAGGGACGGCGTCGATCCGTCGACCTCTGGTTTTTCAGACCAGCGCTCTACCGACTGAGCTACCTGACCAAACAGCCAGAACTTCGAGAAGATCTGACTTGCGGGCACGACGGGATTTGAACCCGCGACCTCCGGCTTGACAGGCCGGCGAACACTCCAGACTGTTCTACGCGCCCGGGACCTACCCGAGACAACGGGTGTGACCGTGGAAGTATATCGGCCAGGCCGTGGTGCTCAAGATGACGACGGGATATCGGGGATGCTCGGTGAGGACTTCGACGCTCTCGTCCAATTCGACTCCTACTACTGCGAGGACGAAGAGGCCGGTTGCATCACCTTCAGATACCGCCTGATCCCGAAGGTCCCCAAAGATGTGTCGTAGGCACCGCAGCCACCGCAGAAGACCCTGCGTATAGGCTCCCAAGACAGGTCAATAGCAGGAGGAACATGTGCCTGAGTGCAGGAACTGTGGATTTGTGAATCCTCAAGAGGCTCGCTTCTGCAATCAGTGCGGAACAGCAATCGGCCAATCCACAGCTCAGGGCGGCGAACGCCGACAGATAACCGTCGTCTTCAGCGATCTCTCCGGCTTCACAGCTATGTCGGAGCAGCTCGATCCTGAGGACATGCAGGCCGTTATGGGTGTCATCTTCTCCAAGGCGACCGAGATCATTGAGCGCTACTCCGGTCGGGTCGACAAGCTGCTGGGAGATGCCGTGATGTCAGTATTCGGCGATCCGGTGGCCCATGAAGATGACGCCGAAAGGGCGGTGCGCGCCACGCTCGAGATCCATGCCGCTGTCGAAGAGCTGAGCCCTGCCTACGAGGAGAAGATCGGTCGTTCGCTCCGGATGCACTCCGGGATCAACACGGGCGTCGTCGTGACCAGCTCCGGCGCTTTCGACACGGCCGACACAGGTCCGCTCGGCGACACCATCAACCTGGCAGCGCGGCTCGAAGACCTGTCGGACACTGGAGAGATTCTGCTCGGTCCTGAAACCGTGGGCTTGGTGAGCACTGTCTTCGAGTTGGAGGATTACGGATCCCATGACCTGAAGGGGAAAAGCGGAGCCGTTCCAGTGATGAAGGTTGCCGGTCTCAAGCACGAGCGAACGGGGCCCTCTCGACGACAGGCGTCTTTCGTTGGCCGCCACGAGGAGCTCGGCATCCTGATGGCGGCGGTCGAGAAGGTCCAGGACGGTGAAGGGAGCGTCATCGGGCTTCGCGCAGAAGCCGGATCCGGGAAGACCCGCCTTCTTGATGAGTTCCACTCTGGTGTAGCCGACAAGGTGCAATGGCTGGAAGGGCGGGCCTACGCCTACGGAGAGAACATTCCCTTTGCCGCACTTGTCGATCTGGTCTCGAACGCGGTCGGCGTCGGCGAGGACGACACCCAGGCGTCGATAGCGTCGAAACTGCGCTCCGAGATAGGGGTGCTCGTCGAAGACGTGGATCGTGTGTTGGATCCGTTCGTTCGTCTCTACGGCCTGCCCGAACGGGCCGAAGCGGCGCTAGACAAGGACTCCTTCCAGGACCGTCTTCTGGAGTCGCTGACCACCGTTGTCGAAGGCTTGTGCAGGCGAGCTCCGACCGTGCTTGCCCTGCAGGACCTCCACTGGGCGGACCCGTCGACCATCGCCATCATCGCACAATTGGTGAACACGTTGGAGAGTCCGGTGGTGATCGTTGCCAACTACCGCCCTTCCTTCCACGGAGCGCTCCCAAACCTGAGGGAGATCCAGCTTGCTCCCCTGTCACCCCGTCAGTCGGCCGAGATGATCTCGTCGTTACTCGATGAGGGTGAGATCCCCAACGAACTCGTTGAATTCGTTGTCGATCGGACCGATGGAAACCCCTTCTACGTTGAGGAGATCATCAACTCCCTAGTCGAGACCGGAGTTCTCTCTCACGAGGGTTCGGAGTGGCGAGTTGAAGGCTCCCTGATCGAGGCCGATGTCCCCACGTCCGTCCGGGGCGTGATCGCCGCCCGCATCGACCGACTAGAAGGAGACCGGCGCAGGGTTCTCCGAGAGGCTTCTGTTGTCGGTCGCGACTTCCTCTACGAGGTGATTCGACGAGTAGCCACAGTGACCGAGACGTTGGATCCGAGCTTGGCCGACCTGGAGACCGCCGATCTCATCCGAGAACGGACGGACCAGTCCGATCTGGAGTACTTCTTCAAGCACGCTCTCACCCAAGACGTTGCATATGAGGGGCTGCTGAAGACGGAGCGAACGGAACTCCATGCACGCGCAGCGGCGGCGATCGAGTCACAATTCGCCGACCGCCTCGAGGAGGTGACCGAGACCCTCGCCTATCACTACACCGAGGGTGCCGTGCTGGACAAGGCGGTTCACTATCTGCGTGCGGCGGGACGCAAGGCCGTGGACCGGTATGCGTTGATTGAGGCACAGGCTCACTTCGAATCTGCATACGAGCTCCTGAGCGCCGCCGGGCAGGGCGAGTCGACCGATGGGGCTGTTGTCGACCTGATCCTGGACTGGGCGATCCTCTTCTACTACCAGGCCCATCTCTTGATCCTGGATGACCTGCTGGACCGGCACCAGGATGCGGTGGATCGCCTCGATGATGACACGCTTCGTATGTGGTGGCTCATCTGGAGAGGACACGCGGCGGGATTCAGGATTGACCAGTCGGGCAATATGCGTTTTCTCGATGAGGCCCTCGAGATCGCCGAGGCGACCGGGGACGAGACTGGAATCGCCTACGCCAAGACATGGATGATATGGGGCCTTTTCGTGACCGGTGATCTCGAAGGTGCGATCAAAGCGGCCACCGATATCGAAGAGTGGGTCATCGCGAACCGGCACGAAGACCCCTACCCATACTTCAAGTCTCGGGTGATCCTTTCATATGCCCTTGCCTCGGCGGGTCGGGGAATGGAAGTGAAAGAGATGTGCCGCGAAGTGATCGCCTTCGGGCAGAAGGTCGGTAACAGCCGAAGTGCGGCTTTCGGCCATCAGGGGCTTTCGTTTCTCGAGACGATCCTCGGGAACTACTCCTCGGCGATAGAGCTCGCGGACAAAGCAAGCTCGACTGCCAAGGATCCGATCTATCGCGACACTGCTCACCTCAATGCAGCGGCTGCGGCCACGCTCGCCGGGGACGGAGCAAGAGCGCGTAAGGCTGTTGACTACTTGCTCCATGCCGTAGAGACCGGGATCGAGCTCCCGTCGCCGCTGTTCGTGAAACTCGCAGACGCTTCAGCATTGATGTCGGAGGGCGAACTCACTGTAGGCATCGAGCAGCTCTTCGACACCAGGGACGAGGCCAAGCAGATGTCGCGCAACTGGGAATGGCTGTTCGCCGAGTTCTTCATTGCGGCAACCTTCGCCCGCATCGTCACCGGCGAGGCGACGAGCAGCCTCGGGCATCTAGCGCGGAACCCTCGCTTCATTCCATACTTGCGGCGCGCGAAAAGGGAGGCTCTGCCTCGACTCGAGGCGACTCTGGACAGCGCCATCCAACTCGGTTCAAACGGGCTGAGTCACCTCGTCGAGGTCGAGATGGCGAAACTTCTCATTCACAAAGGAGACACGGTCGAGGCGCGTCGTTTGCTCGAGTCTGCCCTCCGCTCGATCGATCCGTACGGGGGAGGCGAAGGCACCGACCGGATCCGAGGCCTCCTGGATCAAACCTGAACCGAAGGTTCGCCTCACCATTCGAGGTTTCCGACACGACCTCGTCTAAAGAGCCTTGAGCGCAGATAGCGCATCCTCCAACGCCGCTTTGGCGTCGTCGAAGAACATGAGTGTCTTCTCGTCGTAGAAGAGCGGGTTGTCGATCCCGGCGAACCCGGGCGAGAGACTCCGCTTCACGACTATCACCCTCCCGGCCCGGTCGACGTTGAGAATCGGCATGCCATAGATCGGTGAGCTGGGGTCATCACGGGCCGAAGGGTTGACGACGTCATTGGCGCCGACAACCAAGACGACGTCCGTTTGCGGGAATTGGGGGTCAGCCTGCTCGAGGTCGAGAAGTTGCTCGTAGGGAACGTCGGCCTCGGCGAGAAGGACGTTCATATGGCCGGGCATTCGTCCGGCAACCGGATGGATGGCGTAGTGCACGGTGATGCCAGATTGCTCCAACTGGTCGGCGACCTTTCGCACCGCATGCTGTGCTTGGGCGACTGCAAGCCCGTACCCGGGCACGATCATCACCGAGTCTGCGTAGCCGAGGGCAATGGCAACATCATCGGCGGTGGCGTTGTTCACCGGCTTGTCGCTCATGGTTCCGGCCACTGAACCGCTGTCGCCTGATCCGAAACCTGCGAACAGCACGTTGGCAAGGGAGCGGTTCATCGCCTCTGTCATCTGGATCGTGAGGATCATCCCGGCAGCACCAACGAGGGCACCACCGATAATCAGAGCATTGCTCTCGATAGCGAACCCGGCCGCTGCGGCAGCCAATCCCGAGAAGGAGTTCAGGAGTGAGATCACGACCGGCATGTCCGCTCCGCCGATCGGAACGACGCCAAGGATTCCGATGACAAGAGCCATACCGGCGAGCACCCAATAACCGGAGGACTCTCCGCTCACGGCTGTCCAGATCCCGACTCCGATCAGTCCCATCCCAAGGAGGACGTTCACCAGTTTCTGACCGGGATACAGAAAGGGTCGGCCGGGCAGGATTCCCTGCAATTTTCCGAAGGCGATGGAGCTACCGGTGAAAGTGAGCGCTCCGATGACGGTGGACACCAGGAGCGACACTGTCGTTTCGGCCGCTAGGTCGGCGAAGCCGATCTCCACCACGGCTGTGGCCGCTACCAGGGCTGACGCGATGCCACCGAGCCCGTTGAAAGCGGCAACCATTTGAGGCATGGAAGTCATCTGCACACGAACTGCCGCCCAGGCTCCAATCCCTGCACCGACGATCAGACCCGCTGCAACGATCTCCCAATTGACGATGGAGCTGCTGACCAGAGTGATGACGATGGCCACCAACATCCCGAAGGCGGCGATTCTGTTTCCAGACCGGGCCGTTCTTGGTCCGCCGAGCTGTCTCAGCCCGACGATGAAGGCAACAGCCGCACCCAGGTAGAGGATTTCCGTCACTTGCGCTGGCTTTCTCTGTCGCGACGACTGCGAAACATCTCGAGCATTCGATCCGTGACGAGGAAGCCACCGACGACGTTGATCGTCGCGGTGACGACAGCAAGAAAGCCCAGAATCTGGCCCAATGGCTCGGCCCCGAGACCAGCGGCGGTCAGGGCTCCGATGATGGTGATACCGGAGATGGCGTTGGCCCCGGACATGAGTGGGGTGTGCAGCGTCGGCGGGACCTTGCTGATGACCTCGAAACCGACGAACGCCGCGAGGACGAAGACAGTGATCCCCATGACGAGCGGGCTCATGATGTGGCCTCCAGACCGAGGGACCGACGGGTAACCGGGTGTGTCACGCTGCCGTCGTGTGTGATGCATGCTCCGGAGACGATCTCGTCGTCGAGATCGATGACGAGACCGGCGTCATCTCCCGTGATACGGGCAACGAAGGCGGTGAGGTTTCGGGAGTACATATGACTGGCATCCACTGCCACCCGGCCGGGCAGATCGTCGGGTCCCATCACCACAACGCCTTTGTGAACAACTGTCTCGCCCGGTTGGGTGACTTCACAGTTCCCGCCCGTCGGGGCTGCCACGTCGACGATCACCGAGCCGCGACTCATTCCCTCGACCATCTCCCTGGAGATTAGAAGCGGGGCATGTCTCCCCGGTACCTGGGCCGTTGTGATCACAACGTCGGCGTCGGCAACGCTCCTGGCGAGGGCATCCTGTTGGCGTCTTTGGGTCTCGTCAGCCACCTCCCTGGCGTATCCGCTGGCCGCCGCAACCGACTCGTCAACGGGTGCGGCTATGAAACGGGCGCCGAGGCTCTCTATCTGCTCTCGTACTTCGGGTCGGATGTCGTATGCCGAGACAACGGCCCCGAGCCGTTTGGCTGTGGCGATCGCCTGGAGACCGGCGACACCGGCACCGAGGACGAGCAGCTTCACCGGCGGAACGGTGCCTGCCGCCGTGGTGAGCATCGGGAAGAATCTCGGTGTTGCCGTGGCAGCCAATAGCACAGCGTGGTAACCGGCTGCGGTGGCCTGTGACGACAGTGCGTCCATGCCCTGAGCGAGAGTGGTGCGAGGAATCGCCTCTACGGCGAAGTCGGTGATCTCTCGCTCCGTCAGGACTTTCATCAGATCGGCGGAGGCAAAAGGGTCCAGGAAACCGACGAGCGCCGCCCCTCTCGGGATGAGAGTGGCCTGGTCGGGTGTGGGTGGTCCAACGACGAGCACGAGTTCGGCTTTGTCGTAGGGCGTGGAGCTGACATCGACTCCGGCATCCCGATAGTCATCGTCTTCGAAGCCTGCCCGCTCGCCTGCACCGGGCGCGATCACGACAATGTGACGGTCCTCTATGAGGCGAATCGCCACCTGTGGCGTCATCGCTACTCGACGTTCACCCGCCGCTTCTGTCGGTACAGCTATCCGCATCGCTAGCGACGCTAACTAACACCCTGCCGGTAGGGCTAATCAGACCCGCTGAAAGCCATCACTCAGGGTGTTTCAGGGCGACCTTGCCCATCTGCTCGCTCGAGTCGAGGTACCTCAAAGCATCGGGCAGGTCGGCGAAGTCGAAGATCTTGTCGACGGGGGACTCCGCCTTGCCGAGGCGGATCCAATTGAGGGCGCGGGCGAACTGGGCGTGATTACCCATGGACGAACCTATGAGCTCGAGTTGGCGGTAGAACAGGTAAGGGATGGTGAGTTCCATCTTTGCTCCACTGGTGGAGCCGCAGATCGCGATCCGTCCGCCCGGTTTGGCCGCGCTCATCGATTGGCGAAGCGTTGCCGGCCCCACGTTGTCCACCACAAGGTCGGCACCTCCGTGGCTTCTCATCTCTTTGCCGAACTCCCCCGACGAGTCAAAGCCGGCCACGGCTCCATGTTGGATTGCCCAGTCGATCTTGTCCTGAGAGCGGGAGGTCACGTAGACCTTGGCGCCGAGAGCCTGGGAGAGGGACATCGCGGCGGCCGATACTCCTCCTCCGACGCCAACAACAAGAACTGTCTCACCCTTCTTCAATCGCGCCTTCTCCAGCATTCGCACCGCCGTCACGCTGGCCAGGCCCAATGATCCAGCAACATCCCATGAGAGGGCGGATGGTTTGCGGATTGCGTTGATGGTCGGCAACACCAGCTGCCCGGCAAAAGTCCCCGGACGGTGCTCTCCAAGAACGCCAAAGGAGTCGCAGTAGACGATGTCGTCTTTGCGGCAGTAGTCACAGACGCCACAGGACGTCGAGGGGTCGACGATGATCTCGTCTCCGATGTCGAAACCGGCGACTCCTTCTCCGACGGCGTCGACTACTCCGGCGGCATCAGCGCCACCGGTGTGAGGCAGATGCTTGGGGGCAGGTAGCCCCATCGCCACCCAGATGTCCAGGTGGTTGAGCCCGGAGCTCTTTATCTTGATCCTGACCTGGCTGGCTCCCGGCTCGGGCTCTTCGACATCGTTGAGCTTGTAAGAGCCGATTCCTTTGGTATCGGATAGCTGCCAGGCCTTCATGCCCGCGAGGGTAGCGTTGGGGGAAGACCCTCCGAGGAGAGAGATTGGCGTTTGAGATCCCGGCGGACCGGGAAGTTCACACAACTTCGTTGAAGGTCAGGTTCTATGAGCTTGATCCCTACGACCACGTCAATCACACCAACTACTTCTCCTATTTCGAGACTGCTCGCATCGAGTATCTGACGGAGAAGGGGTGGGGGCTCATGGTCCTCAAGGAGAGAGGCATGCAGTTGGTGGTCGTCGAGATCCACGCCCGTTTCCTTGCTGCGGCCGGGTACGGGGAAGAACTCACCATTCATACCTGGGTGTCCTCGGCCGGGCGGGTGAAGTCGACCTGGGAGCAGCGAATGG
>Ga0255047_10002350_pt1 | contig 12569 bp, 11 predicted proteins | sample JV7_2_1_MG_FD_183640 | JGI IMG/M metagenome (GOLD analysis project Ga0255047, IMG submission 183640) | Seawater microbial communities from Jervis Inlet, British Columbia, Canada - JV7_2_1 | ecosystem: Environmental > Aquatic > Marine > Inlet | place: Canada: British Columbia | collected 2016-10-06
CTCCCACCCGAACTCCTCGTCGAGGAAGGCGAGGAGCTTCTCCACTCCCTCGGTTCCGGCTTCGAGCTCCTTGCCTGCATATACGTCCTCGGTGTTCTCACGAAAGATCACCATGTCGACATCGGCGGGTTTCCTGACCGGGGAGGGAACACCCTGATACCAACGCACAGGGCGGAGACACACGTACAGGTCGAGGATCTGGCGAAGTGCCACGTTCAGGCTCCTGATCCCACCACCGATAGGCGTGGTGAGCGGGCCCTTGATCCCGACGAGGTACTCACGGAACGTATCAACGGTGACATCGGGGAGCCACTCGCCGGTCACGTTGAATGCCTTCTCGCCCGCCAACACCTCGAGCCATTCGATCTCGCGCTCACCGCCGTACGCCTTCTCCACAGCGGTGTCGAAGACACTTCTCGCCGCAGCCCAAATGTCCGGGCCGATACCGTCACCTTCGATGAACGGGACGATCGGATTCGGGGGAACGTTCAGACCGTCTTCGGTTCTGGTGATTGCTTCAGCCATCAGCTTCTCCGTGCTCGAGTTCTTCGGGTTGTATACCGTGGTGTTCAGGCTGAGGACGCAAGCCGCACCGTGTTGACGAGAAGCGACGCTCTCGTCATCGGGCCCACTCCCCCCGGCACGGGAGAGATTGCAGACGCCACCTGGGATACCTCTTCAAATGCTACGTCACCAACGAGGCCATCGTCGGTTCGGTTCGTGCCGACATCGATGACAACGGCGCCCGGCTTGACGTATTCCTCACCAAACATGCCGGGTCGCCCAACGGCGGTGATGAGAATGTCGGCCTGGCGACAGACAGCCGCGAGGTTGGGTGTCCTCGAGTGTGCCTGGATCACGGTTGCATCTCTGCCCTTCGCGCCGAGCATCAGTGCCATTGGCCGCCCGACGAGGAAGGACCTACCGGCCACCACAGCCATCCTCCCAGCTGTCTCAATGCCATAGTGGTCAAGCATCGTCATGATGCCCGACGGTGTTGCTGGGAGCGGCCCAGACTGGCCGAGCAACAACCGGCCGAGATTGTAGGGGTGAAGCCCGTCAGCATCCTTGGTGGGGAGCACCCGCTCAGCGGCCGCCTCGTCGTCAAGGCCATCAGGAAGTGGCAACTGGACGATCATGCCCGTCACGTCATTTCTGGCGTTCAGCTCATCAATCGCCTCGAAGACCCCCTCCTGGGCAGCGGTGCCTGGGAGTCTGATATCGATCGACCTGATACCGACGGACTCAGCATCCCTGTGTTTGTAACCGACGTAGATGTGACTGGCCGGATCGTTTCCAACGAGCAGCGTCGCAAGTCCGACCTCGCGCCCTGCTTCTTTCAGCGCAGCAACCTCGTGCCGCACGAGCTCCTTGACTCCAGCAGCTACTTCCTTGCCTGAGATGATCCGTGCGCTCAATGTCGGAAATGCCTCTCTCGTGTGAACACCAGGGCCACGCCGTATTCGTTCGCCGATTCGATGACTTCGTCGTCGCGTTTCGAACCTCCTGGTTCGATGATCGCGGTGACGCCTGCGGCTGCCAGCGTGTCCGGTCCGTCACGGAATGGGAAAAAGGCGTCAGATGCGCACACTGCACCCTTCGCTCTGCCACCAGCCTTCACCAGGGCATGCTCAGCAGCACCGACTCTGGACTGGTCTCCTGCTCCCACACCGATCGCTGCGCCATCCTTGACCAGCACGATGGCGTTGGACTTCGTGTGCGCCGCAACGATCCACGCCATCTCGAGATCCTCGAGCTCCCGGCCGGATGGCTCTCTCGTCATGGATTCCCATCCTCCGGTGCCGACCGTCACCGAGTCCCTCGCCTGGACGAGGAATCCATCATCGACAGTGCGGATGTCGAGATCAGAATCTGAGGGGGCTGGTGCAATCAGGACCCTGAGGCTCTTCTTCTGTGCCAGGATCGCCCTGGCCTCTTCTGAGATCGATGGGGCGATCACGACCTCGACGAAGTGCTCGCTGACCGCCCTGGCTGTGGATCCGTCGAGTTCTCCGTTGCACGCGATGACACCACCAAATGCGGAGATCGGGTCGCATTCCCAAGCTCTGGCGAAGGCTTCAGACATCGTGCCTGCTCGTGCGGCTCCGCAGGCGGTCATATGCTTGAGAATTGCCACTGATGTTCCAGGCAGATCATTCACGAGCCGCCATGCAGCATCTGCATCCGCGTAGTTGTTGAACGACATCGCCTTGCCCTGAAGCTGGTTCGACCTTGCCCACCAACCGTCGGTGTCGGCTGTTGCGTACAGAGCTGCCTGCTGGTGTGGGTTCTCTCCGTATCGCAGTGATGCCTTTGTCTCGAGCGGGAGTACGAGCTTGTCCCTGCCGTCGTTTCCATGGAGCCAATTGACAATCGCTGCGTCATACCTCGCCGTGCGGAAGAACGCTTCCCTGGCGAGTTCTGCCCGAAACTCTGCGGTTGTCCCGCCTGCGCTGATCGCTTCGATGACGTCGTGGTACCGATCCGGAGAAACGACCACCGTCACCCAGGCGTGGTTCTTCGCCGCTGCTCTGATGAGTGTCGGACCACCAATGTCGATGTTCTCGATGGCAGTCGCGTGGTCCGCGCCGTCCGCAATGGTGTCCTCGAAGGGGTACAGGTTGGAGACAACGAGTTGGAACGTGTCGATACCAAGGTCGATGAGGTCCTGCCGGTGGTCGTCCTTGCCCAGATCGGCGAGGATTCCGCCATGGATTCGCGGGTGAAGCGTCTTTACCCTTCCACCGAGCATCTCAGGTGCGCCCGTCACATCCTCGACCCGCGTGACAGGGATACCCGCCTCCTCGAGATGGCTTGCCGTGCCGCCGGAGGAAACGATGTCCACACCGTTGTCGATGAGCGATTCCGCGAACGGCGTGAGGCCGCGCTTGTCCGATACGGAAATCAACGCCCTGCCTACCGCTATGTCTGTCATCAGCCGACGGCCTCCTCGGGCATGTGGCCCCAGCGTACGTGCCTGCCGTGCACTGTCAGGGCACCCCGAGCAAACGCCGCCACCACGTCGGGTAGGAGCCGATGTTCCACCGATTGGATCCGTGCGTGAAGCGACGCTGGGTCATCGTCCGGCTCAACCGAAACCGCTTCCTGGACGATTATCGGTCCGTGATCGACCTGTTCATCGACGAAGTGGACCGTGGCCCCCGTGAGTGTGACTCCGTGTTCGAGCGCATGCTCAACAGCATGGGCACCGGGGAAAGCAGGAAGCAGGGCGGGGTGGACGTTTATGATCGCGTTCGGAAACCGTGCAATCGCATTCGGAGCAAGGATCCGCATGAACCCGGCGAGCACAAGTCCTCTGGCGCCGAATCGCTCGGCAGTGTTGCACAGCGCAGCCGTGAACGCGGTCCGGGAATCGAATTCGTTCCACGCCACCACCTCGGCTTCCACGCCGGCGCTCTGAGCTCTCTCCAGCCCCCGGATCCCCCGACGGTCGGAAATGACGCCTGAGACCACGAAGTCGACACCGTGGAACCGCGAATCAAGCAGGGCTTGAAGATTGCTTCCGCCGCCGGAGATGAGGACGACGATAGGAAACGGGGAATCGGACATCGGTCGATGATTCTACGGACCTTGCGGACCGGTCGATCACTCCATGAGCGACGTGGTCCGCATCCGAAGATGCGGTAGCACGATATGGTCGAGAAACTGCTCAGGCTCCCCATCCCAGTCCATGGCACGGATCTCTCCTCTCGTGCGACGACCGCCCAGTGCGCGCGTGAGCTCGAACGACGAGCCCGTGAGCGTCGCCACCGGATCGCCGTACCCGATGTCCCAACCCATGCCTGAGTCAGAGGCCTCGATCCGCATGGTCGGCAGCCGTGCAGCGTCGAAGGGGCCGCGAAGTGCCTTGGCGTGTCCTGCGGCCGAGAACTGGATGTCAAGGAGATCACGGCCCTCCCTGTTCCCGAAGGCATTCCGGAGATCGAACTCATGATGGAGTATGTCGCCGATTGCCATTGCCGGGATTGCCTTGACGTTCGTATACCCCAGCGCGGAAGGCACGGCTTCGGGGAGCCCGAGGTCGTCAAGCGTGTCGAGAAGGACAGCGGCCGAGCCGACGACGTCATCCCACTCGGCAATGACCTCGTCAACCGACAGATGGCTTCGTGAGTTGACCTGTTCTTCGGTCCATTCCTCGCTTGCGAAACCATCGATACGAAGGTTGGTTATGTCGACCGAGAGCCCCGTGAGATGTCTGAGGACGTCGAGAGCCGTCCACTCGGGCGTCGCAGGCACCTCCGTCTCAGGATCGCGACCAGCCATGAACCCCACAACCCGTACGTGACCACGCTGATATGCCTCTGCGTACATGGTCACAGCCTAGGGCGACCACCAAACCCTGCCCAGTAGCGAACCCAGGGTTCCAGTTGTGGTTTTTTCACGTTTCTGGCCCACAGAACGGGAGGATTCACCGAGTCGGCTAAGAAGGTCCGGTCCTCTGGGCTTCGACGATGGCACTGGCCAGCCCACCCTCCCACGGCTCGCCATGGCCGGGAAGAACGGTCGAAACATCGAGGCCGTGCAGGTGATCGAGCGATTCGAGGGCTTGGGCGCTGTTCTTGTTGAAGGCTCCGGGCATCACCCGCGCACCGGTTCCTCCGGTCCCGAGATGCATCGTGACAAGCGAATCACCCGTGAGGATGACATCACGTTCGCCAAGGAGAATGCACGATGAGCCGTCTGTGTGCCCTGGAGTATGGATCGCCCGTGGCATCCCTGGCACATCGAGGATCTCGCCGTCGGAGAACTCAGTCAGTTCAACAACCGGCTTGGCAGAGAACACGCCGCCCCTGATGAAGAAGACCGCGGTCTTCCATGCCTGGATGTGGTTCAAGTCCCTCACCCAGTGACGCTCGAACTCCCGCTCCTGCTCCCCGGTGACGAGAGCGACATCGTCGTGGTGCACATGCACCGCTGCACCGCTCTCTTTCTTGATGCGCTCGGACGATCCAAGGTGGTCGCCGTGCCCATGGGTGAGCACGATCGCTTCGATGTCGTCGTGCGACTTCCCAAGATCCGCAAGAGCTTGTGGCAGCTGGCTGTACTGGTTCGGATTACCCGCATCGACGATCGTGAGCTTCCCACCATCAACAACGATGAACCAGTTGACAAGCTTCGCACCGAGCCGATACACCCCCTCAGCAACTTCCTGCATGGCTACCTCCAGGTCCGGTCTTCAACAGTACACGGTTGGACGACATGCGACATGCGACAAACCGTCAGTCGTCCTTGGAAGATCAGCGGACAGGGCGCAACGGGGTTCCTTCTTGGTACTCCCCCGGTGGGAGAGACCAAGCACCCGAATCCCCACCCGCGCATCATCTTGGAACTGCCGCACCTTCAGCTGGCCGAAAGGGCCTCCAGCATCGCCGAACCCATGTCCGTCGGGGTCGGCGCCATCACGACACCTGCGCCTTCGAGGGCTTCGATCTTTGCCTCGGCCGTTCCCTTGCCGCCTGAGATGATCGCCCCAGCGTGGCCCATCCGCTTTCCCGCAGGAGCAGACGTACCAGCGATGAAGCTGGCGACCGGCTTGGCCATGTTCGCCTTGATCCACGCAGCGGCCTCCTCTTCGGCGGTGCCGCCGATCTCGCCGATCATGATGACGCCCTCCGTCTCGGGATCGTCGTTGAACATTCCAAGCGCATCAACGAAGTTCGTACCGTTAACCGGATCACCGCCGATTCCGATGGCCGTCGTCTGTCCAAGCCGGTTGAGCGTCAACTGGTGGACCGCCTCATAGGTGAGCGTTCCTGAGCGCGACACGACGCCGATCCTTCCGGGCGTATGGATGTAGCCGGGCATGATGCCGATCTTGCATTCCTGGGGTGTGATGACGCCGGGACAGTTCGGACCGACGAGCCTGACGTGCTTGCCATCGAGATAGCGCTTCGTCACCACCATGTCGCCTACCGGGATGCCCTCTGTGATCGTGATGATCAACGGAACACGTGCTTCGGCGGCCTCCATGATCGCGTCCGCTGCGAAGGGCGGCGGAACGTAGACGACCGTTGCGTTCGCGCCTGTGACTTCGACGGCCTCCCTGACGGTTCTGAAGATCGGAATCGTGACGTCATAGGTATCGGGCCGATCCTGGACGCCTGAGTGATCCGTCTCCCCCGTGAACTGCTCCACCTGGCCCGCTCGCGACGGGTGCACGGCGCCGACCATGTCCGTGCCATATGCGATCGCCTTGTCCGTGTGGAACCGACCCGTTTTGCCCATCCCCTGTACGAGAACCTTCGTGTCCTTGTTGACGAGCACACTCATGTTGTCAGCTCCACGATCTTGGCTGCTCCGTCCTTCATGTCTGTTGCGCTCACGACGTTGAGATCTGAGTCGTCGATGATCTGTTTCCCGAGTTCGACATTGGTTCCCTCGAGTCGCACCACAAGCGGGACTTCGAGGCCAACCTCCTCAACGGCGGCGACGACGCCACCAGCAATGATGTCGCACTGCATGATCCCGCCGAAGATGTTGACGAATATGCCCTTCACATTCGGATCCTCAGTGATGATCTTGAATGCAGCCGCGATCTGGTCCTTCTCGGCGCCCCCTCCGACGTCGAGGAAGTTCGCAGGTTCACCGCCGACATACTTGATGATGTCCATGGTCGCCATGGCGAGACCGGCACCGTTGACCATGCACCCGATCGAGCCGTCGAGGCTGATGAATGAGAGCCCGAACTCCTTCGCCTCGAGCTCAGCTGGGTCCTCTTCGGACTCGTCACGCAACTCGAGGACTTCAGGATGGCGGTACAGGGCGTTCGCCTCGAACGCCACCTTGCCGTCGAGCGCCATCACGATGCCGTCCGTCGTCACGACCAACGGGTTGATCTCCACGAGGTCCGTGTCCATGTCCGCAGCGAACGCAGTCAGCGTCTTGAGGAACCTCACACCGTTCTTGAATGCGTCTCCCTCGAAGCCGAGACCGTACGCGACCCGACGTGCCTGGAAGTCGGCCAGCCCGAACGCAGGATCGATCTCCTCCTTGATGATCTTGTCGGGTGTCTCGGAGGCAACCACTTCGATCTCCGTGCCGCCTTCTTGTGAAGCCATAACGATGTTGCGGCTTGCTGAACGGTCGAGCAGTACAGACATATAGAGCTCCGTCGCGATGTCGATGCCCTGCTCGATGTAGAGACGTTTGACGACCTTGCCTTCTTCACCTGTCTGGATTGTCACGAGGGTTGATCCGAGCATTGCGGATGCGAGCTCGCGGACCTTCGTCTCGGCAGCTTCCACTCCTCCGTCGATTCCGTCGAGCACGACGCTGACGCCGCCCACGTCCGGACGCTCCTTGAAGCGGCCCTTGCCCCGTCCACCAGCGTGGATCTGAGACTTGACGACAACGACAGGGTTGCCTGTTGACTCGATGAGCATGCGCACCGCTCCGACGGCCTCGTCAACAGTTGTGGCCATGATCCCTTCCGGAACAGGGATTCCCCTTGCCCTCATGAGCGCCTTGGCCTGATACTCGTGGATCTTCACATGTCCTCCTGACAGGTGATTGGCTGATGTGTGATCACGTCAATCGGCGAACTGTTCATCCACCCAGGCCTGGATAGCATCGAGCGATGTACCCGGGCCGAAGACATGCACGACGCCCGCTGCCTTGAGTTGCTCGATATCGGCATCGGGAATGATGCCTCCGCCGAACACGACGATGTCTGCTGCGTCAAGGGCTTTGAGCTCATCGACAACGCTTGGGAACAGCGTCAGGTGAGCACCGGACAGAGCGGACAAACCCACCCCGTCGACATCCTCTTCGACCGCAATCGCTGCGATCTGGGAAGGGGTCTGGTGAAGACCCGTATAGATGACCTCACATCCAGCGTCGCGCAGGGCACGAGCGACAACCTTGGCGCCGCGATCATGCCCATCAAGACCTGGTTTTGCGATGAGTATGCGAGTCGGCATCGTCCGGAATGGTAGTTGCAGCTCGTCGCGTGTCGCTCGACGGAAACGCCGCGTCTCTAACATGACCCACGTGCTCGATGTGAACATGATCTACGTCGTTGCGGCCTCGCTGACCCTCGTCGCCATTGCCGTAGGCATATCGATGTACCTCCGTCTCGGTGTTGAGAAAACGATCATTTGGGCATCCGTTCGCGCTGCGGTTCAGTTGACGTTCGTCGGCCTCTTGCTTGCCGCGGTAGTCGGCTCCGAGTGGGAACGGCTACTCGCTCCGCTCTGGATCATCGTGATGATCGCCATCGCGGGATACGTCGTGGCTCGACGTTCCGGCTCAAGGGACATCGTTCCTGCGGCAGTTCTTGCGATCGGAGGAACCACTGCGATCTCGCTTGCGGTCGTCTTCGGATTCGGTGTACTGCCCGCCGAGCCTGTGGAGCTGATCGTCATTGCAGGCATCACCATCGGCAACGCAATGCCGGCAACCGTGGTGGCTGCAGATCAGGTACGGACGCAAATGACGAAGGAACGGATCCAGGTGGAGGGTCTTCTCGCTCTCGGTTTCACTGCCAGACAGGCTGCGCGATTCGTCGTAAGGGAATCGACCAGAGTCGCGCTCCTCCCTCAGATCGAACGCACCAAGATCGTCGGACTGGTTGCCCTGCCAGGGGCGATGACCGGCCTCTTGCTTGCTGGAGTCGACCCGATCGATGCGGTGGTCATCCAGCTCGTTGTGATGTATCTCGTACTCGGCTCGGTCGCCGTCTCCACCACCGTCGTGGCAGTGACCACCGCCTCGAAGTCCTTCACGCCTGATCAACGCCTGAAGGCAATGGCGTAGCGACCCATATCAACTCACTCGTAGCCCGTGCGATCCAGTGCCGCGTCCACCGCACTAGCCCACCTTCTCGAGAGGTGCCCAGGCGAGGAGGAGGCGTTTGGACCCGTGGTCATCGAAGACCACGACCGCTTCGGCGCGATCCCCTGCTCCGACGATCTCCTTGACGACGCCTTCACCCCAGTGCGAGTGGCTCACACGATCCCCTATCGACACGTCGGCATCGGACACCGTCGATATCGGCGTTCGGGTCTCCATTGTGCGTGAGCGCCTGACACGTTTGGCCTTTGTGATGAGGGACTCGGGGATCTCGTTGAGGAATCGGCTCGGTCCGTTGTAGTTGTTCTGCCCCCACAGGTTCCGGTTCCACGCACGAGTGAGATACAACCGTTCCTCAGCACGGGTGAGGCCGACATAACAGAGCCTGCGCTCCTCCTCAAGCTCCTTGGGGTCACCGAGAGACCGCACATGAGGGAACACACCATCCTCGAGACCGGTGAGGAACACCGCAGGATACTCAAGCCCCTTCGCGTTGTGGAGCGTCATGAGGGTCACCGCCTCGGCGTCCTCGATGCCATCGAGGTCTGCAACGAGGCTGATCGATTCGAGGAACATCTGGAGCTTGCCGACGCCATCGAGCTGACCCCACTCAGCCGGCCCCATCGATGCCGGCCCGGTTTCTTCAAACTCGGCACCGGCGGTGAGCAGCTCCCTGAGATTCTCCTCCCTACCCATCGCCTCGATCGTGCGTTCGGAACGGATCATGTCGAGATAGCCCGTATCGTTGAGCACCGCATCAAGAGCCGCTTCTGGGCCGTTGATGACCTTGCCGGCGACGACGTCCATCACGGCAGTGAACTCTGCGATCGCACTCTGTGCTCGAGGGGTCAGGGCCTTGATCTCATCCCCTCGCCGCAGTGCCTGCATGAACGTGACGCCTTCCGACTCAGCGAATCGGTCAACGTGAGCAACCGACGTGTCGCCGATCGCTCGCTTCGGCGTGTTGATGATCCGCTTCACTGCCACCTGGTCATCGGGGTTGACGATCGCACGCAGATAGGCAAGAGCGTCCTTGACCTCCTTGCGGTCGTAGTACTTGAGCCCACCAACCACCTGATACGTGACACCGAATCGCACGAACAGTTCCTCGATTACGCGGGATTGAGCATTCGTGCGGTAGAAGACAGCAATGTCATCGAGACCGACACCGATGTCTCGCAGCTGTGCGATCTCCTCTGCAACGTATGCGGCCTCCTCGTGTTCGTCCTCCGCTTCGAACACGACGATGCTCTCACCCGTGTTGGCATCCGTCCACAGCCGTTTGGGAATCCGACCGGCATTGTTGGTGATGACAGCGTTGGCCGCATCGAGGATGGTCTGGGTCGAGCGGTAGTTCTGCTCAAGTAGGATCACGCGTGTATCTGGATAGTCCTTCTCGAACTCCATGATGTTGCGCATGTCTGCACCCCGGAACGCATAGATGGATTGGTCCGAATCACCGACGACACAGACATTCCGGTGCTCGGCTGCCAGCATCTTGACAAACATGTACTGGGCACGGTTCGTGTCCTGATACTCATCCACGAGCAGGTACTGGAAGCGATTCTGCCACCGATCGAGCACCTCGGGGAAGGCCTGGAAGATCTCAACGGTGAGGTTGAGAATATCGTCGAAGTCGACCGCGGAAGCCTCAACCAGCCGCTGCTGGTACAGACGGTAGATCTCCGAGACCTTCTCGTGGTAGAACCCCGAATCCTGTGCGGCGTATGACTCGTAATCGACAAGTTCGTTCTTCGCCTTCGAAATGGCCGCCTTCATCTGGCGAGGCGGGAATCGTCTCGGGTCGAGATCGAGATCCTTGATCACGATGGTGACCAGGCGAGTCGAATCCGCATCGTCGTAGATGGAGAAGGAACCTCGGTATCCGAGCCGGTGGATCTCCTGGCGAAGAATCCTCACACACGCAGAGTGGAACGTGGACACCCACATGTCGTTGGCAATGCGGCCGACGAGACGGCCGACGCGCTCCTTCATCTCTCCGGCTGCCTTGTTCGTGAAGGTGATCGCAAGGATCTCGTAGGGCGATACGCCGAGGTCGCGAACCAGGTGCGCGATGCGGTACGTCAACACTCTTGTCTTGCCGGATCCGGCGCCTGCAACAACAAGGACAGGACCCTCGGTGACGGCCACTGCCTCGCGCTGGGTGGGGTTGAGATCGGCGAAAAGAGAGGATTCCGGCATGGGTCGGAACGTAGTACGTATCACGTGGTACGGAGTACGAAGACGTGGGGATGATGGTTGTCGAGGGGATGTTCACGGTTCACGGGTCACGGCCAGAACCGCCACATCCTTGCTGGGAGCAGTCTTCGGGAAGCGAGGTGGAACCGAGCGAATCGCGCTAGCGGACGAAGAAGTACCACCAACCGGCGAGAAGCAGCAGCCCAATCACAAAGATGAATCCCAGATGGAGCACCTTCTTGAAGAGCCACCACACCACAGAAACAATGGCGAACACGACGAGCAACGAGACGATCGGTGCCATGACACTCCCTTTTGTGGTCGGCGGCCACTATAACGGGACACCATGCACGAGCTGGGGACAGAAGACTGAAGACAGCAAGAATCCGTCTTCCGCGGCGAAGCGCAGCGAGCCCTCAGCTCGCTATCACCGACTCCTCCGAATCGGTCTCCTCGTTGGCCTCATCCTTCTCGATGAGGGCACGGAGTGTTTGTACCAGGGCGCCCTTTGCGAAATCGGCCTTGTCGAAGAAGGCATCCACACCGGCACGTTCGGCTCGTGCCCTGTCCTCCTCAGACGCAACGCCGGAGAGCATCACGATCGGAATCGCGCCGTAGCGTTGGCGCACCATGTGGACGAGGGCAACGCCGTCTGCCCGCGGCATCGAGAAATCGACAACGAGTGCGTCGACATCGTTCCGAGAAAGAGCGGCAAGGGCATCAGACACGCTTCCCGCGGCGAGGGTCGAGAAACCATGGGATGCAAGAACTCCGGATACGACCTGGCGAACACCCTGACTGTCGTCGACCACGAGAACCCTGTGGACGGGACCCTCGGACACCGTTTCGGTCGACCGCATCCGGTCGGCGATTCTTCCTGCATCGACCAGCATCACCGTTTCGTCCCCACCGAGGAGTGCAACTCCGCTGACAACAGAGGAGCCGCTCAGGAGTGGGCCCAGATCTTTCGTTGCCACCTCATGAACCTCGAGCGCCTCATCGACCGCCAGAGCGATCAATCCGGTCGGACTCTGGACCACTATGACCTGGGAGGGCAGGCCCTCGACCTCAAGACCTGCAACTGAGGCAAATGAAGCGTACGGGACGCTCTCATCGTCGACTCCGATCGTAGAACCTTTCTCGGTAACCGTGATCGACACATCCGGGATCGACGCGATCTCAACAACGGAGGTATCCGGGATACCCCATGTCCGGTTGCCTGCGGTGAACATCTGGGCGCGCTGGAGGGCCCTGTGTACCGGCATCGTGATCACGAAACTGGTTCCGCGTCCGCGTTCCGATTCGAGTGTCATCGATCCGAAGACCTCCTCGACTATCTCGGTTACGCGCCCAAGACCAGACCCATCGCCTGTGAATTCCGAAGAATCAGGGTTTGTCGAGAATCCCTCCGAATACAGGACGGAGCGCAGATCATCCACCGATGGATCATCACCTACGAGACCGCGTTCGATGGCCTTGTCGCGCACTGCGGTCCAATCGATCCCGGTGCCGTCATCTGAGACCGCGACCCGCAGATGCTGCTCATCCCTGCTCGCGAC
>Ga0255047_10002352_pt1 | contig 12550 bp, 15 predicted proteins | sample JV7_2_1_MG_FD_183640 | JGI IMG/M metagenome (GOLD analysis project Ga0255047, IMG submission 183640) | Seawater microbial communities from Jervis Inlet, British Columbia, Canada - JV7_2_1 | ecosystem: Environmental > Aquatic > Marine > Inlet | place: Canada: British Columbia | collected 2016-10-06
CTTATTGGTTCCTTCAAAGAAGTCAAAGCGTAGGCGGGGGGTATCTAGGACCGCTGACTCTACCTTGAACTGGGCCTTGTTGTTTTGAAAATCAATGTCGTATTGTTTTTGCGGCGGTCTAGCATGCGCTGTTACTCCAGCCATGAGGCCCACCGATAGCAGGCTTAACAGTTTCTTCCACATGTTGACTCTCCGTTATTCTTCTACAAATGGTTCGTAACCCAGCGATACCAGGTATGCGTATGGGTTAGCTATTAGCTCCACAAAAATCTTGACGTCATTAACAACGCCCTTCATACCCGCGATCATGGCTGCGAGATCCCTAACTGGCTCCTCCTCGGTGAGCCCCTTGAATCGAATCTGCCTTTCATCGACGCAGTATATCTCGATCTTTTCGGATGGATCGTTTGACTTAACCCACATGACCCATCCGCTGTAGGCGTGGTCCCTGTGATCCCGGGTGTCAGATAAGCCCCAGAGGTCAATGGTTGCCTTCTCGAGAGCCGCTGTCTTACCAGGTCTCAGAGGGGCTGGGGCCCTGATTAGGATGTAATCAGCTCGGGCCATGGATGACATCATTAGAATGGCGGCGATTATGGTTTTCATGGGTTCACCTTCATGGATTTGGTTGCGTTCCAGGCATTAGAAACCGTTGTCCATCCATCCAATGGTGAAATGTCGGCACCGAGGATGACATGAGTTTCATCCATCTCTCCATCCATGAACCCAAAAGAACCGGCCTCAGCAACACCGTAATACAGTGTGCAATCATCGGCGCTGAATGTCATATCTATGGCCGCATTGGACTCAACAAGCAGCCCGTTGCAATAGGCGTAGTCATACGCCCCGGTGGATGTAATCTGAAAGGCGAGGTGGTACCATGTATTCGTCTCTATGTAGCAATTATTAGTCGCCACAGACCATGTTCCTCCGGCATTTGCATCACTATCCTGAAGGAATCGCATCTGCTGGTTGGCGTTTATTAAGTCGAATATCCAATAGTTCGCCCCGGAATCCTCCCCGAGTTCCAGAACCCTGCGGTTCGTTCCGAAAGCTCTGACCTTAACCCAGGTCATCAGTATCATATTTTCTTTGCCAGCTGTTCCTGAATCAATCCTGAACTCAATATCATCGGTGGTGTTGAGTTTGTCACTGGTGCCATCCCAACTCAGTCTGGCTGATGTGCCGTCTCCGTTGAAATCCAGCACGGTGGGACTAGCCGCCCCCGAGGACGAGAACACAATGCCGTTGCTTGACGCATCGTTATAGGTATCCGTCTCATCCGTGTTGTGGTGCATCGATAGATAGGTGTTAGCCCATAAGTCGTTGGTGTAGTTAATATCGACCGGGTTGGTGTAGGTTTCCGATCCGGTGATGAAGCGGTTCGTCAAATCAATGGCGGACATCTCGAGACTAAGCAGTAAGGGGTCGCCAAAACCACCGGTAAAAAACGCAACGCCATCCAGTGTCCCGAGGGATAAATCCTTAATCGTGTCGATCATCCCATTGTACACTCCGCTAACGCTAGGGCCCAGTATTACTTGTAGTCGGTCGTCGAAGTACACGTTGATACCGTTCGTGGTTCCGCTACCATCATACGTTACGGTGAACAGGGTTGTCAGACCAAGGGGTATGGTATTGGCAACATACACGCCCATTAAGTCTCCAGCTGCATCAACGAATCTGACATGGATGTTAGCGGCTATGGTTGTGTAATACTCACCCTCCGTCGCTCCATCCGATTTGGCGTAGAATGACCCCGTGCGGTCCCACGAGGCGTCCGGTTTGATCCACGATGAGTACGTGAATGGGCTATCAGGCGAACCGGCTAGGAAAGATAAAGAGCCCTGATCGAGGATGGTTACCTTGTCCCCCGTACCATCCAGCATGATGAAGCTATTCGTTGCTATTGCGTCGGCTGCCGCCCATGCGTCATTGGTGTGTTCGGTGTAATCAACCCAGTTGGTTGAACCGTCCGGTAACACAAGAGCCCACGCCCTGGACTCGTCATGCTGAGTTGTTGGTATCCTCTCAAGGGATTCAATATACCCCGTCTTAGCCCTCCCGTAGCTAAAGCTATCAGCTAGGCTAGGTGCAGCTATTAGGATTGCGGCAAGCAGGGAGATGCATCTCATTACGGACCCACATTTGAAATGTTCGTAACCACCACGTTAGTATGATATATCTTGTACCACTGTGCACCGCCGACGTACTTCAGCTCAAGCCAGTCCTGAGGACCATTGGAGAACACGAACCCATACCCCGTGAGGTCAACTAGGTTAGTAGCAGCTCTCGCATCGAGGGGGTTACCACCACCACCGACACCGGTCAGCTTGGATCCATCACCGATGAACTCAGTAGCACTAATTGTCGTGGCGTTGGTGACTGGGTTAGCACCCAGATTAAGAGTCCCTGACATCGTATCGCCAGCCTGGTTAACGAAGTTAGAGCTACCCTCGAGCACGTCATTGAGGTACAGGACCCCATTGGACACAGCTAGGTTATTCCAACCCCTTCCGGCATTCCTATCAGCGATACTGAATAGACCAGCGGTTGTGCCAGCAACACCGGATTCAACCACGTTCGTTCCCTGAACCTCAAGAGCAACTAGCTTCGGCATGGTCTGGGTGGCGCCCGTGAAGACGTTATTGCTAGCAGTGAAGACAACCCCAGCGAATGAAGCAGCTGCCGTATGAGGGCCGGTTGTCGGCTCATTGACGGGGGACCCGTCCTCCAGACCCGTCGCACCCTGAAGGGATGAGGCGATCAGAATCAATAGCGAAGTTATTAAAGCGAATGACCTCATGGCTTCTCCTATCGTAACCCGTTGAATATCAACTCAGCAGAGACATTGGTGTCGGTATTCTCGATCTTGAAGATATCCGGTCGGAGGACATAGAACCGTTTGATTAGGTTATTCTCAGCATCGAACGACAGGTAGGTTACGTTAGTCGAGGAGTGCGTGAGGATGGGCCATGTTCCGATAGTTGAGTACGTTGTGTTGGTCAACTGGATTGAGTTGTTGTTGGTTAGCACTGTACCAAAGCCGTTGGTGTAGATTGAGTCAGGGGCGTAGTGGTAGTGGGCTTTCCTCTTAACGATGGATACAGTTAGTGTATTTGTCGTTGCGGCGCCGTACTTAACAGCTATGTTACCTAGTCTCCACGGGTACGTGAGGATGTTAGTGAACTGATAGGTGTCGGTGTAGTTAGTGGCGGCTTCAAAGTAATAAGGTGTGGTCTGGTTCGCTAGGCTCAGATGGATAGCGGGGGGATTCTCAACCCCAGCGTTGGTAATACCAACCCCCAAGAGACCTACGAATGCAGCCACGAGGGCTATGGACAGTTTTTTCATGGAGACTCCTAGAGGTAAAGCCCCCCCGGGTGGGGGGCACATTACCAAATGGTTATACGTTATCGTTGAAGTAGAACACGTCAATGAGCGTACCAGCAGCGGCAGCGAACGTGGTCCCAGTGAACTCAAGAAGGAGAGGTCCCTGTAGTACGTCAGGCCGATCATGCGCAGTATTATCAATGACTGTATTCGCGGCTTCCTTGGTGAGTCCGGCAGCGGCGTATACCCCGTGTTCAACCTCGTCGGAGGCAGAATACTTGTTCGGATCCCGGCTGATCTTGAAGGACAGGGCAGCATCAGTCGTGGATCCAGCAGCGGACGTACAAACGACCTTCGCGATGCCGATGTTGCCATTGTCCTGGGTTTCAGGAATGCCAAGTCGCATGGCGAATGTCAGCACTTCAGAGGCATCCTTGTATCCGCACTCAACATAATCGGTACTGACACGCGTAACGGCCAGAGCGATGAAGTCATCGGTCTCCAGGGCGTAATCAGCAGGAGCATTCAGGCGGACGGTCTCAATACCCTTCGAGGCAAGGAGCTCATCGATCTTCTGCAACATAGCACCAAGAGTCGTGGTCACATTGAACACAATCGTTGGGCTATTTGACTGCGGATCCGCCTGTACGGTGCCGCCACCAGCGAACTGCCACTGGTCATACACGGTCGCGCTTGAACCGATATCCACGTAGCAAATGAACTTGCTCGTACTGGAACCAGTTGGCTCAATCGTGATATAACAATGATTTGCGGTCGTCTGAGGGGCCTCACCGGTCCGTGGGTTGTTGTACTTCAATTTGAACAACGGTGCGCTTGTATCCGTAAAGGCTACTTGGGCTGACCGTCGGCGCCTTACGGCGTTTTCATTACTTCTCATACCATTCATTTCTATCTACCTCTTATCTAGATCTGTGGGTTTCCAATACGGCAACCAACAATTCGTCTTTACTAGCTCGTTGGGGATCCAACCCCATGTTCGCAAGTTCGTGTGCTGGGATGATCTGGCTGAGTTCAAGCTGGCTCATTGCTCTGTAGTGCTGCATAAGTCTAGCCTTCTCTGCCATCGTCTCATCACCGCTCTCTGCGTTGATGGTCCAATACTCAGTTCCCATAGCCCTATCGCCAACAAGGAAGTCATAAACCTTCTTGTCACCGGGTAAGGATAGGTCAAAGCGCATCATGTTGTTTTCGAATCGCGCCTCTTCTTTTACATCGTGCTTGTTTACGCGAGTTAAATCACCGCTACTAAACGGCAGGATGACTCGGTACTTAGCATGACGTGATCTGAGTATTCGGATTGTTGTTTCCTCTTCGGCTGGTGCGGCGGGTTTGGACTCTTTCAAGTCCGCCCCCACCTTAACGTCAGCTTCAGATGATTCGGGCTCAGCCAGTTGAGTTCCACTGGATGCATTAGGTTCTTTGTTGGACTTAGCCACTTATCATTCTCCTGTTACGGTGATTATCCACCAATGTTACTGTATCGGTTCATTGCGGGCTCAGACGCTCCACGGATCAAGCCACAGGTCTGCTCGTGCTTGACTTCCAAGGAGAATGTTCCCCACAGTTCATCCTTACGGACATGCGCGTCATTATCCTGCACATTGGGCTTCCATGCCATTGGCATCCCCTGTACTTCTCGGATTTTGACGTGCTTCAGGTCGATCACCAAGCCCCAGCCAGCAAGTCCCTCTTCAGCAGGGAGACCATGGCGGTCCTTAATGAACTGAACGCTGTTGCCATTCGGAGTCGTTACCAACAGAACATCCTGCGACAGCTCGGGGCTGAAGTATTTGTTCATTGGAACGCTCATATCATGGTTCATCATGTTAAGGGCGCTGAAGAGATAGTTCCCTGCAACACAGACCTTACCATCTGAACTAGCGGTATCCTCGAATGTTTCATCAAGGAAGCCACCCAGTAGAGGCCAAGATAGGTTGGTGTTATCGCCACCTACGTTGAGCTGATGAGTTTTCACGTAATGCGCGAAACCCTGGGTGTGGTACTCTTGTCCATCGGCTGAGGTATTAGCTGTGCCGGTATGGAGTTTCGAGAAGATAAGCGCCTTGTTGATCTGACGGCGGATCTCGAAGATCTTTTCCTGAACGGCCCATGGCATCGTTGCCACTCGGCCTTCTCCAGTTTCAACCATTGCGGAGTTGGTCTGAAGATCAGAAATCTGGACAGATGTGGAATACATACTAGCCAGATTGTAGATCGGAGCAATAGGCACTCGACCGGTTCCGAGGTTAGCATCGCCTAATTCAGCGAGCGTCGGAGGCAGGGATACCATCTTGTCACCCAATACGAGGGCAGCACCGGCTGTTCCTTGGTAACCACGGGTCACAGTTAGGATAGCGGTCGTGTAATCAACGGCTGTAACTAACATGTTCTCGAGGGTACGAGGTACGGTCAGGATGGAGTTCACAACAAACAGAAGCGGATCAGCAACCTTAACGGTCGTATCACTAGCTGTATTCGTTGCGTCGGCTGCGGTCGTATGGATACCAAGGATTTGATCTTCAACGAACCAATAGACGGCTTGCTGTAGGTCGGGTCCTCTTCCGAAGGTATCCAGGAGCTTTAAAAAAGTGCCATCATCCTTATTCAGCATATTGAGCTGGGGGACGATATCACGAGTTCGATAAATATTGTCGGTATCAAAGACACTGGCACCAGACGTTATCGATGTATACGGAGCATTTACTCTATTCATTAGTTTTCCTCTTTATGCTACGCGGCGGAGTCACTTCTGACTGGCAGCAAGCCCCCACTTAGTGGAGTTGATGGCTTGTTGCTGTCATCCCCTATGCCCTGAGTGGCAGGACCTGAGGTATTCATGACGCCATGTGGTAGCGCGGTTGATTTTTGGGTTTCGGTTTTCAACAACCCAGAGAGCTGTGACTTGAGTGGCTCGGTTGGGTTTTGAGTTTCCGCAAAAGGATCTGACATCTCAGCAGGATTAGCGGCTATCAATTCATTGATGAACGCTTTGGCTTCGTCTTTGTCCTGGAAGCTCAGTCTCTGCTCCGGGGTGGCTCGTTGGAAGGCGTCACTGCCTATCTTTCTGAGCTCCGGGCTGAGTTTACTGATTTCTTCAGCAAAGGACCAGTCGCTGCTAGAGGCTCCGGTATCCGTCGTGGAGGTGTCTCTATCTTGACTACTATTATCTACTTTTCCGGGCAGTTCGTCAAGAACTTTTTTTACTGCGTCGGTTACACGGCTTTCAAATGATTCATCATCCCGGGCATCAGCGAGGGTTTTCTGTACGGAAGCCATTTGTTTACGGGCTTCTCCGATCTCATTACCCCTCTTGTCGTTAAGGCCATTGAGCCCCTCGATTTTCTTTTCCTGGGCGTCTTGCTTTTCTTTCATCTCGGTAACTACGGAGGCGATGTCAGTGATTGTCTTAGCTAATTCTGATTCGGTTTCCTCGTTCATTGTGATGCTATCTCCTTGGGACGAGCGAACTCGCCTTGGTGTTGTTCTGCGGCCTGCTTGTTCATCCGGGCTTCCTGGATGGCAAGGATATCCGCGTTATGGGATTCTAATTCTAATCCGACATTGGAGATTGAGTTGATGATTTCTCGGTATACGAACTCCTTGGTCTGGCATTGGGCGAGATTAGTGTGGGAGTCCGGGTCCCGGGGATCAATTTGGGAGTATAAGGAGAGTGTCTGTTCTAGCTTCCATTCGAGTTCTCGCTTGAGGAACTTCCCGTCAGCGGACCTAGATAGCTTCTCGTATGATGCTGCGTGGTTAGCATCTCGCTCCACTTGTTCCTGGAGGTTAATGAGCCCTTCATCGCTGTAAGCCCTTAGGTCCCGGGGGTTAATCATTAAGCAGGTACTCCTGGATTAGGTGGTGGTTGTTGGATTTGCGGCGCTCCCTGTGCACCAGGTTGGGCTGCTCCTGCCTCTGCTGTAGCTATCTGAGCCTCAGCTAGACGTTCAGCGTTCTGCTTAACCACATCCTCGGGGAGCATCATCTTACGGGCTTTATCTGTATTCCCTATGAGTTCTTCCCATCTAGCTCTCTGATCGAAGATAGCCGGGGCACTCTCAGTGGCGTTGTGGATAGCCATGCGTTCCTGGAAATCAATAGCTGAGTTAAGGGATACGGACTCGAGATTGATATTCATGTGGAATACGCTTCTCATGTCCTCTAGGGTCACTGTATGCTCAGCATAGAACTCTTCACCTGTTGCTGGATCCGTTGCGGGCGCTATCCATTTCTCTCCATCATCAGCGATAAGCATCTGTCTTTTAAGGAGAATCTTCTCGAATATGGACTTAAAGCCCCCCAGTCGCAATATCGTGGATGCCAGTAGCTGTCTGCCCGTTGTCTCGCTCAGGAGGGATTCAAGGGCGTTAGCGCCACCTCTAACCAATCCAGGGGCTCCTTGACCCACTGTCGCTGGCTGACCCATGACATCACCCCTCACTGTGTCGAGAGTGCTAGCTAGGCCGAATAAAGCCTGTGGGAAGTCAGGATTTCGGAGGTAGCTAACAGCATCACCGGCTGCACCGGTCACGTTAACGTCCGCTCCGGGGCCCCTTGGGATGTCAGTCTTGTCACCGTCTATCATGCGGGTGTTTATGACTCGGGTTGGATTCATGTGGTATTGCGCCAAATCGAACATGGCATTGTGCCAGATGTTGGAGCCAAGTGATAGGTCCTGAGCAGCTTCAATCGGGTGGAGAGGGAACCAGCGGTTGCTGTCCGGCCATGCCGAGAGCTTGATTAGGTCACTACGCATTGTCTGAACTGCGTCCTTGCGGTGGTAAATCGTTGTGTATCCCAGTGCTATCCAGATGTGTTCATTCTCAAAGAAGCCCTTTAGGACGGGGATAATCGTTGGGAGATCGCCAGTTCCGCTGTTGGAGATGTTGAGATCCATGCCGGATATCTTGGCGAGGATGTCACTGGATACCATGCGGGTATCGTAGCTGCCTGACTTAGCTAGGTCAATGATCTCCTGGGGATTGCCCTTCATGATACCGTTATCATCGTTCTCATAGAGGGAACGGAACTCGGTCTCTGTGTAGTTCTTGAGGACGAAGTGACCCGATGCTCGGTTAGGTCCGTCTACCTCGGCACCATCTGGCATTGGTATGACGTTACAGGCTGGGATGTAATCATAGAAGATTTGCGTGGTTGGTTTGCCGATTCGTAGCTGCCTGCTCTGATCCGCTAGTCCTTCTCTGGATCCAGTGAATACAGTGACAGCCTCAGGGGGAGAGACGACCATTGTGTCAATCATAGCGTAGCCAACCCCGAACTTGTAGGTATCTCGGAGGGATGGGATCATGCTCAGCTGGAGATTCATCTCAGTACGGCTTGTGTACCAGATGTTATTCTCGATCTCCTGAACCACATCTCTTGGCATTACGCGCCCGTGGGGGGTCAAATCGATTGGGTTAACGTCCTGAAACAGGTACTCCATTGTGGGTGCGAGCTGCTTCTCAACTGATGTAAACATATAAGGGATAGCCATTTCCGAGGTGGTGGGCCATCTGGATGTTTCAATCACGTTGTCATACGTTGCCTGTGCGTTCTGCATCCGTTGGAAGGGACCCTCAACAGCAGCGTACGCCTCATCGAATCTCCTCATCATATCCTCAGTGAGGGAATCTTGGGCTTCTTTTCGTTTAGCCATGTGTTAGCTCCTGCGGTAGCCCATGTTATCAAGGCCCATTACGGTAGATGGTTGAGATGAAAGCAGTGCGCGGGCCATGTCGAACCTATTGCGGGCTCGTACTGTCTTTTTTATTGCGGGGCCGTTGTATCGCACCTGGTCCAAAGAGACGTCAAGTATATATAATATTATACCAAAACAGACAGCAGTGTCAAGCGTTCCTTTTTTGGTGTGGTCAGGTCGCCCGTTCTTCCCAACTACCGCCGCTGCTAGTTCCTTCAATAGGGGCCTATCTGGAATGCCCGGATATTGCTCATCTTGGAACTCACCGATCCACTTTTCGACGTAGTGAAAAACTACTTCCCTCGTTTTGGCATTCATGTCGAAGCCATCTTTTGTCTGCTGCTTCTGGGACTTCTCATTTACGGAGGTGAATTGGTACCAGTAGGGGTAGTTCTTGAGCTCAGAATGGAACATGACATTGCAGCCAGCTCGTCTGGACTCAGCACACATGAGAGCGTTGTTGTAATACTTTGCGGCCTGAGCACAGCATAACGCGAAGGGGGTGGTCTGAAGGGTGCTTCTGAGGCTAGCTACGATGACAGGATGGGTCTCCTTGCGGGTGCCGTTGTCGTTTAGCTCCTCGCTCGGGGGGCGGACTATAAGGGCAGCACAGACATCCTGAGCCTCATCTGGGTTCTCCGAGCCCTCGGCTGGGTCAGCTGGCATCAGGTACGCTACGCCGGGCTTAACATCCTCGTAGACCCTCCAGGTGGTCATACGGTTATCCTCAGCGCGTACATGTGGCTTAACCTCAACGTCCATCATACCGGGTAGGCTGCTGTGGGATTGCTGCTCCATGTCAAAGAACTCACTGGTAGCCACGAAGGCTTTCCACTCAAATGGCATATCGTATTTGTTGTACCAGGTGGATATCTTCAATCTGTCGAAGTACGGGAGGCCCTGTACCTCAGTTGGGATACCCCAGACTCGAGCTCCTACTTCCCATGGTGGGTTGTTTTTGCGGCGAACATCGATCATCTCTTTGTTCTGGTAGGGGCTGTCGTACTGTGTTGCGTGGAATAGACGTTTATCGGGGGAGATTTCTTTTGGATATGCGAGCTTCCGGGTCCATGTAATCCCCTGGTAGGGTGTCTCAATCATGGATAGGAACTTACAACGCTCCTGACAGGCAGCGAAGATACGGGGATCCTTGGGTTCTTCATCGAGTACAATGTGCCAGAGGTTAAGGGCTTCGAAGCGTTCATAGCCGGACTCATAGGTGATGAAGCATATCTCACCACCACGGATCAGGAAGACCTTCATCTTGCCGTCACTCTTAGCGAATCCTTTATTGCCGCGCTTACGGTCAATCAATTCAGGGGGAATAATCTGACGTGCACCATCTTCGAATGAGGGCCACCAATACTGATCGAGAGCCTTCTGGAAGGTACCAACCCAGATCGTACTACCCTCAGGTGCCATCTTGGTTGGGTCATAAACCCCTGCCCCGACGATGTTTCCACAGTCCCACTCATGGCTGGTATCATCTACTCGCTCTGGATCGTGGTCAAGTATCTCTCCGTCTGGGTTGCGGCGACCGAAGCGTATGATGTTCTCGACGCTCTTGAATCTAGCTACGCCGGTGTCCTCACCCTTGGCATGCCTGAAGGCGATTGGGTACACCCCGGTCAGCATCATGGGGATCTCATACTTAGGGCACATCGATTTCCCGACCTGGGATCCAGCCATGATGATTCGAATGAATGCTTTGGAATGGAAGTAGCCCGACTGGAAATCGCGGGGGTCATTGCCAGCATGCTTCATCATCTCATCTGTATAGAGATCAATGCCGTCTTTACGCGCTTGCTCTTTAACCCAGTCAGGACGTTCTTCTATGTCCCATGGTTCGAAGTGATAGTACGGATGCTCATCGCTTCTGACTGAGGATAGTACGTTGTCCATGAACTCCGACATTAGGACTCCACGTACTTGTTAACGATGTCAGTGGCCTGGAGGCACCAAGCATCATGCATTGCGTGGTTCCCTGAGAATACCCTCTCGCTCATCATAAATAGTTCCTGTACGAGGGAGAAGAGTTCCGGCATGGGGATAGCTTCTTTGGATGATATCTGGTACTTGGACACGTCCAGTTTCATCAGGCGGTCCATCATCTTGAGCTTGAGCTCTAGCTTCTTAGCCTTACCGATGGATTCATCGTTGTCAATGTCCTCCATGTCGCCCATAGCTCTACCCATGAGGTCAACAGCCTCTGTTATGTGGGTGAGCTGCTTGGTTAGTTTATCGCTATTTCTTGCGGCCAACCGAGCTACAGCAGCGTCTCTATGAGCTGCCTTTAGGATTTTCTTATCTTCATCCATGGTAAGAGAAGAAAGCCGAGGCAACGAGCAGGAGATGGATGGGAACGCTCGTTACCCCGTAGTACCACACGTGGAGGGCCATGCTTTTTACGGTACCACCCTTTAGGGAGGGACTCTCAAATTACATACTAAATGTTATCCTCATTGATGCCGGGTCTGATTTGGGGTTTGCGGCGATTGCCGCCTCCAACAAACTGGTTAGTATCTGGATAGCCTGTATGTTCATTGAGTCCCCATCATACTACAATAGTATCATAGATTGTGTTGGTAAGTAAAGTCTTATATTCATCCATCTTAAAATAGTTAAGAAGGGGATCCTTGATGATAAGATATATTATACATGTATAGATCCCTCGCTCACGCTCGGGTGCCCTTAACCTCGTTACCCTTGTACCCGGGTGTTAATAGATATATTCTATATCTTTCTTAACCCCTAGTTACCCTAGTAAGAGATATGTAGAATACATATTCTTAACACTAGTTACTCTAGTATTACTAAGTATTAATTATACACTTAAATGCCACTTTTGTCAACTAAAAAATAAGAGATAGAAATATCCTTGTTGATATGCTTGGTTAATGATACTATATTAGTAGATTACAAAGAGGGTTATTTTGATGTTAGAAACTATTTTCGTAGAGGCAAATTCAGAACAAATATAGGATGTAAAAATGATTGAATATGAAACTTTAGCTTGCGCCTTTGTTGCATTGGTGATACTCTATGTCTTGTTGGGTGGGGATGATAATAAAGGAGGAATGGTATGAGGTTCGATTTCATAGATGTGGACGAGGATGGGTTGTGCGGGGAAACGAAGGATGATTGGTTTCGACCGGTCAGGGGTGCGATTATTTTTATCAGCGGAACTCAGTACCGGGTCATCGGGATAGATGCTCCGCAGTTCTTCTGCCCCCTAGAGGACTCTGATAATTACTTAACGGTTCGAGTTAGGGAGATGGGATAGATGTCTGATATTGTAATTGGGGTTTGCGGCAAAGCTGGTGCTGGCAAGGATACAGTTGGATCTATAATTGCGGCGGACTATGGGTTCGATGTTGACTCCCTTGCTGCTCCGCTGAGGAGCTGCGTCTGTGATACGTTCGGGATAGACATGTACGACATGCAAGACCGGGAGTTCAAAGAGCGGGAGTTAAAGGACTGGCCCGGTTGGACACCTCG
>Ga0255047_10002355_pt1 | contig 12539 bp, 27 predicted proteins | sample JV7_2_1_MG_FD_183640 | JGI IMG/M metagenome (GOLD analysis project Ga0255047, IMG submission 183640) | Seawater microbial communities from Jervis Inlet, British Columbia, Canada - JV7_2_1 | ecosystem: Environmental > Aquatic > Marine > Inlet | place: Canada: British Columbia | collected 2016-10-06
AATAGGTCGCCTCGCTGTATGGTGTCACCCACCGATAGGCAGAACAACTCGGTAGAATCAATTTCCTTCGTCATGCTTCACCTTTCCCGTTCTTTTCCGTTTTTGCTTTCATATCTTCAGTATCCTTTCTTTCGTTTATTGCCTTCATGCAGCGATCACATAACACACCACGGCAGTCATCTACAAGCTTATTCGTCCACGCATCGCACTTGCCATCTTCTGGCAGCGGTGGCGCGGTTCCATCTTCACAAATCACCTGCCGAAGCTCTTCGGCGCAGGTTCTAAAAACCTCTGCGCGGGACAAACAACGCATACGAACCGAATTGCTTACACTTGAGCCACAAACGGCGGCCTCCCATGAGCTAGACAGATCAAGCCAACTGTCCACAAGGCTCGATGCTGTTGTTTCCGAATATGTGGTCGCCTTGTCACTCATAGCTCTTCTCCGTCTGGTCCGACCTCGTACGCGCTCCTGACGCTTGCCGTTTGATCGCGGGGCTTCATTGGCTTGAACATGCGGGATTCAATCTCGGATTGCCCTTTCCCGCTGGGCGTGTACTCGTTCTCGTACAGTTCGTTTGATAGGAACCTTTCGGCGTGCTTCATGTACTTAGGATCGTCAACGCTCTTCGCGTACTGGTCTGCCTTGGCGATAAGCTCGGACTCTCGCCCCTCAAGCCGTTTTGATTTCCATTGATTGCTGGCAGACTTCTTCGATCCCTTATCGGGCCGCTTGTAGGCTTTCCAGAACAGTTCAAATCCATCCGAGTATTTCTTTCGTGGCAAGCTCGGCTTGGCACCATCGTTTTCGGGGGAGATATCCTCTCCTTCTCCCTCTTCTTCTCCTTCTCCTTTAACAAAGCCGGAATTTTCTGGCAGACGACTGGCAGATTGGTGGCAGATGGGTGGCAGGTTGGTGGCAGATTCGCTGTTTTCCATAGTAATCCAGCCTATTTTTAGAAGTAGCGAAAACCCAGACTCCAAATCTGCCGCACCTATGCGGGTTATCTCCTGAAGGTCTGCCACATCCATGCCACTCCCGTCTGAGTTGGCCAAAACGCCCTCCCTTCTGGCGGCTATTGGGAGGGTTCCCATTGCCTGACAAAGTGCTTGGAACACTCCTAAAGCCATAACACCTTTTGAACCCTCGCGCATCAGTTGCCGGTATCCCCGTGAGTCGCACCCAGTCGGAGACAGGAACCATCCAAGCCTCTGCCGCTTGCGGGCGTCGGCATTCTCGAAAGACTCCGACCAATTTACTATTTTAACACTCATCTGTCATCTTCTCCTGTTGTTGCGGCGGTCCCAAAGCAGTCGGGACACAAAAAAGCCGCATATGTTTGCCTGCCAAGATATCATTACAGGGAATGAGAGTTCGTTTCCGAACGCAAACATATGCGGCAAAAAGCCTATATAACAATACCTCGGCAGATATTACAACCCTACATAGGGCAAAACCTAAACCATGTCAAGCCCCCTAGCGGATATTTATGCACAATCATTTGGCTCCCTATACCCATGCAGCTTGCACCCGCCGTTGATTACAAATATAAGCTTGCCCTCATCATCGCGCCCGCGTCCTGCTCCAAAGTTGTTGTCATAGACAGGGCAGATACAGCCGAGCTTCTTTGCCTCGCGTGTACCGGGATTTGGCTTTTTGATTGGGGTTGTCATGCTAGTCTCCCTCCCATGTTGATGCCGGGCATGCAAATGCCGCACCTATTAGTCGGTTTACGAATCCTAAAGCGCCCTCAAACGACCCCCACCCATTGTCTGGCTCCATCTCAATAAGGCGATCCCTGTTGTCCTCCATATGGTCGCGCAATTTGCGGAGAACGGGAATAGATTCCCCTCCCGTCATCCCGTAAAATTCTCGAATTCCCTTTTCTGGAAAGCAGTCATACCACATTCCTGAAACGTTGTAGGTGTAGTTGAACTCCTCGTCCGCAATACTGATGTCATAACTCACACCCCCACCCCCTTTTCCATCAACGTGTATTCCTCTTTCGACATCACCCGAAACCCGACCGCACGCCGGATCGTGATCTTGATGCCGGGATTAGGTCCGTTCCATTTGAGGAAATTCCCCTGTGCAATCCGTGCATCATCTGGCCAGAAACCGAGCGTTTCCATCACGTCAAACAGTCCGCTTGCTAGGTTGTCTTTATCTGGTCGCGTGTCGCATGGGATCATCATTCCCAGATCGCGCTTGCGGGTGCTTGAGCGGTACGGGTAGACCCAATCCACATCAACACACAATGGCCCTTCGTGCGGGCTTGCGGGTGCGTGTGGTGCCAATAACGAGCGCAGCACCTTCTCGGCCTTCTTCCAATGCTTGCCAGAAACAATTATCGGTCGGCCCTTAACTTGAATGATTTGCTTGGAATTCTTTTTTACCGATTTTGGTGGTACGCACGATATCTTTAATTGTTGCAATGTTGTCATCTGACTCCCTTTTTCTTTGTTGTTTGCTTCTTCTTTATCCCCATGATTCGGCTGGTAAGGGCCGTCACACGGATACCAAACCACCGGATGATCGCTGGGTTGCAATGGTTTCTTACGGCTCATGGCGGGCCTCCAAGGCGGTTACTCTTTCGTCTAACTTGGTAATTAAATACGAATTGAAGACGGAGAAGGAGAAAAGGAGGAACACCATAGTGACTACAATCAGTCTGTCGAATAAGTCCATCTCACTCTCCCTCCTGGTTCTCGAAAGCTATGAGGGCGTCGGCCATCTGAAAGCTAAGGAAGGCAATTTGGCAAAATCCATCATCCATTGCGGGGTCAGCTATCATCCCCTGCATCGCCGCCATTGCGTAAGCCTGTCGGATGGTAAGCCCCTTGTGCGCCTCGCTGGGTCGGCAAGGGTGCGCTGGTGCGTTTGGGTCAACACTCATTTGGACACCACGCCAGCAGCTTGACTTTCAATGTAGGCGTCTATGTCTGATCGCTTAACCAAGACTAGGCGTTGTGATAGGCGACTCGCTTTTAGCCCACCAGACAGCCAGTCTTGCGCCGTCCGACGTGAAACGCTGGCGTGTTTTGAAACCCCCACACAGCCCTTTACCCATTTGCTTTCATTCTCTTTACTCATTACTATCTGTCCTTTCTGGTTGATTAAAATAAATCCGCGTTATTGCAGGATGCGCGGCCCCCTGTGAAACCTCTACTACCTAGCCGTTAGAGCGGCAATGTTGCGTCATCAACGCCAGCCGATCTTGCAATCAAGGATCGGTTACGCCCAAGAATGTGACACAGCATCACCTCGTCTGGGCGTAGCTGAACAGCACTCATTCAGCCACCCCCTCGAACGCTTTACGCTCGCTCAGGTACAGCTTGCCGTCGTCGCTGGCCTCCCATGTATAAACGGTCCCATGCTCATCGACGGTCGCCTGCCTGTTGTCTGGGAGCCGGACCAGCGCGCCGCAGATGTGGCCGCCTTGATTGTTGCATAAATCCGCAAGTGCTTTTGTGTAAGGTGTATTCATACTGATTCCCCGTTGTTGTCTTTCATTTCGATAAACTCGCCGCATTCGCCCCAGTACGCCCATGCGGTCGAGTGGTTGGCCTCTTGTAATTGATACTTCGCGCCTTCAGCATAGCCCGCATCCAAATGATCCAGCAGGGTCGCCAACTCCTCGCCGTTTTGGTCCACGGCAACAACTGCCAATTCAGGCGTAACGACCAAGTAAGGCATCGGCAGGACTCCCCCACCCGCGCCGTCTGGGTCGCTCCAAATCTTGGGCATAATCACACCGCACCTCCCTGCAAGTCCATCGTGGTCTGGTTCGGGTCGTCAAACCGGAACGTCAGCGGGCAGGAGTGCTTCTCCGTGAAGCTAAGGTTAGCCTCGATCTCGCGGGCATCCATATTGATCTTGATCGGGAACGAGAGCGATACAGCCTTGCCGCTCCCTTTTTCAAGATGCTTCAAGATTTCACGCTCTTGCGCAATGAATGATTCTGACAAGGCTTGGCAAGCGGTCTTGCGTACCTCGTCCAGCATGGGGTTATCGTTGGTTGTCATTTGGTTTCTTCCTCTTTTGTTTTGGTTGTTTTGGCTGCCGCGTCCAACGCCGCATCCAGATTCTTTTTAAGGTTGTTCACGGGTGCTACTTCGGTAACGCGGACTGCCAGCCCATCCTCGCCAAAGTAACGACCGGGGACAGCCGCAAGCGGGATCTTCTGGCCTACCCAGTCGGACACCTTGCCCGAACCCAGCTTGACGATGATCGCTTTAATGTTGGTTGAGTTGAGCTTTAGTGGGCGCGGGATCTCGGCGAAGTGTAGCAGGATCGCGTCGTTCTCTGTCTGCCCGTTATCGTAGCGCAAAACATCGTGCTTGGTCGCCTTGGCAATTGTTAGCCATACGACCCCCTGACCTGCTAGGTCCACACTAGACAAAAACCGTCTGTCCATGTGGCGCGTTATTGCGTCGGTGATCTCGACGCCTTCTGGGATTGGTTTACTCATTCTTTCTATCTCCTGTTATGGTTCAAATATACTCTGGATCGCGGATTTCAAACACGCTTGACGCCTTGCACCACTTGCAAGACCCGCAACGTCTAGGCTCCCGACCTTGCCGTACTTGCCTGATATTGTCAACAACGCTCTCGATCTCATGCATACAATCAACCGCCAGCGGCAAGCCGAATGTCTGGTGCGGGGGTTCTGCCTCCACAACCGCCAAGATGAATGGCAGGTCGTCGCCCGTGTTTTGTCGGTATATCTCACGATAGATTGCAGCCTGCCAGTGGTACCCATAAGCACGCCACCACTCGACCATGCCGCCCTCCCGATCCGACCATACCTTCTTATCGGTGCGGGCCATCTTCTTTAAATCAACGATGGCGGGCATCGCCGAGGGCAATGCATCAATCATGATTCGCGTCGGGGTTCCCGCAATCACGCCCTGCATGATGACCTGATGTTCGCCATCAATAGCCGCCATAAATCGCGGGTCGGCATTGCAACGTTCAGCCATGTCGTTGATGCGATCAAACCCAGCACGAAGCGAACCTGAAAGGGTGAACAGCTTTTCTCTGTTCGCCTCCTCAAATGCGGCCACGTCGCCCGAAAGCAGGGTTTCGTCTAGGTAGGAACCGAGCAACATTGCCTCGCTCGGTCCGTCCCACTTGCTTTCTCCCAACGTGTATTTAGCATGTGCAGAGGCTTCACATTCTGCCCACGATTTGATCTGTGTGCATGAAAGATATTTTGATGCAACCCAGCCTTCGTGATAGTTTTTCTGTGTTATTTTAGCCATTATTTTTTCCTTTTCTTTTTAATATCCAGATACCTACCGTAGGCGTCTGACTTAGGTTGTGTAAGACCTAAACCCTTACACCACCAATCGTTTCTTAGCAACACCTTACAAAGCCTTCTCCATGATGGCGCCCAATATTTGTTTTCCAATTCGCTTGGTGCCTCATCAGGTATGCCATTGGCGTACCCTCTGTCGCGCCACCGCCTCATCCAATCCCTAAACCTTGGTGTATAATGATTCCGCGTTTTTTCTGGCATTGTGGCAAGCAACAACTTGCAAAACGACTCCCATGTATGGTTTTCGGGCTTTGTAATCTTATTGTAACCGTTGATGTTGCCAGTCTCGTTAATGTACAGGGAGCCTCCGTTTACCCCGTTAACACGGGCAACAACCCTGTACCATGTGTCTGGCTCAAGTATGTGATAAAGCCACAAGCCCCTGCGTTGGTCATCACCATATGGCTGGCATAGTCGCATCTGATTTATAGACATTCCGGCTAGGTGCATCATGTCGTACACCTCGTTGTGAGGCAGGTCTGGGTGCCTTTTGTGAAACCTCCACACGTCTTTTGTTTTCCAGTCGTATACCGGATATAGGTTGTAAAGATTGTCGCAAACCTTCGTTGTGAACCTTGCAACCCCGTGCATCTCCTTAGTCTTGGATGCAATGGTTCTGAAGCGGTTAAGCGACTCGTCTGCACGTATACCTATGCAAGCGCACGTGTCAACGCCGTCAGAGTACCAGACCCCAAACAGGACCATAAATTCCTCGAATTCCATGCCGTCTTGGAAGAAGTCAAAATATGATTCTTCAGATATTACGCAATCAAGCTTAGGCATTGGCCGAACCCATTCGCACTCCTTATCTCTTTGCCAGCAAATCCATTTAGGCTCAAAATTACTTACTGCGTTCCTGAGCGATAGCGGAAGGCAGACCCAGTAGGGGTCAATTATGCCTTCGTACATCTCAAGAACATCGTGAATATGCTTTATTGTGTTCTTATATTGCGCTTCTAGGTCTATTATCAGAACGCCAAACGTCCGTCCCCTGCGAATTGCTTCTTGCGCCATCATGTGGATCATAACGCTTGAGTCTTTCCCACCCGAAAAGGATACATAAACCTTTTCAAAGTTGTCAAAGGCATATTGGCACCTGTACATTGCCGCCTCATACGTTGTCTGGTTGGTATATTGCTTTAGAGAACTCATTAGTAAATGTTCGCCTTCGTCTTTGAGTTTGCATCTTCCGCAGATAGAGCGGGTCGATCATTCCTTACTAGCCAGACGTTGAGCGTGTCAAGTGCCATATTGTCTGCGACATCTTTCTGCTCATCTGTTAGAAGATTGTATCCACCACGGAAGCAAGCAGGGATTCCGCAGTCAATAGCCATTGAAGCCTGACCTAGCCATGCGATGCGGTTCATCTTATCATTTGAGAGATAATGCTCACAAGAGTTAGGCCACTCATCAATAACCCTTGCAAGATTACCTTTGAACCTGTCTTTATCGGAAAGCATTTCGCAGTACTTCTGCTCGCACTCATCCTTAGTCATTCCCTTGGGAGGCGCAGAACCATAAAACCCGCTATCAAAACATTCCCACTTATCCCAAGTGTGATATATGCGCTGCCCAGACTCTTGAGGCTCAACAGAGTCAAACAAATCTTCGCCAGAGTATAAGTCATCAAATATCCCTATCTCCCAAGAATTTGTAAAGTCGGCATCGTCAAACAGGTCAGATAGTCCGGATACTTGGCAAAGTCTTAATATCTCGTCCTCATCCATTCCCAACTCTTTGGCAACCCGCTTGTCACTCCAATTTCGCTTCTTTAGTTCAAGAACAATTTCAGACATCGAGTCAACGCGGTGCTTTCCACGCGCGCGGTTATGTCTAATCGTTGACGCCATCCGGTCGCTGCGCTCAGAACAGTCGTCTTTAATTGTTACGACTGGAAGGTATCCATGCACCCGCGCGTTTACATCATCAAGCTCTTTGCAAACCCTCGTTCTGTGAAACCCATCTATAACCTCCCGACTGTCGTCATCCATCCATGTTACAACTGGCTGGGTGTATCCATCGTGGTTAATTGAGTGCCTTAAAAGCTCCATCTCAGGCGGCGCAACGCTATTCGGGTTGTAGTCATTAGCCTTAACTCCGTCTACAGGGACCCACCTTATAAGGTCAACAGGCTCGGACTTAAACGGACTGACTTCGTGTATCATATCCCTGACTAGGTTTATGCATTCAACCTTCTTGGGCAAATCCATAGATGCAAGCATCGTGCATATTTCTCCCGAATGCCTTAAAAACTCTAAATCAATTGGCTTTTCTGTGTTTTTTTGGTCATCATTCATTTCGTAATTCTCCTTTTTTGATTTAATTTCATCCATCATAATAGTCCTTCTTCCATTTCTGCCACCAATTCAACAGGCGGGTTTCCAAGTAGTTCGCGAGCCGCGCTTGGCGCAACCTCATCGATCAGAATTCGCGCAAGCCTGCCAGCCACATTGCAAGACGGGTATTTGTTTTCGTCGTAGTCAATGTCCAGCAGGTGATCCAAGAAGGCTTGCATGTCGGCAAACTCGATGGGTGCCTTGGCGTCAATCTCGACCTCGGCAAACACGGTTCTGATTTTGCCTTCGGAACCCGTCACAGTCTGGTACGAATACGGGATTTCAAGCCCGTTCCAAGTGTATTGCTCGGTCATTTGGAACCCCCGCAATTTGTGCAATCGCACTCGGCACGTTCAAGTTCGGCAATGCGGTTTGCACTCGACCCAGCCCAGTCTGCGGATTCGATTGCGGAATAAATGCCGATAGCAAGCAGGGCCGCGACCAGCAGCCACAAGCAAATCAGATCGGCGTTGCCAGTCGGCAGTCGGTTGCGGGATGACCCGCGCATCTTGCGGCGGTGATTCACTAGGCGCAGGTATGTTTTGATGTTCATGCTTTGCCTCCGAAGATCGCGTATAATGCGACGGCTTGTATGATTAAAATTGCAATTAACATTTCTTTCTCCTTGTTTGGTTTCGTTCGTGGTTCAAGTTTTATGGATTATATCGGCCAGAATGTCAAATCTTTTCAAGCTTGCGGCTGGATGGTCGCCCACCCTTTTGCCCGTTAAGTCGTGCGGCTGCGGCTTTGGCCTTGCTGGTGGTTGACCCATTCAGCACAGCGGCCATGGAGCGGATTAGGCGCGCCGCGATGGGGCGTTTGCAATGCGGGCAGGTAGTTGCGTCATCACTCATTTCAGAAGCTCCACAACACTACCTGCAACGCACTTGGTCTGATTCCCGTCTGCGTCATATTCGCGGCGCCAAGAAAAACCGCTTGAATCCTCAGAGTAAACCCTTTGCCCAAGCTCGTTGTATTCGTGGCGGGCCCAGTAGCCAGTTTCGTTTTCGTAGTAGATCCATTTGCCAGCATTGTTTTTGATGCCGAATGGAAATTCTTTGATTTTTAGTTGTTGTGCGATTGTTTTAGGCATTGCCGCCACACTCGCACCCGACGCATCAAACCTCCTTTGCCATATTTGGTCCACCGAACCGATTGCCGCGCTTGAAAACTTCTCTTTGTCACTCATGTTCTTCCTGTCCTTTCTCTTTCTTTTCATTGTGCGGGCCTATTTTACATATCCGTAAACATGCCCGCGTTGGTAAATCTATTGTCCTAACACCCAGCGGAGGGTGGCAATCTTAACCTTGGCCGTCTTCATGTCCGACATACTCGCCTCACACCGGAAATAGGCCAAGTTTTCCTCGGCGGGCTTGTCCGACTTGGAATACTTCATGGCTAAGGCCAAATCTTCTTTGTATGCCGTGTTGTATAAGTGTACTAGCGACTCCAATGCCGCCACCTCTTGCTCCATGTCCTTTTGATCTTTCATTTTTCCAACTCCTTAATGATGGCCCGCAATCGGGCAATCTCCTGCGTCATGGCGCGATTAGAAACCGCTTGCCAATCTCCGTTGGGCGAATAACGGCACACGGTCTCCCCATCCATCGTTCTCTCTTCGTAATACATCTCTATGTCCTTTTGTTCTGGTTTGTCGCCCTAATCAAACTGGCTTTGCCCGCTCGATTTCGGTCTGTCAAGTGAATTAGTGGTCGGGTGGCTCCTTTTTGGTATTGTTATCTTTTGATGTACTTGTAGCCACCGTTAAAGCCTCTTCCCACTCGCTTCAACTGCACGGTCTTGCCGTTTACCGTCGCGAAATACTGCCCCTTGTAGCGGCTTACGGTCGCACCCTGATAGGTGTCGCTGGTTGACGCGGACCCAAACCTGCGGGAAGGCTGGCCTGACGTTGTGCGACCAGCTGGCGAACCCTGCCGGCGCATCTCGGCAAGCTTGCGTTCATGCTCGGCCTTATTGTGCGCGTCAATAATTTGGCGAGGCGTCAGGGTTGTGCGCGGTGTTACGAGGTTCGGCGAACGCACTACACGCGGTGGTACAAGGTTTGGCGAGACTTGCTCTGTGTACTGCCGTTGCGGGTCTTTTGTAGCGGTTCCATTCCTGATTGATTCGGGCAGTTTTCTAGCCTCGGCAGATTGAATCGGCACGATTACAGGAACCGCGATTGATGCTAAGAGAATTGCTATTGATGTTTTCATGTTCTTTGCTCCGTTGTTTGTGTAGGTGAAGGGGTTGTGATCTGTTTGCAAGTCTAGGTCTTTGTGCGTGATGTCTTAGGGTTTCGCACAGGCTGGGTTGATGGTTTCTATTCCGTGAGTCTCGCTCAACCATTCGCAGGCTTCGTCGTGGGACTCGAATAGCTGGCCCTCCATCCGACCCCTAACGTAGATGGCGTATCCTCCTCTGGTCTGGCTCCAGTCGATCCGTAGCTTACCTGAAAGGAACAGGGCCCTCTCTTCTGCCTTCTGCTTGCGGGTTGCCGCGATGCCCTGTGCTGTTCGCAGGATCTTCATGGCGTGATCTTTGTTGGTGTTAGTTGCTTGCATGGCCGTAGTATAAACCCATCTGCTAGGTTTGTGCAAGGGCTATTTTCCAAATAAGGCCATAGGAATGCGTTATTTGCGTTTTTGCTAAGGAATTTGCACGAAAAAAGATTCAAAAAAGATTCGCGCGGGCTTGCTTGAGGCTAGGAATCAACCCGTTCGTCGATCCACTCGGCCCAGAATTCAGCCAAATCCCAGCGGTGCCAAGGATTGTGCCAGTTTTTGCCTTCGCGGAAGGCGTTTGACTGGCAAATTATCCGGCGGTCTGGTGGTCCATCGTACCCGGTTCTGCCCAGCGATCCGAAGATATGGTTTGGCATCAGCCATCGGCTGCGTTCGCCCCATTTTAAGGCTTTATCATACGGGTTGTAAATGTTGTACATTTTCCGGAACCCTTCGGCGGGCCATGCCCAGTCGGATCGGAATGCCGCATTAAAAACAAACAGGCTATCATAGCTGACGCCGACATGCCACATAGACCGGAACAGGGTGGGCGCACCGTTCGAGTGCGTTATGACGTTGACCCGTGCGCCCTCGCCGAAGTTGCTAACAACCGCATCCCGAAGCAGGCGCCCATTCCGCATCTGGATGCTACGCCTAGACGCGCCTATTACACCGATCACGGGCAAGCCTAGATCGACAACCTCATGGCCGCGCTTGACTAGCTCGGACGTAAGGCGGTCTATGCTATCCTCGCCAGTTGTTTTAATCCCGTTTACGGCTACGAACTTAGCCACTAGAAACCTCGCCGTTTCCGTCGTCGAGTTCGGGCGCGTAGTAGATGTGCGTCGGGCCGACCTTGCGCCGAACCAGCAAGCCAGCCCGCCACAGCGTGAGCAGTCTGTCGCGTGAGTGCCGCTCGGATAGTCCCAACTCCTTTGCAAGCTCTTGTGCGGTTGTAGATTCGTCTGGGCGAGTCCATCCCTGCGCGGTTGCGAGCCGTGCAAGGTCGGCGTCCATGTCTTTTAGCCAGTCCAAATTCATCGTATCACCCACTTGGTTGGCACAACCCATGAGCCATCCTTGTTTCTTATCACATTGTTGTGGCGGTATTCCCCCGTGCGCTCGTTAATCATCATCAGGAGGAACCCGTGCGCCTGTGAAAGAACGGCCAAGTTGCCACGGGCGTAATCCATACCTATTTCGCAAAGGCATCCGACATTTATGCCAAGCTTGCCCTCATCGTTGCGGAGGGACCACTCATGTGGTCTGTGGGTGTGACCAAATGCTACATGATCGTATGCGGCTGCGTGGGCTTTGGCCGAATTCTCCGCACAGCTATAGCCGTGTATAAACTTAAAGCCGCCTATCTTGATTTTGTGCATTGACCCCCAAGGAACCCACTCAATCGCATTCTTTTTAAAGTATGCTTCTAGGTCGCGCGTGATGCCTTGGCAGTAATCGCGCAACATGCCATCGGTCGGGCTGCTCGCCTTATCCCAAGCCCTTATGTCATGGTTGCCGAGGGTCAGATGGCTCGGCTTGAATCGGTCGAGTAAGGCCAACCCTTGCGTGATGTCGTCCTGCACGCCATCGGCTTGCTCTCCTGATCCTGCCCCGTTGCGGATCGCGCGGAAGTCGAATACGTCGCCTAGATGAACTCGGTAGTGCGGGTCGAAGTCATCAATTACATCGAGCGCGACCTTGGCCGCCTCCCAGTCTATCATGTCGCCGTGGGTGTCTGATATTACAGCTACCCGCTTCCAATTATTCTCTGCCATATTCTTGCATTCCTTTTTTGGGTTGGCCGAAACCATACACAACAGGATGATGATTGCAAGTGCGGATATTACGGCGCGAGCGGGGCGGGAATTTGTATCACTTCGGGCCGAACCACTAGCGGACTGGGTTGCATAACCGTGCGCGTTGCCGTCGCGCTCTTGAACGCATCCCCGACAAAGTAGCCGATGCCCAGCTTGGTTATGCCGTCAACGACCTTATTCATAACGCCCGGATCGCGTGGAATTATGCTTTTCGTCGGGATCGGCGCAGAACGAACAACGCTTGCTGGCCCCTTAATCTCGACGCTATAGGAGCCACCCTCTTGAACTTGGATGTTTTCAATCTCGGCGGTGTTGGGCTGATTGTAGTAGCCCATGCTGGTCTGGTAAGCATACTTGCCCGCGTTCGGACTGCTTGTGCATCCAGTTCCAATTATCAAAACGGCTGCGATTGATAGTAGCTTTTTCATTTTAAGTACTCCTAGTTGTTTCGGGCATCGTGCCGAGTGTTTGATTCTGATATTACCGAAGTAAGCTCGCGCATTACTCTGTTTGATTCTGTTTGCAAGTTCGTCTGATCCTCTCGCCACTCCTTCCGCT
>Ga0255047_10002356_pt1 | contig 12538 bp, 21 predicted proteins | sample JV7_2_1_MG_FD_183640 | JGI IMG/M metagenome (GOLD analysis project Ga0255047, IMG submission 183640) | Seawater microbial communities from Jervis Inlet, British Columbia, Canada - JV7_2_1 | ecosystem: Environmental > Aquatic > Marine > Inlet | place: Canada: British Columbia | collected 2016-10-06
GTCTTAGGTTTTAGGCTGTAGAGATTCATACGCCCCCCCTTACACTGTTCTCTCGGATGGTCTTAATCTTATGGCATTCTTTACATAATCCTTGTAGGTTACTCATCTCATCATCTCCACCGTCTGCCTTACGCTTAATATGGTCTACCTCTGTTGCTACCTCTCGCTTGCAATGCTGGCACATAGGATCCAACGATAGAACGTATCGTCTTAACTTGCGCCACTTGGCACCGTATCCTCTCGCATGAGCCGAGGGTCTGCCCTTCTCTCTCTCTCGTCTACACGTTGTACACGCGCCTCGAGCAGGTTGACCGCAGCCGTTACATATCGTCGCTGGTTTTCTTGGCATCGTTTATATTCTCTATCCGTCCACCACCGTATACAGCGACTATCCCATGTTGCCCTCTTGCTACTGCTATCCATACTTCTTTAAGGTCATCGGGTAGCTCATCCCAGTCGGGCATCTCATGGCCGACGTGCATCTCCATACGTTCCTTGTAGTCATACCACGCCTTTAATGCCATCGAGTCGTATAGCTTCTGGGATGGCCTAGGCACTCTCGCCTCGCCATATCCAGCTATCTTAAAACCTTTTGGCTCAGTCATGGAGTAAGTTTCGGTAGTGGGGGATGGTGCGCTCTTCATTACTCGTCGCTCCACCATCTCACCCCATCCACCGATTATCTGCCAAGTCGATTCTTGAGCCAAGGATAGATATATATACCGAACCCTATCCCAATCATTACGCATATAACGCTCCACCATGCTGTTCCTAGTAGGTCTGCCATCATCACTTCCTCGTTCTCCATGCTTTTATTATTATTTGATATCCCCAAAAAGCAGATATCATCGTTAAAAATATCCCAACAGGAATCATCACCCAGTGCAGATATACACTGATCGCATAGCTCAGGATGACCAAGAGTACTCCACCCACAATCGCCCTCAAACCCATGCGCCCAGCCGTCAGCACCATCGCTATCATCCCGCCCAATATCACTACGCCAGCTGTCCAATTTAAGACCCCCAGTGCTGACGATGATTCTGGTAATCGTGGCGGGTTGGATGTCCATGCGCTCGAACCCGTAAACGGGCTGGTCGACTCTCCGAAAATGGAACACCCAGAAAGCAGTACAAGGGGAATGAGAGAGCCAAGTATCCATAGTGCCTTCTTACCCACGATTCAACCACCATATAAATAGCGAGGGTATAAGCCCCGCAATAGTTCCAATAACTGCTGCCTTCGCCTTCAGTATGCCTATCGAAATCTCGATATGGCGTAATCGCTCGTCTATCTGGCTCAGTTGCTTCTGCTGCCCTTTCAACTGCTCCAAAATAAGTCGCTCCCCTAGGTCTGGATTGTCCATTTATTCCCCATATTGTCATAACGTATAAAAGCCCCATATATTGCACTTAAATCGATGCTTTACGCTTAAATCTGCTCTTATGGTACTTCTCGCCTCGAGCCATTGGCATGATCTCATGATAGGGCATTCCATCCATCACAACCCCAGCAGAGAGGACGGGCTTGTTTACCATGTTGCGACCATATCGCATAGCAGGATGATTTACGTCTACCCCGCAACCCGTGTCCATACCGAAGATACGACGGTTAACGCCACAATTCCATTTGATACCAGCGACACTATGACAGTGACCAATTACTGTACTCATCATCGAAGCCTTGGCCGCGTTTAATGCTGGCATCTTTCCAGTACATCCTGTCCCATGAAAGTAATGCACATTATCAATTTCCGTATCTCTCTTCCATTGCCACTTAGGCGTATCCCATACTAGATCGTAGTCTCGAATAAACCGTGCTGGTATGTTGACAGATGCAGCAAGCCTAAACACTCGTTCGTCATGGTTTCCTATCATCACCTCAGCTTTAGGGAATGCCTTGTACCATTTGCGTACACCTTTGTATGCCATCTCAGCCTCTCTAGTAACGCCATCCGCGTCTACGTCCTTGGCATGAAAACTAATGCAGTGAAAATCGATGATATCACCGATAAAAAGCACTCTATTGCACCCCCACGATTCGTACAGGTCTTGACAGAATCGCCTATACCCAACGTGACAAGCTGGCTCATGTATATCCCCGATTATTAAGATTTTACTCATATAATGATATCTCTAAACATTAGGTAATCTTTAGCCCGTATCGTAATCATCCACTCCTCGCCATTCTTGCGATGCGCGACATAAGGCAGCAGATTATCCCCACAATCTCGCTCGGCTTGCTCCATGGCTTTAGAGATATTGAGCTTCTCGACACGCTTCACCTCGCAATAGGTATGATCTAATCCAATTACGTCTGGGCTATCTGTACCACCAGCGAATTGCTGACCTCGCCTGGCCTCGATGCCTAGGTTATCCCTAAGCCATTGCGCCCATTCTCGCTCGCCTCTTGCGCCCTTTTGTCTACTGTTTATTGGCATATAAATCTTCTTTTTTATAACCCATCAAAAAAACGCGCCACTTACCCGACGATCGGGTTTGGCATTTCCCTAGTATCTCCCATCTGCCATAGCCTAGTTCTACAACCAATTCCAGCCATTGCTCCACTAGAATGGATTTTCTGCCATACCTTCGAGTTTTCTGTAACAACTCTCTAGTGCCAATACTGCCACCATTTCGATGTATCAAATCAACCAACGTCTTTAGGTTCTCATTCAAAACGGGCATAAAATCCTCTATACGTTTCTCTACTTCCTGCAGTCTTCTTGTTTCGGAATATATCACCATTTAAGTATTATCGTCATCGACCAATACCCCCCCTGCTCGTAGTATCTGGGTCATCATCTTCTCGAGTTCTGCATCCTCGCAGGTAAGTCGTATAGAGTTAATCGCCCCTACGAGTAACTTAAACCGTACATGGACATTATGCTCGGTGATTTCGATATGCTCATCTCCACCCCGCATATCTCTAGGTCGTTGTGGCTGGGTATTATGTTTATTCGTCATAGTCCTCGCTTACGACCCCAATATTCGTCTCGGTCGATTGACCCTGAAGGATTGCCGTAGAGCTTTATATTCGTACGCCTTTCCTCTCGCATCTCATCGAATAGCCGACCAATATCTCGAAGCTTAGGCTCTAGCTTGTTTGCGCACTCTTCGCATAGGTCTACATCGTTAAGCGTAGTGCTGGCTTCTGTCTCATTGCATTCTTTACACTTCATATCTTACTCTTCCAGATTTTATAGGCAATCATGCCCTCGTCTTTACCCTGCTTAATCAGCTTCTCGACGGTTGCAGCGTTCGCCTGGCTGATCTGTGAATAGTCCCTGATAATGCGATGATGGTCGAACGCGCTCTCTGTAAACTTCTCCGCTTTAGCTGTAGCCGTCCTTGGCTCATAGCCGTACTTAATAGCATCATTCAGCCACCCGTTGGGGTTTCGTATCTTACTCGCATCCTCAGCATCAAAAGCCAGCAGCCCACCTCGAACCTTATCCTCTCCAAAGTCGGCTACCAGCTTATTGATACTACCCTCCCCAAAAAGGACTCGGTGCTTCTCCGTAAGAAAAGAAACGCCACACATTTTCTGTTGTGTTGTTTTCTTTATATTGTTTTCTTTATATGGTGTTCCCTGTGAGTCACCCCCCTGCTCTGTGGGAGTCACCCCCCTGCTCCCTGTGGAGCATACTTTAGTGCAGACCCTCATACGTCTACCGCCATTTTTAAACCATACAGATATGTAGCCGTTCTTTTTAAGAATGCCTATCCACTTGCGGACGTTACTTTTGGATATCCCCGCCTCTTCTGCCAGACTTGCATTGCTTCTAAAGTACTCGCCTTTTGCGCTTCTCTGCCTATCGGCTATAGCGAAGTATACGGCCAGGCCATTGCCCGTAATGCCATCAGCAACAAGGTCGCGAACGTGAGCCGTTGGAGTTGTAGAGTATGCCCTCACATCATCAGCAAGGCGTAAGCTACTGGGCTTATTCTGAGTATCACCCGTATTCTGTGCCAGTATAACATTGCTCATGCCTCTACCTCTAGTATTGCGTTGCCTATCAATTCTGGTATCTGAGGTACTAGAGAATTGCCGAGTTGCTTAAGTCTGTCCACCCTGTTGGGTATCCCATGAGCCACTCGACCCATGTTGGGTTCAATTTCCCAATAACTTCCTTGCCCACTATATCGGGATTCCTCAGACTGCTGCCGTATCCACTCGCCCAGTCCCGTCCATCGCTGGCGTTGGGTGTTGGCCACTTGCACTGTATCTGCTTCTTGCCTTCCACTGTCGGCCACCGTATGTGCCACAATCCAGATCCTGTCTCTCTGGTGAGGCGCACCGATTGCGGCACAACTAGCGGGTATGCAATGCCACTCACACATATACCCGATCTCGCAGAGATTTTGTAAGACCAATGTAAGCCCTTTAGATCTAAGGGCTGATACATTTTCAATAATTGCCCACGTTGGCCGTACATCTCCGATGAGTCGAAACATCTCTGACCACAGCCCCGACCGTTCTGCTTTGATTCCTTTTCCCTTGCCTGCGATGCTGATATCTTGGCAGGGGAATCCCCCAGTAATGACATCTGCCCCGCAACCGTCTGCTTTGAGTCGCTCATTAGTAAGCTCCCTAATATCTGTATATTGTTTTACATTTGGCCAGTGTTTGCTTAACACTTTTCGAGCCTTTGGACATATCTCGCAGAATGCGGTTGTTTCAAATCCACCTGTACGCTCTAGCCCTAGTGAGAAGCCACCGATACCGCTAAATAAGTCAAGTACCTTGTACTTAGAACGGGATATCGTCATCGATAACGCCAGAGGTTGTAGTAGGTTGTGCAGTACCGAAAAGGCGCAAGTCTGTAACCTTTTCCCCGTAATCCCCTTCCTCTGTTTTAATCTCTAACTCGAGTCCGACAAGATCGAACGCCTCGGTAGACGCAAAAGCAGCCCACCCTCTGCTTATGTTTAGCATCTTCCAGTATCGGTCGACTACAAATGATGGGGCATTCTCCCCAATAAAGTCGCGGAGCCATGACCCATCTTCTGTCTTAATGACGATTTTAACAGCGTTCGACCCTGCTTTCGTCCTCGTTAGTTCTACTGCTACTATTTCTGCTTTCATGCGATTACGTCTAACCCCTTTAATTGTTCTAGTGTTTTCTTGGCTTGGTCTTTAGTAAGTTCGGAGAGGTTGTCTACACCGGCCCAGCCGAGTATTGCCTCGAGCTTAATATCACCGTCCGTACACTGGTCGAGAAACTGCTCGATGGTTTCGCGCTGTTTCTTAGTTGCCTTCGCTTCGCTTTTCTTCGCCATCTTATCGAGTGTTGCCCGAGCCTCTGCGGCCTCTGTCTTTTGACGTTCGATAGCGATCGCTACCTCGTCAGCTGAGGCGATAGATTCTGCCGAGCCAAAGCCCGCAAAACCAAGTGCGCGACCTACTGCACTGGTCTCGCAATTCTCGAGCGCACTCGTCTTATTGATATTACTACTACCGCGTACCTCTTCAGCCCAGCCACTTGCTACAGGTAGCTCGTACTCGCTAAAATAGATAAGGCACTTCATTACGATATTTATACCGTCATCAGATTCTAGGGACGTAGTGATATGCCCGTTAGGATGCATCTCTCTAAAGCATTGCAACCTAAAGGCTACGGTAGCGTAATCTTTCCCGTGAATTGAAACAATTCCAGAAGTTTTAGCCATTTTTTACTTCTCCAAGTCGGTTATAAATAGGAATAAAATCCCTATTATTGAACCTATTATGATGATTATATTCGCCATATCAGTAAATCGGCATAAGACCATAAATAACTTTAAATATTTTTATGTAACCGTTACAGCCCTAGACCCGTCCATCAGAACGCGACCACCGCGTGTAAATATATCAGCCGTTGTAGTCCACGTTGGCGCGCCAGTTCTTGTATCGAGAATCGACCCACCGTAAACAATCACCTCGCCACACTGGATAGGCGCACCCTCATTCCCCATAAATGTAATTCTTGCACCTTGGTATAACGTAATCGCGCCAACCGCAGAGGCTAGGCACTTCATACTCGAGTTGCTTGCCATTGTTACTTTTGTATTGGTGTTGTTTACCCTTGAAACTTTAGCGAATGCTCGCTCTGCCAGGATCATAACCGCTGGGATATCTGCGAAGGTCGCATATCCGCCAGAGAGCCTAAGCGTATCTACATCATCATCGCAGGTAAATACAGCCGATGCCGAATGCGCTTCGATTGTAGTCGCGTTTGCAGTTTTAAGGGTTATATCATGTCGAGTACGGTTTACAATGGCTGAGAATAAACCGTCCAGCGTAAACGTATCACTCGAGCTAGAGGTATCTCGAATGCGAGCCTCTGCTGCAGTACTCAAAAATCGGAAATGCAACCCTGCCCGAGGTGATGAGAAGTACCCAAATAGGCATACTAACCGCCTAGCACTTGAAGCCGTACCCATGTTCCCTTTGTAGCTTCGCCCAATGTATAGACTGTTGCAATTTATCGTTCCATCGGTAACATCAACGCTGCCAGTATTGAATAGAGCGTAATCGCTACTCGTAGGAATAGAACCGCTGCTCCAATTGAGAGGGTTATCCGCATCACCGTCTATACCACCCTGCCACGTTACACGCTCCGCAACTGTTACGGCTATCTTAGGTCGATTCGATGCGGTTGCATCTTCGCTTGGGTAGAACGCGCTATTACCCGTCGGGGTTGCCGATGTGTCGGTAGGATCGAAGCATATAATAAGCCAAAGTTCATCATCTCTACGGTTTATCGCATCAATGACGAGTTCCTTAATATCCACCTCTTGGTCACCTTGAAGGTTCCCAACACTTATTGAATAATTTGATTCTGTAAATGCACCATTCCCCTCACCACCTGCGCCACCCGTCCAAGAAACCCCGTCACTTGCTTCATTCCAAGTTACTTCTGCTTCAACAAAAGTTTGGTCGAGTCTTGCTATCTTCATAGTTCTGGTGCTGCCACTATCTGACGATATGGTTAGGTAGAGATTGGCACTCACTATATCAGCTGGAGCCGTATAGCTCGATACGTCAAACTTTAAAACGCCATGCCTTCGATAGCCTGAATACTGCCCACAGCGAATAGACGAGTTCCCACTGTAATTCGTATCGGGCGCGTTCTCTCTAAGGTTAGCATCAGTATCCGCGTATATTGTTGTGATGGTTGCCATTATGTTACGGTAATCTCTCGACCTACGTCGTACTTAACCTCTCCGCCTTCCATAGCGATCGGATTAGTCCATGTAGCGTTCTGAAGCCCGCTACGCTCATCGACAATACCGTTCTCATGGACTGTCGTATTAGTAACCGTAAACGCTGGGGCTGTTGAATCCCTCGAGTCGAATAGTCCACTATAAACAGTGAGCGTAGTAATCGTACAGCTTGCAGAAGGATTCCAGCGTATGCGTCCACCGTACTGGTTTAGCGTAGTGACTGTACCCGTATCAAGTACCGCCTCTAACTCGCCACCAAATACCGTTATTGTTGGTACGGCTTGGTTTAGCTCGAGCTTCCCGCTATCCATTGTCAACGCGCAAGAACCACCGATCGTAGTACTGTCGGCTATGTTAGTCGTAACGCCATCGGCTCCAATTTGCTCTATGGTTGTGACGATGTTGCAACTGCTGGCGATATTGATAGTACCCCGACCGCCAAGAATGCGTAGAGTCGTAATGGTATCGCTCGAGCCTGATAGGTTCAGTGCTGTATCAGCCGTACTTGTATTCTGCACCGTTAGCGTTGTATACGTACCTTCGAAGTAAGCACTCTCGCCAACACCAGAGTAGTCGAAATTAGTCGCGTCAATTTGTAGCTTGGCTCCACTTGTACCAATGGAGCCAGTGTACTGCTGTCCTACTGTAAGGCTACCCAGTGCTATTGTCGCTTGGTCGATGCCGTCAATAGATACGCTGCCACTTACGATATAAACGTCATCGCCAGCCTCAGGTATCACTCCTCCCTCCCAATTCGTGGCGGTTGTCCATGTACTGTTAGTTGTTCCCACCCATGTCTTAGTTGCCATTATCTTTGTCCCCGTATGGTATCATTTTATTCAGTAATTCCCTGCGTTTCTTGCATCCCCCGCAAGGCTTAACCTTGCCCCTTGTAATCTTATCGATGGCTTTCTTAACCGTATCGCCTAGCCCTCTGTCCTGATATATTGGCTTTCTCATATAGCACCTCGTACACTGTTCGATTGTTGGCTTGCATGTAATATGGCATATTCCACAATCGCCCTTCGTCCAGTGTTGGCAGTTTACCCCGTTCAAGATAACACCCATGTAGGAGTGAACGGGTCACATTGGTAATACCAGCAGTTGTAGACCGTATCCGTTCCGCTGGAGCAGTCATTTATTGTACTGGTTGTAGGGGATGATATAAGAGATGCCGAAGCCGATGATATCGCTATATTACAAGGGCTTTCAACCGCAGCCCAACGCCAGTGCCAGAAGTCCGAAGCGGAACCATTATAGAGAGAGGACAGAGTACATACCGCCTCGATGTTTGCCTGAGTAGGCAAGAATGTAGTAGCTCCCCAGCTCCACTCCCATGCAGCAGTTTCAGAATTATATGTACAGCTGGCTGCTCCTGTTGCACTTCCCATTGCAACCCCCGCCCATACTTTTAGATCGAAATTAGAACCATCATAGCATAGGGAAGAGTACCAGCGAACGCCAATTGGACAGGTTAAAAGTCTATTGTTTATAGCAGGTACCGAACATCTGGCAGGATCCCACTCGCAAGTATATGTATTTTCAAACCATGCGCTCGATGATGGACAGCTATCGGTTGTATTGCAGGAATCCGAATCAGCTACATCAGCCAAACCATCGCAGAGACTAGCGCACCAAGACCCCGACGTTTTTCCTTCCATGCTTACGTCCTCCACTCCAGTAGTGGCGCAACATGGAACGCGCCATAACGTCCCGTCTGTAAACTCTGTAATAGATGAGTCCTCTTTCATCGTCCAGCAACACGCGTCCCCCTTAGCTCTTAAGGTATGCGAATCCGATAGGGCGTACCCGTTACCAGAGCAGCAATCTCCAGACCCATAAGGCGCACGGATCACCCTTGTAGTCGTTGCAGGAAATGAGAGAGCTAGGTTGTACTCTCTAACGCAGGTAGTGGTACCTATATTCCAGCAGTCTGGCGCAGAGTTGCAGTCACAATCGCAGGTAGATTTTCTATAGCCCGTCATTCGTCGCAAGTGCCGTCGTGAGAGTTCACCATGTTGAACATGTACCGTACGCTGCCCTCATCATCGGAAAATTGGAACATAACAACAACAACATCTATCTTATCCGCTGCATCTGAGAATAGTTGTCCTATCGCCATCATGCTAAACCCCGTCGGATAATCGTCACCGTTTAGCTCTACGCCAGAGCCTACATCGGTGGAAGTATTAGCAGCCTCGCAACCATTAAGCGCGAAGTCTGTCGAGGTAGTTCCAGATTTACCGCCAGATTTATCGATAAACGTCGTACCGTCTGTACCATCAACAATAACCTCAGTCCATGCGTACTTATATCTATTGGCTGTGATCTCTGCGTTACCTGTTATCTTCGCCAAGAACGATATCGTACCCCGACCCCCTGCTGGTCTTACTTGCCTCTCATCTCGAGGGAACGTACTCTCGTAAGAGCGTAGCATCTGCATGAGTCGCTCCCAGAGCTGGGGGGTAAGTTTACCTAGACCCGTAGATATGTTCGGATATTCTGGCATTACATCGGCAAGAAGCTAAAGCTCGTCGTATTCGGAAATGGTTGCCTAAAGTATACATTTATAGGGGGGTCTGCGGTTCCATCGACTACCGCGTTCCCGTCATCATCTCTCTCGGGAACCTGTCTTAAATGGTACCATTTATCATAAGCTAGGCTGTACTCAATCTCGTTTACACCGTCGCGGGTATGGTTTACGTTCATCCCAGTAAAGAGAATACTCCCAGCGTTAAAGCCTTGCCACTCTGAAGCGTTACGCTTTCCCACCTTCGAGATATATTGCCCACCAGTAAACATACCCGAACCTTTCTCGCGTATCCTTATATCAGCCGTCGGCAATGCCATCGATACAGGTAGCCCACCCTCTGAAACTGTAGTACCCCCGATGTCTGCGGTAGCTGGAGTATTGAGATCTGCTGGTAATGTAGGGTCTGCTTTCCATATATCGATAATGGTAACGCCTACCGTCATGCTATACCCCTGCAACCCATCGGGTAAGGTAGTATCCTGAGCTTCTTCGCCTGGTTGCGTATCCACCTCATCGGTAGAGTAATTCCATACCAAGTTCCAAGCGTTCGCTCGGTCATCGGAGATGGTTATATTCCAGCTATTCGCGTACAGCCCCGCCATATCGGGATGAGGGGATCCCAGTAACGGTACACCCGTCGCGAATAAGATATCGTCAACAATGAGGCTAGCCCCCTCATCATCGTAAACGAAAAAGGTACGAGTACCAGACCGCTTACCTTCAGCCGATTGGGTTATCTTTTTAGATCCTGCTAGCTCTACGACTACGACACTCATTGCAATGCACCCCCGCCTTGTTGCGTAATTGCCGTTAGTATTTCCTTACTCGTTTGCAGTTGCTTCTCTTCGACGTTTAACGCGCTCTGTAAAAGTCTGGTCTGTCCATCCCCTTCGACTTTGAAGCCACCTATAGCCGTTTGTAACGAGTCTACTGCGCCCTTTATCTGGCTGCTCGTCATCTCTATATTCAACGCGCCACCTTCGCCTAATTCAAAGCCCTCGCCCATCATCTTATCTCGCAAACTCTGAAAGGTAGTTTCCACTTTTCCAAGGTTCCAACCTTCTGCCAGCTTCTCGAGTAATTCAACGCCTATGCCAGCTGCATCGTCCGATAGCGCGCTGGACATCAATTTAAGCCACTCGGCTGCATCGCTCTTTACCGCTTTCGATATCTGGGCAGTACCACCCAGCATAGTCATAATCGACTCTCCCGTAGGCGCGCCCGTTGTCACTATGTCTATCGCCATACGCGCAGCACCCCACGCGGTCTGCAATGCGCCCAATGCTTTCGTCCATACCTCTAACGATTTTTGAGCAGACCACGCCATCGCATCAACGATAAAGGCTGCGCCTTGTATTACCGATGCCTTGAAGCCCAGCCATCCTATTTGTATCGCTTTGATAACATCGAGTACGGCTGCCCCAGCATAAAAGAATGCTCTTACTATGCCCTCTGCCACCTGCGCCATACCGCCAGAGTTCTTTACAAACTCGATTATTCTATTAGATATCTCGATAAGAATAGGCGCAAACTCAACAGCTAGTAAGTTTCCAAGACTACCCCAAACGGACTTTAGGAACCCCAACTTAGTCGCTGCCTTTTCTACTACCTTTACCTGCGAAAACTCTAACTCCATCCCGAGTTCTTTATTTATTCTCGCGTATTCTTTTAAGGCTTCGCTGCCCCCTTTCATGGTAACGTGTAACGCAGCACCTTCTGAGTCAAACAGTTTCATCGCTAAGCGTAGACGGTCTTGCGCGTTGGTTACGCCTTCCATAGCGTCGCTTATCCGATGGAATACCTGATCGGTAGAGAGCTGGTTTAACGCCTTCGCATCTAAACCTAATTCTTTTAATGCACCTTGAGCCTCGCCCGTACCTACGGCAGCCTCCCCAACGCGCCTAGCCATACGCTGCAAAGCCATGTCCAAGGTTTCTACCGTAATGCCTGTACTGGTTGCCGCGAGTCTTAATGCTTGCAAGTGTTTAGGCAATAGCCCCAACTTGTCGGCAGTTTTGCCGAGCATGTCTACCGACTTTATCCCCGCGCGAGTAAACGCTACTATTGCAGCCAGAGCAACTCCGCCAAGAACGGCGGCGAATTTCGCCACCTTCACGGCCAAGCCAACAAAGCCCGTAGCCATGCGTGTAATGGTACCCCGTACCCCCTTCATCTTTTTAGAGAATGCAGCCGTACGAGCTTTAACATTGATAAATAGGTTACCTACTGTTGCCATCTTGCCCCGCCATTGTGTTTAGTAATGCTTTCATGTCCTCGTTTGTCTGTTCCTTTTTACCCTCTGCGTATGGCATAAAGTCCATAGGCTGAAACGCCTTACCCTTACTGCTATTCGCATTAGCTATCGTGCAAGCAATAATGCCAGCTTGCAGGTCATCTCGTTGAGTACCCCAGGGATCGAGCGCGTAGAATTGCATCCACTCAGCCAACTCGAGGCTATCAATTCTGGCAAGTAACTCGCGTACCGTCATGCCCAAAGCTAGGGCAAGCCTGAAGTAAAAGAGCCGTTCAGGACGGCTGGCTAGTTTCCCGCTAAGTCCTCTGCATCCTGCGACGAGAATCCATTGAGTCGCTGGGCTACCGCGAATACGCGGTCTAACGCTGCTGCCGACTTCTCGCCTAATACCTTCGCATCGGCATCGGTGAATAGGCGTGCGCCCTTATCATCGACAAGTGTAAGAACAGCGAAGCGGGCGCGAACATTATCGAGGTTCAGCTTGTTTTTTTTGCCCTGCATCGACTGCTCGAACGCATCGCGCTGAGTACCGTTAAGCGTTGA
>Ga0255047_10002358_pt1 | contig 12526 bp, 10 predicted proteins | sample JV7_2_1_MG_FD_183640 | JGI IMG/M metagenome (GOLD analysis project Ga0255047, IMG submission 183640) | Seawater microbial communities from Jervis Inlet, British Columbia, Canada - JV7_2_1 | ecosystem: Environmental > Aquatic > Marine > Inlet | place: Canada: British Columbia | collected 2016-10-06
CTGACATCATGAATTTTCTTACACGACATTCCGGGCCCGTCGGCGGACTGGTTATGCAAGCGGAGGATGAACTGGCTGCAATCAATCTATCCATAGGGGCCTCCCTTACAGGGGTGCGGGCAATGACGGCGTCATCTGGCCCGGGAATTGCGTTGATGCAAGAGAGTATCGGTCATTGCGGATCTGCGGAAATACCATTGGTCATTGTCGATTGCCAACGTTCCGGCCCGTCAACGGGCATGCCAACGAAACCCGAACAATCCGATATCAACATGCTGACCCGAGGTGGCAATGGCGATTTCCCACACATTGTGCTGGCGCCCGGAACCATTAAAGAATGTTTTGAAATCGGTGCACTTGCGACCAATCTGGCGCAGCGCGCGCAGTGTCCGGTCATCATTGCTCTGGACGCGATTTGTCATGATAGCTGCACCACTGAGCAATTCGACCTCACTGCTGTCGAGGTCGATCAAGGTAAACGCTTGACGCAGGAAGATGTCGCGGAGCTTGAAGAATACAAACGCTATTTGGTGACGGATGACGGCATATCGCCGTGGGCCGTTCCGGGTACGCCGGGCGGCATGAATCTCGTCACGGGCAACGAGCGTGATGAATGGGGTCGCGTTTCAACCGAAGCGGATAATCGAGTCGTAATGATGGACAAGCGCAGCCGCAAGATCGAGACTGTCCGTCCACTGTTGCCTGTCGGTGTGGAGGCGGGTGACGAAAATGCCACAATCGGTATCGTCGCGACGGGCATACTCGATGGCGTCATTACAGAGGCCATTGAGCGTCTGGCGCTGCAAGGACGTAGCTACCGATTGCATCGGCCAAGGACACTTTGGCCGGTACTCGACGATACGATAGAGTTTATTAATAGCCATGAAAAAGTCTTCGTGGTTGAGCAGAATGAGGGCGCACAGTTGGCGTCCCTGTTGCGCGGCGAGGGAGCCAATGCGGACAGGATTGTCAGTATTCTGAAATACGACGGTCTGCAATTCACTGTTCGTGAACTGATTGATGCCCTGTTGGCTGGGGAGACGTCATGACAAAGACCTACGATAAGGGCAAAGCAATCTGGTGTGCTGGTTGCGGGCATTTTGGTGCCAAGAATGCCATACAGTTTGCGATGGAGGCTGCTGGCATAGAGATGCACGAGGCGCTGGTGCTGGCCGGAATTGGTTGCTCGGGCACAGTGCAGAATAATATTGGCGCCTATGGCTATCACTCCATGCACGGGCGCGTCGTTCCGACCGCCGTTGGCGCTTCACTGGCGAATCCGAATCTGACAGTTATCGCCGCCGGTGGTGACGGTGATGGATATGCTATTGGCGGTGGTCATTTCATGCACGCCCTCAAACGCAATCCGAATATTCTTTATGTCGTCATGAATAATGGCGTCTATGGCCTGACCAAAGGACAGGACTCGCCAACACGTGAGGAACCGGGTGTTGCGCCGGAAGAATGTGCGCTCGATGCGATGATGTTGGGTCTGTCCATCCAAAGTTCGACCTTTTTGGCCCGCGCGATAACAACCCGTTCGGAACAACTTAATAGTCTGTTGGTACAAGGTCTGGAGCATGTGCGGGCGGGGCAAGGAATGGCGTTCGTCGAGGTCCTGTCGCCCTGTGTGACCTACCATGATACGTATCCGCAGTGGCTGAATCAGGTGCACGACGTTGATCAGGATCTGGACTATCCGGCGGATAATCGAGGCCGGGCGTTTGGCCATATCTGCAGCATGGTGGATGAGGGGCGAATCCCTATAGGCAAGATCTACACTGGAAAACACAAGAGCTTGCAAGCATCGATAATGGGTGCGGTGTCCCCATTTGAATCGCTCGACGAGAGCAACCGTGTGCCGACGCGCGAACATTTGGACAAAGTAATTGCCGCGTATACTGTATAGCTATCGCCAGCAAACCGATGAGTTGATAAATAGTGCAGACAATAAAGGCATGTGAACACTCTGAGCACTGGGCGCTTGTGCCGGTCAAGTCGTTTGAAGAATCCAAGCAGCGATTGAAGGCTTGTCTTGGAGATCATCGGGCTGAGTTTTCACGGGCGATGCTCAGCGATGTTCTGGATGCACTGACGGCCAGTATGGAAATCGATGCCATCGCCATTGTGACGTCAGATTCCGAAGTGAGAAAGATATCCGAATCCAGGCAGATTATTGCGATTGATGAAGGTGCGGTCAGCGGATTGAATCCCAGCATCGAGCATGCGGTCGATGTTTTACAAGGAATCGGTGCCGCGAGGGTCACTGTTGTTCATGCTGACCTGCCGCTGGCAACGGGTAGCGAATTTGACCGGATTTGTCGCATGTTGGACGAAGTGGCTGGTGCTCAGGAAGATGCGCCAATGATTATCAGTCCCTGCACCGACCGGCAGGGAACGAACGTTCTGAGTTTTGATTCGCATTCCCGGCTTCCATTTCGCTACGGACCCAACAGTTTTGAGTTGCATCACTCCAGCGCGGAGGGTTCGAAGACCGCAATGCTTACCGTTGAGTCGGATACTCTGGCTGTCGATATCGACCGACCATCGGACCTCGAAGGGTTGATCGACTATTGCCGTAATCACACCGAGTTTCAAAGTGGTGCTACGTGGAAATTTCTCGAACGCATTGGCCTGACTGACGACGGCGATCGACAGGTAGATTATCGGCCGCACGATCGTGCCGGAATTTTGGCAATGGCTGCCGAAGAGGGTCTGGAGACGTTGTGCGAAACGGCAGCTCAGATGCGGGACCTCGGGCACGGGAAACTATGCACTTTTTCGCCGAAGGTCTTTATTCCACTGACGCGTCTCTGCCGTGACTTCTGCCATTACTGCACTTTTGCGACGACCCCCAGGAAACTCCCGCAGGCCTATATGAAGGTCGAAGAAGTCCTGGAGCTGGCGCATGCCGGGGCGGCGATGGGGTGCAAGGAAGCTCTGTTTACGCTCGGTGAGAAACCCGAACTGCGGCATCCGGCAGCGCGCCAGGAACTCGATGAAATGGGTTTCGGTACGACGCTCGAGTACGTTGCGCACGTTGCCGAACGAGTACTCGATGAAACCGGGCTATTGCCGCACATCAATGCCGGTTGCATGAGCGTTGAGGAGATTCGAATGCTGCGCGAGTCATCTGCCTCGATGGGCATCATGCTCGAAAGCAGCGCGTCCCGTTTGTGTGAGAAAGGTCAGGTGCATTACGGTTCGCCGGACAAAGATCCTGCGGCCCGCCTGGAAACACTCGAGATTGCCGGACGTGAAAACGTCCCGTTTACGACCGGCATCCTGATTGGAATCGGGGAAACGCGCGAAGAGCGTTTGGACTCGTTGCTGGACATTCGGGAACTGCACGACCGGTTCGGACATATTCAGGAAATAATTATTCAGAACTTCGTTCCCAAGCTGGATACGAAGATGGCGAATGTCGAGCCACCGACGCGCGAAGATCTGCTTTGGACGATTGCCATGGCGCGTATTATTTTCGGGCCGGAAATGAGTATTCAAGTACCGCCCAATTTGAATGCCGGTCATTTGGGAACGCTCGTGCAAGCAGGAATCAATGACTGGGGTGGCGTATCGCCGCTAACCCCGGATCACGTCAACCCCGAGTCACCCTGGCCACATCTGGACGAGCTCGAAAAGCAAACGGCGAGCGCCGGAAAGTTGCTGCAACAGCGCCTGACAATCTATCCGCGCTACCTTAAGTCGATGGACCGTTGGTTGGACAAGAACCTTCAAGCGCCGGTTCTAAAGCTCATCGACGGGGCGGGGTTCGCGCGGGAAGATGACTGGTTGACGGGTCAATCGGAAGACGTCCCGCGAAAGTATCAAACAATGGACAGCGCATCGCCGCGGTTTCCCGGAAAGACGCAACTCAGCGGCGATGTCCGTACGATTTTGGAGAAAGCCAGGCGGGACGATCCACTATTGTCGGCGCAGGAGATCAGCCGCTTGTTCGATGCGCGCGGCGTGGATTTTGACGCGGTGTGCAGAACGGCCGACGAACGACGCCGAGAGCAATGTGGTGCTTCGGTCAGTTATGTCGCTAATCGCAATATCAATTACACCAATATTTGTAGCTTCCGCTGCAAATTCTGCGCATTCGCCAAAGGCAAGAAAAATACCGAAGCTAGTGATGCCCCGTATCTGAAAAGCCCGGAAGAGGTTGGCGTGCTGGCGCAAGAGGCATGGCTACGTGGCGCCACGGAAGTCTGCCTGCAGGGCGGCATCCATCCTTCGTTTACAGGCCAGACCTATCTCGACATTTGCTCGGCGGTACGTGATGCGGTCCCCGAAATGCACATTCATGCGTTTTCCCCGTTGGAAGTGACGCACGGTGCAGAGTCACTCGGTCTGCCGCTCAGGGAATTCATGATCAGGCTGAAGGAGGCGGGCCTCAGGACCTTGCCCGGCACTGCTGCCGAAATTCTCTGCGATGACGTTCGGGACATTATTTGTCCGGACAAGATCAACACCCGTCAATGGATTGAGGTGCTGGAAACAGCCCATGCACTGGATTTGGCAACGACATCGACGATCATGTTCGGCCATGTCGAGCAGTATCATCACTGGGCAAAACACTTGCTCGAGCTACTGCACCTGCAGCAGCGTAGCGGCGGAATCACCGAATTCGTACCGTTGCCCTTTGTCGCTGATGAGGCGCCAATGTACCGCCGCGGGCAATGTCGACGAGGACCGACATTTCGCGAGGCCGTATTGATGCACGCGGTGTCGAGACTGGTCCTGTCGACATCGATTCCCAATATCCAGACGTCGTGGGTCAAGATGGGTCTACAGGGTGCTGGTGTCTGCCTCAAGTCGGGGGCGAACGATGTTGGTGGTACTTTGATGAACGAAAGCATCACGCGTGCCGCTGGCGCCAGTCATGGGCAGGAGATGACGCCGGAAACTCTGGAGGCGCTCATTAGATCAGTAGACCGAGAGCCATTCAGGCGCAATACGGTTTACGATGCTGCCGTTCTGAAAACCTACCAGCCAGACTGTGCGCTGACGAGCACTGCTTAATTATTGTTGTCGGAGCGTACGCGGAACACCGGCATTGAAACTTCGTCGGTCCAATCCTGAAAACTGACTTGCACCTGCATGCCGCTGTGCACTGATTCCGGATCACAGTCGATGATCTGCGACATCATCGTCGGCCCTTCCTGCAGCTCGATCAGGGCGATGACATAGGGGATGTCGTCGGCATAAGCTTCAGACACGGGATGCCTGACAATGGTCCAACTGAGCACCGTACCGCGGCCGGAGGCTCTTACCCAATCAAGCGAGCTGGAAGAACAGCCAGTACAGATCGAGCGCGGATAGAACTGCTGCGCTCCGCATTGGCCGCATTCTTGTAATAGCAGTTCTTGTCGTTTGCAGCCCTCCCAGTATGGCTTCGTACCCGGTTGCGACGTTGGTAGGAATTTGCCTTCGTGTCGATTCACAAGGTTTCCTCGAGCCCAAGGATGAGCGTTGCGTGACTCGACATGATGCCACCTTGTGCATGAGCTAACGCCGTTTGGGCGGTATCGACCTGCCGTTGCCCGGACTCGCCGCGCAATTGGTAAACGCTCTCGGTCAGAGCAAACATGGAGCCGGGATGACCCGGGTGACAGTAGGAGAGCAATCCACCGTTGGTGTTCATTGGTAGTTGGCCGCCAAGCGCAGTCGCGCCGGACTCAACGAACGCACCACCTTCGCCTTTGTCACAAAAGCCCAGATCTTCCAATTCGATCAATACAACTGGTGTGAAGCAATCATAGATTTGTGCCAAATCAATTTCGGCGGGCGTCAGGCCTGCCATCTCATAGGCATCACGTCCGGACTGGACAGCAGCCGACGTGCACAGATCTTTTGCTTGCGAGATATGCTCGTGGCTGTGCCCTTCACCCATACCGAGAACATAGACCGGCCTGGTGCGAAACTCTTTGGCTTTGCTCGCAGATGTCAGGACTACCGCGGCGCCCCCGTCGGAAACCAGCGAACAGTCGAGGAGATGCAGCGGGTCGGCGATCATGCGGGACTGCAGAACGTCCTCCACCGTAATGGATTCAGTCATCTGTGCGCCGGTTCTCTGCGAAGCATAGTTGCGACCATTGACCGCCACGGCCGCCATTTGTTCGGGCGTCGTTCCGTAGCGGTCCATGTGTGCGCGCGCGATCAGCGCGTAGTAGGCCGGCACTGTCGGCCCATAAGGAATCTCGAATTGGGGATGACCGGTCGAGGATTGCATCGCCATTGCCTGAGCTCGCGTTAGCCCGCTGCGAAGGCTGTCGGCCATGCTGATCAAAACGGTTTCGCAGACACCAGCGTTAATTGCTGCGGCGGCATTGCGAATCGTCGAAAAAGTCGTGCCACCACCTGCATTTGCGGTCACGCAATAGCGTGGGAATATTTGCAGATACTCGGCAATAGTTTCGGCATGGTACATGTGTGGCTCAGCCATCGACTGGCAGGTCACCAGTCCATCGACCTCGTCCTTGTTGATTCCTGCATCAGCTAACGCACGCAATGCGGCATCCACGCACAGCTCTGTCGGGCTCAGGTCGGGTACTTTGCCAACCGCGGTGTCCGCAGCACCAACGATGGCAGTTCTTCCGCGCAAGCTATGCATAATTAGTTGCCCGCCGAATCATTCCGTAAACTGCACCACAGCACGACCAGGAGTCAAAACTTCGCCGGATTCATTGAGGAGTTCAAGCGTAATGGTGGCAGTTCGAGACGCTTTGTCCACTGCGCTAATTTTACCGGTGCAAAGCAACACGTCGCCAACAAATGCAGCGCGCCTGTTTGAATACTCAAACTGCACCATGCGCCCGTCTTCACCCAGCCACTCCTCTACGCACTGGGCCAGCCAGTCGCCCATCAGCGGACCAGCCACTACCAGTCCGGGGTAACCTTCAACCTCGGTAGCGTACGGGTAGTCAAAATGAATGCGATGCGCATTCCACAGCGCTGCGTTGTAGAGGAACTGCCCAACGGTATCCGTTGTGTGCCGAATCTCGGGTAACAGCTCGCCTTCCGCAATGTGATTAAGTCTGCCCATGGCCTAGCGAAGTATCCGAGTGGCTATTTCGGTCAGCACCGGCTCGCCCGCCTTATCGCGCACTTCGGTGGTCACCACGTAAAAAATCAAAGGTCCGCTCGAACCCTGCTTTTCATACATATCGCTTAAGGTTCGGTGCGCACTCAGCGTCTGGTCGGGAAGAACCGTCTGGTAGTACTCGAGTTTTAGCGAGCCTGCCATGGCGCGTTTGAGTGGAAACTTGGGCAACCAGTTGTCCAGCGCTACGCCGTCGGGCGATGTTCTGTTTTGTTCCATGACGTCCCAGAACAAGGCCATATGGAACAGCGGGGGTGCTTCGTCGCCGTCGAGATACTTTTGCTGGCGTTGGTTGGTTGCAACCGAGTATTTTCGAATGTCCCGTCGGGTAACCAATTCTATGCGTGGTTCCGGCGACAGACCAATTTGCGAGAGCAGCTCTTCGTTAATAAGGCCCGGCATTACTTGCTCAGAAGCCCTTGTCCAGATCAAGTTGTCGATCGGCAAAGTGCCACTCAGCGCCCACCTTCTTCACCCGATCACGATACACACCGGAGGTCTCCAGAGACATTTCTTCGTCCTTAACTGATGAAACAACAAGCGTGGATACTACGGTCGCCTCATCCGTGCCCGTGGACTCGAAAAAGATGTCACAAATGATATGACGACGCACATCATCCTGAGCGTCCCAGGAGCCGCGCATCAGGTCCATAATTGCGTCGCGTCCCTCAAAGGGGCCCAGCTGCACGTCTTCGCCAATGTTGACCCGCATCGGGCAATCGTCAGCGAAACACGCCGCGAGTCCATCCTCATTACGCACGTCAAAGTAGTAGGCGGCACGGCTTAGTAATTCGTGAACAGCCAGTTTGTCTTTTGTTTTCAATTTTGTGTCCTCCGGTCTTATTTGCAGCGACCATTGTCGATCCCGACAGGCTCGCTCCATGAGTAGGTTTAGCCAGAATTCCCGGGATCTTTTTTGAACTAAGTACAAAATCTATGATAGCTTAAAGACGCGCGTACAAGCCAGTTTTACTATTAGTTTCGTGATTGCCTTCGTGTGCATTAAAGCAAGTATTAGCGCCAACTGACAGGAGAATGAAATTGGGTAGAGTAGACGGCAAGGTTGCATTGATTACAGGCGCCGCACAAGGCTTGGGGCTTGCGGATGCACAGGTGCTGGCGACGGAAGGCGCCAGAGTAGTAATGACTGATATCCAGGACGACGCAGGCGAATCGGCGGCAGCCGAGATCCGCGATGCCGGAGGCGATGCTATTTTCGTACACCAGGACGCCTCCAGCGAAGAGGCCTGGATCGAGATGATCAAGGACATCAAAGATCGTTACGGTCGGCTTGACGTCCTTGTTAACAACGCCGGATTTGTCAAAATAGAATCGCCTGAGGATTGCACCCTGGAGTCATTTCGTGCCCAAAACGCCGTTATGAGCGAAGGTGTTTTCCTGGGCTGTAAACACGCTATGGGCCTGATGGCAGAAACCGGCGGCGGATCCATCATCAATATGTCTTCGACGGCTGCAATGCTCGGTTACCCGATATTCTTCGCCTACAGTGCAGCGAAGGGCGCCGTACGGGCGATGACCAAGTCGATTGCCGTTCATTGTCAGATGAATGGCTACAATATCCGTGTTAATTCCCTGCATCCCGGTGCGATCGACACACCGATGATCGACCAGACGAGCGAAGTACTGGGCCTCGAAAACAAGTCTGATCTCAGTCCGGTGGGTCTCGGAACTCCGGAAGATGTGGCCAATGTTGTGTTATTTCTCGCCTCTGATGAATCGAAATACGTCAGCGGTAGCGAAATCGTAATCGACAACACCCTTTGCATTCAGTAAGTCCGATCGTTTGCAGCGACTCTCCAGGGAGAGAACGATGAAGAAAACTATGATGAGGTATGTCGTGATGCTCGCCCTGGCCATATTCCTTGTGGCTTGCCAGCAGGCGGCAGATACGTCGGATCAGGCTGTCAATAGCGACGCTGCGGCGGTTCACCCGGGTGAAAAGGCTTATCTCGAAAGTTGCGCAAGCTGCCACGACAAGGCCGTGTACAAATCGCCCAGCCGTTTATTTATTGGCATGATGGGCGCCAGGAATGTGCTCGCCGCGATGAATGGCGGCCCGATGTCGGAGCAGGCTATGGCTCTTGACGATGCGAAACGCAAGGCAATTGCCGAATTCCTGACTGGCCAGGATCCCGATAATTTGCCACCAGAGGTAGAACCGCCACTTTGCGATGCGGAACATGGATTCGATCCGGGTAAGCCGCCGGTTTCGCTGGGCTGGGGTGTTGATCATTCCAATTCACGGCTGCAGCCAGCCGACTCAGCCGGAATATCTCGAGAGCAGGTTGCCACGCTTGAGGTGAAGTGGAGCTTTGCTTACCCGAACGCAATCAAAGCTCGATCGCAGCCAGTAGTCGGTGGCGGCGCTATCTATTTTGGTGGTCCCGACGGCACCGTTCGGGCCCTGGACGCAAAGACCGGGTGTCTGCGCTGGTCCTATCACACAACGGCTGAAGTACGAACGGCGCCGGTAATCTCACCGTGGTCGGCAACGGACGACGATCCGCAGCCGGTCCTGTATTTTGCCGATTTGCTGGCTCGCGTGTACGCGTTGGATGCCCGCACGGGTGAATTACACTGGATGATTAAAGTAGATGACCATCCGGACGCTACAGTGACAGGCTCCGTGGCCCTTGCAGGCGACCGACTGTATGTGCCGGTTTCATCGCTCGAGGTTGTTTCGGCGGCGAACCCGCAATACGAGTGCTGTACGTTCAGAGGTTCGGTCGTCGCGCTCGACGCGGCGACAGGCAGTTTGGACTGGAAAAGCTACGTTATAGACGATGAGCCCCCGGAGTCCGGTACGACGGTAGCGGGAACTCGCACGTTGGGTCCTTCCGGTGCGCCGATATGGAACAGCCCGACGATCGACTTAGAGCGCAATCGTCTGTACGTGGGTACCGGCGAAAACTACTCAACACCCGCCGACGGAAATTCCGACGCCGTAATGGCCTTCGATCTGGATAGCGGCGAAAAACTCTGGGTCAGCCAGCAAACGGCTAACGATGCCTGGAATATGGCTTGCCTTATCGAAGGTGTTGAAGATCATTCCAATTGCCCGGTGGAGAATGGACCCGATTATGATTTCGGCGCGTCGGTGATACTGGTGTCACTTGATGATGAGCGCGACGTTGTTGTTGGCGGGCAGAAGTCCGGAAGCGTAATGGGCATCGATCCTGATTCAGGCGAAACGCTTTGGAGTTCCAAACTCGGCCGAGGTGGCGTGCAGGGTGGCGTTCATTTCGGCATGGCCAGCGATGGTCGTCGTGTGTACGTGCCGATCAATGACATGTATTACGTGGTAGACGACCTTTTGTACGGCGAGGATGACCCACCGAGGCCCGGCCTCTACGCCGTCAATGCCGAAAACGGCGAACCTGACTGGTTTGTACCGGCACCCGGTGCCTGCGGTGACCTGCAGAATTGTGATCCGGGCATCTCGCAAGCAATTGCCGCTATTCCGGGAGCTGTCATTGCAGGCTATCTGGACGGTCACCTGAGAATTCATGCGGGCGACAGTGGGGAAATACTGTGGGACCTTGATACCGTGCAGGACTTCGAGACTGTTTCCGGAGAGACAGCGCGTGGCGGCTCGTTCAGCGGCGGCGGCGCCGCAATCGCTGACGGCATGATCTACATTAACTCCGGTTACGGTATGTACAACCACATGCCGGGCAATGTATTGCTGGCAATCGGTGTCAAAGAGTCGACGCCCTGAGCGGACGGGCGTCGCGATATTAGCCTTGACCCAGTTCTTCGGTAATTTGGTCTTGCAGACGGAATTTTTGAATTTTCGTTGACGAGATCGGCCACTCCGTCACGAAGCGTACGTATCGCGGAATTTTAAAGCCCGCGATTTTGCCTTTGCAGAACTTGATCAGGTCTTCCTCGTTCGCCTCGGCGCCCGCTTCGAGCTCAATGAACGCAGCCGCGACTTCGGTCAATCTGCGATCCGGTACCGGAACAACCTGAGCCAGTTTGACAGCCTCGTGTTGTTGCAGACAGTTTTCAATTTCGACGGCTGCAACGTTCTCACCGCCGACCTTCAACATGTCTCTGAGGCGGCCGTGGAACATCAATTGACCATCTTCATCAATTGAGATCAGGTCACCGGAATGGAACCAGCCGTCATCGTCAAGTGCTTCAGCTGTCTTTTCGGGCGATTTATAATAGCGAGTGAACGTGCTGTAGCCGCGGATCCAGGCTTCGCCTTTTTCACCGGTGGTCGCCTCGAGCCCCGTCTCTGCATCGATGGCTTTTACCTCCATGCCTGACAACGGCGTTCCCAGTCGTGTGAAACGTTGTTGCTCGCTTGCATCGAGTCGACTGGTCGTGACCGTGCCGGCCGTCTCGGTCATGCCGAAGGTGCCAACAAATACCGCATTGGGCAAAGCCTTCTTCATCTTCTCGCCGATTTCTGGCGGCTGCACCGCGAAATTGGCGTTCATCAGTTTGACACGGCTCAGATCAGCTTTTTCGAAGTCCGGATGGTCAACCAGGTCTGCCATGATGGTCCAGAAACAAGGATAGGTTGCCGTAACCTTTTCATCTTCCATCATTTTCAGCGCTTCACCGGCCTGGAAATATTGTGTGGTCACGTATGTGCCGGCCTGACTGAAAATCGCGGCGAGCGGCAAGATGGCTGCAATATGAAACATCGGCAACGGAGACCAGAAACTGTCCTCATCGCCGAGTTCGTAACGTTCCGCCAATGCGATGCTGTTTCGAACGATAGCTTCGTGCGAAATCATGCAACCCTTTGGATTGGCCGTGGTACCCGATGTGTAGAGAATCAAAGCGGTATCGCCAAGTCTTGTCTGCAGCCGTTTCAAGTGCAGAGCGTCGAGATTGTCTGGGTCGGCCAGCGCTTCAAATTCAGTTTGCCCGATCATTCCGCCGCCTTCGGAATCACCCAACAAAACAATGCTTCGAAGCATTGGTGCTGCATCAAGTTTCAGCGATCCTGCATCGGCATCCGCTAGCGCTGGAATAGCTGCGTGTAAACGTTCTACAAAGTTGACCGCATCGGCAATTTCATCGGTTGTCAGGAGCACCTGCAAATCAGCATTCTCAATCACGTAGGCCAATTCCGGCGGCTGGTAACGTGCATTGATGGGTACCGTTACCGCGCCCAGCATCGAGCTGGCAAACATCGTTATGACGAAATCCATGCCGGTGGGCATCAACAGTCCGACGTGATCGCCTTGCCCAACCCCCAGTGCTTGTAGACTGAGTGCGCGTTGGATCGACAAGTCGCGTAAGTCGGCATAGGTCATGCGCCGATCCGGCAGGATAATCGCCATGCGCTCCGGCTGACGGTCAGCGGCCGCCAAAAGAAGGTCACCCAGGGTCGTGCTGGCTACTCTGCTCGAAGCTATATCCGAAGTCATTGCATCCTCC
>Ga0255047_10002359_pt1 | contig 12520 bp, 13 predicted proteins | sample JV7_2_1_MG_FD_183640 | JGI IMG/M metagenome (GOLD analysis project Ga0255047, IMG submission 183640) | Seawater microbial communities from Jervis Inlet, British Columbia, Canada - JV7_2_1 | ecosystem: Environmental > Aquatic > Marine > Inlet | place: Canada: British Columbia | collected 2016-10-06
GCGGTCTCAGTCCGATCTCTCCCTCGATCTCCTCGGGTGTTTGGGCCGTGGTGAGCAAACCTTCCTCGCGCATCAGGAGCCAGATCTTCCGAGTTGCTGCAGTGATTGTTTGAGGAGCGATTCCACGGGTAGGTCACTCGGCAGGTCCGCAAGCGCACCCCGAATCTCGTCGATGCCGTAACCGAGACCTTCGAGGGCCTCCCTCACCTCGCCGAGAGGGCCAGATGCCGTCAACGGACCGCCGAGCACATCGAGCTTCGGCTTCAACTCCAACAGCAGCTTCTGAGCGCTGCGCTTCCCGATGCCGGGCACGGCGGTGAGCGCGACCACGTCGTCGGCGGCAACGGCAAGACTGAGTTGTTCGTAGGTCATCGTCGCGAGAATCGCCATTGCGACCTTCGGCCCGACACCGGACACACCAAGCAACAGGCCGAAGAGGTCCTTGTCTGCGGTGGAGTCGAATCCGAAGAGCGAGAGATGATCCTCGCGCACATGGAGATGTGTGTGAAGTACCGCTTCCTCCCCGATGCCGGGGATATCGCTCAACGTGCGCGGCGTCACCGACACGACGTAGCCAATGCCCCCCACCTCGAGGATCACGTTGTCGAGTCCCTTCTCAACGATGACGCCGCGCAGTCGACCAATCATGGCACCGCACCGGCGCTGCGAAGGGGTTGATGCTGCGCATGACACATAGCAACCCCGAGTGCGTCGGCCACGTCGGCGGGACCGGCGACGTCCTGCAAACCGAGTCGCATCGAGACGACCGCGCTGACCTGCTGCTTGTCCGCCGACCCCGAGCCCGTGATCGCCATCTTCATCTGGGACGGCGTGTACTCCGCAACGGAGATGCCATGCTGTGCAATCGCTTCCATGATGACACCCGAAGCTCTGGCGACGGCCATTGCTGTGCTGCGATTGCGATTCACGAATACCTGCTCGATCGCCGCTGCATCGATGTCGTGCTCGGCAACGAGCGACACGATGTCGGAGCGGAGCTCCACGAGCCGTTGTGCAGCCGAGAGATCCGGGTCTGTCCGGATCACGCCGGCAGCGACAGCGCTCTCCCTTCCGCCCTTCGATTCGATGATCCCGTACCCGGTACGCGTGAGCCCCGGATCGATTCCTAATACGAACATGTGTTCGACACTGTAGCAACCCGTCACGGTGAGGTAAAGAACCGCGCCGCGATTCTGTTGGGACGGAGGCCGAGGTAGACGCTGTCAATCTGGCGTGCGACCGAGTTCGTCGGTCAGATCCTCGGCGACGACGAACAACCCGTCCGACTGTGCAACGATCTTCCCATCGCGGAGCATCTCGCCTGCGATCTTGAGTCTCCGCCCACGCCGTTCGAGCACCGTGCCCCTCATCGTGAATGACGCGTCTGCGTCCGCCGTCCTGCGATATCGGATCGCAAGAGTCGCTGTGAACACGAGCACGTGGTGGGTGTACATCGCAGACCATGCTGAGATCTCATCGAGTGCCGTGGCAACGATGCCTCCGTGGAGCGTGCCAGCAAACCCCGCGTACTCGGCGCGTGGGGAGAACGGAGCAACCACCGTCTCGCCCTCCTGTCGGAAGTCGTCGAGTTGCAACCCGAGGGCATTCGCCCCACCGCATCCGAAACATCGGTCATAGCGAGATCTGATGGTTTCGATGTCCACAGCGGAACCCTACCCGCACCTGTTCGCGGAGCTTGTGACATCCGGCCACGGATACCTCCAACCGGCGAGCTGCGGTCAACCGGCTGCGCGGGCGGGGCTACTGTCCGTGCACACGAGTCGAGCCGGAGGAACATCATGGAACTTGGGACCTTCTCAGTGAGTCTGGCAGTGAAGGACATGGTCGCTTCGCGGGACTTCTACTCGGCGCTGGGATTTGAGATGATCGCCGGCGACGGAGACACCTGGACCATCATGGCGAACCAATCGCACGTCATTGGTCTGTTCCACGGCATGTTCGATTCGAACATCCTGACGTTCAATCCTGGCTGGACAGGCCTCGGAGAGCCCATTGACAAGTTCACGGACATCCGAGAGCTGCGTGACCAGTTGAAGGCCAGAGGGCTCACGCCGACCAACGACACGACCGGGGAGACACCCAGCGGTCCCGCGAGTTTCACGATCACAGACCCAGACGGCAACGCCATCCTCATCGATCAGCACGTCTAGTTGGATTCCTCTCTCGGTGGCGTCCGCACTACCTTTCCCGCATGAGCGGTGATCATGACCACAACGATCAGGGCCACACTGACGACGGTGGGGAGTCGTGGCTGAGGCGCCTATTCCGAGCTGCTCGACACATGCTTGCGCACGATCATGATCACCACCCAGATGCGACGTTGCTCGATACGGGCGCTGTTGGCATCCGGGCCACAAAGGTTTCGCTTCTGGTCTTGGGTATCACGGCTCTGCTTCAGGCGATAATCGTCGTGTTCAGCGGGTCCGTTGCCCTGTTGTCAGACACGTTGCACAACGTCACCGATGCGCTCACGGCGATTCCGTTGTGGATTGCGTTCGCTGTCGGTCGGCGACCCCCCACTCGACGGTACACGTACGGGTTCAACCGCGCAGAGGATGTCGCCGGGCTCATGATTGTGGCGGCGATCGGCGTCTCGGCGGTACTGGTGATCTGGGAGTCCCTTCGGCGGTTGTTCGAGCCCCGTTTGCTCGACCACATCCCGTGGGTGATCGCCGCGGGTCTCATCGGTGCGCTCGGGAACGAACTCGTTGCGCGCTACCGTATCCGGGTCGGACGCTCGATCGGTTCTGAAGCGCTGATAACCGATGGTCGCCATGCACGAACCGATGCACTCACCTCTCTCGCCGTCGTGGCCGCTGGAATCGGTGCAGCCCTCGGCTCCGTCTGGGTCGACCCGGTTGCTGGACTCATCGTTGCGGTGCCGATCATGTGGCTGCTCGTCAGGTCCGCCCGTCTGATGCTGCGACGTCTGATCGATGGTGTAGAGCCAGAGATCGTGGATGAAGCTTCCGAGACGATCCTCGCCGTTGATGGTGTCGAAGCTGTCGAGGACCTCCGGGTGCGCTGGCACGGTCACCAGCTTCGCATCGCTGCGTCGATCGCGGTCGATCCCGACCTGACCGTGAAACGGGGGCATGACATCGCTCACGATGTTGAACATGCACTCCACCATCAGTTCAGAACGCCGATCGTCGCCACCATTCACATCGAACCCCACGACCAGTCCGACCGTCACGAGAGTACCGCGCACCATACCCGCCCATGACCGGACGGGTGTTCGGCCAACGGGATTGCAGATAGACCCCAGCGCGGAAGCGCACTATCGTCGGTCCGCATCATCTGACTGCGGACTGCGGACTGCGGACTGGGGACTGGGACCGTCAACTATTCGAGCGAAGCGAGAATCTCGTCCGGGATGTCGAAGTTGGCGAACACGGCCTGGACGTCATCGAGGTCCTCCAAAGCATCGACGAGACGCAACACCTTGGACGCCGAGGATGCGTCCAGGGCAATCGAGGTCGAAGGGAGATATGTGACGTCACCCGAATCGATCTGGACACCCGAACCCTCGAGCTCTGCGCGCACCTGCTGAAGATCTCCCGGTGCACACACGACCTCCCACTGGTCGCCGTCTGGGGTGATGTCCTCGGCTCCCCCATCGAGGGCGGCCATCATCACCGTGTCCTCGTCACCTGTGGCAAGGATGTAGCCCTTCTGCTCGAAGAGATAGCTCACCGAACCCGGCTCGCCCAGGTTGCAGCCGCTCTTCGAGAAGATCGACCGAACGTCGGAAGCGGCCCTGTTGCGGTTGTCGGTGAGGATCTGGACATACAGCGCAACACCGCCGGGCGCGTAACCCTCGTAGAAGGTCTCGATGTAGTCCACGCCGTCGACGTCGCCTGCGCCCCGCGCAACCGCACGCTCGATGTTGTCCTTCGGGACGGAGTTGTCCTTCGCCTTCTGGACCGCTGTCGCAAGCGTGGGATTCGAGTCGACGTCCGGACCACCCGTGCGAGCCGCTGACTCGATGCCCTTGATCAGCTTCGCGAACAGCTTGCCGCGCTTGGCGTCCTGACGGCCCTTGCGGTGCTTGATGTTCGCCCACTTCGAATGTCCTGCCATGGGTCTCCTCACGCCTCTTGTATCAACGCAACCAGCATCTCGTGCAGACGCGTGTCAGATGTGAGCTCGGGATGGAACGAAGTCGCAAGGATGTGGCCCTGGCGAACCAACACAGGGTGTGTCTCTCCCGAGGCATCGGCGACCGATGCGAGAACGTCGACATCCCCGCCGATCTTCTCCATCCAAGGGGCCCGAATGAACACGGCATGCATCGGCTCATCGAGCCCAACCACGTCGAGATCAGCTTCGAAGGAGTCAACCTGCCGACCGAACGCATTGCGGCGCACACACGCATCGAGCACACCGAGCTGGGGCTGATGACCTGCAGCCGTCGAGGACGCAAGGAAGATCATGCCCGCGCAGGTACCAAGCACCGGCATACCCGCCGTGCATCGAGCCACGATGGGTTCGATCAGCCCGTAGATCGAAGCCAGTCGCCCGATCGTTGTCGACTCCCCGCCCGGTATCACGAGCGCGTCGACGGCTCTGAGCTCCTCAGGTGTTCGTACCTCCACTGCGTCGACATCCAGCTGTTCGAGCATCGCTATGTGCTCGCGGAAATCCCCCTGGAGCGCGAGAACTCCGACGATCACGAGCCGCGGTTCTGCATCATCTCGGAAGGAGGCAGTTCGTCGATGTTGATACCGACCATGGCTTCGCCGAGGTTCCGCGAGACCTTGCCGATCTTGTCAGCGTCCTGATAGAACGTCGTCGCCTCAACGATCGCGCGTGCCCTCACGTCCGGTTCATCAGACTTGAACACGCCGGAACCCACGAAGATCCCATCGCATCCGAGCTGCATCATGAGGGCAGCATCCGCTGGGGTGGCTATACCTCCAGCCGCAAAGTTCACAACAGGAAGCCTGCCGCTCGATGCAACGTCCTTGACCAGATCGAACGGCGCACGAAGCTCCTTGGCTGCGTTCATGAGCTCGTTGGAGTCGAGCGTCGTCAACCATGCGATCTGCGTGGTCATCCTGCGCATGTGGCGAACTGCCTCGACGACATCGCCTGTGCCGGGTTCACCCTTCGTACGGATCATCGCAGCACCCTCGCCGATGCGACGCAAAGCCTCGCCCAGGTCCTTTGCGCCACACACGAACGGAACCGTGAAACCGTGTTTGTCGATGTGGTTCGTGTCAACCGGTGTCAGCACCTCGGATTCATCGATGTAGTCGACACCGAGCGACTGAAGGACCTGGGCCTCAACGAAGTGCCCTATCCGGGACTTGGCCATGACGGGAATCGACACCGCAGCGATGATCTCCTCTGTGCGAGCCGGATCCGCCATGCGAGCAATGCCACCGTGTGCGCGAATGTCAGCCGGAACCCGTTCGAGGGACATGACGGCACAGGCACCTGCCTCTTCGGCGATCCTGGCCTGGTCTGCGCTCACGACATCCATGATGACGCCGCCCTTGAGCATCTCTGCAAGACCCCGTTTGACACTATCTGTGCCCGTCTCTTGTACATCAGAGGACATGTGACATTCCCTTGTTGAGTGCTCCGATTCTACACGAGAAGGCGGTTGCTTCACGACCTGTGCCGCGTGATCGCATCCTCGTAGGCGTCCACGTACTGACCCGCCACAATCGCTCCGTCGAACCGCTCAACCGCACGTGCCGCTGCTTCCTGTTTCGATTCGAGGAGATGGCGATCCTTCAGGAGGGACACCACACAACCAGCGAGTCCCGTGGGGTCCCCAGGCGATGTGAACACTCCGGATTGCCCGAGCACGCCGACGAATGCGGGGATCCCTGATGCAACCACCGCACATCCCGATGCCATGCCTTCGGCTACGACGATTCCAAATGATTCGCCGCCGAGGTTCGGCGCGCAGTAGATCTCGGCGCGACCGAGCTCCTCGCGCTTATGGGCCCCGTCAACCCTGCCGAGAAACGTCACGCCATTGATCGAGTCATCCCGTTCGACACCGATAACCCGCAATTCCGCGTCGGGAGCACTTCTGAGGACGGAGGGCCAAGCATCGAGGAGCACTTGAAGGCCCTTTCGCTCATCATCGCGACCAAGGAACGCGACACGACTGTGGACCTTCTCCGTGCCCCCGTAGTCGGCCACATCAATCCCGTTCGGAATCACCCTTGCGGATGCAAACGGTGAGATCGCAGAACCGGAAACGTGGCTCACGGTTGTCACGACGTCGAGACGTCGAATCGCTCTTCTCCACACCTGGGAACCGACGCGATAGCCGAATCGAGCCCAGCTCGGAGGGTCGGCATGAAACGTTCCGACCGTCGGGTGTGTCCTGATGGTCGTCGCAGCTGCTGACACGATCGGCATGAGAGGTTCATGGATATGTACGACATCGACATCAGCGATGGCCTCTTTCAGCTGTCTCGCAACCTTCGGGTTGAGCGCTATCGGAGCCGACGCGCGGTTCGCCGTGATCCGTCGAGTCGGACCGAGCAACACCGCACCCTCGGGGCCTTCTTCGCCCGGACCGATCAGGACCGACTCATGACCCAATCCCTCCAGCCAGTAGGAGAGGCGGATGGCCTGGTCCTGGACGCCGCCCGGCGATCCAAGGTCGTACGGGCTCACGATCGCCACCCTCATGTGTGCACCTCGGTGTCCGACGGCCAGTTCGGTTGAAACAGGTGCCACTGGGAAGGTTGCTTGCGGATGAGAGCTTCCATGGCGTCTGCAACCCGCTGTGCTCCGAGCTTCACGCGTTCGGCTCTCGTCTCCGCCGAAGGCATCTCAATCGGATTCCCCACCTCGATCCGGTACCCCCGCCCGTCCTTGAAGTACACCCCCACTGGAACGAGCAATGAGTCGGTCAGTTCCGCCAGCGCTGTCGGACCTGCGGGAGACGTCGTCTCCTCCCCGAAGAACTCGACGGCGATGCCTTTACCTGTGACGTCCCGATCGGCAAGCAGTGCGAGCGCACCGCCTTCCTTGAGACGTCGGATCATCTTCGAGCGCCGAGCGGGGTCAGAGGTGAGAACGATGTCGATGCCGAAACCTGCCCTGACATCGAAGAACCAATCGGTGATCTTCTCGTTCGGCAGATGCTCTGCAACAGCCATCAGATCGAGCCCGAGATCACGAGCGACAAGGCCGGCGATTTCCCAGTTCCCTACGTGGGGCACAGCGAAGATCATGCCGCGTCCTGCTGCGATCGCTTCATGGACCGGGTCGAAGTTGACCCTGTCAACGCTATCGATGATCGCTCTCCCACGCCGAGGCCTGAACCAGAGGGTCTCTGCCCAGTAGCGGCCATATGAGCGGTACATGCCGTCGACAGCTTCACGAACCTCGGCATCTGTGGCCTCTGGTCCCATGACCCGGCGCATGTGGCGTGTCAGGAGTGGCCTTCTGTTGTCGGCGAGTTTCGAGGCGAGACTGCCCGCTCGGACCCCGAGCCAGCGCACGACGGGCTCGGGAAGCGCACCGAAGAGTGCAGCGGCGATCCTGAAAGGGATGTAGGCGAACCAGTCGGTCACGCTTCGAGCTGCTGCCATGTCTTGCGAATTCGTTGTGCAACGGTGAGACCGGTGAGCACAACGAAGACCCAGAGAAGCGGTTCCATGACCTTGAGTCCAAGACCGACCGCCACCATGCCGACAAGGATCAGAATCATCCGCTCGGCTCTTCCCATCCAACCACCGCGACCCTCAAGACCTGCGATCTCCGCCTTTGCTCTCACATAGGGCACGAGCAGCGAGAACGCCATCGCGACGATGCACAACACGAGTAGACGCGGCTCGTCACGCAGGTAGACAGAGACACCGACCCACACCGCGATCTCACCGAAACGGTCCGACATCGTGTCGAGGAATGCACCGCGATCTGATGTCTTGCCGAGGCGCCGCGCAAGTGGCCCATCGAGCGCATCGAGAATCACACCGACGCCGGCAACGACGCCACCCCAAAAGAGGCGCCCGGATGCGATGAGCACTGCGCCGCCAACGGTCACCGCCAGCCCGATGATGGTCACGATCGCAGGGGTCATGCCGATCTTCGCCAAACCGGCGGCGATGGGTTCAAGGATGGGAGCTGCCTTTTTGCGTCCCTTGAGATCAAGCAATGCGTGTCTCCTTCGAGCCGCAAAGGTACCACAGGTTTCGACGGTTCTGTCGGGCGCTACAATTGTGTCGTTCGTGGAACGCGCCAGGCGTTTCGTCCCGCGTGCTCCTCCCCTCGAACACGAAAGGGTCAGATTCAATGAGCGAACATACCGCAAGGATCGGTCTCGAGACCGGCCCGTTCGATGTCGATGTCATCCAGCCCACCGTCGGCAACCAGGGTGTCGATGTCCGCAGGTTGAGGGCGACAACCGGCTACGTCACATTCGACCCCGGGTTCGCCAACACTGCAATCTCCAAGTCCTCGATCACCTACATCGACGGCGCTGCAGGAGAACTCCGCTATCGGGGCTACGGCATCGAGGACATCGCCGGGCGAGCCTCGTTCCTTGAAGTGGCCTATCTCTTGCTCTACGGAACGCTGCCAACCCCACAGGAACTCTCCGCTTGGGAAACAGATGTCTCGCGACATACCCTGTTGAACGAAGAGATGCGATCGTTCTTCGATGCGTTCCCGAGACGGGCACATCCCATGGCCGTTCTCTCCTCAGCCACCAACGCCATTTCCACGTTCTACGACGTCTACCGAAGGCCGTCAAGAACGCAGGCGACCGATGCCGGTGCGCGAACGTTGATCGCCAAGATGCCGACGATCGCCGCATGGGCGTACAAGAAATCCATCGGCGAGCCCTATGTGTATCCGAACAACGAGTATTCCTATGTTGAGAACTTCCTCCACATGATGTACTCTCGTCCGACCGAGGACACGCCGATCGACCCTGCAGTCGTCAAGGCCCTGAACGTGCTGTTGGTCCTGCACGCCGACCACGAGATGAACTGCTCAACGGCCACCGTGCGCTCCGTTGGATCTTCGCGTGCGACCATGTTCGCCAGCGTTGCAGCCGGCATGGGGGCGTTGTGGGGCCCCTTGCATGGAGGCGCCAACCTGGCGGTCATCGAGATGCTTCAGGCAATCCACGACGACCCGGAAGCCACGATTCCCTCGACCCTCGAACGCGCAAAGGACAAGGACGACGAGTTCCGCCTCATGGGTTTCGGTCACCGTGTCTACACGAACTACGACCCGAGGGCCAGGGTGCTTGGCGCCTTCGCCCAGGATGTCCTCGACCGCATGGATACATCTGATCCGCTGCTCGACATCGCCCGCGAGCTTGAAGCTGCCGCACTGGCCGACGACTACTTCGTCGAGCGGAAGCTCTTCCCGAACGTCGACTTCTACTCAGGGATCATCTTCCGAGCCCTCGGATTTCCCCAGCGCATGTTCACCGTGCTGTTCGCCATGGGCAGACTCCCCGGCTGGATCGCCCACTGGATGGAGATGTACAACGACCCCGATACGCGAATCATGCGGCCGCGCCAGATCTACGTCGGAGAGACGGCGAGGGACTACGTTCCGCTGGACAAGCGATAGCCACCAGACGACGGACGACAACTCAAACGCTCCAGGCAACTCGAGGCTCCGAACGACAGTCCAGAGTGAATCGGTCGTCTGAAGGGGGGTGCAGCGATCGATCCGGTGTCAGTACTACGCCGGCTCCACCGCCTCTGCGTATGTTCCCGTCACTTCGCCTGTCAGGGCGTTCACGGTGACGAGTGCCTGGTGCTCAGGGACCGGACCTGACTCGAAGACGAGCACCTGCCAGACGGGTCTTGCGGAGAGACCCGTGAAGCCGAGGGTCGCGGACCCGTGGCCAACCTCGAAGGGAGCTTCGTCCGACGCGATGCGGATCGCCTCCAAATCGACGATCTGCATATGTCTTCCGGCCATGAACTGATAGGTAGCGATGCCGAGGAGCGGCAGAACGCCTGTGAGCCACAACAGACTGAGCTCAGACTGCAGGACGAGACCCGCAGCAACCACCGCTCCGACCAGATAGACCACCGCGGCGACACGCCGGTTCGACGTATCGAGCACGCGGTAGGGAACCAAGTCGTTTCCTGCGGAATCCGGATCTTGGTCCGAGGCTGCGGCGGCCTGCTCTTCAACCATTCTCAGCTGCGGCAGTTTCGGCCGTCTGTCGAGCAATGGGATCTTCGCCACGGCTCCTATGCCACCGATCCCATAGGACCAGCATCGATGGCAGAACGAGCACCGCCGCGATCAGCGCGAGGAGAATCGTGTAGGCCGTGACGAATCCGAACTGCCGGAACGGGATGGTCGATGACGTGACCAGTATCCCGAAGCCGGCAACCGTCGTGATGGCAGAGCCGCCGAGAGCGCCACCGGTGTGCACGAGGGTTTGTTCGATGGCATCGTTCTCCGAGTCCGTGCGAACTCGGTCTTCTTCGTATCTGTGTGTCACATGGATCATGTATGGAATACCGATACCGATCGCAAGAGCCGAGATGGTCGCGGTCACCGGGCCGAACGGGATGCCGAACAACGTCATCAGCGCAAACGACCAGAGCACGACGAGCACCACGGGCACCGTCGTGATGACTCCCAGCAGCGGCCTGCGAACCTCGAACCAGAAGTTCGCGACCAGCAGGACCAGTGCTGCGGCCAACGTCAGGAGAAGCGACGACAGCTGGGAGTCCTGCAGTGTCTGGATGATCACGGCCGAGATGATCTCGTCCGAGGTCGCAACAGCCGATAGCCCTGCATCGGTAACGGGCTTGAAGTCCACGGCCAGATCCTCTCTGAGCTGAGCGGCCCCTTCCTCCCCTGCGTGGGTCTGGATTGTGAACAAGGCAGCCTGATAGTCGGCCGTAAGGACGCGGCCGGCATCCTCGGGAGCAGCCGCGAACATGGCGTCATAGAGAGCGGTCATGTCGGCGCCATCGGATACGAGCGCAACGCCAGGAGACATGCCGGCAACCTGGGCAGCCAAACCCACCGACATGTCGAACCGCGGAGATTCCTGGCTCGCAAGCTCGAAGAACAGTGAGACCGGGGACTCAGCGGCTGCCTGATCACCAAAGAGCGTGACATACTCGGTGTCGGCCATGTTGGCCGTGGATTCGACCATCGCGTTCCACGCCGACGGAGTCGCCGTGTCACCTTCGATGAGGATTTGCGTCGTTTCGCCGAAACCTCCGCCGTAGTCGTCCAGAAGCGTCTGGAATGTGGATCGGAGCGGTGAAGTCGTCGGGATGAAGTCGAGGAAGCTGAACCCTGCTTCGAGGCGGGATGTGCCGAATGCACCCAACCCGCCGAAGATCAGCGTCACGATCAGAGTTGCGGTCGCGGCGTGCTTCGGAAGCCAACTCGCCTTGCCGATGAGCCGAGGAAGCCTCTTGTTCTCGGCGCTATCGAGGGATGAGGGCTCAAAGGTCCCCTTTCGCTCTCCCCGCCGGTCGAGAAGCTCGCGGACTGCAGGAACGAAGGTGAGCATCAGGATGAACGACGCAACGATGCCTACGGCTGCGAGTTCACCGAACTCGCGGAGGGCTGGTATCTCGTTCACGAGATTCGTCATGAACCCCACGGCTGTGGTGACAGTCGCCAGGATCAGGGCAATGCCGACAGTACGAATGGCGGCTTCGATCGATGCATCAACAGTTCGACCAGCGGAGACTTCTTCGCGGTAGCGTGATCCCATATGGATCGAGTAGTCCACGCCGAGCCCAATCAGCAGGATCGGGATGATCTGAGTCATCTGCCCCGCTTCCCCGAATCTGAGATAGCCGTACCCGTTCATCCACGTCACCGCCATCCCGATGGCGAGCACGGTCACCAGCGTGTCAGCTGTCGTACGGCGAAGTCCACGCGAGCTGAACGTCCACATCAGGTACACGAAGGCGTAGATCAACGCAGCAATACCCAGCAGCGGCCCCACCTCCAGGTCACGAATCGCCTCGGGGAACAGATCGGGGAACAGCGTGGCGAGGCTCGGAAGAACGAGTATCCCCACAGCAGCCAGCATCGCAAGCACACCGACGATCTGCATCCATCGGTCACGACCGGTTCTCGGCTTGACGAGGAAGATCAGCGAAAGGACTAGCAGAATGATGAAACCGGCCGTGGCGAAGATCCGCCCGATCTCAGCCTGGAACTCGTCGTCACCAGCGAACAGCAACTCGAAAGAGAACGGGTCAGCCGAGACTCCCTCGGGATACACAGCTTCCGAGATCTCCGCTGCTGCAGCGGCCGATGCTTCGGCGAATTCGTCGAACTCGGCGGTGGTCGCCGGTCCTGTCGTGAAGATCAACAGGAGCCCACTCGTCGATGTCACCGCCTGTTGGTCGGCGTTCGCAGGAAGCAGGCCCGCCGCGAAGCCAGCTTGCTCGGGTGGCAACTGCGCTAGTGCCTGCTCGTACATTTCCTTGACCATGGCGTCGTTCGTTGGTGGAGGCGCACCGCCTTCGACGATGGCGAACTCGACAGGAGCCAAATAGTGCAGAAC
>Ga0255047_10002360_pt1 | contig 12516 bp, 17 predicted proteins | sample JV7_2_1_MG_FD_183640 | JGI IMG/M metagenome (GOLD analysis project Ga0255047, IMG submission 183640) | Seawater microbial communities from Jervis Inlet, British Columbia, Canada - JV7_2_1 | ecosystem: Environmental > Aquatic > Marine > Inlet | place: Canada: British Columbia | collected 2016-10-06
GCAGCAGGCGACCAGAGAGCACTCTTCGATCAGTCACTAGCACAGCAGCGCGCAGCATTTGCACCAGAAGCGGCTCGTCAGCAGCAGTCCGTAGAGCAAAGTCTCTTCAATAAGGGCATGTTGGGCGCAGGTACTACAAACACTGGTGATGCCTTCCGTGGCCTCTTTGAGGCACAGGGAGCGCAGGACTTCGCCTTCCAAGACAGAGCAAACGACTTAGCCTTCCAGCAGCAGAACTTCTTAGGTAACCTAGGCAGTCAGCAGCTTGGTCAAGGCCAGAACTTCCTTGGACAGAACCTCGGACAGTTCAACCAGAACGTACAGAACTTCCAAGGTCTACAGGGCCTAGCGCAGGGCATGGAGGGTCAACAGTTCGGACAGAACTTACAGGCTCTTGGGCATAACCAGAGAGCAGGGCAGCAGAGGCTGGCTGACTCTCTCGGACTGTTCCAGCAAGGCAGTGACCTGTTCAACCAGAGCTTCGGACTTGGACTACAGGGCGCAGGCGCAGGACTCGACTTCGGAAGGTTCGGACTAGAGGGCGCTGGTATGCCGTTCAACTTGCAAGCTAACCTCCTAGAGGGCAGCAGCGGGTCGGCACAAGCACTCAACCAAGCGGGACAGAACAGCGCATCAGCAACAGGTAATCTGTTCAGCGGTGTAGGCAGTGCCCTTGGCAAGATATTCGGTTAATAGGAGTAGTATTACATGGCTGAGAACGCAGGTTTCTTAGAACAACTCACTGGCACAGCAGTGGACGAGAGGGCGCAAGTGGACGCCAAGCTCCAAGAGGACGCCGGTACTGGTGGTCGCCTCGGGGCTATGTTTAACTCGCTGGGCCAACAGGCAGGTGCTGGACTCGGCATCGCTGGGGCAGGGCTCATGAGTGGGCTCTCCGGTGGTCGCTTTGGTGGCACTAAAGGGGCAGGCTTCAAGTCTAACTTCGCTTCTGCTGCTGAAGAGGCTGAGACTAAGTTCGTGGCTGCTGGTGTAGGCATACAACCAGAGGAGCTACAGGCTCGCAGAGCTATTCGTGAGCAACTGGCTGACATGCCTGACGACGGCACACACCAGTCACGCATCAAGATGGCGGAGAGAGCAATAGAAATCTCCAACTCATTCGGTGACGCTGCTGGCGTGGCACGTGGGCTGGAGCAACTGCAGGCACTCAAGAAAGAGAAGCTGGAGTTCGACAAGCTAGGCTCACAGGCTAAGAAAGCCGAGGCTGACGCTACCGAGGCAGGCATCGTAAACGGCTACAACTCAGACGGTACTCCCGCTACTGGTATCTTGGGCATCAAGGATGGGTCGGCTGGTATCTTCACAGAAGAGAATGGAAAGCTAACACATAAGGCATTCAATAAAGGCTTCTCAATGGTTGAGCCGGGTGACACCGTAGGCATCAAGCCTTTCGAGATAGCTAGCCAGATCAAGAAGAACAACGGCGTAGCTTACGTAGGCAAGATCAAGGGCCTAGCCTCTAGTGCCAACACAGCACTGGCTAAGACTGACCGCGTACTGAGCACACTGACTGACCTCTTCGACGAGGGCGGTGTAGAGTCTGTGATCGGTTTCTCAGGTGGCCTAATCACTGGCGTGGACAACCTCGTCCGCAACGTCAGCGGCACGATCAACGCCTTTGCAGGACCCGGACAAGCTATTGACAGCAAGGCAGGCACCAACAAGGACGGCTCGGTACGTACGTTTGACGGACGGTCAGGGTTGGCTAAGTTTGCGGCTGACGCTAGCAACTCATTCTCCTCACTCATTCAACTGCCAGCAGGGGTAGAACGTACCTCCGCAGCAGCCCAGCAGCACAGAGCAGCAGTCATGGAGATGGCCTACATGGCCGCCCGACTGGCTGAGCCCTCTAACCGTGGTCTGTCCGATAACGATATCAAGAACGCATTGGCTCGTATCGCAGGCGACACCTCCAACCCGCAGGTCATGATGAGGCGGTTCTTGGAGATGCAGGTAGATGCTGCCAACGAACTAGACTTCGAGCTCAGGCTCAGTCATGGCTCACTGGGGGCCAATGTATCTGACGACGCCATCAACACGGCGCTGGTAGGTAAGGGGTACGGAGAGTACAAGGCTCGTAAGGATGCACTGTTCGAGAAGTTCAACGTCACCGAACAGCAGGACGGCAGGGTTACGTTCGCTGAAGGCACTCTGATTGGTTCGGACGTCCAACCGGGCGAAGGCACTGGCCCGGTACAACAACCTGTGGACATAGACACTGCCACAGACGCAGAGGTACTAGCTGGGTTCGGGTTCGGGACGGATAAAGTTAAGGAAGAAGAATAATATGGCAGTACAAGACAGACAGCGTAGACGAGCCGAAGAGCTACGGGCAGGTAGGGTACCTCAGACCTCAGACGAGGGTCATAGGGTCAACGCTACTGTAGCCAAGCAGTCCTATCCGATACGGGATGTACCATTAGGTCCGGGCGGAGGCCCCGGTGTGGATGCACCACTGAATGCAGAGATGCTCAACCAACAGGCTGACGCAGCGCAGGCTATCAGCGCCACGGGCGCACCTGTACAGCCAATAGACTTAATGACTATCCCTGACGCCAAGACGGCGATGCGTATAGCTACCATAGCTAACGATCAGGGACGTGAGGGTATGGGAGACGCAGACTACGAGCGTGCTATTCTCATGTTGAAGAACTTTGAGAAGGCTAACCCCGGAGTTGCTCAGGCATTTCGTGAGAATGAGGCCATCAACAAGTGGTACGACGACAACCTTGACGTCACACCCCACCGATCCAGCCGTGTACAGAACGCACAGGGAGCAGCCATCAGGCAGCGACCAGTAGGCACTGCACGTGGTCCGGGTCGTATCAACACAGACGTGGGCTTCATCCCACAGACCATAGCTGACCTAGACCCAGTACCCGGTGACTCACGTGAGGCTGTCATAGATCGCCTTGAGAGTGAGGGCGTAGACACTACGTCAGGTGCTGGTGGGTTCTGGGATAACGTGGGCTTCGCTATTAAGCTCAACGACTCCGGTGCACAGGCCAAGGCCATCACTGGTGTAGCAATGGACAACCTAGCAGAAGCAGGCATCGTACTCCCAGAGGGGGTACGTCCCATCACAGTCAACCAAGACCTCGGACAGCTAGAGGTACTCATGCCTACCTCCGACGGTAAGGTACGTCGTACCCTAGTAGAGCCAGAGGTGCTTAACCTAGCTAGTGCTGGCAGGCTCGCTGACCTAGAAGAACTCATGGCTGGTGTATACGCAGCTACTGCTACCATACGTGGTGGTCCTAGCTCCAAGCACCCCTTCGTACGTGAGCTAGTAGGTGACTTCGCTGGTAGGAACGTAGGCATCATGCTTGAGTCCATTATCAGTGGACTACAGGGCGAGGCTGACCTGCAAGACATGGTCAATGCCTTCAAGTTTGCTGACAATGTTACAGAGTCAGGGCTCAACACCCTTGCCTCTCGTGGGCTTGTGCGTACTGGTAACCTCATAGGACGTGGAAGGAAGGCCTTCGGTGACAAGTTCGCCAGTGGGTCCGAGACTGCAGAGGTCATCAACAGGAACATAGACGAAGCTGCTGACATAGTAGAGGACGTTAATGCTCTGGTAGGTGATGGCGCAGACGTACTCCCGTTCACTGTAGAGACAGGTAGTCTTAGCCAGAAGTCAGCACAGAATGTCAATGCTCGAGTCAACACGCTGAACAACACCAAGGCTGACGCCATTGAGCTGACACGCCGTGAGAGAGTCAAGACACTAGCTGAGGCCAACCGTAGAGTAGCGGAGAGACACTCCCCTGCGGATGGTGTGGCAGGGTACGACCCACATGACCTAGCCAAGGACTCTGCGGGCACAGTCAACACCGCCCGACAGGTTGCGGTAGACGCACAACGATCTAAGCTAGGACAGGTGAGTGTACGTACTAACCCTGACACTGGGCTCACACGCTATAGCTTCCGAGGGGAAGTAGACGCCACTACGGCAGGCTCGGGCTCACAGATGGGGGAGCACGGCATAGATGTAGCCTTCTCCGACGACGCGGTGCATATAGTCAACGCCTTCGCTGGGGAGAAGTTCGACGGAGTGACTGGCAAGCTATTCAATGAGATACTTGCGGAAGCAGGGGATCGTCCCATCACTTTAGGCGACAGTGTGTCGGCCTCTGCCAGAAAGGCAGTGGAAGGTATGCGTCGTAGAGGATGGGTTATAGAGCAGAATCCTAGAGCCTCAATAGACAAGAAGGATGGTGTGATGACTGCCGTCAGCGAGGACGGCTTCCTAGAGCCAGTGTACACTATCACTGCAAGGCCCGGAGAGATCGTAGCACCTAAGCTCATAGCTGACGCTACCTTTGACCGTGAGGTCACAGAGGCCACCGTAGAGGGCATAGAGGAGCTACTCCCTATTGCACAGGCTCGCACAGACGATGCCAACTTCCTGCTGAAGCAACAGATAGGATGGTCGGAGCAGACACAGCGCTCTAACTTCTACCTAGAGAACAGCAGAGCCTCTGGTCTAAGCCAGCAGGTACGTCGACTCCAAGCTAAGGTGCGCACCGCCCTGACAGGCGTTGAGGCATCCGAAGCTGACAAGGCACTAGCCATTGCTGTACGTCGTGAGACTACAGAGGATGGGGATGTACTTATCACTGGGCTGTACGACGACCAGCTAGACATAGGCAACCTACTCAACTCCCGTGCCAAGCTCAACCAGATAGCCGAGGCTACTGGGGACGCCGACATGGCTGCTATCGTGAACACCATAGACAACCTGCTCAAGAGCAAGCCATACATCAACAAGGCCACGAACAGGGCTAGGCCAGCACAGACAGCAGGCATACGTGAGTCGTACCAACGAGCACGTCAGATGTCAGCAGAGATGGATGAGATCAGTGCAGTCGTAGATGCCAGCAAGATATTCAAGCGCAACGCTGACGGTGAGCTTATCAACACAGACCTTACTGCGATAGGGCGTGTGCTTGCTAACGGCAGTGCCTTCATGCAACACATGATGCCTGTCATTAAGCGGGGACCTGAGCTAGCTACACAGACACGTGGCGCTATCGCTGACTTGTACCGCAAGGAAGTACTGGACTCAGCCCGTGGCTGGTCTGCAACGTCTCACAAGAGGTTCCTAGATAAGTATGGGGTGGCTATTGATGCCTTGTACGGCGCAGAGGAGCAGCAGATATGGAAGTCGTTCAGGCCACCGTCTGGTGAAGTACTCAACAGAGCACAGAGGGCCAACCAAATCATAGAGACCAAGTTCAACAGGCTTGTGGCCAAGTATGCTCCTGACCCGGAGACTGTGAAGTGGACTAACCCACGTGACATCGTAGCATCGGTGAACACTATGGGTGCTCGCAAGGGTGGCGCGTTCATGGATGAGCTCAAGCGGCTTGACCCTAGCTTGCATGCCTCTGTGCAGAAGCAGTCCATAGACCAGACCAGAAAGAACCTACATGAGCTGTTCTTCGATCCTAACCGTGACGCAGGGAACCTGCAGACCGGGGTACAGATGAGGAAGTGGTTCAATGACCGTAAGGATGCACTCAAGGCTCTACACGGTGACCAGTACGTCACTGACCTAGAGACTGTGGTACGTGGAGCTGAGCTAGACGCCAAGAGGCTTGTACTCCGAGGCTCTGCACCAGCGACACAGCATGACCTTATCAGGGTTACACGCTCAATCCTAGGCCCGTTGTCTAAGCCACAACGTCAAATCTCGGCAGGCAACTACATCAACAACAAGAGACTTGCCGCTAGAGTCATGGACATCTACAGTGACCCCGATATGCTCAGAGCACTCAAGCAGAGCAAGGGTGTGAGTGTACGAAGCCAAGCAGGTATCGCATTGTTTGTGCGCCTAGGACTGGCTGAGGCTATGGGTATCCCTGCTCCAGAGAATGTCAACCGACCTGACACATGGTCACCTGAGTTCAAGGCACAGATATCTGCGGCGTACGAGGCCATAGACTTCTGGTCCAAGGACGGAGAGGATGAGCACTTAGATGAGACTGGGAACTAAACAAGAACTATTCGCACAGCTACTGGGTGAACACCTAGTGTGGTTGTATGAACAAGGGTACAAGGTACGCATGGGCGATGTATGGGCCACGGACGGGCACAAGGTAAACAGCAACCACTACCTTAAGCTAGCCGCTGACCTCAATCTCTTCTACGGTGGGAAGTATCTCACTGACACAGAAGACCACAGGAAGTCTGGGGAGAAGTGGGAAACAAGACACTCTCTCTGCAGATGGGGTGGGCGCTTTCAGGATGGCAACCACTACTCACTGATACATTATGGGAGGATGTAGTGTCTAGCAAACTATGGATAGGACTAGCCTTATTACTAACAACTATTACGTCGGCTGAAGAGACAATGGTACCGTCTCCTCTTGAGTTTGCATGCGAGTGGCTAGACCTTGACTGCACTGGTATCGAACAGCCCACAGTAGTATACACTAATATAATGGGAGACATGGGGCTCTACGGAGCGTACTTCCCCGGAGAGTCTATAGTAGTCATAGACCCCCACGCCCCTGCACACACTGTGGTGCATGAGGTCACGCACTACGTACTACATGAAGCTGGCTTCACCGACTTGGATAGATGCCTCAGTGAGGAGGTCGCGCGCAGAGTAGGGGATGCATGGGCCAAGCAGGCCTATACCACCGGCTGGAAGAAGAAATACGGGTGTGTCTAAGGAATGATATACAAGATGTATGAGCTTTTCACACGTGTGAAGAAGGAGAGTACCGATGTCTAAGAATCTATCAATACCACATGGTCGTAATGGCAACCCCATGACGCTCGATCCCTTATTGATAGAGATGGGTTGCTATGAGGGCATTTCACGAATGTCCAAGTTCGGAACCAACGAAGCTGTTGGTACGTCAGCCGAGTTTATCTGGGAAGCAGGCAATGGCTGGACTAAGCTGGCGGAGGCTACCGTACTAGAGATGGCTAGTGACTCTGCCGAGGACGTACTGACCACAGGCGACGGAGCTTGGGCTGTGCTGATCGAAGGACTGGCCGCTGACTACTCGCTACTGTCAGAGGTAGTTGCACTGGATGGACTGAGCGTTGTTACTACTGTCGGTGAGTACCTGTACATCAATCGCATGTACGTTGCACAGTCAGGTGTAACAGAAACTAACGAAGGCACTATCTATATCGCTGACGACCTCGCGACGTGGGTTGCTGGTGTGCCACAGGAGATTAACTACGTTCAAGGCTCTATTCACCTTACACACGGACAGACCCAGCAGTGCATCTACACGGTGCCAAAGGATCATACTGCATACGTTACTGGTGGGTACATCATCACTGACGCGAACCAAAACACTGAGTTCCATGTGATGACGTATGATCGAGTCACTAATACCAGACGTATTGCCCTCGAAGGAACCATCAAAAGCGCATCCTTCACGAAAGATAACAGCGTATACATCGCAGTTGATGCCGGGACAACCGTCTGGGTCGAAGCGAGTAACGCGTCATCATCGTCAGCCGTATCAGCAGGACTCGATATGATTCTGGTAGACAACAACAGAGCTAGTCTCTAAGGAGAACACCATGCCAGCATGGATCACAGCACTATTTCAACCAATCGCAGCCATCATAGGCAAGCGACAAGACCGTAAGATGGCAGCACAGACTGCTAAGACTAAGATACAACAGGCTAAGCAGGATGATTCTCACCAACTCGAACTCAACAAGGACGAGTGGGAGACACTGCTGGTAGATGGTATGGATACGACGTGGAAAGACGAATACGTCACCGTATCCGTCGTTTCCATCTTCAATATCATTGTCGTCGGTGGGCTTGCAGCCGGATTCGGCTACCCACAGGTACTCACTGGAGTAGGGACGGCAGTACAAGCGCTCTCGACTGTAGGAGTAGACGTCGGCTTCCTTCTGGAGGCAACGATACTCGCTGGTCTGGGCTTGTCAGTTTGGAAGCGCGTCTGAAGTCCACCTCCACCACGTTATTCTGAGGCCCCTTGATTGGGGCCTTTTTATTGGTCGCCATTATCATCTCCTAGTGCGGCTAGTCCTGCCTCTACTGCCTTGAGGTCCTGAGCCAGAGCGATTAGCTCTTCGATTGAGGTGTCTCTTCGCTCGGTGAAGTACTCGACTTCGTCGTCGATCTCAACTTTTCTAGCAGTGAGTATCTCTCGGAGTCCGACAGGCCGCGTAGCATGTTCCTTGTGTGCTTGGCCTGCTTGCGGTACATCGCCCTCTTGTACTGACGGCTCGCGAACTCGCTCTGGTCCGCCCCCGAGTGAGTCAGCGCCGCTTTCACTATCTGTCGGTTGAGCGTTTGCAGCATGGACTTGAGCTCTGCTAGTGATTGCTTCGTCATTGGTTTGCTCGTCGATAAGTCCTCGGATGTACTCTCCGTAGCTACTGACTGCTCCTCTTCGTTTGGTTGCATCTGTCATACCCTCCAAGGTAACTGTTACCTCTCCTATGCCCCACGGCAGGTTGATGGTCTTAGTCACCTTCCCGCCGCCGAGGTCTTCGCCAGTAGCACGTTCCCAGAGTTTGAAGTCTGAGTTCATGATGTCTAGTGTCTCTTGGATATCCATTAGTGCTCCATTGATGCTATAAAGCACCACACACAGATCACTCCGTTAATGGCCGTCAGCCAGTCAGCGTTGCCGACAGCTAGAGACATCATCACCGCCACTGCGTTGAGTGCTGATGCGAATAGTAAGAATAACTTCATGCGATTATCTCCCCGGTCCAACGACCATTCTTCTTGAGTAGCATAGGGATAAAGAACGGTACGCCCTCTAGCACCACGCCACACCCAAGGGTTACCTTGAATGCATTGAGCCTAGCGTACTTAAATGCTATCGCACCTATGTCCACAAGACACCCTACGTTCATGCCAAATATCATCTCCGACTCGTTAGCCACGTAAGCTATTCCTGCATTGCTGTGGTGGTGTCCAATCACTGTGGACTGTCGGTTCTTGATGCATATGTTACGGGCTGCATACATGCCACCCTGTGCGTCGCCGTGCTCGTAGCGTACGCCGTCAATCTCAAAGCTATCATGCCATGACCATCCCGGGGGTGCCTGCATCCAGTCTTCAACGGGACGTAGGTATGCCTCAGGGATACCAGCCTTGAACGCTTTCTTCTGTACCCTACCAGTGTGGTTGCTAGTTGCCACCAGTACGTTAGGGAACTCAGTATACCACTTCTTCAGACGCCTCAAAGCCTTCTTCAGTTCTGGCCCAGCACCCGGTCCATCAGGGTCAGGGTCGAACGAGCTCAGTGCCATCTGATCTACCTCGTCACCAATACAGACTACTTGGTCTGTGCCTACGTGGTCCCGTACAGCCAGCATGAATGCTAGAGCATCGGGGTGCTCATACGGTATCTGTAGGTCAGGTATCACTAGTACATTGTGTTGTCCTTTACTTAATCTCATACAATTTTACTCCCCTAACGATTTCCAATGCGATAGCTAACTCTTCCTCGTCTGGTGTACGTATTGTCTCAGGGTACTGTCTCTGCCAGTAACCATACGACTCCAGCGCTGTCTTGATATGGATGATGTCAGCCTTTGTTAACGTTACTGCGCTCATTGTCTGCCTCCATGCGGCTCAGCTTATCCTGCGCGAACCAGATTATCTTCTCTAGGTTATACTTCAGGTCAGGTTTCTTCTCCCATCTAATAACTGCCTTGAGTAGGTTGCCTCGTGTGAAGTCCATGTCGTAGGCTTCTATTAGGTCCTGTACTGTCTTGCAATCAGCCGGGAGGTCGTAGTAGGTGGAATCACCTCCAGATGTCAATAGCTTCCTCATCTCGTTCAATTATCACCTCCGTGTAGCCCGCCTCCCCGAAGGGTAGGAATCTCTTGCGCCACGTACCCGTTGTGATCCACTTGTCGTCCAATACATACTTCTTCCTTTGAAGCAGATCGTAGAGGGCCTTCTCGTAGTTGTCCCCGTCCCCCTGCGGTACTATCAACGTAGAGGTACGTGCTCTCGGTATTGCGAACAGCACATCTACCTTGCATGGGAAGTCTATCGGGTTGCCTCGGTACTCCGGCACTAGATTGTGGGCGTCGTCTCTCCATTTCTTATACGTCTTTAGAAAGTAGGGCTTTCCATAGCGGGGTATTCTTGGACGACTTGCCGCTATTGGCTTTGTTTTTATGACCACCTTTATTGGTTTCATCCTCGGACCTCCGTGTGTCCTCTTCCCATTCATCCTCATAGTCAGGCTTCTGCCCGAACTTGTACGTCGCACCTTCAAGCCTGTCAAGGCCCACGTGCTTCCCGTCAATCAACCCATAGCCTAAGAGCCTACGGCAATGAGAGGCCACGTCCCTGCGGCCTACTGGATCGGATGGGAACAGAGACTCGTCACCCACTACCAGTGTATAGAACACACGTGTAGCGTAGTCCTGCTCTAGTGTTAGGTTATTCTTAGCCATTGATAATCTCCTCTAGGGCCGCTGCAAAGAAGTCCGCCTCGTCCTGAGGACGTTCCTCTGGGGCTGGCATGTTGTCAAACATGAGGTCCATCTCCCCCTTCAGGGAACGCAGCGCCACGGCTAAGTCTACTGTGCGTTGGTCTACCTCTACGGGGTAGCTGTCGAACCCAATGCTATCACCTGCCCCGTCTGCGGGAAGGATGTAGAAGGGTGTAAGTCTTGAAATGAATGCCTTTACTTTATGGTTGTGGCTATCTTTAAGTCTCATGTTATTCTCCAGTTAATGTTAACTCTTGTGCCCACTCTGCGTCCACTCCAGCTTGCATCGAGTAGTCTGGTAGTTGCCATAGCTCCCCGACCTCGCGTCGTATCCACAGTAGCTGACCCATCTCTAGCATGTACTTCTCCCAGTCCTCTTGGCCTGAGTGTATCTGATACATGCGTATACATTCCTCTTCCATTTCCTCTTGAGTCTTGAGCCCATGCAGTGCTTTCTTAGCCTTGCCCGGTCCAATGCCCGGAAGTCCAGGAATGTTATCGGTAGTGTCACCCGTCAGTAGCTGATGGTAGAAGTTATACCGTGCGGTATCACTGTCTATGTTATACCTAATGTCGTGCACCCAGTTGTACTTGAGTCCGGGCACCTGATCTAGGTCCTTGTCTAGGGAGATGATTACACTGTCCTCTGGTCCATACGCAGTCTGCGCTATGCCCATGAGGTCGTCAGCTTCCTCATTGTCTCCCACGATGCAGTCATAGTTCTCCATCATATACTTCTTGATTTCCTTCTCGTATGTAGGGCGGTGTGCTACCTTGCGGTTGCCCTTGTACGGTCTGGTCTTAGCTATCTGATGCCTGAAGTTCTTGCTACTAGAGAGGTAGACCTTGAGGTCAAACCTAGGGTCCAGTGCACACTCTTCGCACACTCTGTTAATGAGAGTCTTGACTCCCTGCAGAGCGTAGCTGAGAGGCTCTAGTTGCTTCTCAGGCCAGATCATGAAGTCCTGATCCTCAACTCGAGAGTTCTTGCGACCAACCACCCTATCAAGGTACTCCATCGCTTCCTTCTTATACTCGAACTCTTTAGTCTCGGTGAACTCGGGGCTATTGAGGTCCCGTATACCCTCTTCTGTGGTCTCATACTGAGGGTTCCAAGCTATGTGCCAGAGGTTACGTTCCGCTGCAAACCCGCAGCGGAACACAACAATGTCACCATCAAGCAGACCGATCATCGACCGTCACGCCCTGCTACGAACCCAAAGAAGAGTCCGAACAGGAACACGCCCCACAATACGAGATGTATTTTAGTTAAAGGGTCCATTACTGTAGCAGTGGTATAACGTCGTCGCTATCGACGCCCACTGGTCCAGTAGTCTCAGGCTCAAGCAAGGACTGTAGAGTCTGCTCGAAGTGCTGGGCCTGCCACATAACACCCGGTAGTATCGTGGATGTATGTTCAATGATACCAGTGGCGAGATTCTGTAGTCCATACCCGACACAGATGCCCTCAACATAGTTACCGTCTTCTGCTAGTGCCTTGCCTACAAGGATGATCTCGTAGTACTTGAGGTCCTTGTTGATCTGGTTCAGCATCTTGCTGGTCGCATCTAACTCAACTTCCATCTTCAATCTCCCTCACTGCTGACAGAGCCAGTGCATCATTCTCTTCTGCTTGCTTCTCTTCTGCTTCTAGCTCATTGATGACCGCTGCTACCTCTTGGTAGAGTTGGGTCATTGCCTGTGCTTCTGCGGGCTGTACCTCGTACTTCCCTGAGGAAGCTAGGTTAGCCAGCCGGATTACTACTTGACTTCTAAGCATTGTCATTCTCCTGTTCTAGTAGTGTCTTCGTTACTTCCTTTACATACCCGAGCAATAGGTCAAGCCTCTTACCCTTTGCTACGTTTGCTGCATGAGGCAAGTGGTCCGTATGTAGCGCAGCGACCACAATACGCGCTGCATCTGCTCGGGCTGCTTGGTACTGCATCCTCGTGCCTACGTTTGATCCGTTGGAGGCACTTGTAACAGCTACCGTCGCCGGGGGTGCCGCCGCACCAGTTGG
>Ga0255047_10002362_pt1 | contig 12510 bp, 10 predicted proteins | sample JV7_2_1_MG_FD_183640 | JGI IMG/M metagenome (GOLD analysis project Ga0255047, IMG submission 183640) | Seawater microbial communities from Jervis Inlet, British Columbia, Canada - JV7_2_1 | ecosystem: Environmental > Aquatic > Marine > Inlet | place: Canada: British Columbia | collected 2016-10-06
CTGCAGGCGCGTACGTCGCGACCAACCTGGATAACTTCCTCCTGCTGGTTTCGCTGTTGGCACGATACGGAAAGCACACCTCGAGCGTTGTCGCCGGATATTTCGCCTGCATGCTGATTCTCGGGTTCGTCGGTTTCTGGATCGGCGCGGCCGCCGACAACGCGCCTGTTGAATACCTGGGCTTGCTCGGCTTCGTGCCCATTTTAATTGGCGCCGTTGAGCTTTATCGAATGCGCCGTGGCAAAGAGACAGACACAGTGGCCAACGAAGTCTTGGTCGACGGGGCACAAACAGTGTTCATGGCCACACTGTTGAGCCAGCTCGGCAATGGAGCCGACACAATCGTCGTGTTTGGTGTCATATTTACCGATTCCATGCCGTACGCCGATATTCTGATAGCTCTCACAATGGCTGCGATGGCTGTAATTTTCGTGCTTGTCGGAATCTACGCCGTACGACATCCGGCATTAAGTGAATGGATCGAACGCTATGCGTCCCGTGCCATGCCGTTCGTCCTGATCTTGGTTGGCATTTACATCCTTGCCAACACCGCGACGGATCTTTTGCCCGGATAGCTAGCGGTTTTCCAAACGACTGTAATCCAGCACGCCGAACTCCAGCGGAGATAGTCGCTGGTACGCAAGATGAAAGGTGTCGCCATTGACCCAGAAGTCCGGGTTCGTTCGTCTGATGCCATATGCGTCGAGCAGTTGCGCGTAATCGTCTTCCGTCGCTAGCGACGAAATCGCATCGACGAAGGTCGTCAGATCAGACTCATCGACGACAAAAAACATATTCGGGTAGCTTCCGATAAACCCCGGAATAATGCTTAGCGTATCTTCCTCCGGAACTCGCAGTTTTTGTTCACCGAACATCGACGTGATACTCAGATGCGCATTGTTGTGCAAGAGTGTGACGTATTGGTCGCCTACTGCAGCATTGATTCTGACGAACGCTGTCTGCGGCAGCAAGTTCACTGGAGTGCCGACCAAATGATTCAAACGATTTAACTCATCTCGAATTCGGGAGTTCGGTATCGCCGCCAACGTATGCCGTGACGGCAAAACCTTTTTCAATCGTTGCTGCAGCATACCGAACAGCTCCAGTTTCTCGTCATCCGTCTGGTACTCGACCGCTGGCACCGATTGGTCCTCGAAACTCGGTAGAGTCATATACTCGAGTACCTGTTCTTCAGCACCACGATACCAAAGCGCACGCTCGCGATTCCGGGCGGACTCGGGCAACAGCAACAGGAAATTCGCCTCACTTTCCATGCGCAGAAAATCCATGTACAAGCGGGTCACCATTTGATGTCCGACATTCCCGTACACGTCGTAACCGGCGACCAACAGGTAATGGATACGCTCCAGCACCGAATAGCCAATCAGCCAGGCCGTTTTCGGCGATGACCCCAGCAGTCCTTTTTCGACCGTCGCCGTGTCGAAATGGCGAAATACCGTTAACGCGGCATTGCTGTTTGTCCCGTTGCCGTCCCAGACCACGTCGAGACCGGCCCTGTCATTTCCGCCCAGGCGCTCGGACAAGAACCGGTCTTTTTCCGCCAGCAACGCCTTCTGCTGGGCCGCGTATCTGCGCCAGTGGCCGTACGGGTTATAAATGTTTTCCGTACTCGCGGGCAACGAAAGCTTGTCGCTGTGAGACGAGTAAAATTCATCGGTTTCGTCCATCGCCGGATCGTCCGGGTTGACGAAATACACCCAGAAATGATCGTTGATGACATTGAGCGCAACCTGTCCGCGGCAGACCGGTCCTTTAATAAAGCCCATGACCGTGAACTGTGCCTCGTCAAGCATGAACTTGTAGCGAGAGCGGACCGGAAGATCCTTGAACGTCAGGAACGGATTGGATGCAGAGCTCTCTTCGTACGACGGCAATTCATTAATTTCATACGGCAGATCGATAAACAGCGACTGCCAGCGCCGCATGCGTTCGTCGTCGAGCCGGTAAGGCATATGCGTTTTCGAGACGATGGTTTCGAGATACGGCTGGAATCGATAATAAACTCGCGAAACGCCAGGATCGGTATAAGGACGGCGAGTCGCGATCAGATCGATCGGTTCTCCCGGAGGCGTCGCGGAGCGCACTATCCGGAAGAAAGTCGTCTCGTCGATCTCTGCAAAATACAGGTGCGCAACCGCCAAATGTTCGAAGATATAGCGGTTGACAAGTTGCTCTTTCAGCGAGTCACCGTTGAAAAATCGCTCCCAGCGCTCGATAGTCGGTTGAAAAACCGGATCGAGTGGTGATCGCGGCAAGTAAGTTGCGCCTTGCTCTATCCAGTTCATCAAGACACTTTGTTCCGGCGCCGACAATGCGGGTAACGCGTACGGCATTCCCCACAGCGGATACTTGCGCGCGAACGTATCGAACGATTCGGGTTTGGGGCAAGACTGTTTGCGATTAAGCGACAGCCCGAAGCTGGCCGGCAGTTGTTTAACATCCGGCAATGGATAATCCTGCTTGAGTTTGAGTATTCGGTACATGACGCCGGCTTCGCGATTCGCAATAGCGGTAGCGTCGTGTTCGTTCAACACCGGGAAAAACCCTTTGCCACGCCACTCCGCGGTGGACTGTGCGTCCTCGAATAATCGCGTCATCGGAGCATGGTTGATGCGCGTCGAGTTATAGACCTTCGTCTTGGATGCGCCGCGCTCGATGCCCTCAATCGAACTCATCTTCAGCTGGCATTGGGCATCGTAGCAGGCGTGGCAAACGACGCAGCGCTGCTCGATGATGGGCTTGACGTCAGACCAGTAGTCGATCGCTTGCGATGGCAGTTCCTGGACCACCCGTTCGCGAGGTTCAGCTTTGCCGAAGCGCTGCTCCATCTGGTTGGCTCCCATCGCAGCGCAACCACCGACGAAAGCAATAATGCTCAGCTTGTAAATTCGATTTAGTTTCATTGATTTGTCTACTCCGTCTGCACGTGTCTTCAGGGCATCACGTAGGCAAGGTCTGTCTATTCCATGCATCTGGCATTAGAATAGAACCAATGGTCGAGTGAAGATACTCGACATTGGCGAAGGATTATACGAAATGAAAAAAATTCTAATAGTGTTAGCAACCTTGGCAATCGCTGGCTGCAGCAGCGCACCACCGACAATCCAGCAAGGACCGGATGCGGAGGTGTCGTATGACGGATTGCATGTCGTCGACAATTCGATATTCAGACAGGCGTGGGCGGATCCTGATATCGACTTTTCGCGATATCACCGGATCATGCCCGGCGGTGCATTTTTCGAGTACCGTGCGGTAAAGAAAACTTCGAGCAGCTCGGCCAGACGCGGATCGTCAACGGAATTCTATATCGATGAAGATGCCAGAGAGAAATTGAAGGCAATTACTGAAGAAATATTCGCGGAAGAACTTGGGAAGAGCGCTCGCTTCACGGTAGCGGAAGCGCCTGACGCGGACGTGTTGGTCATTCGCGGTGGCTTGCACGATATCGTTTCGAATGTACCGCCCAATATTGTTGGTCGAGGCGACATTTACCTATCATCGGTCGGGGAAATCACATTGATTCTTGAGGCCGTCGATTCCCGGAGTGGCGAAGTCATTTTTCGCGCTGTCGAACGCCGCGCCCTGGACAGCTCTGGCAGCATGGCCATACGTGCCAGCAGTGTGACCTCCATTGCCGAGGTTCGACGTGTAATTCGTCGCTGGGCGACCATGCTGCGCGAAGGTCTGGATTCGATTCCCGTAGAGTAATCCAGTAAATACGATTCACTGGATAGTGCCGGCAGCAATGCCGGCCCGATGGTATTTCGTGCGGTAAACAGAAATCGAATCCGGAAAAAATGCGATGCCCCAATTTAGGATAGCCACAACCACGGCTCTGGTCTTCCTGATTGGCGCGACGACTGCCTTCTGCCAGGACGAGCCGGACGACCCCTGGCCGAAGGAAATCCAGGTGGCAAATGGCACTGTGTTCATATACCAGCCGCAGCCGGAAAAGCTGGAGGGCAATCACGTCAAAGCCCGCGCGGCGATCGCCCTGGAATCTGACGGTTCTGAAGCGCCGGTATTTGGCGCCATCTGGTTTTCTACACGCCTCGAGACCGATCGAGCAAATCGTACGGCCACCCTTGCGGACATTTCGGTAACTCAAACTAGATTTCCGGATCAGGACGAGGCGAAGACGGCGCAGCTAAAAAATCTGCTGGAAACAGAGATACCCAAGTGGGACATCGTTATCTCGATGGACCGACTACTCGCGACACTGGAACTCCGCGAACAGCGGATCGAGGCGGCCGGCCAGATCAATAATGACCCACCGATCATCCTGTTCGTATCAGAACCTGCGGTTCTGATCGTGATCGACGGCGAGGCGCGGCTAAAAAAAGAAGACAGCAGCGATCTCATGCGTGTGATCAATACGCCCTATACCCTGTTGTTAGATCCGAAAAAGAAAACCTATTTCCTCAATGCCGACGCCGAGACCTGGTACACCGCCACGGACATAAAGAGTGACTGGTCGGTAGCGGATTCGGTGCCGAAAGAAGTTGCCGCGTTGGCGCCGGAACCCGAGCCTGTGGACGAGGGCGAAATTGAGGAAGAAGACACCGAACCCGGTCCGCCACCAAAAATCTACGTTGCAACGGAGCCTACAGAACTAATCTCGACAGACGACGAGCCAGAATACAGCCCAATCGCCGGTACCGAACTTTTATATATGAGCAATACTGACAGTGACTTGTTTCTGCATCTCTCAGACCTGCAACACTACGTGTTGTTAGCGGGTCGATGGTTTACGGCCGATGCATTGGATGGTCCGTGGCGATATGTACCCGGAGAGGAATTGCCTGAAGACTTCGCAAAAATTCCGGAGGATGACCCGAACGGCACAGTCCTGTATGCCGTGCCAGGTACTGCCCTGGCAGAGTCAGCCGTGCTGGACGCGCAGATCCCTCAAACGGCCACCATCGAACGCGATAACGCCAGCCTGGACGTGGAATACGACGGCGATCCCCAATACAAAGACATCGAGGACACGACGCTGACTTACATTGTCAATTCACCGACACCGGTCATTCAGGCGGGCGCCACATTTTACGCCGTGGATGAAGCCGTATGGTTTGTTGCCAGTAGTCCCACCGGACCGTGGGTAGTCGCGACAGCAGTTCCTGACGTTATCTATACGATTCCGCCATCCTCGCCGATGTATCACGTTACATACGTCCACATATATAGCCACACCGATGAGGTTGTTTACATTGGCTACTTGCCGGGCTACACCGGTACGTATGTCTACAACACAACCATCGTTTATGGCACGGGATACTATTATCCGTACTGGTACGGAGCTCGTTATTATCCCCGCCATTCCACCTGGGGTTTTCATGTGCGTTACAACCCGTGGGGGGGATGGAGCTTTGGCTTAAGTTACTCTTCCGGGCCATTCACTTTCTATATTGGCCGCGGCAGCTGGTATGGCGGCGGCTGGTGGGGCCCCCATCGTTACCGCGGTTACCGGCACGGCTATCGTCGTGGCTACCGGCACGGACGCCGGTCTGGTTATCGGGCGGGTTATCGTGCCGGACAACGGAACGCCAACCAGCGGAACATGTATAACAGTAATCGTAACCAGTCCCGATCGACGGCCCAGAGCCGGGCTCGCAACCAAACCCCGTCCACAAGCCAGAGCCAAATCAGCAACCAGGCCCGGTCGACCGCTGGCAGCAACCGAGCCAACAATGTCTATGCAGACCGGAACGGCGATGTGCATCGCCGGACTGACCAGGGCTGGGAACAAAGATCGGGTAACAGCTGGCAGAACGCTGACGGCCAACGGTCCCAGCCGTCGTCCCAACTGTCATCCCAACCGTCATCCCAACCGTCGTCCCAACCGTCATCTCAGTCGTATTCGGGACGTAGCAATACGTCCACAAGGCAACAAATGGACCGCAGCTACAGCTCCCGGCAGCAAGGGAACCAGCGGGCCAACAGTTACAATCGATCGAGTGGTCGCTCGCAGAGTGGAGCGCGGCGTAGACGCTAGAATATCCACCAGCCGTCATCGAGGTCTTCCTCGCAGCGTTGCAGCTGCGCGCCCCATTCCTTGGCCCGGTAATCGACCTTGCGGGCTATCTCCTTGAGCCCGCTTTTTCGCTTGTACGTCCCGCGACGCCAACCGGACTGACCTTCATGGTAGGCGAGATATTGATTATAAGGATCCCATTTTGAGATCCCCTCGGTCTTGTTGGACATGTTCGTGTACCAGCCAACGAAATCGATGGCGTCGTCGAAGTCATCTCGATCCGCGAATCGTCCACCGGCGTCATCCTTGTACCAGTCCCAGGTGCTGTCCAGCGCCTGAGCGTAACCGTATGCATTCGACGGACGCTTCCACGGTATGAATCCGAATAGTTTAGTTCGCGGCGGTTTCGCATCGAATACAAACGACGACTCCTGGCGAATGATCGACATTTGCACGTGTTTCGGAGTACCCCATTTTTTCTCCGATTTCTTGGCAGCTTTGTACCAGTCGCCCTTTTCTTCGAAGATCGCACAAATGTTTTCGACATTCTCCGGCGGGGCCGTCGCACAGGCAGTGATAAAGGTCGTCAAGACGACGCCTAACACCAGCGAGCATGCTCGCACACGTGCCGAACCGTTCCTAAAGTTTGTTTTCAATAATCCGCGCATACCGCTGATAGTATTGATGATATTGCAGGCCCAAGGCCTCCAGTATAGCGCTGTCGCGCCGACAACGCATAATTCAGACCCGTACCCTTGATTAGCACCCGGTATCGTTCACACTGGAATCCGGAGTAAAGACCTGTGGCACGCGGAGAACGCTATGAAAACCTGGGGCCTGTATGTAGTAATCGCGTTGGGATTTGTCATCTACAGCGCGGCAACAAAAGTCGACCGTGACAGTACCGGTGCAATCGTTGGCGAAGGCAATATCGATGCATTCCAGATCAGGGTAGGTGACTGCTTTGACGATACCAGCTCGTTCGACGATGAAGTCAGTGACCTGCCAGGCGTTCCCTGTTCCGAACCTCACGACAATGAAGCGTTTGCCGTGTTCGATCTCACCATCTCGAACTATCCCGAAGGCGATGCTATGGGCGAGCTGGCGCATGTTTCCTGCCTGGAACACTTCGAATCGTTTGTCGGCAAAGACTATGATTCATCGACGCTGGATATCATCACGTTGTTTCCATCGACGGAGAGCTGGAAGCAAGACGATCGTGAAGTGATATGCGCAGCCTACGACATGGAAGCCAACAAGCTGGTGGGCAGCGTAAAAGGTCGGGCACTGTAGTAAGCGGTATAATCGGATGCCATGCTGTCCGAATCACAGATTGACCAGTATCACGAAAACGGCTACCTGATACCCGATTTTCGCGTAAGCGATCAGACGCTGGACGACATCAAGTCCGCGCACGCCAAGCTTGTAAAAGGACTCCCGGAGTACGTCGATTACTGCCCGGCAATTCTTCCGCACGACCCGAGCTTCGTGAGGTTTGCCTGCAACGACGACATTCTTAGTATGGTGGCGCAAGTCATCGGCGACGATATCGCGCTGTGGAACTCAAGCTTTTTCGCGAAGCCGGCGAGAGTCGGCAGCACCACTCCCTGGCACCAGGATGGCGAATACTGGCCCATGCGCCCGTTGGCCACCTGCACGGTATGGATCGCCGTTGATGATTCCACGACAAATAACGGATGTCTGCGCGTCATCCCGGGGTCACACAAAGAAAAGCGCGTACGAAAACACGTAACCAACGACGCACCGGGGCTCGCGCTTAATGAAGAACTTCCGGCCAGCGAATTCGACCAGGACGAGGCCATTGACCTGGTTCTCAAAGCAGGTCAAATCTCCCTGCACGACGTTTTCCTCGTGCACGGTTCGGAGCCAAATCATTCCGCTCATTCGCGACGCGGTATGACACTTCGCTTTATGCCCACCACTTCGCACTACGATCGGGATATCGAGCACGAGCAAAACACCAAACTCGGTCTCGACCGCGGTCTGCGGCGCCCGGTATTTCTAATGCGCGGAGTTGATCAATGTGGCCGTAACGAGTTTGAAAACGAAACGCCGCAATGTCCATGACGATTCGGCTCGTTTCAGTGCTGATGGGATTCTGTTTCAGCCTGATCACGCTCACTGCAATTGCAGAGCCTGTTACGGTCGCCGTCGCGAGTAACTTCACGACAACGATGCACGATCTCATCACGCGTTTCGAAGCGGAGTCTGGCCATTCCGTTCGCGTGAGTTCGGCGTCAACCGGGGTGCTGTACGCGCAGATTACGAACGGCGCACCGTTCGATGTATTACTGGCGGCCGACGCCGAGCGTCCGCGATTGCTTGAGACTTCCGGCCACGGCGTTACGGGCAGCCGGTTCACCTATGCGATCGGCCACCTCGTGCTGTGGTCCCGGAACCCGGCGCTGACGGGAGGCAATTGTCAGGGTCGACTGGAAGATCTCGGCCAACAACGATTGGCGATTGCCAATCCCGACACGGCACCTTATGGTGCCGCTGCCCGGGAAACGCTGATGGACCTTAATTTGTGGGAGCGCGTCCAATCACAACTTGTCGTCGGCAGAAATATCACCCAGACCCTGCAATTCGTTGCGTCGGGCAATGCAAGCCTGGGATTCATCGCGGCAAATCAGACGCTTGATAAGCGACTTCCCGACGCAAGCTGCAGCTGGCAGGTGCCGTCGGAAATGCATCACGCAATCGAGCAACAAGCAATCCTGTTGCGCCGCGCGGCGGACAATACGGTCGCATCCGACTTTCTGTCGTTTCTGCGTAATGCGGCTGGCCGCGCGATCATCGAACAAAACGGCTATACAGTTCCGGACGTCGTCGTACCATGAGTGAAATGGACGCAATGAATTTTTCCGGTCTGGGCCCATTGTGGTTATCGGTGCAACTGGCCGCAGTGACGACCGTGGTACTACTACTGATCGGCACGCCGCTCGCATGGTGGCTGGCCCAGACGAAAACCCGGTGGAAATCTGCTATCGAGGCCGCGGTTGCGCTACCGATTGTGCTGCCACCGACGGTTATGGGGTTCTATTTACTCATCCTGCTTGGACCGTACGGTGCCATCGGCCGCTGGTGGGTCGAGCTGACGGGTAGCACGCTGACGTTTTCATTCTCCGGTCTCGTCATTGCGTCTTGTCTGTATAGCCTGCCGTTCGCGGTCCAGCCATTACAAAATGCGTTTGAGGCGCACGGTCGCCTCGAACTTGAAGCCGCGTGGACATTGGGTGCATCGCGTCTGGATGCGTTTTTCACGGTGGTCGTTCCGCAATCCGCACGGGGATTTTTGAATGCGATCGTCATGGCCTTCGCACATACGCTGGGCGAATTCGGGGTCGTGCTGATGGTCGGTGGCAACATTCCAGGCGAGACCCAGGTCATTTCGATCGCGATTTATGACCAGGTCGAATCGATGAACTACGCAAGTGCACATCGCTTGTCTGCAATTTTGCTGGTGTTCGCCTTCACAGCACTGTTCGCGATGTATTTCATTAATCGACGGTGGCAGCGCCGATGAACGCGGCAGTCGATCTTCATTATGTGCTCAGGCGCACCGAGTTTTCGCTTGATGTCGATTTGAAAATTCCGATGGAAGGCATCACCGGGATATTCGGTGAATCGGGATCGGGCAAGACGACATTGCTGCGCTGTATCGCCGGGCTTGAGGTACCCTCGACCGGACAGTTTTCGATTAATGGCGATGTCTGGCAGGACACGCCGAAAAAAATATCACGCGCGATTCATGAGAGGCAGATCGGGTATGTGTTCCAGGAACCACGTCTGTTTGCTCATCTGAATGTACGCAGAAACCTTGAGTACGGCTGGCGCCGTCGGGGCGATGCAGACGACGGCGTCGACTTCGATCAGATCGTCAACTTGCTTGATCTCGAACAGCTGATTGACCGCACACCCGATGAGCTATCCGGCGGCGAGGCACAACGCGTCGCAATCGCTCGCGCGTTACTTTCCGCACCGCGTCTCGTGCTCATGGACGAACCACTGGCCGCGCTGGATCGCGCCCGCAAGGACGAAATCCTGCCGTTTCTTGACCGGCTGCACACGGAGCTATCCTTGCCAATCCTGTATGTCAGCCACAACATCGACGAAGTTTGCCGCCTCTGCGACCACCTGGTGGTTCTGGACCGCGGTCGCGTTCTGGCCGCCGGTGAAATCCAGTCCGTGCTCGTGGATCTTGACCTGCCGCTGCTCGGCGGCGACGAGGCAGGCTCTGTAATCTCGGGCACGGTCGAAGCCTATGACGCGGACTACGACCTGACCCGGCTGAAGTTTTCCGGCGGCGCGCTACTGGTCCCGGGCCGGTTTGGGGACATGCAATCGTCGCTGCGCCTTCGAATTAGGGCCAATGATGTCAGCCTGTGTCGCGACCGGCCGAACGACAGCTCGATCCTGAACATTATTCCGGTCACGGTGGACGAAATTCAAATAGGTCAAGGACCCTATGCGCTAGTGCGCTTGCAGGTGGGCCAGGATTTTCTCATGGCAAGGTTAACGCGCCGATCCTGCGACGACTTGCGCCTCAAGCCGGGCGATGAACTGCTGGCCCAGATCAAGAGTGTCGCGGTACGTACTACGGCGGAATAACCTGTCGCACGCCCCCTTGGGGGCACGGGGAATCCCCCGTGTAACGGGGAATCAGGTGGATGTGAACGTGGAAAATGCCCTGCCCTCCAGCCACATTTACGTTGACGCCAACGTTATAGCCGTCGGGATTGAATTCCTTTTCCACTGCCAGTCGCTCAGCCGTCAATAATTCCATGCAGGCATTCATCTCGTCAGGCGTGAGATCGAAGAAACTCGCACAGTGCCGAAACGGGATGGCCAGGGAGTGGCCCGGGCTCGCGGGGTAACTGTCGCGCGTACAGTAGGCAAGCTCGTTACGCCGGGTCACCGCACGCGGGGTGCAAAACCGACACGGGTCATTCGGGTCACTCATGCAGCCCGCCTAATCGATGATGTGATGCACGGGCGCCGTTTCCAGGTTCCAAGACCCGGATTCGCGGTCGTAGCGCGACAAGGTGAAGCAATGCCAATCGGTATCGTCCAGCTTCGGATGATCGGCCCGGTAGTAATAGCCAGGCCACCGCGTTTCCTTCCGGAACATCGTATGATGGGTCACGGACTCGGAGGCCACGACCCGGTGATTGAGCTCCCACGCACGCTGCAGTTGGTGGAGGTCTTCAGCACCAAGATGGTCGAGATCTTCCTTGAGCATCTCCAGCAACTCCAATCCACGGGTGAGCAACGGTTCGTTGGTCGTGTAGTTGGAGCCGATACCACCGACATACTCGTCCATGATCTGTTCGAGACGCTGCAGCCCCTGAATCGGCAGGAGATAGCTCGGCGACACGGTGCCCGCGACAATCTCGTTGCGGCCCACCTCGTAGTTCTCCATCGGCTGGAAAACGGTTTTCTTTAGCGCTTCGTACTCGGCCTCGCTGACCTTGGGCTGATCCCTGCCCAGGTCGTTCACGTAATTAACCGCCGCTTTCGCGGCGATCCGGCCTTCCGCGAAGGATCCCGACGAAAACTTGTGGGCGGCACCGCCAATGGTGTCGCCCGCGCCGAACAGTCCGTCGACAGTCATCATTCGGTTGTATCCCCACTGGTAATCAGCAGGGGCGCAGTCTTCCGGTCCGCTCGCCCACGCGCCGGAACAGGTGGCATGGGAACCCATGACGTAAGGCTCGGACGTGGTCAATTCGGGATTGGTGTGTTTGGGATCGATGTTCTGCGACGCCCAGACGACCGCTTGCCCGATCGTCATACCGAGGAAGTTCTCCCAGCCGACTGTCTCCTTGTGCGGATCCTGGAAGGCCTCCTTGGTTACCATGCGAATGGGTCCCCTGCCCGCCCTGATCTCCTGCAAAAGAGCATGGTTTCGCAAACAGGTTGGCACCGGCAACCGGTCAACGTAATCGCCGACCAATTCCCGCGTGTGGTCCTGCCAATTAGACTCGTATTCGTCGCCGTACGCATTTTCAGTGTAGGTTTTTAGATGCAGGAAGTAGGCACCGACCGGACCGTAGCCGTCCTTGAACCGGGTAAGGACGATGCGGTTTTCCATCTGCATCATCTTGGCACCGACGAGGATTGGCAATGCGTAAGCACTCGCACTGCTCCATGGCGCGTACCACGTTCGTCCCATTCCCTCACCGGCCGAACGGGGCTTATAAATATGAGATGCACCACCGGCAGCCACGATAACGGCCTTCGCGCGGAAGACGTAAAAATCGCCCGTACGGACATTGAAACCGACGGCCCCGGCGACCCGGTTGGGCTTCGTCTCATCCATCAGCAGGTGAGTTACCATGATCCGGTTGTAGACTTTGGTGGCGGCTTTGCGCGCGGCCTCGGCGACGATCGGCTTGTAGCTTTCGCCATGAATCATGATCTGCCACTTGCCTTCGCGCTGATACTGCCCGGTTTCCGGGTCTCGCATCATCGGCAGACCCCACTCCTCG
>Ga0255047_10002364_pt1 | contig 12508 bp, 14 predicted proteins | sample JV7_2_1_MG_FD_183640 | JGI IMG/M metagenome (GOLD analysis project Ga0255047, IMG submission 183640) | Seawater microbial communities from Jervis Inlet, British Columbia, Canada - JV7_2_1 | ecosystem: Environmental > Aquatic > Marine > Inlet | place: Canada: British Columbia | collected 2016-10-06
AATTAAAATTTGGTGGCACAACAGCTTCAATTTTTGGTAGTAGCAGTTTAAATCAATTAAGATTTTACACAAATAATAGTGAAAGATTAAGAATAGATAGTAGCGGCAACATCGGTATAGGCGTGTCGAGTCCGACAGCTAAATTAGACGTAAATGGCGACATAAAACTTTCAGCAGGTGCAAAAATTAAATTTAATGACGACAGATATTTTACTCCTGAAAACAACGTAGATGGTGCTGAAATTAGTTCTAACGGAATTTTTAAAGTAAAAACAGGTGCTACACCAACAGAAAGAATGCGTATCGATTCGAGTGGCAACGTCGGCATAGGAACTGATAGTCCTGATTCAATCCTTACTTTAAATGGTTCAAGTAGTAGCAGAATAAATTTAAGAACATCTGACACAAGATATGGTACTATTTTTTCCGACAGTGGTCTTTTAGCTATTGCATCTATAACTTCTATTCCAATAGTTTTTGCAATTAATGATGTTGAAAAAATGAGACTCGATTCGTCAGGCAACGTCGGTATTGGAGTAACACCAAGTGGTGCTAAATTCCATATTGTAGCAACAAATGCAACTGCAAAATTTGAGTCATCTACTACGGGATTATTTAATACTTATAAAAATAGCAATGGTGATTTTGCGTATGTTGGTACGGGAAGTCAAACTGTTTTAGGAGGTAGTGTTAACGACTTAGGCGTTCAAGCAGCAAATAACTTTGTTATTGCAACAGGTGGAAACACAGAACGTATGCGCATAGATTCAAGCGGCAACGTCGGCATAGGCGGTACTCCAACCCACAAACTTTATGTGAGAAATGACGTAGCTGCTACTTCTGATTTAGACCCAACTGCTATAAAATTATTCAATAATAATGATGGTGGTTCTGCTATTGAGTTTTCAAACGGCGTTGCAGGTAATTCTAAATTGTCATTTGGTGTTGAAGGCACAGGCGGTTATACCGATGAAACTTATATTGGATTTAGCACAAGTGGAAATGGTGCTTCAGCAACAGAACGTATGCGCATCGACTCGAGTGGTCGAGTGGGAATTGGCACGAATGACCCGCAACAATTAATTCACATTGCATCAACAAGCGCACAATCGGTCATTACCTTACAAAGAACAAACACAACCGACGTGGGGGCAATTGGTGCTTTGCAATGGACTGCAACTGACAATCACACGGTTGCGTCAATGGTTGCGTTGGCTGACGGTGACAACGAGGGTGCGCATATTACATTCAACACGACGTCCGCCGCAAGTAGTGATAATCCTTATGGAATTAGTGAACGTATGCGCATTACGAGTGGGGGGAATTTATTAGTTGCCACAACTTCAACTGATGGCACAATAACTTGTACAAGAAATGGTAATACATATAACTTTAGCGCAACTTCTGATGCAAATAATACAACAGAGGGCTTTTTTAGAGGTTATAGTACAGCAGCAGGTGCAAACAGAATAATTATTTATACAAATGGTAATATAGTAAACTCTAACAACTCGTATGGCGCTATCTCAGACGCTAAACTAAAAGAGAATGTAACAGATGCTTCTCCTAAGTTAGATGACTTAATGCAAGTACAGGTTAGGAACTTTAACTATATTGGTGAAGATAAAAAACAAATAGGTGTTGTTGCACAAGAATTAGAAGACGTTTTCCCTTCAATGATTGACGAGAGTACTGACTTTGAAGAACAAGAAGTAACAGACGAAGATGGAAACGTAACTAAAGAAAAAGTTGATTTAGGCACTACAACAAAGTCAGTTAAATACTCCGTATTTGTGCCTATACTTATCAAAGCAATACAAGAATTGAAAGCCGAAATCGAAACTTTAAAATCACAAATAAATTCATAAAAAAATGGCAAATACTTATAATTGGGTTGTAAGCAACCTACATGCAAAAATCGAAAATGACGGAATGCAAAACGTCATTGAAACAATACATTGGCGATTGCAAGCAACCGACGAAAACGAAAACGTTGTTGACGTTTACGGTTCATGCGGACTTGAAGCGCCTGAAGCGGATTCATTCATTTCATTTGATTCACTTACGCAATCAGACATTGAAGGTTGGCTTGAATTAAAACTTGACGTGGATTCGTTGAAAGCAAATCTTGACGCAAAAATTGAAAGCATTGTCAGTCCAACACACGTTGATTTGCAATTGGCTGAACAAACTGAAACAGAAACTGAAACCGAAAGCGTTGAAGAATAAATTTATTTATTAATTTTTAAAACCTAAAATCATGGGAAAAGAAAAAAAGACCCCTATTGAAATCGACGGAAAAGAATACTTTTTTGAAGATTTAAAAGACGAACAAAAGGCACTTGTCAATCACATTGCGGACTTAGACCGTAAAATCGTAAATTCAAAATTCAATTTAGAACAACTTGAATTCGGGAAAAACGCGTTTGTTGACGCCTTGAAAAAAACTTTGTAAGGTGGGTGTAATAAACGGAACAACTTTTTTGTTGTATAAAGACGACGTTGCAATCGGTCACACAACCGAAACGGCGGTATCTTTGAACGTTGATTTGCCAACAAGCACAAGCAAAGATTCAGCGGGATTTCAAGAAGTTCTTGCGGGCGTTCGTTCCGGTAGTGTTTCGGCGTCCGGTTTGGTAAACTACGACGACGCGGTAAACTTTGAAGAACTTGCGGACATGGTATTGACGCGCCAACGTGCTGAATTCTTTTTTACACAATCGACCGGGGCGGACGGTTTGGTTTTTCAAGGCGAAGGATTTCTGACAAGCGTTGAACAAGTTGCGGACAGTGAAGTTGCAACAACCTTTGACATTGAAATTTCAATCACCGGATTGTTTTCAATTATTGACGAAACCGACGGTGAAGTTTGGAACGCCGCCCTTGGTATTTGGGAACAAATTGACATAAATTGGAATGAAGTTTGACAAATTAAAAAAACGTATATTTGTATAAAATTTAATATCATTAAACCATGGCAACATCAGGAGTTTTCAACGGAACTGACCTAATTGTGAAACTTGACACAAACGGCGGTACACTTGCAAAAGTTGGTCACACAACATCTTGTTCAATTTCACTTTCAAACGATTTGCCGGAAGCTACAACAAAAGATTCGGGCGGCTATCAAGAAGTGATTGCCGGTGTAATTTCCGGGGAAATTTCATTTGATGGTTTAGTTGTTTATGATGAAAGCGGTTCACCAACACCAAAGAACGCGATTGAACTTGCGGATTTCTTATTGGCGCGCACAAAACTTGACGTTTCATTTGGAACTGAAGAAACGGGCGACGCGGTTTATTCCGCCGACGCGTTTTTATCAAGTGTTGAAATTAGCGCGGAAATGGAAAGTCCCGTTTCATATTCGGGCTCACTTACTTTGACCGGTGCAATCACCAAGTCAACGAATTAATAAAATAACGTAAAAAGGGGTACATAATGGCAAACAGAAAAAGGGGATTTTACACCGTCAAACTTGGTGGTAAAAATCGCACGTTACATTTTAGCATGAATTTTTGGGCTAACTTGACCGAAGTCCTTGAAATTAAATTGCATGAAATTGGCAAAATCTTTGACAACGGCGTTTCACTTAATATGATTCGCGCAATTGTTTATTCGGCTATTTTAGCAAATGAACAAGAACAAGGAAATGAAATTGATTTCAACATGTTTCAAGTTGGCGCATGGCTTGACGACTTAGATTCCGAACAATTGGAAGGTATTGTGACGGCAATGACCGAATCAAAAATCCTTGGAAATGACCTTAATGTTGGTATCAAACGCAACGTTGTAAAAACAACCAAAAAGGCGGGAAAGTAAAAACCCGGCTGACTTGGGACGACTTATTTGATTACTACATCGGTCAAGTCGGGATTTCGCCGAATGAGTTTTGGCAATACACTTGGAAAGAAAATCAATTGCTTGGTGAATCATTTAACATCAAGCAAAACTTGGAATGGGAACGAACCCGGTACATTTCAACAATGTTGTTCAATACCAATTGCAACAAACGGGCGCAAATGATTACACCGGATAAACTTTTTCCGTTGCCACAAGACGTTTATTTGGAACGTGGCAAACCTAAGTCAGACCCGAAACAAGCAATGGAATTTTTGAAGCGCGTTGAAAAATTGAAGAAACAAAAGGGACAATAAAGTCCTTTTTTATTTTCGTATTTTTGTTGAAAACTTAGTTCATGCCAAACACATTGAAAGTCATATTGACGGGAGATTCTTCGCAACTTGAGTCGGCGTTAAATAAAACAAGCGCACGTTTAAAATCTTTCGGAACTAAGGCGCAAGCAATCGGAACAAAACTTTCAAAAAGTTTGACATTGCCCCTTACTTTGGCGGGTGGTGCATCAATTAAACTTGCCGCCGACTTTGACAAATCAATGACAAAGATTGAATCCCTTGTTGGGATTGCGAGTGAAGAAGTTGCTAAAATGGGGGAAACCGCAAAACAAATGGCAACCGACACCGGGCGTTCAGCAAGTGAAGCCGCCGACGCATTGTTTTTTATTACGTCCGCCGGTTTGGAAGGTGAACAAGCAATGAACGTTTTGAACGCGTCTTTAAAAGCCGCCGCGGTTGGACTTGGTGACACCGCAACTGTTGCCGACCTTGCAACGTCCGCAATGAATGCTTATGGTGCGGACACCTTGGGGGCGTCGGACGCAACCGACGTTTTGGTTGCTGCGGTTCGTGAAGGAAAACTTGAATCAACTGAACTTGCAAGCGCAATGGGTTCGGTTTTGCCAATTGCGTCAAACATGGGTGTTTCATTCAACGAAGTGGGTGCGGCATTTGCGGCAATGTCCCGAACGGGTACGAACGCCGCGGTTGCATCAACACAATTGCGTGGAATACTTAATGGCTTGTTAAAACCAACGCAAGACGCTGAAGACGCACTTTCGGAAATGGGATTGTCGTCGGCTGACCTTCGTCAAACAATTCGTGAAGACGGTTTATTGGCAACCCTTGAAATATTAAAACAAAACTTTGAAGGAAATGACCAAGCCGCTGCGCGTGTATTTGGAAACGTTCGCGCATTGTCCGGGGTCATGGATTTGTTGGGTGCGGGCGTAGATTCAACGCGTGAAATATTTTCTGAATTAAATAATGTTCAGGGCGCAACCGCTGAAGCATTTGAAAGAACTTCAGAAACCGCATCATTCAAACTTGACAAGGCAATGGTTTCGGTTCGCAATTCGCTTACTGAAATTGGTTCTGTTTTACTTACCGCCCTTGTCCCTACAATTGAAAGATTCACAAATTTCATAACGAATCTAACTGAAAAATTCAACAGTTTAGACGAATCAACAAAAAGAACAATTTTGACAATTGCGGGAATTGCCGCCGCTGCGGGTCCGGCACTTATTTTTATTGGAAAAATTGCAACCGGATTTGGTTCAATTCTGTCAATACTTCCGGCGGTTACCGTTGCGTTTAAAGTTTTGACAACTGCATTAATGGCAAACCCACTTGTTGCGGTTGCCGCGGGTGTTACCGCTTTGGGGTTGGCATTGTCAAAGTATTCTAAAAAACAAAAAGAAGCGCGACGCGAAGTACTTACAAGCGGAAAAAGTGTTCAGGAATTGGAAACAATAATTTCCGATTATAAACAACAACTTGACGACCTTGAAAATTCAGACGCGAGAAACAAATCACAACAAGCGCGCCGAATTACAAAAAGCATTGAAATATATCAAGAACAACTTGACACCCTAAAAAGCGTTGAACAAACACAACAAGCCGAAAACAAAGCGGTTGACGACTTCAACACTATCCTTGCGGAAAACACACAACTTGTTTCGGACAATACAACTGCAATTTCAGACAATCAAGCACAACGCGCAAAAGTGACTTCAGTCACCGCCGTTGATGATTCCGGCGGAATAACATCAAAAGGAATCATGAGTGGTTTGGGTGAAGACACCGGGACGTTGTCACCAATTGGATTTCAAGGAATGTCGGAACTTGAAACATCAATGACCGATTCAATGATTCAGTCGTCAACACAACGAATGATTCAAAGAAACAATGAAGCTACAAATGCCGCGCAAAATGCCGACAAAATAAAAGCGTCAATGGAACGAACCGCGGCAATCAATGACCAATTAGGTGCGGCAATGGTTGGGGGATTTGCCGCAATTGGTGAAGGTTTTGCCGGTCTTGTTGGTGATTCCGAAAGCGCAATGGGTTCATTTTTATCAACATTAATTCAAGGCGCATTGCAATTTATTGCGGTCAACCTTGCACAATCTATGTCTTTAGGTGTTACCGCCGCCGCACAATCCGCCGCCGCCGCCGGTCCATTTGCCGCGTTTGTACTTCCGGCACTTATTGCCGGGGCAACCGCCGCGATTGGCGGGGCTTTCAAAAAGATTCCAAAGTTTGCCGACGGGGGAATTGTTTCGTCGCCAACAATGGGAATGTTTGGTGAATACACCGGTGCGCGTCAAAACCCTGAAGTTGTTGCACCGCTTGACCGTTTGACATCAATGATTCAACCAAGGGGCGCACAACAAGTTGACGTTGGCGGTTCATTCCAATTGCGCGGTCAAGACCTTGTCGTTGCATTGCAACGCGCTGAAACAAATCGTGGACGTATTAAATAAAAAAAAATGGCTTACGGGGTAAAATATAGACTTGAATTTTCCGACGTTTTGGGGAATGGGAAAAAAATCGAAATTTTAAAAGATAACTATTCAGACGCGGTGTTGCCTTTGATTGGAACTGCCGAACCGCTTTCAATTAAGTGGGACGGCGACGACGACTTTTATTCGCCAATCATTGGTTCAACTTGTACAATAAATTTATTTGTCACCGATGACGTTCAATATGACAATTTTTATGCTTTTGATGAAGAAGAATATCAAGTCAAAATTTATTTTAAAAACCCAACAAACACTTACCTCTTGTATTGGGTTGGATTTATTGTGACCGATTCTTACAAACAAGCAATGGCATCACCGCCTTATCAAATTAGTTTGCAAGCGCACGACGGAATTGGAATTTTGGATTCAAAGTTTATTGAAATAAACAACGGTGACGGTTTTACAAGCGCGGTCGGGGGAACCGGACGCCTTCGTGAAAATTTGGTGAATGATTGCATTTCAAAAACAAACCTTGGTTTGGACGTTTATTTTTGCACCGGATTGAGAACAACAAACAATGTTTCAACGGGATATCTACCGGACGCAACTGCGGGATTTGGGGGCGCTAAGTATGATAATGATTTAAAGGTGGTCAATTGCAAAGAATATATTGAAAACACTTTAAAGACAATGAATTGTCGCATATTTCAAGCAATTGGGCGTTGGAATATCATTTCAAATTCAGACTACAATGATTTTGGTTTTTTTAGTGATGTTTTTGACGGTACAATTTCGTCAAATATAAGGGACGCCGAAACAAAAAGATTGCAACAAGAAGAAAACGAATTGCCGCAATTTTTACGATATGATTCAACAGGAACTTTTGTTGGAGCTTCAATTATTGATGCTTTGTTGGAAACGAAAAAAGATTTGACACCAATAAACAATGACCTTGTTGTTGAATATATTCCGCCGGCTAAAATAATTTCAAACAACATTGAGATTGACCCTTATAATAATTTCAATGAAATAGCAAACTATGACCCGACATTTGAACTTCCAACAAACGATTGGACAATCACATCAAGTCGCGGGACAATTGGTGAATACGATATAATTGCTTCAGGAAAAAAATCGTTTAGAACAAACAATTCAACAACAAATGCATCAACGTTTACATTGATGCTGAATACAAACAACGCGCCCTTGTCGGGTTTTACAGACGGTGACAAACTTACATTTGGCGCGATTTATTATTTTGACGGTACAATTTCAGGTTCGGTTCCACGGTTTAATTATGATATCAAAAGAACAATTGTCGGGACGGTAAGATATTGGAACGCATCAAACGACACTTGGCAATCATCAACGGCAAACAACTATGTTGAAATACAAGAAGAAAATCAATTTGGTGAAGTTGACCTTGATATTACAATGGACACAAATGCGGGTTCGGTCAGCTTTGAAATCATTATTTATTTACCTTATCGAAGTAGTTCAACGACATTAAATTATTTGTATTTGGACAATATATTTTTAAGACGTGACAATCCAATTTATAAAGACAAAATCGCACAAAGAACAGTCACAACAAATTCAAAAATCATTGAATCAGATTACAAACCTTTTAGGATTACATTTGAAGCAAGAGGCGCACAAGATTCCGATATCGATGTAATTGAAAAAAGGGTTACACAACAAAAAATCAATGATTTTAGAACGCATGTCACAAGATACGAAGGGACGTTTCGCAACGATATTTATTCAACATTCATTTCGCCCTTATATAAGATTTGGGTGAATTTTAGTGAAAAATTTGTGACAACAAGTTCGTCGGGTTCTTCAACAACTACATTGAACACAAATGATGTTGATACTTTAAACGACAAGGTTGGTTGGTATGTTACCGGCGGAAATATCACAACGCCTGTCAAAATCACTTCAGTCAATGCAAGTTCATATACACTTGACACCGCTATTTCATATTCAAATGATGACGTATTTGCTTTGTCTTCATTTAACGCCGTCAAACTTCCGGTTTCAAATGAATATCCAACACACGAACCCGTTTCATGCATGATTGATTCAATGGAATATGTTGTCAAATCAAATCAAATTTCCGTTGTCATGCACGTTCCAAATCAAGATGACGACGTTTCAAGTTCGTTTTTAAATTTAATCAAATAAAAGTCCCTTCCCTTGTTTGCTGACCCCCAATTTCATTATGAATGCGGGGGTTTTTTTTAAAATAAATTTTTTTATTTAAAAATAATTTTTGTAAATTCGCTTTGATTATGAACAAAAAAGAAATCACAATCACACTTTCGCGAAACGAAATTGCCGAAGTGTTGTCAACAATTAGGAACGCAAAAACGCAATCCGAAAATTGGCATGAAAGCCAAGAATTGGTTTTTCAAAAATTAAACACTATCATTCAAAATTTTGAAAATATGAATGGAATCTTTGAATGGCATTTCAAACAAGAATTGCAACGGTTGGAACTGAAACGTTTTGACGTGTGCAAAATCCTTGATTGTACAATGCCAACTTTAAAAAGTCGCGTCGAAAATCCCGGTTCGATTACGATTAATGAAATGAACAAATTGGTCAATGCGGGATTTGACCGTCTAATTTTTTTGAACAATGAAGAAAATAAGCATAAAGGGGAAGGAATACATTCCCGTCAATGAACGATTGATTCACTTTAATAACCAACCACAATTCAAAGGATGGTCAATTGTTGAATCAGTTGTTTCGATAGATGACAAGGAAGGAGTTTTCAAAGTCACAATTGTAGATGACAACGGCGCGGAAAAAGCGTCGGCGCATTCGCAAGAATACCGCGATAGTTCTTATATCAATAAAACATCATTTGTTGAAAATGGTTTCACGTCCGCACTTGGACGCGCGCTTGGTTATTTAGGAATCGGAATTGACACGTCAATCGCGTCGGCTGAAGAAGTTGCAAACGCGGTCAACAATCAATCCAAACAAACCAAGCCACAATCGAAACCAAAACTTTCAAATGACCAATTGGAAAAAACTTTGAATGGGACACCACACCAAGCAAAAAAGGTGTTTGAAAAATTCGAAGTCAGCGCTCAACAACGCGAAAAAATCGTGCAAAAATTTAGCGCGTAAACATTTTTTTTAACTATTAATTTTAATTTTTTAACACATGGAAAACACAAAAACGCTTGTCAACGGTTTAATCGTCAAGCAAAACCCAAGCCGACCGGACTTTGTCATTGGTTCGCTTTCATTTAAGATTGAAGACTTCGCGAAATTCGTGAAAGAACACAACAAAAACGGTTGGTTGAATGTTGACCTTTTGACGTCAAAAGCGGGCAAACCTTACGCCGCTTTGAATACATGGGAACCGGATTCAAAAGCAAACAATTTTGAAACTATTCCAAACGACCAAGTTGTCAAAGGAAACGACGACGACTTGCCGTTTTAATTTAGCAATCAAAGGGAACTCCCCCCGGTCATTCGGGGGGTTTTAAATTTACAAACAATGAAGAAAATTAAAGATACAAACGAAGTTTATCATTCAAGCGACGCAATCAGCGCGTCGGGACTGAAATACATATATAAAAATTCGGTTCAAAAATTTTTGCAACGTCAAGCATTTTCGTCAAAAGCAATGAACCTTGGTTCGGCGGTACATGCGGCAATGTTGGAACCGGCGGAATATATAAACGACTTTCATGTCATGCCAAAGATTGACGGGCGCACAAAAGCCGGCAAAGAAGAAAAGGCAAAGCATGAAGAAATGTCAAAGGGAAAAATACTTTTGACCGCCGACGAAAACGAAATTGTTTCAAGCATTTCGGGGAATTACAATTCCCATGAATTGGCGCGAAAGTATTGCACCGGTGAAATTGAAGTATCACATTACAAACAACATGAAGGCGTTGACGTTCGTATTCGCCCGGACGTTATAAACTATAAAGAAGGGTTCATTTCAGACATAAAAACATGTCAAGATAATTCGCCAAAGGCGTTTCGTCGTGACGTTTACAAATACGGATATCCAATTCAAGCGGTGTTCTATTCGGAAATGTTAGGTCTTGAACCGTCCGAATTCAGATTCATTGCCGTACAAACCAAACACCCGTTTTCGGTTGAAGTTTACGCAATGAGTGAACAAATGATTGAATACGGTCGTGAAGGTTGGAAACAAGCGTTTCATGATTGGAAGTTTTACAAGGAAACCGGGATTGCACTTGGACACCAAACCGCTGAAGTGAAAGACGACGGCACTTTAATTTTGTAACAATGGAAACGCACAAATTAATCAAAAAAAGAATCAATAATTTTTTTAACATTGATATCAACGAACCGACAAGAATTGAAAAATATGTTGAGGCGCGAATGATTTATTATTGGCTTTGCTATTATTTTACAAATATGAATTTGTCAAAGATTGCAAAGACGGTCAACAAGAATCATGCGACCGTTTTACATGGAATTAAAAACTTTCCTATTTTTATGGAAACTGACAAAGAATTCAAAGAAAAATTTCTATCGATTTATGAAACATTAAAAAATGACGTTCAAAAAAAGACCGAACAAATGTCACTTCAGGAATTGACATTTCGGTATAATCAACTTTTAATGGAAAATGGAAAGTTAAAAGAAATAATAAAAAATTTGCAAAATTAAAATGTTTTTGTTTAATTTTGATAAAACAAACAACTTGAAAGGTTTCAAAAAGTATTTGGGTGAAGAAGACAAACTTCAAAGAAGTGTTGTCACATACTTAAATTGGGAATATCCTGAAGCAATTTTCACACACGTTCCGAATGAAGGGCGTCGCACACCGTTTGAAAGATTTAAATTCAAACACCTTGGTTCAAAAGCCGGCGTCCCTGACTTAATGATTTTCAATACAAATTGTGATTACAACGGGCTTGCAATTGAATTAAAGGTTGGTCGCAACAAGCCGACCGAATCACAAATTCAATGGTTGGAATGGCTAAAGCAATGCGGTTGGGAAACGCATGTTTTGTACAATTTTGACGATGTCAAAAGTGTTTTGGATTTGTACTTTTTCAAGGTTAAAAACATTTAAAATGAAATATAGAAACGTTTACTTTGACGAATCAAATCAAAAAATCCGTTGGACGCAAAGCGCCCCGGAAGGTTTTGTGTTCAATTACGAATACGTCGGTAAAATGACCCGCGTTGAATTTGATTTATTGATTGAAATCCTTTGGGATTTGTACGAAAATGACATCATTCCTTTTGAAATGATACTATCAAAATTCGGCGAAATAAGAACGTTTTGCGACAAGGTGAAGGAAATCATTGACGACCTTCAGGAAGAATAAAAGAAACAACGAAACAATGAAATTTAACATGATATTCAAGCCAAAGCGGTTTGATATATTCACACCCGTCCCGACTTCAATTTTTCGGATTCAAGGGATTTCCCTTGGCGCGGTTGGTTTGTATTGTTATTTGCTTTCGCATGACAACGACAAACCGGTGACCATTTCATTTTGTGCAAACAATTTTAAGGAAGGCAAAGATGCCATTCGCGCCCGACTGAAGGAACTTGAAACCTTCGGTTTGGTGCGCCTTGAAACTGTAAAAAACGAAGGTGTTTTTCGTGGGTATAACTATCATTTGATTGACCCCACCGCGTCGGAAAATCCGACACCCCGCGTTGGATTAGCCGCAACGGAAAATCCGACACAAAGAAAATATAATGATATTAATATCTATAATGACAATATAAACTATAATGACAATATAAATAATAATGACAATATAAATAATAATATAATAAATAAATATATTCCTCAAAATTCAAAAACGAAAGATTTTCCGCCGCATATTGAAAAATCGTTTCCGCATTTTGTTGCATTGTTTCCAAAACGAAATCAACCCAAAACCAAGGCG